>OLVT01000086.1_pt1 | contig 101708 bp, 69 predicted proteins | sample 1673241 | NCBI WGS metagenome assembly OLVT01 (sample SAMEA3178936, study PRJEB25190) | human gut metagenome | biome: human gut; feature: human-associated habitat; material: faeces | place: Austria | collected 2013
CGGCGACTGCGGCGTTGATGTGGACGACCGTACCACCTGCGAAATCGTGGGCGGCTGCGCCGATCGCCTGGGAAATGGCGCCGTCAGCGGACAGCAGGCCGCCGTTCCACACCATGTGAGCGAGCGGAGCGTAATCGAACGTGATCCACAGCGCCACGAAAATCATCCACGTGGAGTACTTCACACGTTCGGCGATGGCGCCGCAGATCAACGCGACGGTGATCATGGCGAACGCGGACTGGAAGGCCACGTCGACGCTGACCGGGTAGTTGTTGCCGTTCAGCGCCGCCGATGTGAAGACGCCCTTATCGGAAACCATGGTGTCCTTCAGCAGGAAGCCGGTTGCCGGGTCGCCGAAGATGCCGCCGACCGAGGTGCCGGCGTAGGCGATCGACCAACCCCACAGCACCCACATGATCATCGTGACGGACAGTGCGGCCGCCTCCATGATCATCATATTCAGCACGGCCTTGGCGCGGACCATGCCACCATAGAAGAACGCCACACCAGGCGTCATGAGGAACACAAGGGACGCGGAAGTCAATATCCACGCGGCATTTCCAGAATCAAGCTGGCCCATGTCACCCTCCTCTTTCTTTCTCTATATTTGGTTCAACATTTCCGTCCCCATCGTGTGGGGCTGACAGAACGATATGGAACGCCGGCCGCGTTTTGAAAACGTTACGACGTGTTACGCCAACGTAACGCCATCCGCGCGAAACGTCAACCTACGCCGAAAAATGGCGGAATTCCAACGAAACTGGCGGTACGGAAATACGGAAGGCATAATCGCCCGGCAATCGCAATATGAAATTGCGACGGTGGACGGAAGCGGCGGGCAACGCTGCGGACGGAGTAAGTTGGGTAGCTGAAACTTACGGAACACGCGTGGCACGCGACGGGAGAACGCCGCGTACGGCGAGCGCGTGGCATGTACACCGAACGCGCGGTGCGGCGAACGTATGGCGCGCGTAACGAGAGAGCGGCGAGGACCATGGCAACGTTCATCATTTCACTGTGCGCCATTTTGATGCTGACCACGGTTTCCGGGCTGATCTGCCGCAAAGCGCAGCTGCCGGAAGTGATCGGGCAGATCCTCGTCGGCATTCTCGTGGGCCCTTCGCTGCTGGGCGTGATGCACATGAGCGATTCGCTGTCATTGTTCAGCGACCTCGGCATCATCATCCTCATGTTTTTGGGCGGTGTCGGCTGCGACCTGCAGTTGCTGAAGAAATATTCGAAGGCGGCGGTCATCATCGCGTGCATGGGCGTGGTGTTCCCCGTGGCGGTGATGGGTGGAGTGAGCCTGCTGTTTGGCTTCAAGCCGATTCCGGCTGCGTTCATCGGCGTGGTGTTCTCCGCCACGTCCGTGTCGATTTCCGTGGCGGTGCTGAAGGAAGCCGGACTGCTTGATTCGAAGGAAGGCGTGTCGATTCTCGGCGCGGCCGTGGCTGACGATGTGATCGGCGTGATCCTGCTGTCCGTGATGTGCACGCTCGTCAACACCGGCAGCGTGGACGTGGCAGGGCTGGGTTTGATTCTGCTCAAGCAGGTGCTGTTCTTTGTGGCGGCCGCCGTGGTGGTGGTTTGGGTGGCGCCGGCGCTGATGACGCTGGCTGGCGTGCTGAAGGCGCCGTCCGGCATCGCGGTGATGGCCGTGATCATCTGCCTGGCGATGGCGTGGGCGTCGAATCTGGCCGGGTTGAGCTACGCGGTGGGCGCGTTTTTCGCCGGCATCGCGGTAAGCAACAGCGATTACGCGGAGGACGCGGACCGGTATATCGAGCCGGTTGGAGACACGTTGTTCGTGCCGGTGTTCTTCGTGGGCATCGGCCTGCAGACCACAGGCGTGGATGATACGAAGATGATTGTGTTCATTGCGATCATGACGGTTCTCGGCGTGATCACGAAGGTCGTCGGCTGCGGTTTGGGTGGCCGCATGGCCGGTTTTGGCGGCGCTTCGGCGCTGATGATCGGCGCGGGCATGGTGCCACGTGGCGAGATGGCGTTGATTACCGCGCAGATCGGCTTCAACGAGCATGTGCTCGGCAGCGAATACTATTCGACGATCATCTTCATCATTTCGCTGGTGACGCTGGTCGCGCCGCTGCTATTGAAGCTGACGATCCGGAAGGTGCCGGGGGTGGGGGCTGGCGCTGCCGGTACGGCTGGCGCTGAGCAGTAATCGCAATACGAAAACCTCCCGCCACGTACGGAACGTGACGGGAGGTTTTCGCTACGGAAATCGCAAATCCGGAAAATATGGGAACGTCAGGCGAGGATGCCGTCGACGAAGCCTTCCGGATCGAACGGGGCGAGGTCGTCCGGGCCTTCGCCGAGGCCGACGAGCTTGACGGGCACGCCAAGCTCCTTCTGCACGGAGATGACGATGCCGCCCTTGGCGGAGCCGTCGAGCTTGGACAGGACCACGCCGGTGATGCCGATCGCTTCGGCGAACACCTTGGCCTGCGTCATGCCGTTCTGGCCGGTGGTGGCGTCGAGCACGAGCAGCACTTCGTCCACAGGCAGGTTCTTTTCGGTGACGCGGCGGATCTTGCCGAGCTCGTCCATGAGGTTGGACTTGTTCTGCAGACGGCCGGCGGTGTCGATGATGAGCACGTCGGCGTTCGCCTCCTTGGCCTTGGCACTGGCTTCGAACGCCACGGAAGCCGGGTCGGCGCCGTCCTTGTCGGAGCGCACGACCGGTACGCCCACCTTCGCGCCCCAGGTCTCCAGCTGGTCGGCGGCGGCGGCGCGGAACGTGTCGGCCGCGCCCAGCATGACCTGCTTGCCTTCGGAGACGAGCAGGCGGGAAAGCTTGCCCGCGGTAGTGGTCTTGCCGGTGCCGTTCACACCGACCATGATGATGACGCTCGGCTTGTTCGCGCCTTCCTTATCGGCATTGAGGCGGCGATCCGTGTCAGTGCCTACGAGCTTCAGCAGCTTGTCTTTCAGCGCGGCACGCACTTCGGCCGGGTCGGACTGGCCCGCGATTCGGGCGTCGTTGCGTAGTTCCTCGACAAGCTGTTCGCTGGCTTCCGCGCCAACATCGGCAAGCAGAAGGGTGTCTTCGACATCCTCCCAATCGGATTCGGAGAGCTGATCCTTGGCGAGGATGTTGAACAGTGCCCTGCCGAACGGGTTGCCGGACTTGGACAGGCGCGCCTTGAGCCGCTGCATGCGGGTACCGGCGGCTTCCGGGGTTTCGACGGCTGGGGTCGCGGATTCAGTTACGGCTGACCCGACCGGAGTTGGTTCAGTTGCCACTGGCGATTCAGGTGTGGCAGACGAAGTCGCGGATTCCACGGCTTCCGTCGCTGCGGATTCCGCGGTTTCCTTGGTTTTCTCAGCGTTTTCGGCACTTGCGGCGGCAGATTGCGCGGCGGACTTCTCCGTAGCCAAACGAGCATCGGCCTTCGCCTTCGCCGCTTCAGTGGACTTGTCCACGGCGGACTTGCGGCTCTTACCGAACCACCATCCGCCAATCGCAAGCAATGCCGCAATAACAACAACGGCGACAATCGCAATAATCACATTGGTATCCATGACTCCAGCCTAAAAAGCGCAACGGACACGCCACTCATCTCTGCCAGGGCAGGCAATGGGGCTATCCACGGGACGTGAAAAACTGGGCAATATGGCCAATACATCCAGAATGACGTCGTACCAGCGGCGCGAACAGCTTATCGAAATCGGTCGGTCGCTGTTCGCGGCCAAGGGATTCGAGGCGGTGAGCGTCGAAGAAATCGCCGCGACCGCAAAGGTTTCGAAGCCCATCGTCTACGAACATTTCGGAGGAAAGGAAGGCCTGTACGCCGTGGTGGTGGACCGCGAGATGCGCGCGCTCACCGACGTTCTCATCAACGCGCTGTCCGACCCGCAGGCGCATCCGCGCCAAATCGTGGAACGCACCGCGCTTGCGCTGCTCACCTACGTGGAGGAGAACGCCGAAGGCTTCCGCGTGCTCACGCGCGATTCGCCGAAAACCGACCCGTCCAACTCGTTCAATTCGCTGCTTGGAGACATCGCCGTACGCGTTGAGGACATTCTCACCGACGCGTTCAAACGCCAGCATCTGCCGGCCAAAAGCGTGCCGTATTACGCGCAGATGCTCATCGGCATGACCGTGTACACCTGCCAATATTGGGCCGACCAGCGCAAGCTCAGCAAGGAGCAGCTCGCCGCGCACATCGTGAACCTGGCATGGTATGGGCTGAGCCGCATGGAAGCCAAGCCGGAACTGCGCTACGAAAGCGAAAAGGCCGCCCGCGAGGCGGAAAAGCAGGCCGCGCGGGAAGCGAAGGCGATCGCCAAGCAGGAGAAGCAGGGCAAGAAGGCCGCGAAATCGCAGGAGAAGGCGGTTGCTGCGGGAGATGACGCGACGGACGGGACGACCGTGACGGACGGATCGCAAGCGGCAGACGGATCGCAAGCAGTAGGCAAATCGCAAGCGGCAGACGAATCAAACGAATCAGACGAGACGAACGAATCGCAAAAACCGCAAAGCCCGCACGAATCGCAAAAACAATCAACAATTGACGAAAACTGACATACCGTCACCCGAAATGACCCTAGGGGAAATTTCAGGTGCAGATTGCGTATTTCAGGGTGCCGTTTGTGCGCAAAACCGCGCCCCGGAATCGCACATGGTGCTACGTTAGTTTCGTTATGCTTTTGGCCGGAGCGGTCGGCCAGCCGCACGGCCCGACACGAGCCCGATCCGAGGAAGAATATGCAGGAGAAGAAAACGCTCACCTTCGTGGTGCCCGCGTACAACATGACGGAATACCTGGAACGGTGCGTCGAATCGTTGATTGCGTCGAAGCGCAACGACGACATCGAAGTGCTGATCGTGGATGACGGCTCGTCCGACGGCACGCTGGAGATGGCGAAGACGTTCGAAGCGCGCAATCCGAGAATCGTGCGCGCGATCCATCAGGAGAACAAGGGCCACGGCGGCGCGGTCAACACCGGCATCGCGGCGGCGAGCGGCATGTACGTGAAGGTCGTGGACGCGGACGATTGGGTCGGCCCGGAATCGCTCGAACAGGTCATGGCCGTGCTGCGCGGCGAGGTCGATAAGGACGAGCCGCTCGACATGCTCGTCACCAACTACGTGTACGACAAGGTGGGCAAGCGCAACAAGCACGTCGTAAACTTCCGGCATGCCATGGAGCCCGGCAGGCGCCTCACGTGGGACGATCTGGGGCATTTCGGGCTGACCGAATACATTCTCATGCACGCGCTGATCTACCGTACCGCCGTGGTGCGCGAATCGAAGATGCAGCTGCCGGAGCACACGTTCTACGTGGACTTCATCTACGCGTACCAGCCGTTCCCGTGGGTCAAGTCGCTGCAATACGTGGATACGCCGTTCTACCACTATTTCATCGGCCGCGACGGACAGAGCGTGCAGACGGACGTGATGATCCGACGCGTGGACCAGCTGCGGCTCGTCAACCAATGCATGGTGCGTGCCACCCCCGAACGTGGTACGGTGCCGGACGGCCTATACCGCTACATGATTCATTTTCTGGCGATTCAGAGTTCCGTCGCGAGCGTTTTCATGATTTTGTCGCGCGATCCGGAGAATTACGAGAAGAAGAAGGCCATGTGGGCGGATATCGAGGCGTATTCGCCGACGATTTACAAGGACGTGCGTAAGAAGGCGATGTCGCGCGCGCTGAACCTACATGGTTCGCTCGGCCGGTTTGTGATTCGAAAGGGATATTTCGTGGCGGAACATGTGGTCGGGTTCAACTGATTTCGCGCGGGTTTCGCAGGTTTCGCGCGATAGAGGGTTTACGCGATATTGCGTGAGTATTGCGATTATTGCGATCGGCTAGGCGCTCCTGTGTCCGTTTCTGGTGATTCGGACACAGGAGCGCTTCATTTTGATGCCTGTGTGTCCGATTCGGGAGAAACGGACACGGAAAGCACCAGCGGGCTTAGTTCCAGCGATCCGACATGGCGAAACTGTTGTGCATGAGATTGCTGGACGTGTACAGCACGTCGCCGAGCAGCTTCGTATTGCGCGATCGCAGGTATTCCGCCATTTCGTCGTTAGCCGCCGCAAGACGGGCCGGAACAGATGTAGGACTAGCAAGCCCATCGGAACCGGAATCAACCGCAGCACCAGACATAGAACCAGAACCGCCAACCGCAGAACCGGCACCAGAACCAGCGCCACCAGCCCCAGTCGCCGACCCACCAATCGCAAGCGCATCATCCGTACGTTCCACCAGACGGTGGCCGAAGGAACGGACATCTTCCGAGAAGCCCTCGACCGCGTTGCTGGTCTCGTAGAAGTGCGCGTCGGCGAGCGTTGCAATCAGGCGGTTCGTCCAATACAGGCAGTCCGTGGAGACTTCCGGCGTGGTGTCGCGCAGGTAGGCGGGGGTGTCGTCGACGTTCGCATAGAACGGGGCGGACGTGGTGAACGCGCCGGAACCGTACGAAATCCACATGATCGAACGGCTTTCGACGGGCGCGTACGGGCGAATCTGCATGGCCACCATGTGTCCGGTGCGGTTGATGCCGATCGGACGGTAGCGATGGCGGCTTTCCTCAGTTCCCTGCGTGCCGTACGGGTCATACGGGGTGCCTTCGAAGTGCGAACCGAGCAGGAAGTCGACATCCTCGACGGTCACGGCATTCTCCGGTTCGAGACACCATGGAATATCGTCCGATTCAGGGGTAAGGTTTTCCGCGTCGGCCGGATCGAGATAGCGGTACATGTACCAGGCGCGTGGCGTGTTGTAGATGTGGTCCTTCGCGGTGGCGGTGCCGAATACGATACGCGGGTTGCAGTGGCCGCCGTTCATGCCGCCCTGCGTACCCGCCGCGCGCCCAAGATGGTGCGTTTCGATGAATTCCTGCAGATCGGCGCTACACATGAATTCACGTGCGTCGCTGAAGGCGTCATCAAAATCGAAATAGTCGATGCCAAGCTGGTTGGGGATGATCGCGCATTTGTCGTCCGGCACGCGACGGGCGATCCAATGGTGGCCGCCGATGGTTTCGACGTACCAGATTTCGTCCACGTCGGAAATGATGATGCCGTTCGATTCGTACGTTCCGTACGTTTCGAGCAGTTCGGCCAGACGTTTCACGCCTTCGCGCGCAGTGCTGACATACGGCAATATGAGGGTGATGATGTCTTCTTCGCCGATGCCGCCTGGGGTTTCCGGCTTACCATTGGCTTCGTCGGCCGACTGCAGTGCGACCAGCGGGTCGGCGGCGAGCACGCGCTCGTTGACGGCGATGGTTTCGGTGGCGCTCATGGCCACGTTGCGTTCGTTGACGCCAGCTTCCGCAAGGATTCCACGATTTGGAAGCACGTTCGGTACGATGCTGTACCGGCATGGATTGTCGGGAAGGTCGATTTCAACGTGGCTCAGCACACTGCGGTAGTGCCGCGGCTGCTCCTGCGGTGCGACGACTACGAATTTCTTGGGATCGTAACGTCCCGAACCAGAGTCGTCATCTCGGGCGATGATGGTCGAACCGTCGTAACTTGCTTTTTTGCCTACAAGAATTGTGGTACATGACATGGTTTCGATTGTAGGCACACCAACACTCCGAAGACCATTTCGACGCCCGTCAGACGCCCGCGGTGGCGATTGGTCCGAATATGCTGTATACTATGTTGCTGTTGCCCCTCTAGCTCAACGGTTAGAGCAGCGTCCTTTTAAGTCGTGGGTTGTGGGTTCGAATCCCACGGGGGGCACAGGTTCGAAGTCCTGGAAGCCGATGGTTCTCAGGACTTTTTCATTTGTTTCGGGATGAGGTCTCAGCACTTCAATACGGAACGCACCATATCGCGCACCCCCTTTCGCTCACGAATCGCAATTTCGGTTGATTATTTCGCGACGTGCGCCGAAAAGTATGGAAAATAAGGCGATTTATACCCCCTACCGCACTATGCGGCACCACCTTTCGCTCACAATCGTAAGGAAACGAGCAAAATCGCAATATGTGTTCCGAAATGAACAGCGAACAGCCCGCGGGCGATTCGCGGACGGACCATACGCATGCAACCGGCGTGGCGCAATCGAGGATAATGATAGACTCGAATATATCGAACATTTGTTCGTATAGATTCGGTATTACGGGAAATTCCCCACTATATACAGTGGGCAAACGTACGAAACGCCACTACAGGTAGTGTATACTGATGAACGGCCTGCTCAGCCAGGCAAAATCAAAAAACGTGGCCGACAAGATCTTCCGCACCAAAGGAAGCCGATTGCATAGGGAGGAAAAGTAATGACCGTGACCGTCTTCACCAATCCGAACAATCCTCAATGCGAGGCCACCGAACAAGAGCTTTCCAAACTGGGAGTGCGGTACGTGGCGGTCGATTTGACGCAGAATCCGTCCACATTCGAACAGATCAAGGACGCCGGCTTCAAGCAAATTCCGGTCGTCATCTCACCGAATTCCTCATGGAGCGGACATCGCCCCGACCTCATCCGCCAGCTGGCGCAAAGCATCGCGGCGTAGGCGCGGCAACAGCAGTCAAGCATCCAGACAGCCGGAAGGCACGAATCCCAAACGGCAATAATCCGGAAGAATCAAATCCCCCGCGGCAAAACCCGCAACAAAACCCCACTGCAATCGTCCGAAATCGTTCAAAATCAGCCACCCAAAGCAAAGCGGCCAGCCGGAACATCGCCCGACCAGCCGCTTAGCAAAACCCGCAAAACGCAAAAACCAGCCTACATACGACCGGCAGTGGACGGGTCGATCTTCATGGTCTGGAATCGGTGGGCCATGAAATCGTCATTGAAATACGTGGCGAAGAACTGCGAAACGGGCGAATTCTGCGCAACCCCAGCCATGCGGGAATACCAAGCGTCAAGCGCCATCAGCGTCATCACGCCATCGACGAAAATGAGTATGAAACAGACCAGCGTCAACGAATAGCGAATCTTCCACGGAATACGCTGGATCAATCGCAATAATCGCGGCAGAATCAACTTGACCCAAACCAAGCCAAGGACGCCCCAGAAGAACATGTATTTGCCGGATGTACGCCCGTCAATCGAAAGCCATTGCCCCGTGTAATCCCATGCGCGAATACCGAACGCGGCCTGCATGAACCAGCTGGTGAAATATTCGAACGCGCCACCGATCACCGCGCTTGAGCAGAAAATCAGCAACCAATTCGACTGCCACAAATGGTTGAGCAACACGGTGACGATCACCACGCCAAAACCATAGATGGGCGAGAACGGCCCCCATAGGAAGCCCGCACGGTCCTGGTATTCGCCAAACAGGATGAAATGGTAGATGGTTTCGATCACCAAACCGAACACACAACCAATGGTGAACAGCCAGAACAGATTGAAGAAATCCAGCGAAATATAGCCTTTGCCGGTCAGGTCGCGGCCGGCCATGCCTTGGGAGGCGGCGTTCTCATACGCGCTGCGGGCGTCCATGCGCCGCAACGCGAACTGCAGCCGGCGCTCCTCCCGCAGCGATGGGTCGGCGGTGATGTGCAGGGCGATCAGCACGACAAGCTGGACAGCCGGGCTGACAAGGTTCAGGCCAAGCCCCTTCAACGCCAGCGACAGCAGGCCTTCGGCGAGCGTAAGCGGAATCAGCAGGTACGTCCATTGCGCGATGTGCCGGCGTTTGTTCCTGAAAAGCAGCACGCCGAACACCGTCAGGCACGCGGTGGTGACCATCAGCACGACCGCGTGAATCGCCGACAGAATCGTGGTGAGGCTCAGCGCGTCGAACGTCATATCGCCGGAAAGCACGGCCTGCACGACGTACAGGCACGACAGCACGATGATCGGCAGCGTCACCACGCCTTCAATAAGCATGACGATGCCGTAAATGCGAACGATTAACGGCAGACGACGGTCAGCGGGATTGCCGACTTCGCCAGTGCCCTGCTTTCCGCCTTCTTCGATAGCCGCGATTTCGGTTTCGGCGGCAATCGCCTTGATTTCTCCATCCGTCTTGCCCGCGGCGGAATCCTCGGATCGTGATTCAGATTGTGCGGTTTCGCTCATATGCCGCTCCTTCCTTCAGCCCACGCTACCAAACGTAGGCAATATCCGCCGCAAGAAAAGCGGTTCAGGTGCGATTATTAGCGGACGCGAGCAAAAGAGGGGGACGTCAGCTGGCTGCAATCGCCATTCGCACACCACCTTTCGCTCACGTCCGCAAGAAATGGCGATGCATAGCGCATCGTGAGCGAATGGGGGTATAAATACGGACGGAAAATAGCGATTTATTACCACCTTTCGCTCACGGACATACAGAAATGGCGATTTGTCACGGACGTGAGCGGAAGGGGCTACGTCAGCCGGCGATGGTTTTGCCGAGGCTTTGCCGCAGTACTCGACCCGATTTCCGTCATCCATGAAACGCGATGGCGATTGTCCAAGAGCACGGTATACGATACGAACCGCGTAGCGCTACGGAACACGTATCGCCATATAAGGGAATTGATTCGCCAAACCGGAGAGACAATGCACAACGTACTGCAGATCCTGCGCCGTGACTTCAAACGATTGGTCACCGTACCCGCCGCGTGGGTGATTATGATCGGCCTGATTCTCATTCCCCCGCTATACGCATGGTTCAACATCTACGGGTTCTGGAATCCCTATGGCAACACGGACAGCATCAAAGTGGCCGTGGCCAACATGGACGAAGGCACGGACAACGCGCTGCTTGGCAAAGTCAATCTCGGCGATCAAATCGAAGGCACGCTGAAGAGCAACGACCAGCTCGGCTGGGAGTTCATGGGCAAAGCCAACGCGATGGAAGCGGTGGAGTCGGGCGACTGCTACGCCGCAATCGTCATCCCTTCCGACTTCAGCGAAGATCTGGCCAACGTCGTCACCAACAGCAAGCATCGCCCCACGCTCGAATATTACGTGAACGAGAAGGCGAATCCGATTTCGCCGAAAATCACCGACCAAGGCGCGACCGTGGTCGACCGCACCGTCAACAACACCTTCGTCTCCACCGTCAGCGACGTGCTCGTCAAAGCCGTCAACTCGGCCAACGGCACCATCAGCGGCAACACCAACGCCATCGCCAACGAAACCATCGGCGAACTCGACAACACCAAGCGGAACGTAGGCACGATCCGCTCCGCAATCGCGGATCTCGACACCCAGTTAGCCAATGTGCCACAGCAGACAAAAGCAGCACGCAATGCCCTGAACGACGTGCAGCTGGCCGCGGCGAGCGCAGGCAGAGGACTAGCAGGCGCATCCACCGCCATCGGCACAGCGCAAACCCAGCTCAACACGCTTTCGTCCAACGCCAACAGCGCGCTGGAAACCGGATCCGGACTTGTTTCCCAAGCGACGGCGCAATCCACAGCCAGCATCAACCAGATCTCGTCGGCGGTATCCGCGGCAAGTGGATCGGCGCAGCAGGCGGTGACCGGCATGCAAAACATCACCGACAGCAATGCGAAACTGCTCGAGAAGCTCAAATCCGCCAGCGACAACGCGCAATACCAGCAAATCATCAGCAAACTGGAGAATACCAACAACACGGCAGCCGGAACACTCGCCGACCTCAAAACCCTGAGCGAGAACACACAGGCCACAGCCGGCAGCGTATCCAAACTGTCCACCGATTTCAACATAGGCACGCAGAACTCGCTCAAAAGCGCAGGCACGGCGCGCAACGCCATCAATTCAGGCGCACTGCCGCGACTGAATTCCGCGCTGGGCTCGCTGGCTGGGACGGCCGGAACACTTGCCGGCACCGTGACCAGCCAGGACAGCGTGGTCAGGCAAACCAACATCGTGCTCGACCAACTCGACCAAGTGGCGTCAGACACCCGCATCGGCCTTGAGCAAACCGACCAGCAGCTGGCGAAGATGGAGACGAAGCTCACCACCGTCAGCACCGACCTGAAGGCGCTGGGCACTGCGGATCTGCTCGCATCGTTGACCGGCAGCGGTTCGCTTGACGCGGATAAGATCGCCTCGTTCATGGAGTCCCCGACCGTAATCGACACGAAGAACGTGTATCCCGTCAACTCCTACGGCTCCGGCATGGCTCCGCTGATGACCAATCTGGCACTGTGGGTGGGCGCGTTCGCCTTTGTGGTGATCTGCAAAGTGGAGGTGGACGACGAGGGGCTTGAGGGTCTCGATCCGACCGCAACCGAAAAGTATCTGGCCCGATACCTGTTGCTCGGCACGATGGGCGTCATTCAAGGCGCGATCTGCACCGTTGGCGATCTGATACTCGGCGTGCAGACGGCTTGCGCGCCACTGTTCATACTGACCGGCATGATCACATCGCTGGTATATCTGAGCATCACGTACGCGCTGTCCACCACGTTCATGCACATCGGCAAGGGCCTGTGCGTGGCGTTGGTGATCGTGCAGATTCCAGGCGCTTCCGGCCTGTATCCGATCGAGATGATGCCGAAATTCTTCCGCATGGTCTATCCGTTCGTGCCATTCAGCTATTCGATAGACGCATTCCGCGAGACCATCGCCGGCTTCTACGACGGCCATTGGACCAAGGCGATCGGCACGCTGCTGCTGTTTGCCGCCATGGCGTTCGTCATCGGTCTGGCGGTCCGTCCTCTGTTGGTCAACCTCAACCGACTCTTCGCCCGCGAAATCAAGGAAAGCGACATGATTATCGGCGAGGAAGTGGAGCTTCCGGAACGCGGATACAACATGTCCCAAGCCATTCAGGTGCTGGCCGACAAAGGCGGCTACCGCGAGGTGATCGAGGAACGCGCAAGTCGGTTCGCGGAACTGTACCCGAAACTCAAGCGCGGAGCTCTGGTGATCGGATTCGTCGTGCCGGTCACTCTGGCGGCGGTGTTCTCGTTCACCAACGGAGAGAAAGTGGTGGTACTGGCCACGTGGGTCGTCTGGATTCTGCTCATCATGGGCTTCCTCATGGCCATCGAATACATGCGCGATAATCTGAACCGTCAAGTGGAGCTCGGCCATTTGAGCGATGGATCGATCCGATCCATGCTGGTGGAGCGTCAAGCGGCACGCATCCGTCGCAAAAAGCGGGCGCAACAGGAACGGCGGAACAGACTGCTGCGCAAAACGCGAAAACGCACCAGCGGCAAACGCACGACATCCGATAATCGCAATACCAGCGGCATCAAAGAAACGACGGAAAACGTGACGGGCGTCAACCACAATGAAGATGGCGGAATCGCCATACTGGTGCAGAAAATGCAGACGACCGGTCCAAGCGCCGCCGCGAACGATGCCGCCACGGACACCACCGAGACTACCGAGACCGCCGAGACAACCGAGACAACCGAAAACACCGAGGAAAGGAGCAACGCATGAAAACCATCTGGAAACTGTTCGTCGGCGACATCCGGCGAATCACCAGCAACGTCGTCTCCATCATCATCGTCATCGGACTCGTTGTGATCCCCGGCATCTTCACATGGTTCAACGTGGCCGCCAGCTGGGACCCGTTCGCCAATACCGGCAATCTGAAATTCGCCGTAGCCAATGAGGACGACGGATACCGGTCCGACCTCATTCCAGTGAAGATCAACATCGGCGACCAAGTGGTTAACACGCTGCGTTCCAACGATCAGCTCGACTGGACCTTCACCACCAAAAAAGAAGCCATCAACGGCACCAAATCCGGCGAATATTACGCAGCTGTGGTGATTCCAAAGAACTTCAGCACCCGTATGATGACGTTCTTCGCATCCGATGGCGACCACGCCGAAATCGCCTACTACAACAATGAAAAGAAGAACGCCTTGGCTCCGAAGATCACAGGCCAAGGCGCCGATACGGTCAGCGCGCAGGTCAACGAGACGTTCTCCGAAACACTGACCAGCACCGCGCTGAGTGTGGCATCGCAACTCGCCAACCAACTCGACAAGCCAGCCGCGCAGGAACAACTCACGCAGTTCAACGGCAATATCAGCGACTTCGCGGAAACGCTCACCGACGCTTCCGGAACGCTCCGCACGTTCAGCACGCTGACCCAAAGCGCACGGCATCTGCTTGAGTCCTCCGACGGTCTGATCGCCAATGTCAGCGGCAATGCGAAAAGCGCAGGAACAACACTCAAGCAAGCCGGCAGCGGCGTGGAGGATCTGACGGGCGCGTTGAAGACCGGCACCACCGCGCTGGGCACGGCTCTGACTGATTCCGCCAACAGCTTCACAGCCATGGAAGCAGATGTGGACAGCCTATTCGGCAATGCGGGCACGCAGGCCGGCAACACCGCCAACGCATTACGCAACCAGGCCACGAACATCAGCAAGCAGGCGCAAAGCTACCAGCAGATCTATGATTCGCTCGACGCGCTCAGCGCAAACGAAAAGCTGCCGGAAGCGGTGAGGAACGCCATCGACCATCTCAAAACCAACGTCGGCACCACCATCACACAGCTCAACGACCTAGCATCGGCGCTGAATGGCAGCGCCGACAACATCGACGCCAAAGTAAGCGATACCACGGCCGAACGTGCGGAGATCAAGAAACTGGCGCAGCAGGCGGCAACGTCCGTCAGTGGCATCAAAACCGACTATGAGAGCCAACTGAAACCGCAACTTGACGATATCGCCACGTCCATTACCAGCACCACCACCGCGCTCAATGCCACAGCGACCGATCTGAAAGGCGCGCTGGGCAATCTGAACGGCACCACCAAGACCGCGGATAAGAATCTGACCGCCATCAGCAGCGTGTTGGATTCCACCGCCGATAGTCTGGCCGGCGCGGGCAAAAAACTGGGCGCATTCACAGGAACATTGACCGATGCGCTGAACAGCGGCGATATGAGCGCCGTCAAAGATGTGCTCAGCGATAATACCGACTCGTTGGCCGCCGCGCTTGCAGCCCCTGTAAAAGTGAAACGCAACGCGGTGTTCCCAGTCAAGAACTTCGGTTCACAGATGGCACCGTTCTACACGATCCTGCCGCTGTGGGTCGGTTCGCTGCTCATGGCAGTGACGCTCAAGACCACCGTCTCGCGTAAGGTGCGCAAGGAACTCGGCGACCCGAAACCGCATCAGCTGTTTCTCGGACATTACGGTGTGTTCGGCGTGATCGGACTATTGCAGAGCACGTTCTCCTTGGGAGGCAGTCTGCTGTTCCTCCATGTCCAGGCGGTGCATCCGCTGCTGTTCATGCTGTCCGGCTGGGTGAGCAGCCTAGTGTTCTCGTTCTTCATCTACACGCTCGTGGCCAGCTTCGGCAACGTCGGCAAAGCCATCGGCGTGCTGTTTCTCGTCATGCAGATCTCCGGAGCGAACGGCGCATATCCGCTGGCCGTACTGCCGAAAATCATCAGCGGCATCAGCCCGTTCCTGCCTGCGACGCATTCAATCACAGCAATGCGCGCGGCGATCGGCGGAATCTACAGTAACGATTACTGGTTTGCGATTGGCGCGCTACTGCTGTTCATTCCGCCGCTGCTGCTGATAGGCCTGCTACTGCGCATTCCACTGGTCAAGTTCAACCATTGGTACGTAAGCAAGCTGGAAAGCACGAAAGTGATCGCGGCATGATGGGCGGAACCACGCAAGAGGGCACGCGGAAGACGGTGCAAAAAACCACGCAGGAAGACGTCGGCACAGCACGTGGCCGACGTGAGCGATTACGGGAGCAAACCGACCGCAAAATCATGAAAGCCACATTGGGGATAGTGATTTCCGATGGTATCGGAGCGGTGACCATCGAAGAGGTCGCACGACGTTCAGGGGTAGCAAAGACCACAATCTACCGACGCTACCGAAACGCCGACGATTTATTGCAACGCATCCAACCGGAAGTTGCCGGACTACCGAATTTCAACGATTTGAAGCCGTCGCGGAGCGGACTGGCCACCATGCTGCGACGCATCCAGGACTGCTTCGACAGCGAACTCGGATTGAAAGCCGTGGGCGTGGTGCTGTCTTCCGACAACGCCACGCTGAAGGCGATCGCAGCACAAGTGCTGGCGCCGGCCGAAGAACGGTTCGTGGGGTTCATGGAACGTGGCATCGCCGACGGAGTGTTTCAAAACCGTTTGGACTACACGTTCCTGTTCAGCACGGTGCTGGGTTCCATGCTGGCTTGCAAAGCGTTGGCGGGGCAGGAAGCCGGAGGGGAACGGCAATCCGGCAAGGAACGCAAGCCTGATTCCTGGGCCGAGAACATGGCCACGTTGCTCTGGCCGAACGTATGCGCCGAATCCGCACGGTAACCACAGGAAAACCGTCCGCACCGACGCAAGACGGACGTGCCGTGTCGGTTTCAGAAGGAATGGACTATTGGATTGACGCTTCTTGACGCGCCACTTCCAACGCCTTGTTGAAGGCTTCGGAGGTCCAGCTGGCGCCGGCGAGCTTGTCTACTTTGAGATCCTTCAACGGCTTGCCGACCACCGCATCCGGTACGGCTTTGGCGAAGTCGTTCTGATGCTTTTTGGAGATGGACGTGAACGGATGCCCAACGATTTCCACGGCCGTCACGTTCTGGTCCTTAACGGTCAGATGCACGTCGATGGTATCCTCGCCGACCGGCCCGTACTGGCCGTTGATTGAATAGTCGCCATCCGCGTAGTTGCCGGTGTCCTGCTTGTCGGATGTTGCGGAATTCGCGTCGGCACGGTTTTTGGTGGCGTCGCCGTCGTCTGCCGTGTCACCAGCCGCCTTGCCGTCAGTTTTCGACTTCTCTTCCTGCGATTGCACGCTTTCACCGGAATTGCCGGCGTATTCGTCGTCCATCGGCGTTGCCTTCGGTTCGCCGCATGCCGACAACAGCGCGATACTCGCCGCGGACAGTGCGATGACTTTGATTGCGTTCGATTGTGCGGCGCTCATGCGCGCTCCCCTTCCGTGCCGTCGGCGTCCGCGTCCGTATCTCCGGTTTTTGCGGCCTTCGTAGGGTCGGCGAACAAAATCGCAACACCGCCGTTCTGCGCGCCTTCCGCGGCGGAACCGGTGAATGCAGGCTTGCCGCCGGCCGCTTCGTACGCGCGTTTCGCATCCTCGTCGTTCCACTGTTCGCCGACGAGCACGCCGTGGTTGAGCATGATCTCGCGCTGCGCGCAGGAGGCGACGAGCGCGTCATGCGTCACGACGATGATCGTGGTGCCCTGCTCGTGCAGCTGGCGGAACAGGTCGAGCACGATCTTCTCGTTCTTCTCGTCGAGGTTGCCGGTCGGCTCGTCGGCGAGGATCAGCTTCGGACAGTTGATGAGCGCGCGGGCAATGCACACGCGCTGCTGCTCACCGCCGGACAGCTGGCCGGGCAGGTGATGCGCACGCTCCTTCAATCCCACTCGTTCCAACGCTTCCATCGCCTGCTTCTCATCGACTACAGAATGGTAGTATTGCGCCACCATCACGTTCTCCACCGCCGTCAGATGCGGCACGAGGTAAAACTTTTGGAACACTAGTCCTATCATGTTCTTACGCACATCGGCGAGCTGGCGGGCGTTCAAATCCTCCAATCGCCGGCCTTCAAGCATGACGGAACCCTTCGACGGCGTATCCATGCAGCCGATCATGTTCATCAGCGTGGTTTTGCCGGAACCGGACGAGCCGACAATCGCCAGCCATTGCCCTTGCGGAACGGTCAGACTCAGGTCGTCGACGGCGTGCAGATCGCCGTAAATCTTGGAAATGTGGTCGAGTTCCAGCAGCATATGTTCGTTGTCCATGATTATTCCTCCCTCAAAACGATGGCGGGGTCGATACGGGTGGCGCGGCGGACCGGCGGAATGGAGGCGATGACGGCGATCGCCACGCTCAGCAGCAGCGAGCCGGTGCCGAGCAGCCAGTCGAAGCCGATCGCGCGACCGAAGACGGTGGCGCACAGCACACGCGCCAGCACATAGCCGATAGCAGTGCCGAGCAGACCGCCGATCAAGCCGTAGATGCCGGATTCCACGTAGAATTCGACGCCGATGGCGCGTGAATCGGCGCCGAGGGCCTTGCGCAGGCCGATTTCGTTGCGACGCTGGCTCACAATGGAACTGATGGTGGTGCCCACGCCGACGAGCGTCAGCACGAGCACGACGAGCGAGACAATCCAGAACAGGGTCTGCAGCATGGCGATGATGCGAGTGTCGGACGAGGTGATTCTGGTGACGGTCTGCGCTTTGACGGCGCTGTTCGGGTTTTTGTCGGCACTGCGATTGATGTTGTTGACGATGTCGTTGAGCTCGTCGCCCATGGCGTTCACGGAGTATTCGACCACGTCGGCGCCGCGCTTGGAACCGGCGAGTTTGGCCACGTCCGCGGTGGTGGCGTAGATGATGGAATCCTCGTTGCCGCCGGTGTCGACGATGCCGGCGATACGGAATTCGGTGCCGTTGTTATCCATGATGTCGGACGAGACGCGGCCGTTTTCCGTGGCTTGCGTGGTCTGTTCGCCTTGCGTAGTTTGCGTACTCTGCGTGCCCTGCGCGGACGATTCTGCCGTTTCAGTTGATTCGTCCGAATCGGATTTTGCGGACGCGGAAGAAGACGCTGAAGCAGACGCGTCGGCGGCGCGGTAACCGATGGTGACACGGCTGCCGACCTTCACGCCGAGCGCGTCGGCGACGTCGCGGCCGACCATCACGTTGCCCGAGCCGGGCCAATCGCCCGTCACGTTCCAATGGCGATTGAGCGCGCGGACGGCTTTCACGTCCACGCCGGCGATGGTGTACGGCGCGGAATTGATGCGCACGCTCTCATACCGGTATGCGGCTGATTTCACGCTGCGTCCGGCGCCGATGAGCGCCGTCACGTTGCGTACGGTCGCAGTATCGATGCCTTGCGATTTGCCCGTTGCGGACGCGGGCGTGACGATCAGGTTCGCGCCGTACGCGCGCATTTCCTCGTTCATCTGCTGCGGCACCGCGACGCACACGGATGCAAGGCAGAACAGCGTGGCCGCGCCGACGAGCGACGCGATCACGGCCATCATCGCACGGGAGCGACGGCGGAACACCGCGCCCCACAGCATGGTGAAGAACATCTTGCGATTCGTCATCGCACACCCCCTACGAAAGCCAAGCACAACTCACCTACCATGCAGCACCTCCGCCGGACGCAAGCCCAGAATCGCCCGAATCGACGAAAGCGAGGCCACGAGCACAGTGACCGCCAGCAACACGAAAACCAACACGAACACCATCGGACGCATGGTGATGCCCGAGCCGAACACCACGTGCCCCACGATCTGTGCAACGCCCGAGCCAAGCAGCGCGCCGGCAATCGCACCAACCAGCGAAATCACCGCCGTTTCGGCGAGCATAAGGCGCGAAACCGCGCCGTCCGTGGCGCCGATCGCCTTCAACAGCGCCAATTCCGAACCGCGTTCGCCAATCGACGCGGCCATCAGGTTCGCCACGGCGATCGCGGCGGCAACCAGCGACAGCACGGTCATCAGCACCATCACCGCCTGCGTCTTGTTCAGCACATCGCCCTGCAGCGCGGCCACCTGGCGCACCTGCTTGGCCACCGCGCCCGGCAGCACCTCTTCGATCTGGTACGCGATCGACGACGGATACGCGGTGCAATACCACGTCTCCCACTCGTCCTGCGTGAGCGCGTTCGGATTCTTCGACGCCTTGCGCGCGAGGTCGTTGTCGGGCGTGGTGAGCGCCTTGACTTCAATCTTGTCGATGGAATTCGGCAGATTCGCAAGCGTTTGCGCGGCGATGGACGGCATATAAATGGCGCTGTTGTCGGAATCGCCCGAATCGAAGATGCCGACGATTTTCACTTTCACGCGATTGCGTTCGGTGGAGGATTTGCCGGTTTTCCCGGTACCTCCGTTCGTATTGTCGTCCGCACCGACGGCGATCGTCTTGTCGAGCGTAACGCTGTCACCGACGTTCACGCCCAGTTTCGCGGCGAGCGCGCTGCCGACCATCGCCTGCTCGCTGTCGTCTTTCGGCCAGGTTCCGTTGATTTTCCACCATGAGCGCATGCCGTTCATGCCGGCCACGGTGGACTCGCCGGAGTCCATGTGCAGGGTTTTCGCGAACCACGTGCCCACGATCGGCACGTTGGTCGCTTTGCATTTCGCCGCGGAAGCAGCCGCACCTGACGCACCAGCCGTTCCAGCAGAGCCAGCCGAACCAGCCCCCGAACCGACACACCCCGCATCCGCGTGGATGTTCAATTCCGGCGCGAAATTGGTGATGTTGAACGCCCAGAAGATGGTCTTGATCTTCTGCGCGTCCGACTCCTTCAGAAACGCGGTCGGGTCGGCGCTGTCCGCCGCAGCCGAGCCGTCGGAAGTGGAACCCCCGTCCGAACCGGACGAACTACCCGAAGCCGAGCCAGCAGAATCGCCGGTATTGTACAAATCGCTCACCACAGCGTCGGACTTCGGCTGAACGACGATATTCGAACCGTACGTGCTCAGCTCCGCGTTGAGCTTGTCGCCCACGTCGAACACCACGCCGAGCATGGCCACGCTGACGGTGGCGGACAGGCACACGGTGACGGCGATGAGCAGACGGCGTTTGAACTGCCGGCTGAACGAGCGAGAGATCATTTTCAGGAAGAACATGGCACCCCCTTACCTTTCTCGGCACTCACTGGAAATGGCTCGACAGCGCGTCGAGCGTGGACGTTTGGATGACGATTTTGCCCGGCTTGACCTGGTAGTCGAACGGTATCGGGTTGCAGCCGCCTTTGAAGCCGATGGTGGCGAGGTTGATGGCCACATCGCACTTCTTGCAGATGATTTTGCCGTCCTTCTCGTAGTAGCCGGCGTCGCCGCAGTTGTCGCACGCGTCGAGGCCGACGCCGTACGCGCCGCCGTTCTTCTTGATGATGATGAATCGCATGGAGGTGCCGTCCTTCGCGCGGTATTCGAAGCGGTGCAGGTGGCCGTCGGAAATCTGGCTGAATTTGATGGTGGCCACGCCGTCGGCGAGCGAGTAGTCTTCCGGCGGCGACAGCGTGACGACTTTCTGCGTTTGCGCGACGCCGTACGTCAGGGCCACGGTGACGCAGATCATGGCGACCAGGCTGAACGCGCCGGCCGCTTTCGCGCGGCGGCGGAACGCGATATGCGTGCGTGCGATCGCCTCGTTGGCGCCGGTCGGCTTGACTTTGAAGCCCATGACGATGCTGGCGATTGCCGGAATGGCGAAGACGAGCGCCATTGCGATGGTCAGGCTGCGCTGATGGTTGATGCCCCACACGAGCGCGAGGAAGGCGGCGGTCGGGAAGCTGACGATGCGTTTGGATTGGAGGATCTGCGCAAGGTCGGTGAAATGCTGTGCGAACAACAGCGCGACCAACAGCAGCACCGCCGTCGTGAACGACCAGCGGACGGCGGTGGAACGCATCGTGCGGAAGATAAGCGCGGCGATGATTGCGACGGCCGCGCCCAAAGCGAAGCCGAGCGCGCGCAACAGCATGTCGGAAGTGAAGATGGGATCGCCCGGCTCGACGAAGATCGTCAGTCGCAGAATCACGTCGGGCAGCGCACGAAAGGTGGTGGCCGCGATCGCAAGCGCCGCAACGAGATTCGCGATGTCGAGCAGCGCGCGGTGGTTGTGCCAGTCGGCGGTGATGCGGCGGGCGAACAGGACGATGACGAACACGGCCACGTCGAGGATCACGCAGCACCACAGGGTCGGATAGTTGACGAACGTGCGTTGCGTGATGACGGCGGTGGCGCGCAGCGCGGCGAATACGACTGCGCCGGCGAATCCAACAACGAAACCGGCCAGCCGCCAGTACGCGCTCAGAGGCTTGTCACGCCCCTCACCGACGGTGAGCATGACGCTCAACGCCATGACGAGCAGCGCCGGCGCCAACACCCCCTGCAACACCGTCACAAACTGCAGCAGCATCCCAAAATCCTTTCATCCAAAAACCCAACTCAAAGAGCCCAACGATTCCCATTCCGCCCCATCCCAAAGAGTCCCACCCCTCTCACCCCCCCTAAAATGCGAGGATTTCCCGGACCCCCTCCACAATCGCAGAGGTGAATCCATCCCCCTAAACGCGAGAGAGCGGTTTCGGTATGCATTGCCCGACCGTAAGCTTGGCCGAACGGCCTTGAATGTGTCGGGTAATGCATACCGAAACCGCGAACGGGCTACGCTAGGAGATCACCACTCCTGCGGCGTATAGTTCCAGTCCGGGAAGGTGACCTCGATCGGTTCCGTCCAGAAGCGTCCCTTCACACCCGTCTCCGGATCGACGTGCAGCATCCAGCCCTTCTTCTCCGGGGATTCGATCTTCAGCACGAGTTTGTACGCGCCGGCCTTGTCGAGCTTGACGTTGGCGCCGTAGTGCGGGCCGTCGGAGGCGTTCATCTGCATGAAGGTTCCGGAGGCGACGGACGCGTTGGAGGTCTTGTCGATGATGTCGTAGTTGACGGTCAGGTCCGGCACGAAATCGCCCTTGCCGTAGCCGAGTTCGGTGCCCTTCTGGTTGGCATGGATGTCGGCTTCGAGGTGGAAGCTCGCATCGGCGGCCTTGAGGCCCATGCCGGACGGTTCCATGTCGATCGGCTGGAAGTACACGGCGTTGACGGTCAGCGGGCCGCATTCCTGGTCGGAGTGCTTCTCATCGACCTGGATCTCTTCGAAACCGGCGGAATCGCTGGAATCGTCCTTGCTGGAGTCGTCGGCCTTCGAAGCCGACGCGGAGGCGCTGGACTTGTCCGAAGCGGCGGAATCGTTGGAATTGCCGCATGCGGACAGGGAGAAGGCCATGGAGCCGGCCAGCAGGATGCCGAGCAGAGCGGCGATCTTCTTGTTCTTCATTTCTCTTTCCTTTGTTGTTGGATGTGGAAAAAATATCGGTAAATCTCGGAAAATTTGCGTATTACTTGCGATTGTCAGGCGTGCGCAACTTGCGTTTGCGTGCGAAGCCGACGGCGAACAGCGCGAGTACGGCAATCGCCGCGATCGCTTGTGCCGCAAGGCATTCGACGTACGGATACAGGCCGATCCAGTCGTTTGTGGGCACGCTGGACAGGTAGTGGCCGTCGATCAGGTCACCTTCGATGAGCGCGTGGATGCCACCGCCGGCGAAGATGACGACCAGCACGGCCATCAGGATCGACGTAACGAGGAAGAACGGGCCAATCGGAATCTTTACGGAGGTGAAGCGCAGCACGAGGAAGATGACGAGCAGCACCACACCCGCGGCGATGCCGCCGATCCACATGCCTTGCGCGTCGCGACTCATCGAGTAGATCGATTCGTAGAAGATGACGGTTTCGGCGCCTTCACGGAACACGGCTAGGAAGCTCAGCATGGCGAGCGAAACGACCATACCCAGGCCCACGCCTTCGCCGGCGGCGACTTTGTTTTGCGCGTCGGCCACGGCGGACTCGGTTTTGGTGCGGATGTAACGGTTCCACGCTTCCACGGAACTTTTGTTGAGCATCCAATTGCTGGTCCACAGCAGCATGAGCATGGCGATCAGCGCGCACACGCCTTCGGAGATTTCCTGAATCGGGCCGGAGCCGCCGAACAGGAACGTGAAGAGCACGGCGATCAGGCCGGAGCCGGCAAGGCCCGCGAGCACGCCGAGGTAAATCCACTTGGTGAAACGCTGGTTGCCGGATTTGACGAGGTAGGCCACCACGGCGGCCACCACCAGCAGCGCTTCGAGGCCCTCACGGATCAGGATGAGGAACGCCTGTCCGGCGGAGCTGGTGATGGCTTTGGTGAAGGCGTTGACGTTGCCGGCCGCGCCACCGTCGAGGGTGGCCGCGTCTTCGACGAGCCAGCTTTTCAGGTCGTCGACGAGCTTCTTGATTTCCTTGTCTGAACCGCCGTCGCGCATGGTTTTGCGGGTCATTTTGAACTGGTATTCGACCTGCGAGACGCGGTCGCCGGAGATGGCGTTCATGACGTTCTTTTCGAAGCCGAGCTTCTCGTAGTACTGGTAGTACGCGTTGTTGACGAGGCTGGAGCCTTCCGCGCCCTTGCCGGAGACGGCGGCTTTGTAGGCTTTGTCGAGGATGACGTTCATTTCGCTGGCGACTTCGCCCCACGTGCGGTCGCCTTTGCCTTTGGAGGAGTTCTTTTTGGCCGCGTCGAGCTTCTTACGTTCGGCTGCGGTCTGTTCGGCGCGCTGCTTCGCGTAGGTTTTGGGGTCGGCGAGGTTCGCGTTGCCATCGAGCGTCTGCGCGGTGGCGGTGAGGTCCGCGTTCAGCGCATCGATTTTGCCGGCGATCGCGCCGCCCTGGCCCTGCTGGTAGGCGAGGCCTTCCAAGTCGGTGAACTGTGTGAGCAACGCCTGCTGCTTGTCGGCGGAAATGGTGTCGTTGACGGCCTTCGAGAAGTTGGAGGCGTCGTAGCCGATCCAATGCGCGGTCTGGAAGCCGGTGCCGGCCTGGCCGTAATCGCCGTCGTTGTAGTCTTTTTCGGCGGTGGCGAGCTGCTTGGCGATGTTCTGCGCAGCGGCGGTCCAGGAATCGAAATTCGTTTGGCTGTCGTCGGCGGCGGACGCCTGCTGCGGCATCGCGGTGCCGGCGAACAGCGTGGCGAGCGCGATCATCAGCGCGGCGACGAGCGCGGCAAGACGGCCGGAAGCCGAGACGCGCGAATCGCACGAATCGTAGGAACCGGCTGCATGGCGCTGCGCGACGCGAGATGACATGGGTCGAACCTTCCTTCCGCAAATCTTTTCGGCGCGCTTTCCCCGACGTACCCGACGTACGAAGCGCGCATCGGAAGCCAAGATAGAACGAAACTTTTTTGAATAACAGTCTTGATTTTTAATTGGTCTTGTTGTATCGCGCATGGAAAAACGTTGGAATTCCGCCGTTTTTATTTTTCCCGTTTTCCGCGTGTCGTCTCACATTGTGACGCTCACCGCCGTTCCGCAACACCCCCGTCCGCCCGAAAACGTGAAGCGAACTCCATGCCAAAGCGTCGGTCTGTATAATCACGATTAGTATAATCGTAACTATACAAAGCTACGGGGGTATCAAAATAAGGCGATGCCTCATGCCACATATAGCGCATATCAGGTTGCCCAGGCACGAACTCCGCCAAGCCGGGCACGCGCTAGCATCGTGGGTATGGATTCCCTCGCACCGCTCGCGCATCGCATGCCGTACACCGCCGCTTTCCCCAAGGCGCTCGGCACGGGGTTGCTGATTTCGACGCCTCGCCCGATCACTGCGGAATTGCGCGGCGAGATGGAACGGTTCATCGATGAATACGAGCATGCGCTTTCGCGGTTTCGCGCTGATTCGCTGGTTGCGCACATCGGCAATGCGGAGCATGGCGGGCATTTCGATTTTCCCGATTGGGCCGGCCCGCTATTCGATTTGTACGACGCGCTGCACGCCGCCACGCGCGGTGCGATCGACCCGTGCGTGGGCGAGGACCTGATCCGTCTCGGTTACGATCCCGCGCTGAGTTTCACCGTTGAAGCCGACGCCGGCGAGCGCCTGGGCGCGCTGCACGGACGGGCCGTATGGGGTCGTGATGTGGTTCGTTCGAGTGGTACGACATTGGTTACACGCAGTCCGGTTCATGTGGATTTCGGCGCGTGCGGCAAAGGTTATCTGGTGGATTCGCTGGGCGGATTGCTCACCGATTCAGAACTTTCGCGCACATCGCATGTCAAGTCAGCCGAAACGACCAACCCGACATGCCAATCTTCCATCTCAGACAGCAAACGCGAAAGCGCTGCCCCGGAATTTGTGATTGATGCGGGCGGCGATCTGCTGGCGCGCACGAACAAGCCGATCCGTGTGGCGCTTGAGGATCCGGATGATCCGTCCTGCGCGGTCGGCGTCGCACTGATCGGCGATGGCGCGTTCTGTGCGAGCGCGCCCAGCCGTCGCCATTGGGAGGTGGCGGTGAACGAACAGACGCATCTGGCGATTCACCACCTGCTCAACGCCATCGACGGCCTGCCCGTGCAACAAACGGAAGCCGCCTGGGTTGCAGTGCAATCCGCGTCATTTGGCGACTATCCGACTGCGGTGGCGGACGGGTTGGCTACGGCGCTGTTCGTTGCGGACCCGAATGAACTGCGCAGCGTTTTTGTTTTCGATTGCGCCACGTTGGACGCCGACCGTCACGCCACCATCAGCGCCGGTTTCCCCGGCCGTTTCTTCTGATTGCCGACCGGTCACTGATTGCCAGGTTGGCCGGTTGGCGGCCCGCCAATCGCAGACCGCAAACCGGCCAATCGCAAGCAAAACTCACGGAATGAGGTTGCCGGCGGCCACGTACAGGTCCCACCAATCCTGCTTGTCGAGATCGATGTCCGCGCCGTCGAGCATTTCGCCCAGCCGGGTGGGGTTCATCGAGCCGAGCACGATCTGGATCTTCGCCGGATGCCTGAGCACCCATGCGGTGGCGATGGCGTTGGCGCTCACGCCGTACTTGGCGCCCTTTTCGTCCAGTGCCTTGTTCAGCTCCGGGAAGTGCTCGTTGCCTACGAACGGGCCGTATTCCGTGCCGGACTGGAACGGGCTCCACGCCTGGATGGTCATGTGGCGCAGTCGCGAGTAGGACAGCAGGCCGTCCGAATGGTTGGCCACGACCATGCCTTCGGCGCCGGAGTTGGTCATCAGCTCGTCGCTGACCATCTGCGCGTGCATCAGGCCGAACTGCAGCTGGCTCGTTTCAAGCCTCATGGCCGGGTCGTCGCCGAGCCAGGACTGCAGCAGTTCCGCCTGCCACGGGTTCACGTTGCTCACGCCGAAGTGGCGCACTTTGCCCGCCTTGTGCAGGGTGGTGAACGCTTCGACGATTTCTTCGGCCTCCATCAGGGTGTCGGGCCTGTGCAGGAGCGCGAAGTCCACGTAGTCAGTGCCGAGCGCTTCCAGTTCCTCGTCGAGTCGCGTGATGAGGTGCTTCGCGGAGAAGTCGTAGCGGGTGGCGTGCACGTTGTTCGGGTCGCTGAAGTCGATGTTGATACCGAACTTCGTCTGCAGGAAGATGTCCTCGCGCTTGAGCCCGGCGTCCTTCCACGCGCGGCCGAGCACACGCGAGCTGGCATGGTCGTGGTTGACGTTGAATCCGTAGATGTCCGCCGTGTCGAAGAAGTTGACTCCATGCTCGGCGGCCGTACGCACGACTTCTGCCGCAGCGTCCGCATCCAGCGCGTCCATGCGCATCACGCCGAGCGCCGCCTGCGATGCGACCACTGCCGATTTGCCGATTTCGATGCTTTTCATGACTGCCCACTTTCTTTGTGATTTTCAAATACGTCAATCGATTGACGTCAGTCACCTCAATGGTAAATCCGCCGTCCCGTCAGCGCAACACAATAAAAATGCCGAAGCCAAAACGCAAAAATCCGGAGGGGTGGTCCCTCCGGATTTTTTAGCGAGTCAGCACACCAACCTCACTCGGCCAGCGTGAACTGGCTGTTGTAGATGTCGGCGTAGAAGCCGCCCTTGGCGAGCAGTTCCTCGTGCGTGCCGCGTTCCACGATGTCGCCGCCGTTCATCACCAGGATCATGTCGGCGTCGCGGATGGTGGACAGGCGGTGCGCGATCACGAAGCTCGTGCGGCCCACGGTCAGCGCGTCCATCGCCTTCTGGATCAGCTCCTCGGTGCGTGTATCGACCGAGGAGGTGGCCTCGTCGAGGATCAGGATCGGCGCGTCCTCCACCATCGCGCGGGCGATCGTCAGCAGCTGGCGCTGGCCCTGGGAAAGCGACGCCTTGTCGTCGAGCACGGTGTCGTAGCCGTTCGGCAACGACATGATGTAGTGGTGCAGGCCGACGGCCTTGCATGCGGCCACGATCTGCTCGTCGGTGACGTCCTTCTTCGAATACGCGATGTTTTCACGCACTGTTCCACGGAACACCCACGTGTCCTGCAGCACCATGGAGAACTGGTCGTGCACGTTCCAACGCGGTACGGACTTGGTGTCGATGCCGTCGATCGAAATCGTGCCACCGGAAATCTCGTAGAAGCGCATCAGCAGGTTGACCATGGTGGTCTTGCCGGCGCCGGTCGGGCCGACGATAGCCACCTTCTGGCCGGCCTTCACGGACGCGGAGAAGTCGTTGATGATGGTCTTGTCCGCGTCGTAGCCGAAGCGCACGTGGCTGAATTCCACGTCGCCGCGCACCGGCTGCGGCTTGCCGTCCGCGCCGACGCCCAGCAGCGCCTGCTTGCCGGTTTCGTCGGACAGTTCCGGCTCCTCAAGGAAGCCGAAGACGCGTTCGGATGCGGCCGCGCAGCGCTGCAGGTTCTGGAACGCCTGCGCGAACTGGGACAGCGGCTGCGTGAACAGGCGGATGTACATCATGAACGCCACGATCACGCCGAATTCGATCTTGCCGTCCATGGCGAGCACCGCGCCGACCACGCACACCACCACGTAGCCGAAGTTGCCGACGAAGTTCATGATCGGCATCATCAGGCCGGACAGGAACTGGCTCTTCCAGCCGGACACGTACAGGTCGTTGTTGTACTTCTCGAACTGCTCGATGGAGCGTTCCTCGCCGCAGTATGCCTTGACCACGGTGTGGCCGGTGTACATTTCCTCGACGTGGCCGTTGACGTCGCCGAGCGCCACCTGCTGGCGGGTGAAGTACTTCTGCGACACCTTCATGATCACGCCCATGATGATCAGGCCGAGCAGCGCGGAGCCGATGGCGCACAGCGTCATGGTCACGTTGTTGTAGAACATCATGATGAGCGCGCCGAAGAACAGCGTGACCGATGTGATGAGCGAGCCGACCGACTGGCCGAGCGTCTGTCCAATCGCGTCGACGTCGTTGGTGATGCGGCTCAGCACGTCGCCGTAGCTGACTTTGTCGAAATATTTCAGCGGCAGGCGATTGATTTTCTGGCTGATCGCCTCACGCAGCTGCTGTGCCGTGCGTTGCGTGACGTTGGCCATCAGCCAGCTTTGCAGGTAGCTCAGCAGCGCGTACCCGACGTACAGCGCGACGAGCAGCCATGCGATGCGCGACACCGCGTCCATATCGATCGAATTCATGACGGGCTTGCCGTGCACCATGGCCGGCAGACCCTTCGTGATCTCGTTGGTCATGTCCTTGAGCTTGTCCGGGCCGATGATCTGGCACACCGTGCCGGCAGCGCCCAGAACCAGCGCGAAAATCATCACCGGAATGTACCGGCTGCAGAATTTCACGAGCTTCTTCATCACTCCGCCGAAGTCCTTCGGCTTTTCCACGGCCCCACGGCCGCGTCCCATTCCTCTTGGCATGTCTCCCCCTTTCAGCGCTTCAGTTCGTCTTCGCTCAACTGCGATTCGGCGATCTGCCGATACACTTCGCACGTGTCGAGCAGTTCCTCGTGCGTACCCTGGCCGACCACTTTGCCGTCGTCGAGCACGATGATGCGGTCGGCATTCATGATGGTGCCGATGCGCTGCGCGACGATGAGTTTCGTGGAATCCTTCGCTTCCTTTTCGAGCGCGTCACGTACGGCACGGTCGGTTTTGAAGTCGAGCGCGGAGAAGGAATCGTCGAAGATCAGGATTTCCGGATGACGGTAGACGGCGCGTGCGATCGACAGACGCTGCTTCTGCCCGCCCGAAACGTTGGAACCGCCCTGCGAAATGCCGGAATCATACTTCTTCTGCTTTTTGTCGATGAATTCCGTCGCCTGCGCGACGTCGCATGCGCGGCGCACGGTGTCGTCGTCGCGGTCCGTATCTCCGTACGCGACGTTGCTGGCGATCGTTCCCTTGAACAGGAACGACTGCTGCGGCACGTAGCCGATCTTGTCGCGCAACGCCTTCAGCTTGTAGTCGCGCACGTTGACGCCGTCGACGAGCACTTCGCCTTGCGTGGCGTCGTAGAAACGCGGCACGAGGTTGATGAGGGACGATTTGCCGGAGCCGGTCGAGCCGATGAACGCCACCGTCTGACCCTTCTTGGCTTTGAAATTGACGCCTTCCAACATGGCCTGACGCGAGTCGGGGTAGGCGAAGCTCACATTGCGGAATTCGATTTCGCCTTCCTCGCCCGGCTTGCCCGCGTCCTGCGTGCCGTCGGTGACCATCGGCTCGGTGTCGATGACTTCGAGCACGCGCTGCGCGGACACGTCGGCTCGCGGCCAGAGCACGAACACCATGCTCAGCAGCAGGAAGCTCATGATGACCTGGATGGAGTAGCTGGAGAACACCACCATGTTGGAGAAGGTGGTGAGCTTGTCGACGGCGTCGGCAGCGTCGATGAGGTACGCGCCGATCCAGTAGACGGCGAGCATCAGGCCGTTCATGATGGTGTTCATCAACGGCATCATGATGGCCATGGCGCGGTTGGTGAACAGCTGGGTTTCGGTGAGTTCCTTGTTGGCTTCGGTGAACTTGGCTTCCTGGTAGTCCTCGGCGTTGTACGCGCGCACCACGCGCAGGCCGGTGAGGTTCTCGCGCGCCACGAGGTTGATGTTGTCGGTCAGGCGCTGCATGGCCTTGAACTTCGGCATGACGAAGTGCATGAGCATGGCGATGACCACCAGCAGGATGGCCACGGCGATGCCGGTTGCGAGCGTCCAATCGAAGCCCTTTCCTGCAATCTTGCACACGGCCCACACGGCCATGATCGGCGCTTTGACGATCATCATGAGGCCCATGGTGATGAACATCTGGATCTGCGTGATGTCGTTCGTGGAGCGGGTGATGAGCGACGCGGTGGAGAAACGGTTCATTTCCGCCGGTCCGAAGCTTTCCACCTTGTTGAATTCAAGCGAACGCAGGCGCTGGCTGAACGAGGCGCCCACGCGCGCGGCGATGAAGCCGGTGACGACCGCGCAGGCCGCCGAGCCGAGCGAGACGAGCAGCATTTTGCCGCCGGCCACCCAGATGTCGTGCATTTCACTGCCGGGGGTTTCGACGAGCTGCGTGATGTCGGCCATATAATCCGGCAGGGTCAGGTCAAGCCAGATCTGACCGACGATGCTGACCAGCGCGACGAGCATCTGACCGATCTCCGCTTTGGAGAGGTATCGTACGATGCGAAGCATGCTTGGTTCCTTCTCTTGTTTTGTGTTTTGCTTGTTTTCTTACGATTAGTTTTTGCGATTTTTCGCGGTTTTTGCGATTACTGGATTGCGATTACTTACACTGTGAATTATTTACAGCGTAAGATACTACGCGTCTTCCTGTGCGTTTCCTGAGAACGCGGCTTTGACCTCGTCCGCCGTGGGGCGCGGCTTGCCGGGCATGCACAGCGACATGTACGTGGTGAATTCCTCGGTGAGCTCAACGAATTCGCGCGCGCGGCGCTCCCCCATCTGCGAGAAGATCCAGCAGATCGCCTCGCGCATGCTTTCGCGCTGCCGTTCGGCGCGTTCCCTGCCGGCTTCGGTGAGGTTCACGTGCACCACACGGCGATCGTCGGGGTCGGATTCGCGTGTGATCTGGCCTTTTTTCTCCAACGCGGACAGCAGTGTGGACACGCGTCCGGTGGTGGTTTTCATTGAAGAGGCGAGCTGCGATGGCGTCAGCGGGCCTTTCCTATAGAGTTCCTGCACGGCGAAGGGTTCGCCCTTCGCGCCTTTCACCATCTCCTGCTGCATGCGCGAGCGTTTGTCCCATGTGTTGGTCGCCAATTCGTGGAACAGTTCCTCTTCAAAGCCCACGCGGCACCTCCTTCCGTCGCAATCGCCGTCATAATATCTTACAGTGTAAACATTTTACAGTGTAAGTTATTCCCAGGGCGATTTTGCAGCGAGCAAGCTACAGAAGGCACGAAAAAGGCCGCGGCCCGAATCGCGATTATTGTGCGGAATCGGGCGCGGCCAATCGTACGTATTGCGCGGAATTCAGCCGCGACGGGCGTCGACGGAGGCGTTCAGCATCGCCAGCTCATCCTGCGTGAGCGTCAGTTCGGTGGCAGCGAAGGAATCGTTGATTTCCTGCGGATTGCGGGCGCTGGGGATGGTGAACAACCGCTCATAGCGGCTCAGTTCCCAGGCGAGCACCACGCGCTGGTAGGAGCAGCCGTGGTTGCCGGCGACCGTGCGGAACGGGTCGTACGCGCGCTGGTCGAACGCGTCGAGGAAGCCGCCGAGGGGGCTCCAGCACACGAACGCGAGTCCAAGTTCCGCGCAGTGCTCCATCGTATGCTCAGGGTCGGGGTGCGAGGGCGAGAACTGGTTCTGCACGGCGACCAACTTGTCGCCAAGCATCTCACGGGCAGTGTCGATCTGCGCGTTGTCCACGCGGGAAATGCCCGCGTACCGGATCACGCCCTCGTCAAGCAGCTGCTTCAGCGCGCCGACCTGGTCCTCATAAGCCACTTCCGGGTCCGGTCCGTGCGAATACAACAGGTCGAGCGTATCGACGCCCAAGTGCAGCGCGGATTCCTTGGCGTCACGAATCATGGTTTCGGGGCGCGAATCCGCCATCCACCCGTATTGACTGCCCGCCGCCTGCAAATGCTGGCGTTCCCCGCCAGGCCGACGACTGCAGCCCTCGGAATCCCGCCCCTGAGTGTCCGATTCTGGCGAATCGGACACAGGAGCAACAAAAGCGGGAACCTCCATGGTGCGTCGATAGCCGGTTTTCGTGGCGACCAGCACTTCATCGCGAGGGCCGTCCCAGCTGGCGAGCGCATCACGCACCAACTTTTCGCCGTACCCCAAATCTTTCGCAGTGCCGGTACCAGGCTCGCTCGGCAGATAATACGACCAGGCGGTGTCCAGATATCGCACGCCCGCGTCCAAGCCGGCGTGAATCGTACGAATCGCAGTATCGCGGTCCGGACGCCCCTCAATCGCCAAAGCCATCGTGCCCATGCCGAGCCGTGGAATCGCAAATCCCGCCAATTCGCCCATGTTTCGTGCGGTCGTCATAACCGTCTCCCTTCCGTCGCCACATCCGTCGCTACAAAATCCGCCACCCATTCTTGCACAAAACAGCGCGGAGCGGGTTGTCGGGCGGGTGCGGGAAGATGAGGGCACAACCGAACGGGAGCCGAAAGGCTGAGAGGGAGCTCGACGAGCTTCGACCGAGGACTTGATGCGGGTAATGCCGCCGTAAGGAGACGGGTTGTTCGCGCCGCGAGGCGCATCTCATTTCCGTTCGCGATAACCGAATATCGCGTGATTAGGGTCACGGAGGGGCGCACCACCTCATAGGGTACGGTTCCTTCGACGACCCTTTTTTCGTACCAACCGTGAATGTCCGATTCACCGGAAGCAGACGCTCGGAAGCCCACAAAGCAGTTCTGAACGTCCGTTTCGGCGGGAACGGCACTCGTGGGGCCTGACATACAGAAGGGAACCGAAATGATCATCAACGGCAAGGAAGAGGACGTCGCCACGCCGATCACCGTGGCCGAACTAGTGGAGCAGCGCGGTCTGCGCGCCGACCGCGTGGCCGTGGAGCTCAACGGCGAGATCGTGCCGCGCGCCCAGCGTGCGCAGACGCAGCTCAAGGGCACCGACACGTTGGAAATCGTCACGTTCGTGCAGGGCGGCTGAGCACAGCAGCGAAACAAACCATACGAACGGAAACGAGAATACGAGAACAACCATGACTTTTGAACCATCCGCATCGCAGGCGCAGATCGACGCCCGCCAGCACGCTTTCGACAACCAGCCCGACCCGGCCACCCTGGTCAGCCGCGAGGAGATCCGCGCGGCCCTGCTCGACCGTCACACGGCCGCCACGCAGGACAAGCTCGACGCGGCGCACGTGGCCATTTGCGGCTGCGGCGGCCTCGGCTCCACCATCGCGGTGGCGCTGACCCGCATCGGCGTCGGCCATCTGCATCTGATCGACTTCGACCGCGTGGATATGACGAACCTGAATCGCCAGCAGTATTTCCTGAAGGACCTCGGCCAGTACAAGACGGAGGCGCTGCGCAGCAATCTGCGCCAAATCAACCCGTTCACGGACATCACCATCGACACCGTCAAGGTGACCGACGAGAACGTGCCGACGCTGTTCGAAAACGAGGACATCATCTGCGAGGCGTTCGACGTGCCGGAAAACAAGACGATGCTCGTCAACGCGGTGCTGGAGAATCTGCCGGGCAAGAAGCTCGTCAGCGCGTCCGGCATGGCCGGCTTCCGCAGCTCCAACCTGGTGAGCACGCGTCGCGTTTCGAAGAACTTCTACTTCTGCGGCGATGGCGAGACGGCTCCGGTACCGGGTGCCGGCCTGATGGCGCCGCGCGTGGGCGTGGTCGCCTGCCACGAAGCGAACATGATCACGCGACTGATCCTCGGCGAGGAAGACGCCTGACGCACTGCTACGTTACTCCACTGCCGTAATCGAAATTTTTATTGCGATTACAAACGCACGTTGCACACAACACAACAGCGACGCAACGGCAACACAACAGCAGCACAGCAATCGCAACAACAGCAACACCAAACACCCCAACGAAAGGAACCGACGATGAGCACCGAAAACACCATCACCACCGCAGCCGCCGACGTCGCGGCCGCACCGAACGCCACGCTCGACGAGCTGGTCGGCACCACCACGAACACGGCGATCCTGCCGGAGCCGGACGCGCACGCGTACGACGAGATCGCCACCGGCGACGCCGATCCGCTGATCCTCGGCGGGCACAAGTTCACGAGCCGTTTCATCCTCGGTTCCGGCCGTTACGACCTGAACCTCATCAAGGCGACCATCGAGAACGCGGGCACGCAGATCGTCACCATGGCGCTGCGCCGCTGCCGCACCACCGAAAACAACCTGCTCGACTACATTCCGAAGGGCATCACCATGCTACCGAACACGTCGGGCGCGCGCAACGCGGATGAGGCGGTGCGCATCGCACGTCTCGCGCGCGAGGTGTGCCAGACGGACTTCGTGAAGGTGGAGATCGAGCACGAAGCGAAGTACCTGCTGCCGGACAACGAGGAGACCATCAAGGCCACGGAAAAGCTGGCCAAGGAGGGCTTCGTGGTCATGCCGTATATGTTCCCGGACCCGATTGCGGCGAAGCGTCTTGAGGACGCGGGCGCGGCTTGCGTGATGCCGCTCGGCGCGATGATCGGCTCGAACAAGGGCCTGCGCGCACGCGATTTCATTGAGGTGATCATCAAGAACTCCAACGTTCCGGTGATCATCGACGCGGGCATCGGCCGGCCGAGCCAGGCCGCGGAGGCCATGGAGATGGGTGCGGATGCGGTGATGGCATACACGGCGATCGCATCCGCCGGAAACATTCCGCTGATGGCGCGCGCCTTCAAGAACGCGATCGAGGCGGGCCGTGAAGCGTACCTGTCCGGCCTGGGCAAGGTGACGGAAGATCACGCCGTGCCGTCCAGCCCGACGAACGAGGCCGACTACATCGGCTGATTCGCGCCGATTTCGTACGATTCGTGCACTAACGTTTCGCACGGTTTTATTGCGATTACACGACGAGGGTCGGTGGAAACGCACATTTTCGCAAGGTTTCCACCGGCCCTCTTTCGTCGAATGCGCGACACGTAGCGCAACACGCGCATGCCACGCATACCGCAGCGACAGGCAATACGTCTACTTCCCTAGAGCCGCTTTCAAATCGCGGTTCTGGAATCGCTCGTGCAGCAGGCAGTAGCCGCCGAACACGACGAGCCACAGCAGGCCGGCGATGGCGGAACCGCGCGTATCTGCGGACAGGAACAGCGTGACGTACACGAACACGTAGAACGCAATCGCAATCCAGTCGCACACCTGCCATGCCGGCATGACGAAGCCGTCCGGCAGGAAGTCGGCGCTTTGACGGTAGCGGCGGTGCGCAAGCATCGTCAGCACGTAGATGAAGATCACGACGGCGCTGGCTGCGGAGGCGAACAGCACGAACGCGCTGGAGATGCCCGGGATCGCGTTGATCAGCGGGGAGAACAGAATCATACAGCCGGACACGATAATCGCCTTCGCCGGCACCTTGTGATCCGACACCTCACCGAGGCGCTGCATAGCGGGCGATTCGGAGTCCTGCGCAAGCTGGTATAGGTGGCGGCCCGCCGAGTAGATCAGCGAATTGAGTGCCGACGCGGCTGCGGTGATCACCACGAAGAACACGAGCGCGGCGGCCCAGTCGAGCCCAGCGTATTTGAACACCATGATGAACGGGGAGCCGAACGAGCCGTCCGCGTTCTGATGGAAGTTGCGCCACGGCACGATGGCCATGATGGCCACGAGAGCGCCCACGTAGAAGATGAGGATGCGCATGATCAGCTCGTTGACGGCCTTCGGCAGCACTTTGCGTGGGTTCTGGGTTTCGGACACGGTCACACCCACGAATTCGATGAGCTGGTAGGCGAAGAACACCATCTGGAAGCTCATGAAGAAGTTCATCCAGCCGTTCGGCGCAAGCTGGAAGCCGTCGGTAATGTTCGTAAGGCTCACAGTGGCACCGGAAACCGTGCCGTCCACGCCTTCGATATGCGTGGCCGGGTAGCTGAAACCGAGGAACAGCATCACCACGGCGGTGACAATCAGACCCACAATCAGCGTGATTTTGATCATGGAGAACCAGAATTCCGCCTCGCCGAACACTTTCACGGCAATGAGATTGATGCCGGTGAGCGCCACGAGGAAGCACAGTTCGATAAGCCATTTCCACGCGTTGAGGTCGATGCCGAACGTGCCGAAGAATGTGACGAAATAGGTGCTGACGGCCGTGATTTCGGTCATGCCGGTCAGGATGAGCACAATCCAGTACGTCCAGCCGGCGAACTTGCCCCACGCGCGGCCGAGGTAGCGGGTGATGAAGTTGATGAACGTGTGCTGGCTGGGGTCGCTGTACATCATTTCGCCGATGGCGCGCATGAGCAGGAACATGATGAGGCCCACGCCGATGTACACGAGGATGATGCTCGGTCCGGTCAGCGCGATTGACTTGCCGGAGCCGAGGAACAGGCCGGTGCCGATGGTGCCGCCGATGGCGATGAATTGGACGTGGCGGTTTTTCAGGCCGCGTTCCATGTCGTTGCCTTTGTCGAGGCTTTCGACGGATTTGATTTGCGCGGTTTCCGTCGCTTCGGACGTGCTTGTACCAGTTTTTCCGGTTTTCGTATTCCCAAAAGTCATAATGTTCACACCCTACCGCGCCAACCGCACAATCTCCGCCGTTGTTCGCACCGCGAAATGCGCTATATGTGGCAGATTCGCATCTTTTCCAAAAAACGCTTTGCGACGGGTGGAGTCAGCTTGCCAAGGTTTTCAGCTTGCCACGGAGCGATTCGTTTTCGCGTTCCAACTCGTCGATGCGCCGAGCCTGTTGTTTGATGATGACAAGCGCCGTCTCGCTGTCAAGGCCGCTGCTCGCGCTGAGAGGTGCAGGCGGCACGGCGATGGCAGCCGCATCGGACGGGACGGGCACGTCAGCGGATATATACCCCCCCCCGACACGTTCGCCCCGTCCAGCGGATGCGGAGCATTTCCAATGTTCGCCTTATCGGGATTGGCGATTCCTGCGATGTCGTCGAGTTTCTCCTTGCGCGTCACCGCATGAACATACAGGTTGACGAGCTCCGTAATGATTTCGCCGTTACTCATGTTACTGCTACCACTCACGGATTTGAGGACGGCAGCCTTCCAACGCGCCACACTTCGTTCTATACGTTTATACCCAATCAGTTCCGGCGGCAATCCCGCCTCGCGGAAGATTTTGGTCGGCGATTCCCCCGCAAGATACCGTATGACACACACCTGTTTGAAAGCGTTGGAGTACGTGATGCGGTCTTTCGATACGTTGGCCACCGCCGGCAGATCCCGCAACATTTGGAGCTCGTCCATGCTGAATGATCCTCCACCGCGCATCGTTTTACCCCCTTTGCTATACCCCATGATGAAGCAAGTGTATATCCGACTTCTCACAAGCAGCTTTTCAAATATTGCTGACCGTATATCACTTCAACCGGTCGGTCACACATCAATGCGGGCGATTATGGAATACCCACAACCGCCCGCATTGACTTTTATTGTGAGTGAGTCAATTCACAACTCACTCACACCGAACGCATGCGCTCAGTACGTGCGGCGACGACTCTTGACCGCCACAGCCACGCCAGCGCCACCCACCAGCAGCGCCACGACGGTGAACAACACGGTTCCCGCGGCACCGGTCAGCGGCAGCTGAGTGACAGACTTGACGTTCAGCACGGTAGCGGTGGCATTCGCAGTGGTGTTATCGACCGGTTGGACCTGACGAAGGGCATCCGGCTCGAAGGTGACGAGACCTTCATCTGTGATCTCCACATTGAAAGTGACCCTGAAGTTCTGGGCGTAGCCGGTCGGAGCCTGAGTCTCCACAACCGTGTAGGTTCCCGCCGCAAGACCCGCGACCTTCACCAAACCATCATTCTCAGTAGTGAACGTCTTGGCATCATTCTGATCGGAAACAAACGACCACGCACCGTCCTCAGCCTGCTTAAGGAACTTGCCCTCCGCATTCTTGACAACGAACTTGGCGCCGGCTAGAGGCTTGGCCTCATTCCCTTCCTTGCCAATCTTCGTGAACTGGAAACCGTAGGTCTTAAGGACAGTCTTGCCTTCACCGCTGGTACCATCCTTGGTGGTGATTGTGGCCTTGTTGTCCACACTGCCGCTCAAGCCATCCAACGCATCCTTGGTGACGGTGCCCTGGTACGACACGACGATCGTCCTACCGGCCAGCGTTGTGGCATCGGCAAAATAGATGGTCGTGGTGGTGCCGGATTGAGCATTGCCTTCCTGCGTTATCGTGTACAGATCGGGATCCACAGTAGTATGATCTCCGAACTGGACCGTGAAGGCACTCTTTGCCGCAATCTGCAAACCTTTGGACGCGGTATCGGTAATGGTAAAGGGGTACGCATCCCAGCCAGCCGCAGCATGAGGAACGTCCGCGGCCACAGTGAAGTCCACGGTGTCGCCCACCTTTACGCTCTTACCGTTCACATCCACGTCATTCATCCGGGCGAACTTGAGCGGCTCGTCGGTCGGATTCGCGTTCTTCGCGTTGAACTGGCCTTCAGTCGTGATGTTGCCCTGACCGGTCGTCGTATCGGCCGCAATCCTCAGATTGGACAGTCCATTGACGGTGGTGGCCACCACAGCCGGAGTCCCCGACGTCACAGTCGTTTCGCCAGCCTTGGTGAACGTATCCTTCACCAGATACCAGCCTTCTCCGTTCACATTGACCGCCTGGCTCGTATTTGCCTGATCCTTGGCTACGGTCAGGCCAGTACCATCAGGTCCTGCCGGCGGAGTAATCCCAGCCAAGGTCTTGGCGAAGACACGGAGCTGATCCGCAGTGAACGTCGCCACATAGGCGGCTGGATTATCCTTGTACTCTGTCGGGATGCCGTTGTGGCTTCCATCAGCCACGTCAGCAGCGGTGGTCACAGCTCCCTTCCATGCGTCAACCGTTTTCACTTCGACCGAGCCATCGCCAGGATTCTCGAACGTGGCAAACTTGTATGGCGTGTACGTATGGCCTTCCTGTGCGTGGTTAACTTGCAGCAATGGAGCATCATCAGCCTGTGCGGCGGCGACGCCGATGGCCATGCCGCTCAGCAACGTTGCCGCGGCGGCCAGCCCTGCAAAAAGCTTCCTCATCTTCATGAGAATCTCCTCTTCCTAATTGTTGGTTACTGTGTTCTGCAATCGCGGGAGGCGGGAACCCAACATGCCCCCGCGATCCGCAAATCCTGTGTTGTTCAGCCGAGCCGCTTCTTGCGTCTCCACTGGTCGGCCGCAGCGACGGCCAGCAATGCCAGCACGCCAATCCCGCTCGCCGCCAGTTGCCACCATCGTTCCGCGCCCATGCGGCCCGTCAATGGCAGCGACGATGCCGAAATGTATTTGTTGGTGAACAGCATTGGCCGGGTACTATCCCAATTCGAACCAGCGACACCATAATCGGTTTTCAGCTGGGTCACGGATTCGACAACGGCCCTCCATTCACCGGACGTTCCGTCTTTCATCACGGACACGACCACCCGGTATTCCGCCTGCGAGTAATACATTGCGGAAACATTACCAGCGTTCTCCGTCACAAGATATGTGTACTCGGCTTCACCTGCGTCATACGTGATGTCGCCGAAGTAAGCAACGTGATCGTCAGACGAATCGCGTTTCACCGTCACCGTGCACGCCGACTGGTTCTTGCAGGAAGCTGGCATCGGCGCGTCTGGATTGGAATCGTCTGCCTTCAGCTTGAAAGTGAACTCGTCGGAATCCTTCCAATCGCGGCCGACCAGCTCCTTCTGCACGCCAATCGCGTTCTCCAACGTGGCCTGCTTCAACGTGTTGGTGATGACTACTGTGGCGTTCTGCGATGCCGCGGATTTAGGTACCGTCACCACATTGCCATTAGCAAGATTTCCATCGCCGACCTTGTGCTGGTAGGAGGCCTTCCACAAGTGGCTGTCCGGTTCGACTTCCGTCACCGTGTACGTCTTTTGGGCGCCTGCCGGAATAATCACGTCAGTGGACCATTTGCCGTTATCGTCAGGCCTCAGCGTGACCGTCTTATAGGTATCGTTGCCCTGTTTGATATCCACCGTGATGCTTTCCGGCTTCTGGCCGTTACCGCTCCACTGCTTGTCGATGTGCAACGTCGAGGAGACTACCTGCACCACCGGGTGCGGATACGGGTTCTCACTGCACTTATGATCCACGCCATCGGCCGAGTACGCCAGGCACGCGGAATCGTTCGCATGAAAACCCGGCCGACCGGAAGACGTGATGTTCTCTGACAGATCGGTGTCCGCGTCGCCCTTCACATCGGCGTATCCATCCTTGCCGGCATACTCGTCATATGCCTTCTGCGTGGGCTTCACGTTGTATTCCAGCGTGTACGTCACGTTGTGGGCCAGAGCCTTCAGGAACCTGACGGTGAACTTCTTCGCGTTCTTGTCATATGTCAGGGTGTAATCGACATCCTTGGTCAAAACGACGGCCTGTCCGGACGCGTCTTTGGCCACGACCTTATAGTCTTTGTTGTCGGCATAGTCTTTGTTGTCGGCAAGGTCGACATATTCCGAAAGCGTATCCTCCATCACCACATTGGTGTATGCGGATGTGGTGGTCTCGCTCTTCTGAATCTCGTCGAAGATGGCGTTCAGTTCCGACGCGTTCGTCGCGCTTTTATAATAGCCGGCCTTGATATTCCCATTACCGGGACTGTTGTAGCTCATTGCCTTTGGGAAGTTGCTGGACACCGCATGCATGAACTGGTTCTCGTCGCCTTTGGTCGAGGACGGATCAGCACCGGAGAAGATGCCGATAGAATACACCGTGGCACCGCCATCCTTCAAACTCTTGGCAGCGGTAACGGCATTGTTTGCCACTTTTTCTTCAAACCCATTAGTCGATGTAGGCGAACCATCCGTAAAGAAAATGACGACTTTCTTCGCATCGGTCCGAGGAGCATTTTCCATTACCTTGACCGCGCGTTTGAATCCATTGTCGGCCTGGGTGGAACCAGCAGCTTCAAGCTTGTTGACCTTGGTTTTCAGGCCATTCATGTCCGCAGTCAAATTGCTTACGATCTGGGAATAGTTGTAACGGTATCCATCCTTCCGGTACATGCCATCCCCGACCTTATCCGATTCCTTACCAGAGAACTTCACCAACCCGACACGGACCGGCTCGGAACCGGACTGGGAACCCTTATTGGCCGCCGCGGCACCATCAAGGAAGTTGTCCACAGCGGTCTTCAACGCGTCCAACCGCTTGGTCGTATCCGTTTTGCCCATCGGGTCATCCATCGAACCGGACACGTCCAACACCAGCGTGAAATCAATCGGCTGGGTGGTGGTGACCGTGGTGCTGCTGGCAGCACCCTTCACATCCACGTTCACGGTGTAACTGCCATCATCGTTCTTTTTGATGCGCTTATGCTTCTCGGGAGCGTCCAGCGGCTTGTTCACATGAATCGTCGCCTGCGCCTGCGGCGAAGTCACGGACTTGCCATCCGCGGCCGGTTGTATTTGATTCGCTAGAGCGGTCGGCTGAGCCGCCAACGCAATCGGCTGATCGTCGGGCTGCGTGATTGACTGAATGGAATCGGCATCGTCTTGTTCGGGAGCAACGTCGTTTGACTTGGCGGCATCACCTTGCTCTGAGGCAACGCCATTCGGTTCGGTCTCCGGTTCAGTCTGCTGTTTTGTTTGCGACTCGGATGCGGTTTCAGCCGGCTCGACTTCCTGCTGCCCAGCCTGCGGTTCGATGACGGCACTAGTATCGACGGCAGTCGCATCTTCTTCCGCGGACGCCACCGATACGCCCACACCACCCATGCCAACCAGCATGGCGATTGAGATGATTGTCGCAAGTATGCGTCGAGTGAAGGCGTCTCCCGTCTTCACTCGACGCTGTGCATATGCACGCCTCATGAGTCCGTCCCCCTATTGATCTATCCAACAAGGTGGACCACCTTTGGGTAGATACTGCCTAGGCACTGCCTAGTGCCGTATTTCGCTTCGTCCTTTGACGATAAAAAGAAAAATATCGCAATGCATACACCCGTTACGAGGTAATTACGAGGGTGCGTCACCCTTAAGAACGTATATATTCCAATGACCTTAATCCATTACCCCCCCCCGTCAATTTGGGGGAGAGGAGGGAAAGCAAACGTTGTCAATCTTCTTTTCGGCGTGTCTCAAAACGTAAAAAATCTCGCCATATAAGTAAACAGCGGGAAAAGTAACTACTATCCTCGCTTGGGCCACCATGCAGCATGCCTACGGACACGCCACGGATTATGGCACAGCCAGACCACCAATGCCCCCGACAGCAATATGCCGCCCCCAATGCACGCACCGATCGCACGCGCATCCTTCGTGGCATCGGCCTCCGCCGGAATCTCCCCGGGAATGGCGGAACGCAGCGCGGAAACCAGCAGACGGTGCGTATTCACGCCGTACGGGGTGCACGTCATCAACGTCACGCGGTCCTCGCCGGGCACAATCTTCAACTTCGACGTGTCATCCGGATTGATTTCGGTGATGCGATCCACCTTGTAGCCGAGCGTACGGCCCATTACGTCGAGGTAAAAATAGTCGCCGACGCGCATCTCATCCAATCGGGTGAACATTGCGGCCTCAACCAATCCGCGATGACCGGTAATCACCGAATGCGTGTTCTTGCCGCCCACCGGCAGGCTACTGCCGTACAGGTGACCCGCGCCGGACGCAAGCGTCAGCTCGGACGTGCCGTGGTAAACCGGCAGGTTCACGGAAATCTTCGGGATGCGGATGGCCCCCATCACGCCATCGCCGGAGTCAAGCAGGCTTTGATATTCCTTGTCTTTGGCGCTGGCGGAGTCGCCGGAGTTGTCTGAGCCGTCGGCGCTGGCGTTGTTGGCTGCATTCTGCGGATCGTCATACAGTTCGGCGAGCGGATCCTTCGCCTCGCCAATCACCGGCTGCCCCGACTTGGCAAGTCGCTTGTTGTACTCCCTGGCCGCGGCGAACGCCTCATCGGCCTGCGGGTATGGCCAGCCCGCCACGCGCTTTTCGGAACGCGCCGACGTGCTCGCCAGCTCGCGCGCCGAACGGTATTGCAACACTCTCGGAAACATGCCAATGCCGAGCGCGGTAAGAATCAGCACCGCCGCAAGCACGCGCATGGCAATGGACTTGTTGCGATCCGCGCGACGCTCGTGCATCGCTTCGGACGCGTCGGTCGCCTCCGCGAAAGTCGGGAAAGTGTAGGTGCGGGTGTTGCGCGTGGTGTCGTGCGAACCGCGCGAGCCGTCGTTGCCATCGTGCGAATCGCCATAAAAATCGTCGGCGCGTAAGTCCTTAATTTGCTGCGGACCGTCGCTTCTCGACCCGCCGCGCGCGCTCCCATGCGGAAAAACTGCCATCAGTCTTGCCCCCTTGAACTGCCAGCCATAGGGAACATTATATTGCACTCCGCCCGCGTGCCTTCTTCCCTGACGATTCCGATAATGTCGGTCGAACTTGGACGGTCTCCGGCCACAGCTCTGAGCGAACCACGTTTTACGCAAATCATGGGTTAGGACTTACGCAAATCGTGGGTTAGGTTTTATGCAAATCGCGGGTTAGCCCCAGCAAAACCCTTGCAGGAGGCCGAAATTGGCATTTTTGCCAAGAGCATCTCTAACCGAGTCTATCCATGGTCAAACTGATGGGTCTATCTGGCTTATAGATGGCGGATTTGGGGCTTTGCGGAAAGGTATTTCGCTTATAGATGGCGGGTGCTAGACGAGAATAGGCGGTTCGGGGGTATGATTTATACCCCCGAACTGGCAAATGGGGCGAACCATCCGCCATCTATAAGCTAGATAGCATTTGGCGGGCGGGTGGTGCGCGCGCGGCGGACGAGAACCGGGGGTTGGCCTCCTCGCAAACGCGACCGACCCCCTTAATGTCGTGAAACGTGCCATATGTGGCAGATTCGCCCTTCACAAGAAAACGATTTGCGTTATGTGTGGCAGGTTCCTTGAGCAAATCCAGACCTAGGGGGTAGGAATCATGCCCCCTAGGTCGGTTTCCCCGAAGAAACCTGCCACAGATAGCGGAAATCACATTCTTCAACCTCCGGTCACAATGGCTCACTAGGCTCGACGGTATGACGCAAGAGCTTGTTTCCCTGACCATCATCATGGCGGCGGCGGCCGTCAGCCCGATTGTGGCGCAGCTGATTCCCGGCAAGTTCATTCCGCAGACCGTGCTGCTGCTCGCCGCCGGAGCCGTACTCGGTCCCTACGGATTCGGCGTGATTGAAGTGAACGACGCCGTGAAACTCTTGAGCGAGCTCGGAATGGCGTTCCTGTTCCTGCTCGCCGGCTACGAAATCGACCCGAAACGACTCGCCGGACATCAAGGCAAAGTCGGACTGCTTACATGGGGAATCACGCTAGGCCTCGCCTGGCTGGTTGTGACATTCCTTCCGTTCTTCACCAAGCAAGGCATCAACGGCGTGGCCACGGTAATCGCACTCACCACCACCGCGCTCGGCACGCTCATGCCGATTCTCAAGGAACGCAACCTCGAAGGCACCCCCATCGGCGACGCCATCATCTCGTACGGAACGTGGGGCGAACTCGGCCCAATCCTTGCCATGGCCATCCTGCTATCCACCCGAACCGGCTGGCAAACCATGCTCGTGCTCGGCGCGTTCCTTGCCATCTGCCTACTGTGCGCGATGCTACCTACGAAAGCACTGAAAACCGGCCATCGCCTGTACCGTTTCCTTACGGAAAACGCGAACACGTCATCGCAGACGCTGATGCGACTGACCACATTCCTGCTCATCTTCCTTGTCACCATTTCCGCGCTGTTCGAACTTGACGCGGTGCTCGGCGCGTTCGCCGCGGGCTTCATCCTGCGTTACATCATCCCCGACGGCAGCAAGTCGCTGGAAATGAAGTTGGAGGGTGTCGGCTACGGCTTCCTCATTCCTGTATTTTTTGTGGTGTCAGGCGCCGCGATCAACGTGCGCGCCGTGGCAGGCCGGCCCGCACTGCTCGTCGCGTTCATCGTCATGCTCATGCTGATTCGCGCGGTGCCCGTATATGTTGCGTTGTCGCTCGACAAACGCAAGAATCCGCTGTCATCGCATCACCGCGTCACCGTAGCCCTGTATTGCACGACCGCGCTGCCGATCATCGTCGCCGTCACGTCGCTGGCGGTGAAGGTCGGCACCATGCAAAGCGACACCGCGTCGACACTGGTCGCAGCCGGCGCGATTACGGTGTTCCTGATGCCGCTGCTCGGCTCGATCACGTATCAGGTGGCCGACGTGCATCCGGTCACCGCGGTTCGGGAGATTGCGCACACGCCATCCGATTGGCGGACGATCGTACGCGAACATGCGCAGGTGCGTGCGCTGCTGCACCATCAGGACCGGCTCAAGCGTTTGGCGGAAACGTTGGACGCACTGGAAGCGCATGGGCACGGCGACGAGCATCGGGCCGAACTTGTGGAACGCGCGCGACGTGAGATCGACCGGCAGCTGAAGGAACTCGGCCTCGACCCGCAGCTCACCACGCAACTGCCACACAACTACCGCTATCCGAAGAACTGAGACGCGAGCGAGCCTTTCCGATACTCTAACTGTCCGCTTCTGGTGAATCGGACAGTCGTCATTCCACAGACTTGAGCGAGCTGATGGGGTCGATGCGGTCGAGGACGGGGTTGACGAACAGCTGCACGAGCAGCGCGAAGGCCATGGTCGCCACGGCCGCGATCACGTAGCTCAGCGGCTTGACCTCCACCTCGAAATACAACGAGGGCATGTTGAGCGCCATCGTCAGCATGCCGCCGACGAGCCGGCCGAGCGGCAGGCCCAGTATCACACCCATGACGGTGAGGATCATCATCTCGCGGTTCACGTAATGGTGCACTTCGCGGTCGAAGAAGCCAAGCACCTTGAGCGTGGCCATCTCGCGCACGCGTTCCGACACGTTCGTATTGGCGAGCGTGAACAGCACCACCAGTGCCAGACCGCCGGCAAGCGCCACAATCAGCGCCACCACCGCGCCCATGAGGTCGAATTTGAAGCTGTCGGCCATGTGCGCGCAGCTTACGGCCTTCATCACCGAACTGTCCTCTTCGAGCGATTCCGCATAGTCGGTTTGCGAAGTGTCGGAGCCGGAAAGCTTGGCGAGCATGGCGTTCCACGTCAGAGCCTCGGAATCCTCGGAACTCTTGGAATTCTTGGTGTTCTTCGCGTCTTTCGAGTCGAAAAGCTTGGCGTAGTAGGTTTCGCTTACATACACATCCGAGCCGATGAGGTTGCGATTCACCGCGCTCACCTTCGCCGTCGCCTGCACGCCGTCGCCGTTGGTCAGTCGCACCTTGGAACCGGCCTTGACGCCCAGCGCGCTTGCCGCCGACTGCGCGACGATCACGCCATCGTCATCGAGTTTCAGCGAACCGGTTTTGCCGACGCCGGACGTGCCCAGTATGCCGGACGAGACCGGCTGCAACGTGACCATTTCACCCAAATCGGACAGATGCTTTTCCGGCACCGCGACCAGCTGGATGCTTTCGCTGCCGCTGCTGCCGGCCTTGCCGCTGTCACCGTCGCCACTGCCCGCAACCGTCAAATCGCCCGACTCTATGCGCACGTCAAGCGATGACGTGACGCGCCCGTCTGACGCGACTTTCGTGCGCATCGCCGACGCGTCCGAATCGTCGGAAACCACCATCAGGTCGTACTGGTAGATGTCGCGGTATTGCTTGATGCCGAGGTCGGCGACGGTGTCGTTGATGGCCAGGCCGCAGACGATCAGCGCGGTGCAGCCGGCGACGCCGCCGACCGTCATGATGAGGCGCGACTTGAAGCGGAAAATGTTGCGCGCGGTCACTTTGCTGAGGAAGCCCATGCGATTCCAGACCGGCCGAATCCGTTCCAGCAGAATGCGCGAGCCGGCGCGCGGCGCTTTCGGACGCAGCAGCGAGGCGGGCGTCTGCCTCATTTCCTGCACGCACGCGTAGATGGTGGCGGCGAGCACGCCGACCACGAACAGCGCGATGCCGAGCGAACCGTACAGCCAGTCGTATTCCAATCGCAGGCCGGGCATCACATACATGCCTTGCAATACGACCAGCAGGAACGCAGGAATGCCAAGGAAGCCGGCGATCAGGCCGAGGCCGCCGCCGATGAGGCAGGCGAGCAACGCGAACAGCAGGTAGCGCGACGCGACCGCCAGCCGCCCGTAGCCGAGCCCCACGTACGTGCCGATGAGCGAGCGGTCCTCTTCGACCATGCGCGCCATGGCGGTCAGGCTCATCATCACGGCCACCAGCAGGAACACAATCGGGAACGCGTTGCCGAGCGACTGGATGGAGTCGAGGTCGGATTTGAGCGCGCTGAACCCGCCGAGCGACTGCCGGTCCTGCACATACCAGCGCACTTGCGGAATGCTGGTTTTCAGCTCGTTTTCCTTGGTTTTCAGCGTTTGTTCGGTACTTGCCTTCTGCTCGTTCAATTGCGATTGCGCCTGGTCGAGCTGCTGCTTGGCTTGCGTCAGTTCGGGACTAGCGGCGATGATGGTTTCACGCATTGTTTCACGCGTGGTTTCGTCAAGTTGGGGGGTAGTTGCACCTGCGGCCGCCGCCGCACCTGCGTTCGCGCCGTTTGCCGCAGCTCCCGCAGCTGCCGCGCCCGCCTGCATGCTGACAATCTGGTCGACCTGCTGGTTGAATTGCTGCCGATTCGCGTCGATTTGCGACTGCGCGTCCGCGAACTTCTTGTCGGCTTCCGCACGCGCGTCGGCGATCTTCTTGTTGCCCGCGTCGAGCAGTTCCTGCCGACGGGCCTTCTGGCGGTCGGTTTTCACGGTGCCGTCGATGCGGTCGGTCACCTGCTTGACAGTGTTTTCGTACGATTCGTCGAACGTGCTTTCGGCGGCCGCACCCTTGACGAGCAGCGTGGCGGACGTGTAGAGGGTGCCGGTCACGCCATCGGACGGCGCGAAGAACGTGTAGTCGGTGGTGGCGGTGGAACGGAACGAGGTCATGGCGGAGTAGCCGTCCGGGTTGCTCAGGTTCTGCGGATCGAGCACCACGCCCACGATGGTGAGCTTGGTCGGGAAGCTCGGCGCCTCGTCCGTGCCGTTCGTTTCATTCGTGCCGTCCGCACCGTTCGTATCGTTCGTATCGGAAGTATCGGAGGAAGCCGATTCGGGGGTTACGGTGAGGCGGCTGCCGATACGCTTGCCCGAATCGCGAATAAATTTCCTGGTTACCGCGATTTCGCCGGCTTTCTTCGGCATGCGCCCTTCCTGCAAGTATGGCTGGTCAATGCCGTTCGTGTCGATTTCCTGCATGGTCGCCGACTTGCGGCCGTCCAAATCGAACGTCACTTCCTGCGACCGTTCCGCCTGCACTTTCGCAACACCGTTCACCTTGCGCAACGCGGCGATATCGCCGTTCGACAGGCCCGCAGTGGACAGCACCTGGACGTCGTGTAGGCCCTGCGCGTCGAAAAAGCGATCGGTGCTGCGGAACGCGTCACGGCAGCCCGCGTAAATGCCGGTGAGCACGGCCACACCGAGCAACGTGATCATGGCGATGGAAATGAATCTTTTCCACGAATGCGCCCACATTCGCAGCATGTCCTTGACGAATGCCATGTCGACCTCCGTTCGTAGCCCCTCATTCCATTGAACACCATGAAGCTTGGAAAGACTCGCCAAACCGCACATCCGCAACACATGTCCAAATCGCGCGTTCGAATCGCACAGCAATCGCGCGAATCGAACTTCTAAACCAAACAACCCATTAAGCAAACCAGACATTCCGGAACGAACAAACCAACACTTTGCCCGCCGCTTCCCGCTACAATCGGGAACGTTCCCTCACAAAGGGCGAATCGCAAAAAAACAAGCAAAACAAGCACATGCAAGCGTGCAACAGCACGCAACGCAAGCAGCGAGCGCAACGCACAACGCGCAATCGCAAGGAAACAGAGAAGAGGCAATCTCCATGAGCGACGTCACCGCCGCAAAGAAGCCGCGTGGAACCGACGACGTGCCGGTTCCGCCGACGCTCCGTAAATCGTTGAAAAACCGCCATATCCAGCTCATCGCGCTGGGTGGCGCCATCGGCACCGGCCTGTTCTACGGCTCCAGCGAATCCATCCAGCTGGCCGGCCCGTCCATTCTGCTCGCCTACCTCGTCGGCGGTCTCGCGATCTTCATGATCGTGCGCGCTCTGAGCGAGATGGCGGTCGAGGATCCGAAGGCTGGCGCGTTCAGCTACTACGCGACGCGCTACTGGTCACGGCGAGCGGGCTTCATTTCCGGCTGGAACTACTGGTTCAACTACGTGCTGGTGGCCATGGTGGAGCTTGCCGTGGTCGGCTCGTTCGTGAACTACTGGTTCCCGAACATTCCGAAGTGGGTGTCGGCGGCGGTGTTCCTCGTGGCCATCGCGGCGCTGAATCTCATGGGCGTGAACAAGTTCGGCGAATTCGAATTCTGGTTCGCCATCATCAAGATCGTGGCCGTGCTGGCCATGATTCTCGGCGGCCTGTATGTCGTGATCGCCAACGTGCCGACCGCGTCGGGCATTCGCGCGAGCTTCGCCAACTGGTTCACCGTGGACGGCGGATTCCTGCCGCACGGCCTGATGACCCGCAACGCCGACGGCACGTGGACGGGCCTGCTGATGGCGCTCGTCGTGGTGATGTTCAGCTTCGGCGGCACCGAACTCATCGGCATCACCGCCGGCGAAACCGAGAATCCGCGCACCACCATTCCGAAGGCCACGAACGGCATCATCTGGCGTATTCTCGTCTTCTACATCTGCGCGCTCGGCGTGATCATGGCGGTGATTCCGTGGAGCAAGATCGACGGCGATTCCAGCCCGTTCGTGCAGATCTTCGATTCCGTCGGCGTGCACGCGGCCGCCGGCATCCTCAATTTCGTGTGCCTGACCGCCGTGATGAGCGTCTACAATTCCGGCCTGTACGCCAACTCCCGCATGCTGTATTCGCTGGCAAAGCAGGGCAACGCGCCGGCTTACCTGGGTAAGCTCAGCAAGAAAGGCGTGCCGGTCGGGGGTGTTATCACTTCCGCGATAATTATTGCGATTGCCGTTGTCGTCGTGTTCGTATGGCCGGAATTCGCGTTCAATTACCTGATGTCGATCGCCACGATCGCGGCTGCGATCAACTGGATCATGATCATGATTACGGAGATCAAGTTCCGTCGCATGGTTGCGGCTGGCGATGGCCCGGCCGAACTTAAGGGGCTGAAGGGCAAGGAAGCGCTCGACAAGATCGCGTTCAAGCTGCCGTTCGCCAATGTGACGCCGTACGTGGTGATCGCGTTCATGCTGCTGGTCGTGGTGCTCATGTGCTTCTCCGCAAGCTACCGCATCGCCGTGATCGCCGGCGTCATCTGGCTGGCGGTGCTGTTCGCCGCCGCCCAGCTTGCGCTTGGCAAGTCCGGCAGCGAGCGTGGCGAGGACGCGGCGGTGATTGTCGACGCGGCTGCCGCAACCGCTGAGTAATCGCACAAAACACAAAACGGCCTCCTCTTCCGGCTTTTGTTACCCGAATCGGCTGGTTACGGTAACAAAAGCCGGATGGGAATGCCGTTTTTGCGATTAGACGGGGCGATTAGACCGGCGCGACCAGACCGACGGCCTCAGTCAGCGGTGCCGTCGGGGGTGACGGGCTCGGCGGACTCGACGGGGGAGGTATGGTCGGTCAGGTCCAGACGGAACGGCTGCGCGGGCAGGCCGTCGTCGTTGAACAGCGGAGCCGGACCCCAACTGCGCCAGGCGTATCGCATCGCCACCGGCTCCGGCACATCCGGAGTCGCCAGCGTAATCGTGCCGATGCTGCGGCTGTTAATCGGAATGCCGAATTCCGTAGCGTTGTAATCGACCACGTTCACTCTGGAATTGACGAGATCATCGATGTCGCAATCCACGAAAATCGCGGCGGTCGCCGGGTGGAACATACCGTCGGAACCGGCCAGTTCGAAGCCGGAACGTTCCGGCACGCGCACCAAAGTCGGCAGCTGGCCATCGAAATCATCGTCGCCGCCGCCGGTCGTGGTGCCTTCGAAATGCAGGCCGTGCGCATAGCGGAAGAACAGGCGTACGCGGCCGTTCGGGTCGCATCGGAAGCCCAACACCGTCGGGCCGTGCACCGGAACGCGATCCATGCCGTAGATTTGCCGCAGCGCGCAATTGGCAAGACGTTCGCCGGGCGTGCGCTTGTCCAGCGGGTGGATGTTGTCGTATTCGCCGCAGTCGATCGTGCAGATGGCGTACACGTTGTCTATGGACTGCGCGGCGTCCCATTGCGCCTCACGCAGCACCGGCCAGCGCATCGGATCGTCGCCGTCCGCAGCCGTCTTGCCGTCGATCCATTGCGGCAACTGCACGATGAGGAACGGTAGATTCTCGCTCCACAGCGCACGCCATTCGCCGATCATCATGCCGAGCAGCTCGCGGTAGAAACCGCAGTATTGCTCGTCTTCCTCGCCCTGATACCACAGAAAACCGGCCAGCGAATACGGCATGATACGTTCCAGCATGGCGTGGAAGGGGCCACACGGACGCCACTGCGACGTGGGCGTGAGCGGCGGCGGCCACGGGCAGGTGCCGCACTGTTCGCTCAACTCACTGCTCGTTGCGTTCGGATTGGTCTGACGCACCGTTTCCACAGCCGCGTTCCATGCGTCCATCTGCGACTGCCATTCGCTGGTTTCCAGTTCGAACTGCTGTTGCGTCTTGCCGGCGATCGCCCGCTGGTAACGCGTCAGATAGTCGCGGCCGGCATCGCTGGAATTGAGTGCGTCCTCGCTCATCCAGCAGCTGATCGACGTGCCGCCGATATAGCAGTCGACAATGCCGACCGGCAGATCGGGGTCGAGTTCGGAGCGCAGCTTGCGTGCGAAATAGTAGGCGACGGCGCTCATCACGCCACTGTTTTCCGGCGACGATTCCTGCCAGCTCGACGTATTTTCCGCATTGCGATTGATGACACCGGTTTTCGGCACATTGTAGAAACGCAGCAGCGGATCGGCGCAATCCTCAAGTGCTTCGTCGGCATGCTCGCTGTTACGCAACTCAAGTTCCATATTGCTTTGGCCGCCGGCGAGCCACACTTCGCCGATAAGCACGTCGTCGAATTCGATGGCATCATTGCCCGCGACGATACGAAGCGTGTACGGACCGCCTTCCGGTTGCGCGGGCAGCATCACGCGCCACTGCGAAAAGCCGTTGACCACGTTCTGCGAAGAATAAGCATGTTCCTGCGCGATCAGGGAGCCGTCAAAGTCGTGTATTTCCGCCACAACCTCCATACCGGCGCAATCGGCAGCCAATGCGCCGAACACCGCAATGGGCTTGTTGCGTTGCAATACCATGTGCGAGGCGAAAATCGCGGCGACATGCAGCACGCCCGAGACATTACGCTCCTCCACCTGCTCCATCTGCGCCGTCATTTCGGAACCAGGCGCAATCCCCGTCGCAGTGACCATTGCTTCAGCTTCCTCATCAAACAATCCTACGTGCCTATCCTAAGCCACTTTCCTACCAAAATGCGTGAAGCGTCACCTAAATAAGCACATGCTTGCCCACACAAACGTCATTTTCAGCGATTGAAACGTCGCTTCGGTAGGGGCTTAATCGCAATTCCCAACGGAAACAACATTCCAACGGCCCGAAACGTCGCTTCCGTAGGGGTTTCTCAGGAAAGGCATCACGATTGCGCCGCGACGAATTTTTTACGATTTCGCGGCTCACTTTGTGGACTGGATACGTACCAAAACGGCCGCTCCGGTAGGATGGACCCCAGTTTGCAGGACAAAATCCATGCACGAAACCACGAATTTCATCTGCGAATGGTAGAAACCCGAACGCTTTTCAAGCGTTCACCCCACTACACAAAAGGAGTGCCAAGTACAATGGCTGCACAAATTTGGTATGAGAACGACGGCGATCTCTCGGTCCTCGAAGGCAAGAAGGTTGCCATCATCGGTTACGGTTCCCAGGGCCACGCCCATGCGCTGAACCTGCGCGATTCCGGCGTCGACGTCGTCGTCGGCCTGCGCCCGACCTCCAAGTCTGTCGAGCACGCCAAGGAGCAGGGTCTGGAAGTCAAGTCCGTTCCGGAAGCCGCCGCCGAGGCCGACATCATCATGATTCTGGCTCCCGATCAGTACCAGCGCACCATCTGGGCCAACGACATCGAACCGAACATCAAGCCGGGCGCCGCCGTCGCCTTCGCTCATGGCTTCAACATCCACTACGGCTACATCAAGCCGACCGAGGACCACCCGGTCTTCATGGTCGCCCCGAAGGGCCCGGGCCACATCGTGCGTCGTGAGTACGCCAACGGCCGTGGCGTCCCGGTCGTCGTGGCTGTCGAACAGGATCCGCGCGGCGACGCTTGGGACATCACCCTGGCTTACGCCAAGGCTCTGGGCGCCCTGCGCGCAGGCGCCATCAAGACCACCTTCACCGAGGAGACCGAGACCGATCTGTTCGGCGAGCAGAACGTGCTCATGGGCGGCGTGAACAAGCTCGTTGAAATGGGCTTCGAGGTCCTCACTGACGCTGGCTACCAGCCGGAGATCGCTTACTTCGAGGTCTGCCACGAGCTGAAGATGCTCGTCGACCTCATGAACGAGGGTGGTCTGAACAAGGCCCGTTGGTCCTGCTCCGACACCGCCCAGTACGGCGACTACACCAACACCGTCATCAACGAAGACTGCCGCAAGCGCATGCAGTACCATCTCAAGCGCATCCAGGACGGCTCCTTCGCCAAGGAGTTCATCGACGATCAGGACGCTGGCGCTCCGAAGTTCAAGCAGCTGCAGGAAGAATACGGCAACGTGCGTATCGAGACCGTTGGCCCGAAGCTGCGCGCCATGTTCTCTTGGAACAACGGCAAGGATGACGACGCTGACATGGCCACTTTCACCGGCAAGATCGCCCGTGGCTGAGTAACGTCTCGCATTAACTGCGATTGAAGGCCGCCGCCCAAGTTGGGTGGCGGCCTTTCGTTATGCCGGAACGTACGCAACCGTCGCACGCACGACGATATGCAAAAAGCGCCGTCCGCATGAAGCGGGCGACGCTTTCTAATTCGCTAAATAGCTTATGCAGCTAGCGAAGCAATCTCACTGAACCTGGGTACGAGCGATCTTGCCGTTGAAGGACTCGGCCATATCGGCATCGGCGTCCACCTGGTTGTTCCAGGAGAACATGGCGCGCAGCTTCGGGCCAACGGTCTCCAGGTGCGGGTGGCTGTACTCTTCCTGCAGCTTCTTGAACTTCGGAGCGCCAGCGGCCTGGTCATCCATGAACTCCTTGGCGAAGGAGCCGTCCTGGATGCGCTTGAGCTGGTACTGCATGCGCTTCTTGGTCTCCTCGGTGATGACCGTGGAGGTGTAGTCGCCGTACTGGGCGGTGTCGGAGCAGGACCAACGGGCCTTGTTCAGGCCACCCTCGTTGGCCAGGTCGACCAGCATCTTCAGCTCGTGGAACACCTCGAAGTAGGCGATCTCCGGCTGGTAGCCAGCCTCGGTCAGCACATCGAAGCCCATATCGCACAGGTGGTTGATGCCACCCATGAGGACGTCCTGCTCGCCGAACAGATCGGTCTCGGTCTCCTCGGTGAAGGTGGTCTTGATGGCGCCTGCGCGCAGGGCGCCCAGAGCCTTGGCGTAAGCCAGGGTGATGTCCCAAGCGTCGCCGCGCGGATCCTGTTCGACAGCCACGACGACCGGGACGCCACGGCCGTTGGCGTACTCACGACGCACGATGTGGCCCGGGCCCTTCGGAGCGACCATGAAGACCGGATGGTCCTCGGACGGCTTGATGTAGCCGTAGTGGATGTTGAAGCCGTGAGCGAAGGCCAGAGCAGCGCCCGGCTTCAGGTTCGGCTCGACGTCCTTCTTGTACACGGCGGCCTGGTACTGGTCAGGCAGCAGGATCATCACCACGTCGGCTTCGGCAACGGCGTCAGCAACGGACTTGACCTCGAGGCCCTGCTCCTTGGCATACTCCACGGACTTGGAGGTAGGACGCAGACCGACGACGACGTCGACGCCGGAATCGCGCAGGTTCAGCGCATGAGCGTGGCCCTGGGAACCGTAACCGAGGATGGCCACCTTCTTGCCATCGAACACGGACAGATCGGCGTCCTTTTCGTACCAGATAGTTGCTGCCATAATTGGCGCTCCTTTATTGTTTTTTTGCGATTCGGAACTTGCTTTTTCCGAACAAACTCGCTATTTTCTATTCTTTTTTTCGGTTGTTATCACGGCGAGTGATTCCTAGGATGTTGCTCCCCCCGGATTGTGTCCGAGGAACCACTCCGCCTCTCCTGCGGAACTGTTCTAGTACCGCTTTCTTTATGATGTCTGTTGGCGTTCACATAGTGGCTATATTCACGTCAAACGTTTTTTCTAAGGCTCCGAGCCACCCCAAGCGAAGCAGCCCGGCAAGCCGGTCGGCGTCATTTGGTGAAGTCGACGTTCTTCGTTTCCTTGCAGCTCAACACCGCGATGAGGCAGCACAAAGCCATCACACCGAGGTACAGGCCCACGGAATGCACGCCCCAATGATGGGACAGCCAAGTAGCGATGGTCGGCACGAAGGCCGCGCCGACGATGGCAGCCAGGTTGTAGCCGATGCCGGAGCCGGAGTAACGCACGTTCGCGTCGAACAGTTCCGGCAGGAAGGCGCCGATCGGACCGAACGCGGTACCCATCAGAGCGAAGCCGATGCACAGGAACAGCAGGTTGGTGGCGAAGTTGCGCTGACCGACGACCGCCGGGTCAAGCAGGAACGGGAACAGCAGGGCGAACGCGATAAGGCAGCAGGAGGAGATGATGATCACGCGCTTGCGGCCGAATTTGTCGGCGTTCACGCAGGAGATCACGATGAACGCGGCGAACACGCAGACGGCGATCATCAGCATGAGCAGATACTCCTGGTTGGTGAAGCCCAGGTTGCCACCACCCTGCTCGACGGTCTTGGTGCCCCAAGCGAGGGACCAGGTTGCCAGCGTGTAGAACAGCGTGTAGGTGACGGCCACCAGGAACGTGGCCTGGATGACTTCCTTCCAGCTCTTCTTGAACACTTCGGTAAGCGGGGACTTGACGACCTTCTTCTGCTCCTGGGCCATACGGAAGATCGGGGTCTCCTCCATCTGGACGCGGACGACGAGGCCGACGATCACGAGGATGGAGGACAGCAGGAACGGCACACGCCAGCCCCAGGCAAGCATCGCGTCATTGTCGTTGAAGGTCTCCAGCAGGAAGTAGGTGCCGTTCGACAGGAAGAAGCCGATCGGGGCGCCCAGCTCCGGGAAGGAGCCGTACAGCGCGCGCTTGTCTTCCGGAGCGTTCTCGGTGGCCACCAACGCGGCGCCGGACCATTCGCCGCCAAGGCCGATGCCCTGCACGAAGCGGCATAGGCACAGCACGGCGACGGCCGCGACACCCCATTGGTTGTAGGTCGGCAGGCAGCCGATCAGGAAGGTGGCAATGCCCATGGTGAGCAGGGAGACCACCAGCGTGGTCTTGCGGCCCATACGGTCGCCGAAGTGGCCGAACACCAACGAGCCCAGCGGACGGGCGATGAACGCGATGGCGAAGGTCAGCAGGCTGGCCAGCAGCGCGACGGTCGGATTGGTGGTGTCTCCGAAGAACACCTTCGGGAAATAATTCGCAGCGGCGGTGCCGTATGCGTAAAAGTCGTAGAACTCGATGGCGGTGCCGACCATGGATGCTGCGATCACGGTTTTGACCGAATCGCGGACCATCGCCTGCGCTTTGCCAGCGGCCGCTTCGACTGTACTCATTGATGTACTCCCTGTACGTCCTGTTACCGGTTCCCAACTTCCGCCGATAACGATGTTGTTTGTAGTTTTTCTGTTTTCTGTTGTGCGCTATGCCGGCCGGCTTCAAAAGGTTTTCGCTGCGTCTGCCTTGTGGGCTGCAACAAAAATGGCCCCGCATCATGCAGGGCCATCAACGTGTGTGTTACGCGCGCCTCAAACCCTGCCTTCGTTGGCGAGGGATTGAAGCCGCAATGCTCGAATCAGTCCGCCAACGAAAGCGGAATAATAATTCGTGCGGACAGCAGTACGCGTGCAACCATTCCGTTCATCGTGGCGAACCTCCTTTCGCAAAGTCATTTCCCCGGGCGGGATTTCCGCTCGAACTAAGCCGTAAACATAGGCGCGTCCATCTCCCCTATCCACTAAAGGTTCACTATGTGGACGCGCCGTTTCGCTTTATTTTCCAATCATTGGCGATCTAGCACCGTCATAGTCGCCGTCATTGTTGCGATTTCAACCGCAATGTCAGCAGACCCGCCAACAGCATCGAAACAGTGGCGACAGCGAAGATCAGCACGGTGGCACCGGTCGCCACAATCACCGCGGCGCAGGCAGCGACGCCCAGTATCGTGCCGAACGTATTGGCCAGACTATAAGCGGCAAGCGATCGGCCCACGGAACGCACATCCGGCAGCATCGCAAGATCCAAGCTTTGGCTGGCGCCATCGAACACCACGTATGCGAAGCCGGCAAGCAGGGCGTACAGCGCAACCGCCAGGAAACCGTCGTCCATCAGCAACGGCAGCAGCGCAGCGACCATGAACAACACGGCGGACGCGACGGCCGGAATACGCAGATCGCCGAACAGGCTGACGATGCGGCCAAGCAGCAACGCCGCAATCAAAGCACCGACAAACGTGCAGATGGCCATGACCACAACCACCGATCCGGCACCGGCAATGCCGAACAAACCGGCCTCATCGGTATTGCCGACGATATTCGGCGCCAGATACCACTGATATACGGCGATTCCGGCTGTGGCCGCAACGGCGAACATGCGGGCCGCGAATGCCACAGAAAACTTCGGCGCGTTCTGCGGCGGACGGTATTGCGAGAAGAAATCGCCTTTCTCAACATCCCTACGCGGCAGGTAGCTGCTGGCCCCTTCGAACGGCAATATCAACAGCGTAACGACGGCCGCGACGACAAGCCAACCCGCGAATACCAGCATCGCGAAACCCGTAGTGCCATCCCAACCTTCGCCACCGGCATGCGGCGTCAGCGCAACAGCCACGGCGACGCCGACCAGCTGGCCAAGCGCCAGCCCCTTGCCGTGCCACGAATCGGCGCGGTCGCGGAACTTGTCAGGCACACGTTCGCCGAACGCGGCGGCGAACGGTATGGCCGCCATCGCATACGCGGCCTGCGTGGCCAGCCAGAAGAACACGGCCAACGGGAGAAAATCACATGCGGAAAGAATCGCCATGCAGATAGCCGCCAATACGCTGCCGCTGACGATCCATGGCGTACGGCGCCCGAACCGGCAGTAGGAATGGTCGGAACCGACGGCGATGCATGCGTTCAGCAGGAACGTCATGATGGCACCTGCGATGACGAGCATCGCCAAATCCGTGACGCGGTTGATTCCCGACAAACGGCTGACGGTTTGCGGAATGAGCACCGTGTTGAACGCCGCCATCGGAGCGGACAGCAGCATTGAGCCAAGCGCAAAACCCGCAACGAGCCGGTTGGCCTGCATTGCGGTCGGCTTGGTGCCGTCCGGAGCGGTCATCGGGTCGCGCAGGTCGAGGAAGGACGATTCGAGGTTCGGCACAGCCACGTCAAGATGCGCGGCCGCGGTTAGGGGCGCTCCACCTTCCGATGCGATGCGCGCGGCCTGGGTTTCCGGACGCTCGTTGGACGCTTCCGGAATACGCGGATGCTGCTGCACCGACAGCCGGCGCATGGCCGCCTTCGCTTCGGGAGTCAGGGTCTTCTCATAATCGGGGCGATCGTCGATGCCCGGGCGGATGAACACCTGGCCGGGCAGCGGCTGCGGTTTGAATTCGTTATTCTGATTGTCTTCGGTCATATCTGCTGTTTTCTTGGCTTATCGCGTTTTCTGCTTGTCGCGTTTCATGTGCTTCGATACTCCACGCATGCGCCCGCCCGCTACGAGCGACACATACGAAAATCGCCCGGACGCATTGCTTCAGCGCATTCGGGCGATTCTTCAACGCAACTTACGATACCAACACGTGCGGCCACTGCCGTCCGCCCGACGGACCGGGTGCGACGGACCGGGTGCGCGACCGCAAGGTGGAACGCAATCGCAAGGCCGTACGTAATCGCAAGAAAATACGTAATCGCAAGAAATTTTCCGTCAGGCGACGACAGGCGGATTGGCGATCAGATCATCCGAACGGTGGTCTCCCGCGGAATCCTCCCATTCCAACATGGCGACCGGCGTAGTGTTGTCCACACCGAGACCGCGCTTCGGCTCGAACGTCAGCGTGGCCTGGCTGGTTTCGCCGCGCCAGGTGAAGCTGATGGACGTGTCGTCATCGGTGGTGTACGAGAACGTACCGTCGAACGCGTCGAGCTCGTTGCGGAACTTGGCGAGCGCGTTCAGGGCCTTAACGACCGGACGCTTGAGATTCTCGTCGATTTCCGCGGTGGAGTAGTAGTGACGATTGATGTCGCGGCCGTTGTTGGTCTTGCGCAGCAGCTCCATGTCGTTCTTGCCGGCGAGCGCGCCGACATAGTAGACCTGCGGCACGCCGGGCAGGAAGAACTGCACCGCGCGGGCGGCGATGTAGTGCTGGTCGTTGCATCCGAGCGCCGAATAGTAGGTGCTGTTGACCTGGTAGAGGTCGAGGTTGGATGCGGCGGCGCCGGTGGCGGCCTGGGACTCGCCGTGGGTGTTGGCGTGGATGGTGTTGACGAGGTTGTCCACGTCCTCATCCGGCACGAGACCCTTGAGCGAGCGGTCGAGCTGGTCGGAGCCGATGTCGATCACGCCGATGCCGTCGTGCGTATCGAGCACGGTGACGGCGTTGTTCGGGCGGATGTCGGTCCAGTGGGCGACGGGCTCGACGTGGCCGGTGCTCAGCGCGTGCAGCAGCAGCGGAGGCAGGGCGAAGTCGTAGACGCGGTCCACCTTGGATGCGATTTCGACCTGCTTCTTGTAGTAGGAGTGCACTTCGATGAGGATTTCCAGACCGCGCTTGACGCCTTCCTCACGCAGACGGGAGATCAGCTTGAAGGTCTTCGGGGTCATGAAGCAGCTGGTGCCGGCCTCCTTGGCGCCGTAGCCGACGGCGTCGAGGCGGATGTAGCTGACGTGGGAGGCGGCCATCTGGTCGAAAATCGACATCAGGTATTCCCAACCCTTGTCGGAATCGGTGTCGATGTCCACCTGCTGCGGGGTGAAGCTCACCCAGACCAAGCGCGTCTTGCCGGCGAACTTGTAGTGGGTGAACGGCAGGCCCGGACGCGGACGGTAGATGCCGGCCAGATCCTCTTCGGTGGCGCCGTTCGGGAAGACGGAGCTCATGGTGAGGAACATCGGATAGTATTCGGACTCTTCGCCCTTGGCCAGCACGTCTTGGAACTGCTTGGATTCCCAGCTCATGTGGTTGACGATGGCGTCGACCATGATGTCGTGGGTCTTGGAAAGCTCGGCGACGTCGTCCCAGCTGCCGAGACGCTCGTCGACCTTGGTGTGGTCGATCGGGTCGAAGCCTGCGTCGGCGCCGTCGAACGGGGTGAAGAACGGCAGGATGTGAACGCCGCCGTACACGCCGTCGAAGCGGGTGCGCAGAATGTCGGTCATCGACTTGATGGTGCCGTCGCCAAGGCGGTCGGCGTAAGTGATGAGCTGCACCTTGTTTTTCATGGAGCCTCCTTCGGTTCCAAAAAGTCGTTGCGAGATTCTTTGCGGGAGTCCTTACGGCCATTCCCACGGTTGTGTCGAACCGGTTCGATATTACCGCAAAATGGGGCTCGACACCAAAACCGCAACCGGCGTTCGGGCGTGTCGAACCGGCTTTCGGCCGAATCGCGGCGCATGTCTCCGGCGCCCGATTCGAAAGCGACGGACATGCGGGGGCAGCCGCGAGCGCAGGGCCCTCAACCTTGGGCACAGGACTTCAGCTGCGGGCGCAGTCCGTAAGCTGGCCGACCTGCTTAAAGTAACGGTCGGGTTCGAGGCCGTCGACGGTCGCCACGTTCGTCATATGCACGCCGTCGAGGCCGCCGTATTCGACGATCACGTCCAGCACGCGCTCCTGCCACGTCGGTTCAAGATACGGGTCGACGGCGTTGCTGCCCAACGCGCGCATCGCACAGACAAGCGCGTGCGCGCCCCAATTCGACGTGCCGGCCACCACCAGCTGGTCGGTCGGCACCGTGCAGGCGATGTTCTCGCCGTGGTCGACCACCCCTCCGATGGCGTAGTCCTCCACACGGCCCATGCCGATCTCGTTGCCGCCGTCGCCCACGCCGATCGTGTGCAGGCCGAGCAGCGTGAGCTGGCTCAGCGGCGCGGTCCATTCGGTGATGTCGATGCCGCGCATGTTGTGCGGGCTGCCGTCGCGCGCCGGGCCGACGCGTTCGATGTAGACGAGCGTATCGATATGTTCGGTTTTGGCAAGGTCGATGACACCGTTGAGCCAGGCGTCAAAACCGCCCTTGGGATTGGCATTCGGCGCGATCAGCACGTGGTCGTCCGGCAGGAAACCCAATGCGGACGGGCGAATCACCGGCGCGCAGCATTCGTCGCTGACCAGCCATGCGTCGCCGCCAATCGCACGCAATGCCATGCATACTTCCAGCGCACCCAACGGGCCGTCCGTTTCCGCAGCGGGTTGCGCGGCCTTCGGAATGTAGAAGCCCGTGACCACCAACGCACGAGCCGGCCGTCCCTCCTTGCCGTCCGACAGGTGACGGGCCGCGCGGAACAGGTCGCCGCGCGAATACGTCATCAACGTTTCGGAACCGCGTCCGACGTCGGCTCCCGCCATGCGTGCGATACGCGCGATTTTCGGATAATACCGCCAATCCAGCATGCTCATGTTGCGTTCCTTCCGTGGTCTGGGTTTTGTTTTTGCGATTGCGATGCGTTGCGTGTAAGGGGCGTGCGGTTCACCCGACGGCCGGCAGCCGTGTCGGCCGGCCGCCGCGTTAACTGATGGCGCCGAGGGGGTCGCCGTATTGCGCGGTGTCGCCGACCTGCGCCGATCGGTGCAGTATGCCGGCAACGGGGGCGGTGATTTCGGTTTCCATCTTCATCGCCTCGAGTACGACGATCGGCTCGTTTTCCTCAACGTGCGCGCCGTCATCGGCGAGCCAGCGGACGACCGTGCCGGTGATGGTCGATTCGATAGGGGTGTCTTGGGTGCTTGCGATATCCGAGTTTGCAGCGGTCTGCGTGCCCGATCCTGCTGGAACGGACTTTTGATAGGCGTTCAGCAGGGCTTGGATGACCGATTCGCCAGAATCGGACGTGAGGGCAGGGTCCCCCGTTGCGCCGGCTCCAGCCAATCCGGCCAGCCCCGCGCCCAGCGCGGCGACGGAGGCGAGCGAAGCGGGCAGGCCCAATCGCACGCGTTTGCCATCGACCTCGACCCAGCTTTCCACCGGTTCGGGCGCTGCGGCCCGGCGACCCGGTTTGCCGTCGGCCAGCGTGCGCACGTCCACGGAAGGCAGGAATTCCTCTTCGATCCAGCGCGTGTAGACGCCGAAATCGCCGTCCGTCGCCACGAAAGCTGGCTGTTCGAGCACGGCCTGGTCGAATTTGCGGACCGTTGGCACGCCGGCAATCGCCAGCTCATCCAATGCGTGGCGGGCGCGCGTCAGACAGGCCGAACGCGACGGCGCGGAGACGATCAGTTTGGCGATCATCGAATCGAACTGCCCCGGAATCGCGCCGCCTTGCGCAACGCCGGAATCGAAGCGGATGCCCGGTCCGGTCGGCACGTTCAGCCGCTCGACGATGCCGGGGAACGGTACGAAACCAAGGGATGGATCCTCCGCGTTGATGCGGAACTCGATCGCATGCCCATGCGGAACGGGGGTGCCGTGTTCCAAGCCGGGAATGTCGGTGACATGCGCGCCTTCGGCGATCGCCAGCTGAGCGGCCACCAGATCGACGCCCGTCACCTCTTCTGTGACGGGGTGTTCGACCTGAATACGCGTGTTGACTTCCATGAACGACATCGTGCCGTCCGGATCGACCAGAAACTCAACGGTTCCGGCGCTTTCGTAGTGCGCACGGGAGCAGATGGCGACGGCCGCGTCTTCCAGCGCCCGGGTGGTTTCAGGGGGTAGGAACGGCGCTGGTGCCTCTTCGATGAGTTTCTGATTGCGGCGCTGCAGCGAGCAGTCGCGCGTGCCGACGGCCACAACGTTGCCCGCGCCGTCGCCGAGGATCTGCACTTCGACGTGGCGCGGGCGGGCGAGGAATCGTTCGATGAAGCAGTCGCCGTTGCCGAACGCCAGCTCGGCCTCGTGCGTGGCGGATACGAACGCCTCGCGCACGTCTTCCAGCCGGTGCACCACTTTCAGACCTCGACCGCCACCCCCGTAGACGGCTTTGATGGCCAGTGGCAGGCCGTGTTCCTTGGCGAACGTGATGACTTCGGCGGGGTCGTGCACCGGTTCCGTGGTGCCGGGGGCCATGGGCGCGCCGACTTCGGCCGCGATGCGGCGCGCTTCGACTTTCGAGCCGAGCGCGCGGATGGTGGCGGGCTGCGGACCGATCCACGTCATGCCGGCGTCGATGACCGCCTGCGCGAATTCCGCGTTTTCGGCAAGGAAACCGTACCCGGGGTGGACGGCGTCGACATGCGCCTTGTGCGCGGTTTCCACGATGGCCGCGATGTTGAGATACGTGCTTTGCGCGTCGGATCCGCCCAGTGCGTAGGCCTCGTCGGCGGCGTGCACGAACAGCGCGTCCGCGTCGGGGTCGGCATAGGCGGCGATGGCGATGCGGCCGGTGTCATGGCAGGCGTGGATGACGCGCATGGCGATTTCGCCACGGTTGGCGATGAGGATGCGCCGTAGTTTCGGGGTTGCGGGCGATGGCGACGACAATGATGGCGACGGGGATGGGAGCGCCGTTGAGGATGGTGCAGTCGATGCGGATGGCATTATCGAACCTCCTTGGTGGGGTACGCAGGTTGCGGAGTAGACGTGGCATGGGCGGAAACGACGTGGAAGCGGACGCATGCGCCTGGTGGCAACTGCCCGGCCACGTCCAACGATTCCGGTTCAAGCACGGCGATTACCGGATATCCGCCGGTTACAGGCTGGTCGCGCAGAAAAATGACCGGTTGTCCGCTGGTCGGCACTTCGATTGCGCCGGATGGCGTGGCCTCGCTGGCCAGTTCGCGCGTGTCGGTGCGTTCCACGGGTGCCGCTCCCGAAAGTCGCAGGCCAACACGGTTCGACTGCGCGGTCACTGTCCACGTTTGCGTCAGGAATGCGGACAGGCCGGCTGCGGTGAACCAGTCGTCGCGCGGTCCCAATCGCACGTATAAATCCGTAGGTCTGCCGGGTTTCGGCAGGTCGGTCGGCCATGGCTGCGGCAGGCCGACGCCGGCATCGCACGCCGTGGACGCGGTACGTATGGCGAGCCGCTGTTTGGCTGCGATCGGGCGCGGGCCGATGCCGCTCATCGTGTCCGTTGCAGCCGAACCGAGGGTTGTCGCGACGCCGAAACCGCCGCGTACGGCCACATAATCGCGCAGGCCGCTGGTCGGCGGGGCGATTGACAGCACGTCCCCGTCACGCAGCAGAACCGGTTGTTGCATGGCGATTGTGGTGCGGTCGGCGGCATCGTTCGGTGCGTTCAAGACGGTCCGGCCACTGCATCCACCGGGGGAATTTGGGGTGAACGTGCCGTTTGAGCCGCCTTGACTATCTTGCGATTGCCGGCTTCCGGTAATCGTCACATCCGCCGAAGCGCCCGTCACCGCCACGACCACACTGCCGATGGCACGCATGCGCACGCCACCACCGGTGATTTCCAACACGGGGGTATTAGCGGGGTTGCCGACCAGTGCGTTGGCCAAGTGGGAAGACGTGCGATCGGCGGCGCCGGAACCGGTCACGCCCATGTTCGCGGCGACACGGCCATCATCCTGGAAGGTGGTGAGCAGGCCCGAGCGGAGGACTTCGAGAGCCGGAGTCGAGGCCGAGACGGACATGGAATCTGGCGCCTGCGAAACTTGAACGGAATCGGACACAGAGGCAGAAACAGAAGCCGAACCGCCGGAAACAGCGTCACGCACGGGCGTAAAACGCACGGTGTCGCCGGGCTGCAACAGCGCGGGCGGGTCGGCCCGCTCGTCCCACATCGGCGTTTCCGTGTGGCCCAGCAACTGCCAGCCGCCCGAGCTGACGCGCGGATACACGCCGGAAAACGTGCCGGCAAGCCCCACCGCGCCCGCGGGCACGCTCAGCCGTGGCACTTTGCGGCGTGGCACATCGAATATCGGGTCGCCGCCGGTCAGGTATGCGAAACCGGGCGCGAAGCCGACGAACGCCACGGACCAGGCGGTATCGCAATGCCGGCGCACAACCTCGTCAACGGAGATGCCCAGCAGGTCGGCTACGTCCGCCATATCCTCGCCATCGTAAATCACCGGAATTTCAACGATTCGGGAATGCCGTTCCATGTCGGCGGCAACGTTCAGCGCGCGAATCGCGGCGGTCAGTTCGACACGCGACGAAAGCAGCGGATCGAAGGCGACGTAGACGGTGCGCGCAGCGGGAATGAGTTGTTTCACGCCGGCGAAAACGGAGGTCGTGCTCGGCTGTGCGGCCCGCTCGGGCGATTCCGCAGTTTGTTCCACGGCATGTTTCACGGCGCTCTGCAACGCGGCGAACACCCGCAGGGTCTCGTCCAAATCGGCGAGCTCCACGAGTATGCCGTCCGCGCCACAGGTCAGGAATCGCATGTCGCCACCGCCTTAATCCCGCGCGGCCGATGCGGCTGCGTCGCCTGCGAACGCGCGTATCGCAACGCCTTCCGACTCCAAGCGGGCGCGGACGGCACGCGCCATCGCCACAGCCGAGGGCGAATCGCCATGCACACAGACGGAATCGGCGTTGAGCGGCACCACGGTGCCGTCGATTGCCACCACCTCATGCTCGCACACCATGCGCAGCACGCGCGCCGCCACTTCGGCCGGATCGGCGATCACTGCATCCGGCAAGCGGCGCGACACCAGCGTGCCGTCCGCGTTGTACGCGCGGTCGGCGAACGCCTCGTGGAACACACGAAGCCCGGCCTGCGCGGCCAGGCGGCCGACCACGGCGCCCGGCTGCGTCAGTATCGCCAGCGATGCGTCCACGCTGCGGATAGCCTCGACCACGGCGGCGGCCTGCGATTCGTCGCGGACGATTCGGTTGTACAGCGCGCCATGAGGTTTCACGTACCGCACCTGCGCGCCGACCGACCGCGCCATGCCTTCCAACGCGGCGATCTGGTACATCACGTCCGCCTTGAGTTCGTCGGGGGACTCGTCCACATAGCGGCGCCCGAATCCGGCCAGGTCGCGGTACGCCACATGCGCCCCGACCATTACCCCCCGCGACGCCGCGTATGACAACGTTCTCAGCATGACGGACGGGTCGCCCGCATGGAAGCCGCACGCCACGTTCGCGCTGGAAACCACGTCGAGCAATGCCTCGTCATCGCCCAATTTCCAGCGTCCGAAGCTTTCGCCCATATCGCTGTTCATATCGATTCCGGTAACAGAGCCGGCCACGACAGCACTCATCGCACTCCCCCTCACACCATGTATTCCAAATCGCGTTTGCTGGTGATGAACATGTGCCCCGGCGCGTGCGTGATCGCGAATTCCGGCTTGGACGCCATCACCGCGGCCTGCGGGGTCACGCCGCACGCCCAGAACACCGGCACATCGCCCGGCTCCAACACGGGGGCATCGCCATAGTCGGGATGCATGATGTCGTCGACGCCGATCGCAGACGGCTCGCCCACGCATACGGGGGCACCGTGCACGGACGGGTAATAGCCGGAAATCCGGCATGCGTCGGCCACCTGCGTAGATGGAATGCCACGCATCGACACGACCATCGTCGAATGGAACGCGCCGGCCGAACGGCACTCGATCGACGTGTCGTACATCGGCACGTTGCGGCCTGCCGTGATGTGCCGCACCGGCACGCCCGCCTCCATCAGCGGAAACTCGAACGTGAAACTGCAGCCGATCACGAACGTGACCAAATCGGATCGCCAATACTCGCGAATATCGGGCACTTCGGCCACCAGTTCGCCACGCTTCCACACGCGGTACAACGGCACGTCGGTACGGATGTCGGCGCCCGGCGCGGTGACGGGTGCGGTGACGCCCGGCTCCATCACTTCCAGCAGCGGACAAGGTTTGGGATTGCGCTGCGCGAACAGCAGAAAATCGAATGCCTGCTCCTTGGGCAGAATCATCAGATTCGCCTGCGCGTAGCCTTGCGCAATGCCGCAGGTCGGGCGGACCAGGCCGTCACGGAACGCGGCGCGCGCCTGTTCGGGCGTGCTCGCCGCGCCAAGTTCGGTTGTTCCCATATCGGACATCCCATCCACCATTGCGCTCACCTTTCCCGTCGGCCGCCGTCCGGCCTTTTCCGAACGAACTGCCGACGAACCCCGAAATCAGATTCCGCAGAAACGGACGTTCAGAGTCGCTTTCCCTCACCTTGGTCGCCGAACGTTACGGAAGCCGCGCGATTCATGACGCGTATGTTTCCGCATTGCAAATTGGCGGTGCCAAGTGGAAACAAACCATGGTTAGGTTGGACGCCGAAGACGCACGCGAACGCTGACGCAACACAACAGCGCAACAGCAATAAAGCGGCAATCAAAAGACGCGGAGCGCGGAAGAGAGGTTCCCATGAGTTCGATCGTTCTGGCAGTCGGTAACGGCAAGACGCTATTCGGAGGCGCAGGCGTGGCGCCCGACGCGGATCTGGTTCGTTTCGTCGATCCGGAAAGCCCCATCATCAACGCGTTCGATTTGTGCGCGCTGCGTGGCGACGGCATTTTCGAAGCGACCACGGTATGGAAGGGTTTCCCGGTTTCGTTGGAGAACCATCTGAAGCGTCTCGCCAATTCCGCCCGCCTGGTGGACATGCCCGAGCCGAACATTCCCGCGCTCACCCGCGCGGTCCAGCTGGTCATCGACCAGTATGACGATCCGGAACCCGGTCCGACGCTGCGCATCATCGTCTCCCGTGGTCTCGATCCGGACACCGGCGTGGGCAAGGCGGCCGACCGCACGCCGACCGTCTACATCTTCCTTGACGCGAAGGGCACGCTGCATTCGCTGGAGCCGATCACCATGGCTTCGATGACGCGCGGCTACCCGTCGGACATCACCGCACGCGCCCCGTGGCTGCTCAACGGCGCGAAGACGCTGAGCTACGCGTTCAACTGCGCCGTGCACCGCGAATGCGCCCGCCGTGGCGTCGGCGACGCGATTCTGTTCACGGAGGACGGCTACACGATGGAATGCCCGAATTCGTCGATTGTGGCACGCTATGGCGATACGTTCGTCACGCCCGACCCGCGCATCGGTATTCTGAACGGCACATCACAGCGCGAAATGTTCGCCTGGGCGCTCGAAGAGGGCAAGAAGGCGGAGTACAGGAAGCTGCCGATCGCCGAGCTGCGCGAAGCGGACAGCCTGTACATGACGCACGGCGGATGGTCGATTCCGATCAGCGCGATCGACGGGCGCGCACTTGCCGTGGATGCGGCGGAGATCCAGGCGATCAACGATGCGATCCATTCGGGCCGCACGCACGAGGACGCGTTGAAGATCGGTCCGACCGGCGATTACGAATAAGGCGAAACGACCCGCTTAGCAGGTAAAACGGCCCGTCCAATGATGGGCGATACGGCCCGCTTAGCGCGTGGTATCGCCCAGTTTGCGCGTCACGGGAATCAGCACGTCCGGCTCGTACGGCTTGCGTCCCGTGGCGCTTGTCGTATCTGCCTTGGCATCCCCTTCCTTGGCGATCGCACGAACGATATTGCCGACCGCGACCTGCGCGATTTTGTCGAAATTCTGCGCCACCGCGGTCATTTTCATACCGGCCAGGTCGGTCAGATACGTGCCGTCGTAGGCGATGATCTGCAGGTCGCGCGGAATCGAAATATGCCTCCGCATCGCTTCGCGCACGCAAAGCGCGGCACCGATATCGGAGCTGACCACGGCATCGACGCCGTCCACCGGCATACTGTTGAGCACAGCATTCACCGCGTTCTTATACCCTTGGAAATCCTCCACATTGCCGGCTTCGACGTACTCGTACCGCACGCCGGCCGCTTTCAGCTCCTGCTCCAACGTAAGGTAGTAGCGGACGGCCGGGAACGTTGTCTTGTGCAGGTCGAAATCGTCCGGGCTGTCTCCATTGCGCGCCACCAAATCGAAGAACTGGTCGCGCGGGCCGCCGATCATCACCACGTGGTGCGCGCCGGTGTTGACCAGCATGTGCGCCATGAGCCGGCCGCCCTGCTCATGGTCGGAGCCGATCGACGCGATGCCGCCGCCCAGCACACGGTCGAAGGCGACGATGGGGCGGTGGATGGACGTCCAGTAATCGTTCGGATGGGTGGTGTGCGAGCAGACGATGATGCCGTCCATCATGTGACGGCGCAGCATGTCCACGTATTCGACCTCGCCGTTTTCCGCGTCGGCGGTGGAGCACAGCATGGTGCGCAGTCCTTGCGCGGCCAGCTCGCGTTGCAGATGCGCGGTAAGGGTGGCAAAGAAGGGGTGGCGGATGGTCGGCACGATCACGCCGACCAGGTTCGTGCGGTTCTTGTACAGGTTGCGTGCCAGCTCGTTGGGCACGTAATTGAGCTCTTTCATGGCGGCTTTGACGCGCGCGCGCATGTCGTCGGACACGTAGCCCGTCTTGTTGACCACTAGCGAAACCGTGCTCAGCGAGACCCCGGCCTCTTTCGCCACGTCACGCATGCCGACCATTGCCCAACACCTCTCCCCCGCATCGTCGGGATGTTTCCTTACAAATCGCGATATTATGTGTTATTTTACATGCATCTGTAACGTTTCTTTGCAATCGTCCGCACAATATGAACTATCAATTGACGAAAGACGCCCTCCCCCTCTTCAATTCCCCCGAAAAATCCACTTTTTCACCCGTGAACGACGTATGTTTCACGACGCGTTCCACGCATCTTCCACGCACGCTCCGCATGTACTCCACACGCGTTCCGCCCGCAAAAGGGGCGGTGCGACACTTGCGATCATCTCGCTTGCGTCGCACCGCCCCTTGCGTTGCGTGGCCTGGCCGTCAGCCGTCACGTCCGGCCATCACGTCAGTCCGCACCACGGACGAACCGACCGTCATGCCTTCGGTACGGAACCTTCCTGGGAGTGGTCGAAGACCGGCTTGTTGTCGGCGTCGTACTTATAGACGCCGATGGAAGCCGAGCTCGGATCATGCGCGTCGTTGAACGCGCCGATGGAGGTCTGGCCCTTGTACTGAATCTCCTTGCCGTCCTTCAGCAGGGCGAGGCAAGCCTTGTAGGAATCGCATTCCTTGCCCTTGGTGGAGCCGGAGACGGCCATAAGGTTCTTCTGCACGGTCGTACCGTCCGTGGCGCCGCCCTTCTGCGCGGCGAGCGCGGCCAGCACGATCGCGTCATACGTTTCGGCGGTGTACGTGAAATCGGTGACCTTGGCGTTGAAGGACTTGACGTTCTTCTGGAATTCCTCGGTCGGGTGGGCACCTGGAATGGTGCCGGTGGAGCCCTTGAGCAGGCCCGCGTCGAAGTCGGCGGAATGGTCGACGGTGTTGCCGTCGGTCATGTACAGCTTGTGGGTGTCGAGGCCTTGGGCGGCGAGCTCCTTGACGAGCGGCACGGTCTGGTCGAAGGCGATGACGAGCGTCGCGTCGGGGTTGGTGGCCTTGATGGCCGTGACCATCGATGAGAAGTTCGTTTCGGTCGGATCGAACGTGTCCTTTTCGCCGTAGACGACGTTCACGCCCGCGTCTTCGACGGTTTTGACGACCACGTCACGCAGGGACGTGCCGTATTCGTCGTTGAAGACCGCGATGGCGAGGTTCTTCACGCCATCCTGTGCGATGATCTGGCCCAGGACCGCACCCTGCACCGTGTCCGGCGGAATGGTGCGGAAGAAGTAGTCGCTAAGGCCGGAGAAGGCCGTGGACGTGGCGCCCGAAGAAATCATCGGCACTTTGGCGGACGTGACCTGCTTGTAGGTGTTCTTGACCACGGAGCTGGACGGCGGACCGACCACGACGGACGGGTTCTTGGCAAGCACCGACTGCGCGGAAGACGTGTTCTGGTCGGCATGGTCCGCGTCGGACGTGTCGGCGGACGTGATTTCGATGTCTTTGCCGAGCACGCCGCCAGCCGCGTTGATGTCTTTCTGCGCGAGCTTCATGGTGGCGATGTTGGCGGGGCCGAGGTACGCCATGGAACCGGTCAGCGGGAACAGGCCGGCCGCCATGAACGTATCGGATTTCGCGCTGCCGGACGAGCCGCAGCCGGCGAGCGCCATGACTGCGGCGGCCACCATGGCGGTGGCTGTGATGGACAGTTTCCTCATGCCCTTCATGTTGATCTTCTTCATTTGAATCACCATTTCCTCTCTTGGCTCCGCTGATTGCCGAACCCTTGGTGACGATTATCGAGATGTATTGCTCGACCATCTTGAATCGCACTATAAGTGCCGAGGAAACCGAATGTGTATGCGTGAAGTTAACCGAAGGTGAAGCCCGAAAACTGTTGGAAACACAAGGTTTTGAGCTTGTTTTCAGGCATGCCGAAGCCGCTGTCGGGCAGTGTTCCAACAGCGGTAATCGGAATTGAGAATTTTGAATCATAGAGGGAAATCGCGGAACGCGTGCGGAGACCGCCGTCCGAGCCCGAAGGCGTACGAACGTACGTCGAGCGGCAAGGAAAGGCGGTATACGCTCCGTTCCGCGATTTCCTGGGTCCTACCTTCCTTCCTCTTGAACCTCTTCTTCCAGGTTGCCCAGGTAGAGGGAGACGACCTTCGGATCGTTCATCAGGTCGCGGCCCTTGCCGGAGTAGGCGTTGCGGCCTTGGTCGAGGACGTAGCCGCGGTCGCAGATCTGCAGGCAGCGGCGGGCGTTCTGTTCGACGATGACCACGGATACGCCGGCTTTGTTGACTTGGCGCACGCGGATGAAGGTCTCGTCCTGGAGCATTGGGGACAGGCCTGCGGAGGGCTCGTCGAGCAGGAGGACGGATGGTTTCATCATGAGGGCTCGGGCCATGGCCACCATCTGACGTTCGCCGCCGGAAAGCTGGCCGGCGAGCTGGTTCTTGCGCTGGCCGAGTTTGGGGAAGATGGAGCACACGTAGTCGAAGCGTTCGTTGAACAGTTTCGGTGCTTGGAACGCGCCCATGTGCAGGTTTTCCGCGATGGTCAGGCTGGGGAAGACGTTTTCGGTCTGCGGCACGAAGCCGACGCCACGGGAGACGAGTTTGTCGGCGCGCAGGTTGGTGATGTCCTCGCCTTTCAGCAGCAGCTTGCCGGAGTGGATGTGCACCAGGCCGAACAATGATTTGAGCAGGGTGGATTTGCCTGCGCCGTTCGGGCCGATGATGCCGACGATCTCGCCTTCATGCAGGGTCAGGGATGCGCCGTTCAGGATGTTCACGCCGGGAATGTATCCGGTCACCAAATCGACCGCGTCGAGCAACGGTTCGCCTTCGGGCTCGCCCATGTGGATCTGCGCGCGGGTCAGCGGCTCGTCGGCCACGCTTGCGATGTCGCTCATTTCAGGCCTCCTTCAGGTCTTCCAGCACGGAATCGTCGCCCAGGTCCACGTTCGCGTGGGCGCCCAGGTATGCGTCGATCACGGCCGGATCGTTCATCACGCTCTTCGGTTGGCCTTCGGCCACGATCTTGCCTTCCGCCATCACGGTGACCCAGTCGGCGATGTGTCTCACCATGTTGATGTCGTGTTCGACGAACAGCACTGTGGTGCCTTCCTCGCGCAACGCCATGATGTGGTCGAGCAGCGATTGTTTCAGCGCGGGGTTCACGCCGGCCATCGGCTCGTCCAGCATGACCAGTTTCGGATCGGACATCAGCGCTCGTGCCATTTCCAGCAGCTTGCGTTGGCCGCCGGAAAGCGCGCCGGCGTAATCGTCCTTCTTTTTGATCAGCAGGAAGCGTTCCAGCAGCGCCTCGGCTTTTTCGATGTTCGCCTGCTCCTGCTTCCTCCACATGCCGGGGAACAGCGCGCGGAACATGCCTTCGCCCGGCTGCACGGGGGCACCGAGGAGCATGTTGTCGAGCACGGTCAGACGGCTCATCACCTTGGTCAGCTGGAAGGTGCGGACCATGCCCATGCGCGCCACTTTTTCGGGCTGCACGTGGGCCATGTCCTTGCCGTCGAACTGCCAGGTGCCGGTGTTCGGCGTATCGAAGCCGGTCATCAGGTTGAAGAACGTGGTTTTGCCGGCGCCGTTCGGTCCGATCAGCGCGGTGATGCCGTGCCGTTCGATTTCGAAGTGGCTCACGTCCACGGCGGTCATGCCGCCGAATTTGCGGGTCACGTTGTCGGCCACGAGGATCGGGTCGGGCTTGTGCACGCCCGGCTTGTTTTCGACGAATTTCAGATCGTCGGTGACTTTGTCGCGATAGGCGGTGGAGATGAGGGTCTCGCCTTCCGGAGCTTTGGTGGCCCATTTGGTGAGGTCCTGGAATGGTACGCCGGGCTGCACACCGGATACGGGTTGCACGCCGGTTGCGGGTTGCGTGGCCGGCTGCACGCCAGTGGTCGGAGAATTCGTTGGTTCAGGCATGGAAAACCAACTCCTTTCGGTCGCCCAACAGGCCTTGTGGTCTGAAGATCACCAGGCACATCAGCGCCACGCCGACGATCACCCAGCCGAGGGCTTCGATCTGGTTGGAAGAGATGAGGGTTTCGGGAACGGTGTTGCGCATGACCTCCTTGACGAAGGTGAGCAGCACCCACAGCACGCAGGAGCCAAGCACCGGGCCGAGAATCGTGGCCGCGCCGCCCAGCAGCAGAATCGTCCACACGTAGAAGGTGACGGTGCGGCCGAGCGAATCGGGCTGTACGGAACGCGGCAGGACGAAGATGATGCCGGCGATCGCGCCGAACAGGCCGCCCAGAATCAGCGATTCCATCTTGTATCGCGTCACCGGCTTGCCGAGCGAACGGATCGCGTTCTCGTCCTCGCGGATGCCTTTGAGCATGCGGCCCCACGGCGAGTGGAACCAGCGCCAGCACAGCAGCGCCGCGATCACCACCAAAACCCATGCCACGATGCGCAGCCACCAGGAGTTGGCGATGTTGTTGCTGTACGTCCACAGCAGGAACGTGGTCGAACCGTCCGGCAGCGGCGAAAGCGATTCGAATTTCTCGGTGAAGTCCTGCGGTGAGATGCCCGCGGAACCGCCGGTGAAGTTCGTCATGGCCGTCGATCTGCCGATGATGCGGATGATTTCCGCGGCGGCCAATGTGACCATGGCCAGATAGTCGGGTCCGAGCTTCAGCGTCGGAATGCCCAGCAGCAGCGCATAGATGACCGCGAGCGCGAGCGCCGCGCATACGGAGGTGAACAGGTTGCAGCCCATCGACTGCGTGATGGCGAATCCGTAAGCGCCGAGGAGCATGAAACCGGCCTGGCCCATGTTCATCAGGCCCGTCATGCCGAAGTGAATGTTCAAACCGATGGCGGCGAGTACGTACGCCGCTGTGGTCGGGGCGATCAGCTCGCCCGCCGCGTTGGAGATGATTGTCATGATGTCCATGGATCAGCCCACCCTTTGCTGCTTGCCGAAGATGCCCTGCGGGCGCACCAGCAGAACGATGATGAGGATTGCCAGCGCGCTGGCGTAACGCATATCGTTGGGGATGACGAGCGAGCTCATGTCCGCCACGATGCCGATGACCAGCGAGCCGATCAACGCGCCATTGGCGGTGCCGAGGCCGCCGAGCGTCACCGCGGCGAACATCAGCAGGATCAGGGTCGCGCCGGTGTTCCAGGAGATGCCGTTCAGGTAGACGCCGAGCAGCACGCCGGACAGGGCTGCCATCGCGCACGAGAGGATCCAGACCACGCGGACCACCTGATCCACGTTGATACCGGATGCCGCGGCGAGCGCCGCGTTGTCGGACACGGCTCGTGTGGCGCGGCCGAGTCGCGTCTTGTAGAGGAACAGGGTGACGCCGACGATCACGCAGATGGCGATGAGCGCGGAGACCAGCGTCGGCATGTCGGTGGTGATCGGTCCGAGCTGGAAGCTGTCCGGCACCGATTTGACGATGCCTTTGATGTCGCCACCGAAGAAGAACTGGAACGTGTACTGCAACGCCATGGACAGGCCGATGGTGACGATCATCTGCTGCATGGTGCCGACGCGGCGTCTGCGTAGCGGCCCCCAGACGATTTCGTTTTGGATGAAGCCGGTCAGCGCGCCGATGACGATGGCGAAGATGGCGGAGGCGATGAGCGGCATGTGCAGCATCTGCGTGCCGACGTATGCCATGAGGCCGCCGAGCGTCACCTGTTCGCCGTGTGAGAACGACTGCAGGCCGGTGGTGCCGTAGACGAGGTTCATGCCGACGGACATGAGGCCCAGCATCAGGCCGAAGATAATGCCGGAATACAGTTGCTGCCAGATGCGTTTGCCGACATTGGAGCCGTCTTTTTTGACTGGCGATTGCGTGGCCGCCGTCGATCCGGATGTGCCGGTCGCGCCTTTCGTGCCGTTTGCCGAGCCGGACGATCCGGATGTGCCGGACGTGCCGCTGCCGGCGGAATCGCCCGCCTGGTCGAATCGGACAACGCCGCGCTGCTTGTCGAAGCTGGCTTTCTTGATCGTCACCGTCGCGCTGCTTGCCTTCAGGCCGTGCTCTTTCGCAACGGACGCGTCGATGGTGACGGTGTAATCGCCGTCATCGGCAACGGAGAAGGCCCATTTGCCGTCCGCCGCGGTTTTGGTTTCCGCGGTTGCCTTGCCGGACAGCGTGATGGTGACGTCGGCGATCGGCTTCTTGTCGGCGTCCTGCAGGATGCCGTTGACGCAGCCGTTGCTGGCGGTCGGATTGCATTCATCGACGGCCTGCGCGCCGGAATCGGCTGCGGACGCGATGGCGGGAGGGAGTACGAAAAGCATCGAGAGAACGGCGACAATCGAACAGAGTATGACGATTCCCGGTCGACGATGCCGTGTGAGATACGTTACGGCTGTCATAGGTTTTTCCTCTCTTGTTGTTTTCACAACGTAGGAGAGGAAACAGCTCGCGCGGTTGCGCTCAGATTTCCTGAACGTTACCCGATGACCGCCCGTGTAACGTGAAAATTACGCGAGGCTGAGCCGGTGACAGCTATGCGTGGCCGCCCAGCATGGCGATGCCGAATCCGAGCGCCACGCAGGCGAGCGGCACCGCGACCGTGGCAGCGCCATAGCCCAGGGCCATGGCGAAACGGCGTTTGCGAATCAGCGACAGCACCTCGTTGATCGCCGACGAGAATGTTGAGAATCCGCCGAGGAACCCCACAACGAACGTCATTACCGTGCCCATATCAACCGACTGCGCATAGTACGACATCATGGCGATGCCGGCGCACAGGGAGGCGACGCCGTTGATGACGAGCGTGGCCAGGGGGAAGCTGTGGTTGCCGTCACGGTTCCAGCTGCGTTGGATCGACACGTCAAGCACATAACGGGCCATGGCGCCGATGCCGCCGAACAGGCAGATCATCCAGGTCATCAGCGCACCTCCCCTGTGGTCGGGTCGGCGACGAGCGGGATTTCCGCGGTGACCGGCTTGGGTTCGAAGCTGGGCAGAGGTGCGACGGGTTGCGATGACTGCGGCTGCGATTCGATTTTCGGCACCTGCCCGGTCTGCGCGACCTGCTGGGCGACCTGGGCCGCCTGCTGTGCCGCCTGCGCGGCCTCCAACGCGGCCTGCGCGGCCGAATGCGCCGCATCCGCCACCTTCACGTGGCGCACGCCCTGCGCGTCCGGCACGTTGTTCTGCACATTTTGCGCGGCCGGCACGTCCGATTCGCCCGAATCGGCCATGGGGACCGTCTGCGTAACACTCTGCGTAGCCGATACTGCAGTGTCGGTCATCTGGACGTCCTGCACGATGCCGTACGCGTCCGAATCGGACATTGAGGATACGGAAGCCGTGGAGGCATCGGCGATCGCGTTACGGACCCGCTTGCGTGTGCCGCGCGCCAGCAACGCCTGCATCAGCGCCACGCCAACCGCGGCCGCGATCAGACCGCCGGCGAAACTTCCCGCAAGATAGCCGAGCGCGCTGCCGAAACGCTGCTCGCGCATGCCTTCCATGGTTTCCAACATCACGCCGGACATCGTCGACAGTCCGCCAAGCAAACCAAGCCCGACGCCACGGCTGACGACCTGCCGTACCCTGCGGCGCAGCCACGACGCGGTCGCCATGTATTCGGTCAGCATCGCAAACAGGAAGCAGGCGAGCATATTCGACACGAACGTGCCCACCACGAACGGCGAACCGTTCACCGACGGCAGCAGCAGGTCCGTGGCGCGACGGAAACCGACGCCGACGAAGCCGCCGACGAACACCACGAGATACATCAGACCATCGGCAAGAGGGTTGAATCGCGCCTGCATGCGTTTCATCGGCGCGAGCGGAATCTGCGGCGGATGCTTGGATGCGGCGGCACCGGACGGGCGCACATCCGCGCGCGCCACTTCGGCGACGTCGATCGACTGTGTGGCGGGATTCGGCTCATCACCCGCGTTTGGCGAGTCTGCCGCCCGTTGTTCTTGCGATTCCATCACGTTCCCCTTGTACTTGGCTTTCCGCGGACAGCGTCGTTCCACCCCAGCCATACGGCAACGAGCTGGCCGCAGGTGCCGTCTTCCTAACCTTGTACGAGTCTACACGTGCATTGCAACCAAACATCGAACATGTCCGATTCGGTGGATAACTGTGGATAACTTCGGGTGGCCCTAGACGTCTACGAATGGTTATGGAAGACAGTAAGGCCGCGTCAGACGGACACGTCGCACAGCCGCCGCATCGCATGCCGTGCGTCGCTTTCGTCCTCGCCGCTGAACAACACGACCAGATAGTCGCCGGCGCGCAGCCGCGTATCGCCATGCGGCACGATCTGCCGTTCGCCGCGACGCAGGCCAATCACCAGACAGCCGTACGGCCAGCGCACGTCACGCATCAGCTTGCCGTCCGCGGTCGCGCCCATTTCCACAGGCAGTTCCATGATGCCGTTGTCGATGCGATTGGCGATTGCCGTCGTGCCGCCTTGCGCGCGCATGTACCGTTCCAGCAGCTCGCCGTAGATCGGTTTCGTACGCAGCAGGTCGGAGACGAGCAGTGCGATGAACGCGACGGCGGCGACCGGCAGCATGTGCGTCAATGTGCCGGACATTTCCACGGCCAGCAGAATCGACGTGATCGGTGTTTTCACGGACGCGGCCAGCGTGCCCGTCATCACGCATACCGAGAAAATCGCCACGGAATCGGACGGCAGGTTGCCGAACTGGTGCAACGTCTCGCCGCAGATACCGCCGGCGAGTGAGCCAACCGCGAGAATCGGCATGAAAATGCCGCCGGGAGCGCCTGAACCGAAGCTGGTGGAGGTGAACAGCACTTTCGCCACGAACAGCACGCACAGCATGCCCAAGCCGACGCGCGCATGCTCGGCCATGGCGATCAAGTTCGAGCCGCCGCCGAGCACGTCAGGCAGCCAAATGCCGATTGGCAGCGCGAGTGCGATCGCGATCAAAGGGCGGCTCCATGCGGGAAGCTTGCCGTACAGCGTTTGGAAGCCGAGCAGCGAACGGTTCATCAGCGAACCGACCAAACCGGCCACCAATCCCAGCGGAATCAGCCACCCGTATTCGCCGAGCGGCAGTTGGCCGATGGTGCCGAAGTCAAGCACCGGACGCAGGCCGAAACAGTATTTCGATACGAAATCGGCGGTCAGGGACGCGGCGGTGGCGCCCATCAGAATCGCGGGCGAAAAACTGCGATGCACCCCTTCCAAAGCGAACATCATGCCGGACAGCGGTGCGCTGAACGCGGCGGACAGGCCGGCCGCGGCACCGGCGGTGACCAGATAATGCTCCTGCATGTCCTCACGTTTCTTGCCGCGCAGCCGGTGCGATAGGAACTGCGCGCCCGATGCGCCGATTTGGATGGACGGTCCTTCGCGGCCGAGCGAGAGGCCGAAGAGCGATCCGAGCAGGCCTCCGATGAAGCGAACCGGCAGAATCGTCTGCCATCGCATTTTCAGGCCGCAGATCACCACGCCGTTGGTTTGCGGAATGCCGCTGCCGCCGGCCATCGGCTCTTTTTTGACCATCCATGCGATGGCGAGCGCGGCTGCGATTGCGGCGACCGCCCACGGTGCGACCAGCCACGGGGTTTCGCGGATGCGCGCGTAGATCCAGCGCGCGGTGTCGGTGCCGTATTCGATGCCGAGACGGTAGAGGACGACGAGGAAGCCGGAAATCAGGCCGACGAGAATGCCGGCAGCGGCCATCTTCCATTTCAGGTGGTCGAATCGCGGGACCAGTTTGCTGAACCTGTCAAACCTGTCGAACCTGTCGTTAGGCGGCATTGCAGTCATCGCACTCCCCTTTTCCGTTCCTCCGCCGCGCACCCCGTCGGTGTGTATGCGGTGTGCGTCATACGCGCACGCCATCGCACGCACCATACGCAAAGTGCCGGCAGGCACAGGCCCACCGGCACTTGTCATTGACGTTCGTTACCGACGTTCATATCGACGAATCAGCCGAATCAGCTTCAGTCGATCAGCGAGTTGATCTGGATGATGTGGTCGCGCTGCGGGCCGGTGCCGATCACGGAAATGCGGCAGCCGGACAGTTCCTCAAGACGCTTGACGTAATCCTGGCAGGTCTTCGGCAGATCGTTGAAGTCATGGACCTGGGAAATGTCCTCGTCCCAACCCGGCATGGACTCGTAAATCGGCTTCGCGGCGGCGAACTCGGCCTGGTCGGTCGGCATATCGTCGCGACGCTCGCCGTTGACGTCGTACGCCACGCACAGCGGGATTTCCTTCAGGCCGGTGAGCACGTCGAGCTTGGTGAGCACGATGTCGGTCAGGCCGTTGACCTGGGCCGCGTAACGGTTGACGACCGCGTCGAACCAACCGCAGCGACGCGGGCGACCGGTGGTCACGCCGTACTCGTGGCCTTGGGCGCGCAGCCATTCGCCGTCCTCGCCGAACAGTTCGGTCGGGAACGGGCCTTCGCCCACGCGGGTCACATACGCCTTGGAGACGCCGACCACGCGGGTGATCTTGGTCGGGCCAACGCCGGTGCCGGTGCAGGCACCACCGGCGGTCGGGTTGGAGGAAGTCACGAACGGGTAGGTGCCGTGGTCCACGTCGAGCATGGTGGCCTGGCCGCCTTCGAACAGCACGGTCTTGCCCTCGTCGAGCGCCTTGTTGAGCACCAGGGAGGTGTTGGCCACGTACGGCTTGAGGCGTTCGCCGAGCTTGAGCAGCTCGTCGGTGGTCTCGTCCACGTCGATCGGGCGACGGTTGTACAGCTTGACGAGCATCTGGTTCTTCTGATGCAGGCTGGCCTCGACCTTGTCATGCAGGTGCTCCGCGTTGAACAGGTCGTGCACGCGGATGCCCACGCGGTTGATCTTGTCGGCGTATGCCGGGCCGATGCCACGGCCGGTGGTGCCGATCTTGTGCTTGCCGAGGAAGCGTTCGGTCACCTTGTCGAGCACGCGGTGATACGGGGCGATGATGTGCGCGCTTTCGCTCACCAGCAGTCGGGAGCAGTCCACGCCACGGCTTTCAAGGCCGTCGATCTCCTGGAACAGCACTTCCGGATCGACGACGACGCCGTTGCCGATGACAGGGGTGGTGTTGGGGCTGATGATGCCGGACGGCAGCAGATGCAGCGCATACGATTCGTCGCCGACCACCACAGTATGGCCAGCGTTATTGCCGCCGTTGAAGCGGGCCACGTAGTCGACCTTCGTGCCGATCAGATCCGTTGCCTTGCCTTTGCCCTCGTCTCCCCACTGGGCACCGATCAAAACAATTCCAGGCATGTTGTTGCACCTCCGTGCGTACGCGATTCTGCCTTAAGCCTTGCGCCTAAAGCCTTACAAAGGTTACTCTTCACCCTCTACCGGGTCTGAGGGATGCTCACGGCTCCGGACCGACCGTAATCGGATTGCAACCGGTCCGAAAAACAGACCAGAAAACGCCCGAAAACAGTTCGAAAGACCGTTGGCTAGTTCAGCGCGCGCCCGGCACTGCCGAGCTGCTTGCATGCTTCGACCACACGCGCGGCCATCGCGGATTCAGCTTCACGACCCCAGGATCGCGGATCGTACAGCTTCTTGTTGCCCACCTCACCGTCGATTTTGAGCACCGAATCATAGTTGGAGAACATGTGACCGGCCACCGCACGGCTGAATGCGTACTGCGTATCGGTGTCGATGTTCATCTTCACCACGCCGTAGCTCACGGCCTGCGCGATCTCCTCCGGCGCGGAGCCGGAACCGCCGTGGAACACCAGGGCGAACGGCTTACCGGGAGCGACATCCAGCGAGTGCGCGGGGTCGGGCATTTCGCCGGCCTTGATCGCGAGCGCGACCGTGGTCTGGATTTCGTCGAGCAGTTCGGGGCGCAGTTTCACCACGCCCGGTTTGTATGCGCCGTGCACGTTGCCGAAGGTGAAGGCGGCCATGTAGCGTCCGCGCTCGCCGAGGCCGAGTCGTTGCGCGACGGTGATGCCTTGCGCGGGCGTGGAATACAGTTTGTCATTGATTTCGGCGCTGTGCCCGTCTTCTTCGCCACCGACCGCGCCGATTTCGATTTCCAGCACGGTGTGCGCGGCTTGGGATTTGTCGAGCAGTTCTTCTGCGATGTCGAGGTTTTCATCCAGCGGCACTGTGGAACCGTCCCACATGTGTGACTGGAAGGTCGGTTCCTGACCGTGCTTCACCTGTTCGACTTCATGGTCGAGCAAGAGGCGCACCCATTCGTCCAAATACTGTTTGGCGCAGTGGTCGGTGTGCAGGGCGATGGTGATGTTGGGGTATTTCGCCGCGACTTCGTGCGCGAAGGCTGCGAAGGCAAGCGAGCCGGTGACGCGGTCGTTGACGCGTTGCCCGGAGAAGTAGGCGGCGCCGCCTACGGAGACTTGGATGATGCCATCGGATTCCGCCTCGGCGAAACCCTGGAGTGCGGCGTTCAGGGTCTGCGTGCTGGTCACATTGATCGCGGGATAGGCGTAACCGCCGCGGCGTGCGGCGTCCAGCATTTGCGCATAACGTTCCGGCGTTGCAATAGTCATGCCTCCATTATCGCCCAACCCTATCCCACTTGTCATGTGACAACATTCGCCATCTTTCCTTTCCGTTTTCCCGACCGTCCGCTCCATATCCAGGTCGCCCGCCCCACTAGAGCCATATGCCGAGCGTTTTCGTCTCATATCCCGACACTTGCGGGACCGACCAATAAACATGGCGAAACCATTGCGATCGTTCCATCGGAAGTCATAGAATGTCCACCGGATCGCGCGACGAAGAGCCCAACCGGGTGTTCCCGCACGGGCATGCCGCCGCACGTAGATGTTGCGACCAATACCCGCGAGGAGGCTTGATGCACCAGGTTTTCGCCATCTTCCTTCGAGACGTGAAACGCATTCTGAAGAACCCCGTGGCGCTCGTCGTCACGCTGGGTGTGGCCATCATCCCATCACTGTACGCATGGTGCAATATCCTCGCCAACTGGGACCCGTACGCGAACACGGGCAACATCCAAGTCGCTGTGGCGAACGAGGACAAGGGCACAACCTCCACGCTGGTCGGCCATCTCGACGCTGGCCAGCAGACCGTCAACCAGCTTAAGAAGAACCATCAGCTCGGCTGGCGTTTCGTTCCCAAGCAGCAAGCCATCGAAGGCGTGGAATCCGGCAAATACTATGCGGCGATCGTACTGCCGGAAGACTTCAGCTCCAGACTAATCGGCACCGTCACCGGTAAAGGCGACCGACCGTCGATCACGTACTACATCAACGAAAAGCTGAACGCGATCGCGCCGAAAATCACCGATACGGGCGCGACCACGATCGACGAGCAGATCAACACCACTTTCGTTTCCAGCGTGGCCGACGCCGTGGCAAAGGAAGTGAAGGAGGCAGCGGGAGAAACCACCGGCAGCGTGAAAAGCGCGCAAAGCGACGTCGTCAACGATCTGACCGACACCATCAACCAGCTCGAAACCGTCCAACAGCAGCTGCGCGACACCCGTTCCACGCTCGACAAGGCCCTCACCACCATCGATTCGGCCAAACAGTCCAACATCGCGCTCGCCTCGGAAATCACCAACTCGCTTGACACCGTCGGCAAGGCGTCCGACTTGCTGAGCGAGACGCGCACACAAACCGAACGATTCTCGAACACGCTGGTCGGAGCGCTCGACAACGGCAGCACGCAACTGTCCGGCCTGCAGGTCAACGTGAGCAATGCCACCGGCACCGTGCTCAGCGGACTGAACACCACGCAGGACGCGCTCGACCAAGTGTCCAGCACCATGCATCACGTCAACACCACCACCGGCAATGTGCTCGACGACGTGGAGAAGGCGTTGCAGGCCAGCCAGCTGGATCCGAACAGCCAAACGTATAAGGATCTTTCCGCGCAGCTCGCCGAAGCCCGCAAACAGCTGACGTTCCAGCAGCAGCGCATCGACGCCTTCGATCAGGACACCACGGCTGCGATCAACGCGGGGAAGAACACCGCGAACGGGTTCAACGACGATGTCACCACGCTGGCGAAGAACGGCACGGCGTCGATGGCGAGCGCACGCACGACCATCACCGGCACGGTCATGCCGAATCTCAACACCGGGCTCGATACACTCAGCCTGGCCAATGGGTCGCTGTCCGGCACGCTTACCACGCTGCAAAGCACGCTGGAACAGGGCAACGGGCTGCTCGACCAGTTGTCGCGCACCGTGACCCAAACGAACACCACCATTGCTGGCACGCAGACACAGCTCGCCAATCTCGCCAAACAGCTCAACACCACGCGCACCGATGTGGCCGCGTTGAGCAGTTCGGCGATGTTCCAGCAGCTTTCCCAAGCGCTCGGACTTGACGCGAGCGAGGTCGGCTCGTTCGTGGGCGAGCCGGTGCATTTGGACGAACAGGTCCTCTACCCGGTCAAAAACTATGGTTCCGCGGTCACGCCGTTCTACACGAATCTTGCGCTGTGGGTCGGTGGATTCGTGCTCGTCGCGATCTACAAGCTTGAAGTGGACCGCGATGAGAAGATCCGCATGTACACGCCACGCCAAGGCTATATGGGCCGTTGGCTGCTGTTCGTCACGGTCGGATTCCTGCAGGCGATCATCGCCACGATCGGCGATCTCGCGCTGGGCATCCAATGCGAGCATCCGTTCCTGTTCATCCTCGCCGGCATTTTCGCCTCGTTCGTCTACGTGAACATCATTTACGCGCTCGCCGTGGCGTTCCGGCATATCGGCAAGGCCGTCGCCGTGATTCTGGTGATCATCCAGATTCCGGGCGCGGCAGGCCTCTACCCCATCGAGATGATGCCGGAATTCTTCCGCCGTCTGAAACCGTTCCTACCGTTCACCTACGGCATCAACGCGATGCGCGGGCCGATCGGCGGCATGTATGCCAACCATTATTGGATCGACATGCTCTCGCTGTTCTGGTATCTGCCTGTGGCGCTGTTCATCGGCTTGGTGGTCCGCAAGCTGGCGTTGAACCTCAACCGCCTGTTCGACAACCGTCTGGCGGACACTGATCTGATGATCACCGAACATAACGAAGGCACGGTGGAACCGTTGCGGCTCACCGAGACCGCGCAGCAGATCGCCGAGGAGTTCCCCGAACTCGCCCGCAGACGGGCGATTCATTTCTTCCGCCTGTACCCGCGCCTGGTGCGTTGGGGATTCCTCGCGCTGGCGGTACTGCCGTTCGTGTTCCTGCTATTGCTATTCATCACGCGCATGAAGCTCGCCATGCTGCTCGGTTGGATCATTTCGATCATCGCCATCGACACGTATCTCATCGTGGTGGAGTATCTGCGCGAACGGTATGCGAATTATCTGGGCGAGGAAGCGATGAGTGCGGAAGAGTTCCGCAGCGCGATCCTGCACGAGAACCTGCTGTTCCGGCCGGGCATGCATTACAAGCCGATGCATGCCGTACGTACGAGGCTGTATGAGGCTGCACATGGTGGTTCGGCTGAGTATGCGGCTGGAAACACGGACGGAAATGCTGGCAGGAGTCTGCGTGAGGAGGGGAACGAACAGTGAAAATGATCTGGGGCATCTTCAAGCGGGACATGTGCCATGCCACCCGCAACGTGATCGCCGTGATCGTCTCGATGGGCCTGGTGGTGGTGCCGGCGCTGTACGCCTGGTTCAACATCGCGGCCAGCTGGGACCCCTACGGCAACACCAAGGCATTGAAGGTCGCCGTGGCCAATAACGACAAGGGTTACAAGTCGGATCTCATACCGGTGCGCGTCAACGTGGGCGAAACCATCATCAGCACACTGCACGCCAACGACCAGCTGGACTGGCAGTTCGTGAAAAGCGACAAGGCAATCGACGGGGTGAAATCCGGCGAATACTATGCGGCGATCGTAATTCCGAAAGGTTTCAGCGCCGACATGATGACGCTATTCTCCCCCGACATCAAACACGCGCAGCTCAAGTACTATCTAAACGAGAAAATCAACCCGATCGCCCCGCATATCACCGATCAGGGCGCGACAACCGTGGTCAACACGATCGACAAAACCTTCGCCAAAACGATTGCGCAAGTCGGACTCGACCTGGCCTCAAGCATCCTACACTATTCGCAAAGCCCGCAAATGGCCGAATACATGCGCAACCTCAACGGCAATCTCACCACCACGGCGGATACGCTGAGCGGCGCATCGCAGCAGGTGACGTCGTATTCGCAGCTGCTCGGCTCGGCGAACGACATCGTGGATTCCACGGGCAAACTGCTCGCCTCGGCGACCAAGGCGGGCAAACAGGCCCAGAACGCGTTGAAGCAAGGCAAATCAGGTGCCACGTCACTCACTTCTGCAGGTGCGAACGTCACCTCCTCGGTGAACACCGCGCTCGACCAGGTGTCAGGCGCGTTCGACCAAGTAGCTGCCAAGGTGAACAAGGCGTTCGACGCGATCGGCAAGGGCTCAGACACCGCAGCCAGCCAGTTGGCAACGTTGAGCGAACAAATCTCCAGCGGCGAATCGCTGTACGACACGTACATCACAAGCCTCAACCACATGCGCGAATCGGTGGAACAACTACCGGACAGTGATTCCGCGAAACAGGCGCTGCTGGAAGCCATCGACCGGGAGATCACGCTGCTGGAAGCCGCCAAAGGCGATTCGCAGAAGCTCGCGCAGCAGCTGAAAGACGCTTCCACGCAGGTCACGCAGGATACCGCAGCCGCGGAAAGCTCCCGCAAGGAGATCCTGAACCGCATCACCTCCGCGAAGCAGTCGATCAGCAATGTGCGCGACGATTACGCCACGAACGTCAAGCCGAAAATCGACGCGCTCGCCTCCACAGTCAGCACGCTGATCTCCCAAACCGACAGCATGATCACCCAGCTGAGCGGCACCGCCGACGGTCTGGACGATGTGACGGGCGATGTGGGGACGAATGTGACGTCCATCCGTTCCACGCTCGGCGCGATCGCGAAGAAACTCGACTCGTCGGCAGCGACGGTGAAGGAGCTGATCACGAAGCTGGAGACGGGCGGAAACGCCGGTGACGGCAACAGCGATGGTGGCGACGGTGACAACGACGCCGATTCGGGCGAATCGGACGAACTACGTGCACTGGCCACCGCCAACGCGTCCACACTGTCCACGCTGATTTCCGCGCCCGTCGCACTGCATCGCGTCTCGGTGTACCCGATCGCGAACTACGGTTCGGCCATGGCGCCGTTCTATACGATCCTGTCAATCTGGGTGGGTGCGATCATCCTGTGCGCCATGCTGAAAGTGACGATTTCGGACCGCGAGAAGGCGCATGTGCTGGGCTTGGGCGACACGCTGCCGCGCATCGCCGGCCCGTCCGGCCCGGGGAACGCCTCACGTTGGGGACTGCGCCTCGACCACGAGTATTTCGGACGGTACGCGATCTTCGCACTGCTCGCGTTGCTGCAGGGCACACTGGTTTGCCTGGGTGACACGTATTTCCTTGGCGTGCAGGCGAATCATGCGCTGCAGTTCCTTGCCGTGGGGTGGCTTGCCGCGCTCGTGTTCTCGAATATCGTGTATACGCTGACCGTGTCGTTCGGCGATATCGGCAAGGCCGTGGCCGTGGTGCTGCTGGTGATGCAGGTCGCCGGTTCGGGCGGTACGTTCCCTATCGAGACGCTGCCGAAGTTCTTCCAAATGCTCTACCCGTTCCTACCATTCCCGCACGCCATCGATGCCATGCACGCCGCGATGGCCGGATCATACGGCAATGAGTACCTGCTTGACATGGTGTATCTCGCCTTGTTCCTGATTCCTTCGCTGCTGCTGGGATTGGTGTTGCGCAAGCCGGTGATCCGGTTGAACAACTGGGTGAGCCGCAATCTGGAGTCCACCAAGGTGATGTGACGAGGCGGATTTGAACGGGCTGGTTTGAGCCGGTTTAGATCGGTTTCGGCTGGTACACGTGAACGCGCTGCCCGCCATCATCGACGACCTGAAAACCCAAAGCCACGAATTCGTCACCATCGACCAGCCGGCAAAAACCTAAGCTAGCGTGGAGGCGTAGGGCATTGTCCTGCCCAGTCACTTCCCTTACGTACCGCTGCGCCATCCCGGCGCTCCTCTGCGCCGCCACTACCCCACATGTCGCCTCCTCACGCACCAACAAGTGTCCGACCCCCCCGAATCAGCCACCCACGCGTCATCCGGTCACCCCAGGTTGTCCGATTCGGGAAAAACGGACAACCAAGATGGACGCATTACACCTCAGACGTCCGATTCTGCAGAATCGGACAATCAGCGGCGTCGCGCAAACCACACGTTGATCAGCGAGCCGACCACCACCAGCGCGACACCGATCCAGAATGGCATGCCCAACGCCACGCCCAATAGAAGCGTGCTGGAAGCAGTGGAGAACAGCGGCGTCGCATACGAACCGATCGCAAGCGTTTCCATACTGCCATGTAGCATGCCATACCCCCAGCACGCGTAGCCGCCGGCAATCGACGCGGCACATGCGAGCAGCGCAATATAGCCGCCGATGCCAGGCGCTACAGCTGGCAAACCGTCGCCTGAAACGAAATGGATAATCCACAGCACAACAGCAACGCAACAGAAGAAAATCGTCGTACCATCGTAACCGCTGGACATCGATGGCGTCACGGTCGCGTAAATCGCCCAAATAAAGGCGCCTGCGAACGCGAGCGCGTACGGCAATGGATTGCTGGCGATATTGGCGACCGCTTCCTGCACGTCAAGATTTTCACCGCCGACCGCCATTGCCACGCCGACGGTGGCTACGATTGCACCCGGCAGCGCTTCGGAGACCGAGCCGCGTTTGTGCGACACGGCGGCGGTCATCAGTACCAGCAGCGTCGGCCACAAATAATTGACGAGGCTGACTTCCACAGATTGCGCGTTCGTTGTGGCCAGACCGATTGACAGCGAGATCGACGCCTCGTATGCGATGAACATGAGTCCGCCTGCGACGAGGTACTTGCGTGGCGCTTGGCTAATCGGTTTCGGCCGTCGCACGATGAGCAGGAGCATGCCGCCGACAGTGTAGATGAGCGCCGAGCCTAGCGTGGCGCCGAATGATTCGGAAACGAGTCGCACGAGGCCGGCCATGAAGCCCCACAGGACGATTGCGAACAGGCCGATGAGTGTCGCCGCGTGTGATATGGCATGACCAAATAGGGGGGTACTGGGGCGTTCGCCTGCGGATTCGGCGGGAAGTTTCTGATCCGTATTCACGGATTCCAGCCTACCTGCCGCCCACCCCGCATGTCCGATTCTGCAGAAACGGACAATTGAACACCGGTTTTGGCACCTTGTGCGTCCGATTCACCAGAAACGGACGCACAAGCATTCGGATTCGTATCCCTAACGTCCGATTCACCAAAATCGGACATTCCTGCGACCTGCGATGCCGCAAAGCATCAGCAGCTTGTCCATTTCGGGGTATGCCTTCTCGGACTCCCATTTCGAAATTGCCTGCCGGGAAACGCCCAGCAGCATTGCCAGCTGTTCCTGCGTCATGTTGCGCGAACCGCGCAGATACTGCAGATTCTCTTTGAAACTCATGTCCGCCCTTTCATCGAGTTTCCATATCGCCTCGACTTGCGATTATTGGCGATTGCCAAGCAACAGCTTGTCATAAACGTCGCGTTCCACGCCACCATCTTTCGGTTGCATTGCGATTCGCAACCAAATTTTGCGATGCAACCGACAGTCGCGCAGCGCGAAGTTGACTTCACGGGTCTTTTATGGCAATAGAAAACCCTTGGAATTCCAACGATTCCAAGGGTTTCGAGTGGAGCGGATGACGGGAGTCGAACCCGCCTTTAAAGCTTGGGAAGCTTTCGTTCTACCGATGAACTACATCCGCAAGGTGTGCCTTTTGGGCACGAGCCATTAGTCTAGCACGCAACGGATGCGTATGCGGACACAGACCGATATGCAATACCAATTTTCCGTAATATCACGGAGACTCAACCACGCGGCCGCTGCGAATAGTCGCGAGAATATCTGCCAGCCGAGCCGCCCGAATCATGCGCGGATCCATACTGCGTTCCAAATTGCGGCCCACCGGCACCAGCCATCGCAGAACGTCCGCCTTGCCGAATATCCGCCGCCGCAACGCCGCTCGTGGCATAACCGCCGGCCAAATATCCGGACTGCACGCCCTGCTGACGCATCTCCTGCCCCATCTGCATCAGCCGCGCAATGCGATCCGAGGTCGGCGGGTGCGTAGAAAACAGCTTGGAGAAACCTTCCGCCGAAAACGGACTGGCGATCATCATCGCAGCCACCGACTGCGTGCCGGCGGTCTTCTCCATCGGCATCGCGGCTGCGCCGCCGGAAATCTTGCTCAACGCGGAAGCGAGCGCTTCCGGATCCTCCGTCAACTTGGAACCGTCTTCGTCGGCGTCGTATTCGCGTGTGCGGGAGATTGCCATCTGTATCAGCGACGCTGCGATCGGCGCCAGAATCGCGCTCAGCAGCACACCCAGCAATCCCAAGCCGCCGGACGCCGAATCGTCGCGGTCGTCACGCGAACGGCCGCCGCCGAAATACATGAGCGAGTAGCCGAGGTACGAGATGACGGTGGCCATGGCGGAGGCGATTGCGGACGTCAGAATGTCGTGGTTGTAGACGTGCATGAGTTCGTGTCCGAGCACGCCGCGAATCTCACGTTCGTTAAGCGTCTGTAGGATGCCTTGCGTGCAGCAGACCGCCGCGTGTCGTTCGTTGCGCCCCGTCGCGAACGCGTTGGGGCTCATGGTGGGGGCGATGTAGATGCGCGGCATCGGCTTACCTGCCTTCGCCGATAGCTCGCGGACGATCTTGTATAGTACGGGGGCTTCCTGCTCGCTCACCTGTCGAGCGTGCATGCTGGCAATCGCCAGTTTGTCGGAAAACCAGTAGGAGACGAACGTGGAGCCCAGGCCGATGAGAATGTAGTAGCCGAGCGTGCTTTGACTGGCGCCGGTCGCCCACCAGATGAGCATGATGACGCCCCACATCAACGCGAACAAAAGCGTTGTTTTCAAGCCATTGCAATGGCCGTGCACCTGCAATTTGCCGTTCATGGCCACCAGCCTAGGAATTCAGGCTGGGATTTTGCTGTATACAAGCTGAAGGGTGGATTTGCAACATCTAGAAACATGCCACGCAACGACGCTACAGCATCGGCCATAGACCTATCTGCGGCACGGCGAGAGTCACCCCAACTTGAAACGTATTACCCCCGCATATCCCCTGAATGCACTGCGTCAAGCGTGCCGATCAGGCTGGTCAGCAAATCGTTGCGGCCGCACGCGTTCGTCAGCACCGCCAGCACGTACGTGCCCGACTGCGACATCACCAGTCCGGCATCGTTCAGCACGTACAAACCGCCTTCGCCGTTGATCCATCCGGCCTTCGTGTACACGGTGTCCGCATCGCCAAGGGCCGCGTGGATGCAGGAGTTCAGCGAATTCGTCATGTCTCCGGACAGCCATTGCAGCGATTCGGGCGTGATGTTCTGCACCCCCGCCGTTTGCCCGGCGAACAGGAAACCGTATCCGGCGGTCCACAGTTTGGCCATGTCGCGCGCGGAGGTGAACAGGTACCCGCCGCGATCACCCATTCTGGAAGCCGCGCCTGCCTGTTCGGCCCACGTGTTGAAGCAGTCGAGGCCATACGTTTTGTACAGCCAGTCGTAAGACGCGTTGTCGGAATTGCGCAGGACGGCGTCGACCTTCTGGTGGACGGTGGCGGACTGCGCGTCAGCGGATTGGGCCACGCTGTTCAGGTCGACGGTGCCCGTTGAGAACAGCGATATCAGGTATGGCGCCTTCGCCGACGAGGCCGAATAGATCTGTGCATCGGCGTTGTATGCGATCGTGCGGCCGGTCGTGATGTCGGCGAGCACGAATGATGCGGTATATCCGTCGGCTTCGAAAGTGGCGATTTGAGACTGCACGGCGGCCTGCGAATCGGCGCTTAGCGTGAAGCCCTGCGTTGTGATCGTGGCGCTGCCCTCGACTGCGGAAATGCCGTCCAGCGCGACCTGCGTCGGCGACGAGACGGCTTGTGTCTGCGATTGCGGCGCGCTGTTTTTCTTAAGCGCGCCCGACGTGGAGGACGTTTCCGAAGACGTTCCCGAGGACGCCGCTGCGTGGGCTTCCTCTTCGAGATGCACATCGACAAGACCCACGCCCATGGCGAAGCCGATCAGGCAGGCGATCAGCAGGCCCACGACGGACACGGAACAGCAGTACAGTGCCTTGCGCTTGACGTGTTTTCCAAAGTTCATGCCGACTTCACAACCTTAGATTTCAATGCCCGCATCCGTTTGCGATGATATTGCGCACCGCGTTTCACTGGGGTCAGCCTAGCGCATGGACCCGAACTTCGGGGGTAATAGGTCAAAACGACCGCGTATGTCCGATTCTGGAGAAACGGGCGGTTGTGCGATCGAAAACGCACGCTACGCGACCAGTCCGCCGAAAATCGACCACTAAAGCGGCAAAACTAACGCCCTGCACGTCCGATTCAGAGGAATCGGACGTGCAGGGCGTTACTAGATTGCGTTAAAAGGCTTGGAGTTAGGGTGTCAGGAAGTCAGCACTCCCACCCTAATTCCAGCCGGCCCGATTCAGGCATGCGCCAGCGCGCGCATCTGCTCCGGGTCGATGACCTTCTTGTGCTCGCGACCTTCCTTCGCACCCTCAGCACGTTCGTACGCGTCGACCTTCTTCCAACCGGCGAAGTCGATCGGCTTGACACCGCGGGAAGCCAGCAGACGGTCGATAGATTCCGGATCGCGGTCAGCGGCCACGCGACCGCCTTCGGCGGCCTTGGACAGGTCCTCCAGCATGTTGGTGACGATGAGCAGCGCGTCGGACTTGGTGGAGCCAATCAGTCCGACCGGACCACGCTTGGCCCAACCGGTGGCGTACAGACGCTCACGCACCTGCGCGCCCTCGCCGGAGGCCTCCGTGGTGATGCGGCCGTCGCCGTTCGCGTTGGCCAGGTGCGCGCGACGCTCGTCGTACGCGATGCCCGGCGCGGTGGCCGGCTTGTAGCCGATTGCGTGATACACGGCCTGCACCGGGTACTCTTCGAATTCGCCGGTGCGAGTCATCTTGCCGTCCGCGGAAGTCGTCGTCTTCTCCACGCGAATCGCCTTGACCTTGCCGTCCTCGCCCAGCACTTCGACCGGAGCGGAATTGAAGTGGATGTAGTACTTGCGATCCGCCGGATTGCCTTCGAAATCGGTGTCGCCGTCGTCTTCCATGTCCTCGGCCATCTCGCGGATGGTGAACAGCTCCTCGACCATCTGACGGGTCAGCTTGTCCTTGCCGGCCTCCTCGATAGTGTCGTCGTCCAGATCAAAGTCGTCTTCGTTGATGATCAGCTGCACGCCCGGCAGCTTCTCCATTTCGCGCAGCTCCTGCACGGAGAACTTGGCCTGAGCCACGCCACGGCGGATGAACAGATGCAGGGTCTTGGCCTTGTTGGCCTTGATGCCCTCGTACACGTTGTCCGGAATGTCGGTGCGTTCCTTCAGGTCGTCGGCGTTGCGCATCAGCTCGCGCGCCACGTCCATAGCCACGTTGCCGCCGCCGATCACAGCGACTTCCTCGGCATCGAGCGGCCATTCGCGGGCGCCGGTCGGGTAACCGTCGTACCATTCCACGAACTTGGCGGCACCGTACACACCGTCCAAGTCGGCGCCCGGCAGGCCGAGCGGCTTGTCTTCGACGGCACCAGTGGCGAACAGCACCGCGTCGTAGCGTTCGAGCAGCTCGTCGAGCGTCACGTCCTTGCCGAATTCCACGTCGCAGTACAGGTGGATGTCCGGGTTGTCGAGCGTCTTCTCGAGAGCGGATGCGATGAATTTGATGGAAGGGTGGTCGGGGGCCACGCCGTAGCGCACCAGGCCGAACGGCACCGGCAGCTTTTCGAACAGGTCGATGCGGGCCTTGGTGCCCAGTCCCAGCTCTTCGCCGAGCTTGCCCAGCTGGCGCAGGAAAATATCGGAAGAGTAGACGCCTGCGGGGCCGGCGCCGATTACAGCAATACGAAGTTCGTTGGTTTCGCTCATATGTTCCAGCCTAATATATTCCCTGCATTTCCAACAGGGGGCATACGGCACTTTCTTGCGATTCCCTTACTTGCCTCGCAACGCGCAGCCCGGCCCATGTGCCGGCGCAGGAGAACGTACAATCGCAGAAGATCACAATCGGTCCCTCACTAAAGAAGGTCCTTATCGTAAGAGGGTGGGCATATGCGCATTCACATCACGTATACCGGCGGCACCATCGGTATGGTCGAGTCACCGAACGGTCTGGTTCCGGGCGCCGATATGCGCGGCTGGCTGCGCCGGCTGATTGAGGACGCGCATCTGGACCCGAGCTTGTTCTCGTTCACCGAGCTGGACCCGCTGATCGATTCGTCGAACGCGACGCCCGACAATTGGCAGACGATGGCGGACGACCTGCGCGCGCACCGCGATGACGCCGACGCATTTGTGGTGTTGCATGGCACCGATACGATGAGCTATTCGAGCGCCGCGCTGTCTTACGCGCTGACCGGTTTCGGCAAGCCTGTGATTTTCACGGGGTCGCAGCATCCGCTCGGCAAAATCGAATCGGACGCCACCGCGAACGTCACGGGTGCGCTGAACGCCGCGATGAGCGGACGTTTTCATGGCGTCGGCCTGTTCTTCGGCCATCATCTGTTCGCCGGCAACCGTGTGAGCAAATCGTCAAGCTGGGCGTTCGAAGGGTTTTCGGCGCCGTCCACCGGCCCGCTGGCACGTACCGGCACGCCGTGGCATTGGTATGCGGGCGATTCGGCCGGCTCCGGTTGCGGTTGGGCGTCGCCGCTGCCCTACTCCCGTCACGATGTGGTCGTGATCGACATGGCTCCCGGCATTTCCGCCGCGCGATTGGCCGCGATGCTCGACCCTCGTCCGGAAGCGGTGCTGTTGCGCGCGTACGGCGTTGGCAATGTGCCGAGCGACGAGCCAGGACTGACCGACGTGATCGCCGACGTGCTGCATGACGGCGTGCCTGTCGTCATCGCATCGCAATGCCAGCAGGCGGAAGTGCTGCTCGGCCATTACGAGACGGGCGACGCGATCGCCCGCGCCGGTGCGATCGGATCGGGCGACATGACGCTGGAAGCCGCATACGCGAAGATCATGTTCCTGCTGTCGCAGGGCGTGGACGCGGCTGATTTCGGCACGTGGATGCGCCGGAACATCACCGGCGAGATCTCGCCCAGCTCGATGTAGACCGGCTCAGCGCGGTTCAGCCTCCGCACGGCTCGTCGCCGCAACCGGCGCTACTCGCGGTCGAGCAGGGCGGTGAGCGCCCACAGGATGCTGACCACGTCGATCGCTTCCTGCATGAACGCGCCGACGACCACCGGAATGAGGTTGAACGCGGCCGCGACCATGCCGATAATCGCCAATCCAAGGCCGACCAGCACCGCCTGCAGCATCACTTTCTTCGTGCGGCGGGCGATGGCGATGGCGCGCGGCACGGAGGCGATGTCGTCGTTCATGATGACCACCTGCGCCGATTCGGACGCGGCGGTGGACGTGCCGTCGGTCATGGCCATGCCGATGTCCGCAACCGCCAGCACGGGGGCGTCGTTCACGCCGTCGCCGACCATCATCGTCACCTGTCGGGTCATGGATTCGCCGACCACGCGCTGTACGACCTTGTCCCACGCCGGCTGGTTTTGGTGCGCGTCTTCCGTGGCGTTCTTGACGGCCGCGACCTTGCCTTCGGGGAAGAGTTCGGATTGCACGTCGTCGATGCCGACCTCGCCCGCGATGATGCGTGCGGAAGCCTCCTTGTCGCCGGTGAGCATGGACAGTTTCTTCACGCCGAGCCGGTGCAGTTTTTCAAGGGACGATTTCGCGTTTTCGCGAGGCACGTCACGCAGCACGATGCGTGCGGCGAGCTTGCCGTCGATCGCCACGTACGCGGCCATTTCGTCCGGTTCGAGAGGTGCGAACAGCGAATTCACCTCCGGCTTCTTGGAAGCGCCGGCAGCGGTACCGGTCGCCGAATCGCCAACCGCGCTATCGGCCACAGCACCAGCCGCAATACCGGCCGCCGCACCTGCGCCCAGCACATGCGTGAAGCCGGCCTCGTCGGCCGTCACGTACGCGAAACGACCCACGCGCACGGCACGCCCGTTCACCTCGCCGGACACACCCTTGCCCGACTGTTCCTCGATGTTCTTCACCACGGGGTAATCGCGTCCATGCCCCGGCAGATCGCGTTCGGCGCACAGCCGCTGCCCGTTCTCATAGCGCGCGTACAGTTCCTGCATGGCCTTCTGCCCGGCCGCCGCGATGCCCTTCGACAGAATGTGCACCGAGTAGCCTTCCACCACGCCGGCCATCATCAGAATGTGGTTCTCGTCGTACGGCGAGCTGTTTTCGAACGGCTTCTCGACGCGCACGACCTGCGGCTGCTTGACGGTAAGCGTGCCGGTTTTGTCGAAGAAGATATGCGATACGCGGCCCAAGTTTTCCAGCACGTCCTGCGCTTTGATAAGAATGCCCGCCTTGGCAAGGCGACCGGTGCCGGCCACGTACGCGACGGGAGCGGCGATCAGCAGCGGGCAGGGCGTGGCCAAAACCAGCACCTGCGCGAATCGCAATGGCGTGCCTGCGACGGCCCACGCGATGCCGGCGATCGCCAGCGAAAGAATGGTGAACGGCACCGCCAGCACATCGGCGGTTTTGACGACGGTCGGGCGCGATTGCTGCGCCGAAGACACCAGTTCGAGGATCTTCTGATACTGCGAATCCTGCGCCAATTGCGTGGCACGCATCGTCAGCGCGGTCGATCCGTTGACCGCACCCGACAGCACGCGCGCGCCCGCATACACTTCGCGCGGCACCGGCTCGCCGTTGATATTGCTCAGATCCAACGTGGCGACGCCCGACAGCAGTTCGCCGTCGACCGGCACCGTTTCGCCCGGCAGCACGAGGATCACGTCGCCAAGCTTGACCTGGTCGACCGGAACGGTTTCGAAATGCTCGCCGGCCGCGTCGTAAGGCTTGGTTTGGGTGGTGGACTTATTCGTTTCCGCAGCGTTAGGCACATCCACACTGGCGACCTTGCGAAAGCCGTCCGCCGTCATGTCGCCCTCAGCATCACCGGCAGTACCGTCGGCCCCGGCAGCCGCCGCACGTGCACCCACGCCCGGCAACGTCACCACGTGCGCGGTCCGCGGCGCCGCATCAACCAGCGCCGTCAGGTTGCCTTCCGCCTTCGACTGTGCGAATTCCTCAATCGCCTCGCCGGAGGAAATCATCAGCACCACGGCCCACGCAGCCCAGTATTCCTGCACCGCCACCGTCGACGCGATCGCAATAACCGCAAGCAAATCCACACCGACGTGACCGTGCCGCAAATCGTCAATCATGCCGATCACAGTCACCACAATCGTGTACACGACCAGCGCGATCACGATCCACTGCCCGACACCCGGATTGAACGGTCCGAAAGTCAGCGAGACGCCCGCAGCCTCCCACGGACGCCACGAACCCAGCAATGCCAACGGAATCGCGGCAATGATGGCGATCGGCAGCAGCGGAACTTCTTTGCAAATGGAAATGATTCTACGCATGAGAATCTCCTTACGCTCGTATCGGACGCCTTGTTAACCCATCGGCGCCCCGCCTGCGCGGACCATCGATACACGGCGTAAAAAGATATTTCCAGCATAACAGAGCATTGCGATTGCCGCGGCCGTTTGCGTGTGCTTCCGTTCGTCGCGCGCGTTCCGCGCATACGAAAAGGGCCGTGCGATTGCTCGCACAGCCCTTGTTTTCCGCCGTTTTTCGGCTTGTTCAGCGTTTTCCGCGATTACGCGGATTGCGGTTGCGACTTCGCCGTCAGCCTATCGGGTGGCAGCCACCCGTATCGCTGTCGGCATGAACGCCGCACACCGTACGTTGCCGTACGATGCCGCGCATCCGGCTTTACCACAGACCGAACGGATCGAACAGGCCACCGCCGTCGCCGTTGTTGCCGTTACCGCCATTCTGGCCGTTCTGGCTGCCGCCATTCTGGCCGTTGCCGTTATCGTCGTTGCCGTTGTTCTGCTGACGCTGTTCCTGCTTGTTAGAGGAGTTCGTCTTGGTCTCTTCCTGGTCGAGCGTCACTTCGAGATCCATGGTGTTGCCGCCGCGCACAACGGTCAGCTTCACCTTGTCTCCCATGGCGGAGGCGCGCACGTAACCGAGCAGCGAGTAGTTGTTGTTCACTGCCTTTCCGTTGAACGCCACGATGGAGTCGCCGGCCTTCACGCCGGCCTTGGACGCCGGGCCACCGTCGGTCACGGCCTGCACCTGGGCGCAGCCGCGGGTCACACCGTCCGCTTCCACCGAGGAGCTCTTGATGGTGATGCCAAGCACCACATGCCTCACGGAACCATTGTCGATGATTTCGTTGGCCACGCGCTTGACAAGGTTCGACGGGATGGCGAAGCCAATACCAATCGAACCGGCAGTACCGGACGAGCTTGCGGTGGAGGCGATGGACGAATTGATGCCGATCACCTGACCAGCCGCATTAAAGGTCGGACCACCGGAGTTGCCCGGGTTGATGGCCGCGTCGATCTGCACGGCGTTGGTGACGATGGCGTTGTTGTCGTCATCGGTCACGGTCACCGGGCGGTTGAGCGCGGACACGATGCCGGTGGTGGCGGTGTCGTCGTAGCCGAGCGGATTGCCGATCGCCATGACGGCCTCGCCGACGGCGAGATTGTCGGAATCGGCGAATTCCGCGACTTTCAGATCGCTCGGCGGATTGTCGAGCTTGATCACGGCCAAATCGGTGGTGGTGTCAGTGCCGACCACCTTCGCGGAATAGACGGCGCCGCTGGCGAGCGTCACCTGAATCTGCTGCGCGCCGGAAATCACGTGGTTATTGGTGGCGATATAGCCCTTGTCGCTGATCACCACGCCGGAGCCCTTGGCTTCGCCGTCGCTGGTCGCCACGTCGATGGCCACCACGGAATCGGACACTTCCTTGGCCACCGCGGTCCAATCGACCGCCGTACCGGACTTCGCCTTGGCGGAACCGGAACCGGACGTGTTGGACTTGACGTCGGACAGCGAGCTGGAGGTCGGCACATGCACCCAACCGTTGGTGATCGCGGTGAAGCCGACGCCGAGGCACAGCGCGCCGGACACCAGTGCGGCCACAACGGCGGTGACCACATGGCTGGTCATGCCGGACTTCTGCTTGGTGACGACCGGCGTCTGGTTCGGCTGGTTCGGGAAGCCCTGCCCCGGAGCGCCGAACGGATTGCGGTTGCCCGGTCCCGCAGGGGGCATGTTCGCGCCGTACTGCGGCTGCTGCTGATTGTTCTGCTGCGCGCCGTTCTGCGCGGACGAGCCGCCAAACGGATTGCCGAACGGATTGCCATTGTTCCGCTGATTGCCGGTCGTATACGGGTTGCCGAAAGCGCCGAAGAACGACGGACGGTTGTCCTGCGGCTGGCCCTGCTGCTGCGCGCCGTACTGCGGTTGCTGGACGGTCTGGCCGCTGGCATCGCCAGCCGGCGGCGTCGGCACCGGACCGTACGCGCCGTATTCGGGCGCCGGACGGTACTGTTCGGTCGGCGCATCCTGCGTCGCGTTGTTGATCACCGTGCGTTCACCGGCAGCGGAAGCATAATCCGGCGTATCGTCAGCGGTATTGCCTGCCGTGCCATCCGCCGCGTCCACGGTAGGAAGGGCGGTGGTGGGCTGCTCGCCCGCGTTCGGCACTGCAATCGGTTCGGTAACGGAAGTCTGTGCTTCGTCGGCGACGTTCTCGCTCGGCGTCTGCGGCGCGGTCTGCTGCGTGCCATCCTGCGGCTGGGCGATGTTCTGATCGCTATTATCTTCAGCCATTGTTGCTCCTTATTCGTCTCGCGGCATTCAACATGGTCAGCAATCGTGCCGCTCGAACTGCTATCTAAGAGTAAAGATACCTGCTCTGGAAGTTTCCTGAATGTTTGTTGAAAGTAGCAATCGAATCGCTTGGCAGTTTGCTTCATACGATGCCACCGTCGACCGCCGATGGCGCCACCGCGGCAATCGGCGCTATCGCATACAGTTGAGAGCATGACAAGCTTGAACGAACCACAGACCGGCGCGGTGGCGCACGAGATCTCAACGGCCAACGCGGCAGCCGGCGCAACGCACGACGCAGCAGGCAACACGACCAGCGCGGCATCGACCGAAAACCTTATTGAGCATCCCCGCGGCGCGGAACCCGGCAAGCCCGGCCGCCGCGACGCGTTCTACTTCGAGCAGAAAACCCGCCTGCCAGATGCGGCCGATGGCAAGGGCCGCGGCGGCGCGCGATACGGACGCACCGGCATCATCCACACCCCCCACGGCGACATCCACACCCCGGCGTTCGTGCCGGTGGCCACGCAGGCCGCGATGAAGGCCGTGCTGCCCGAAACCATGAAGGATCTTGGCGCGCAATGCCTGCTGTCCAACGCGTTCCACCTGTACGAACGCCCCGGCGAGCAGGTGCTCGACGAAGCCGGCGGACTCGCCAAATTCATGAACTGGAACGGTCCGACGTTCACCGATTCCGGCGGATTCCAGGTGCTGTCACTCGGCGCGGGCTTCAAGAAGACGCTCGCCATGGACGTCACCGGCATGAAATCGGACGACGTGATCGCGGAAGGCAAGGAGCGGCTCGCGTTCGTGGACGAGGACGGTGTGACGTTCAAGTCGCCGCTCAACGGCTCGCTGCACCGGTTCTCCGCCGAAATCTCCATGGGCATCCAGCACAAGATCGGCGCCGACATCATGTTCGCTTTCGACGAGCTGACCACGCTGATGAACACCCGCGGCTACCAGGAACGTTCCGTGGAACGCACCTACCGTTGGGCGCAACGCTGCGTAGCCGAGCACAAGAGGCTCACCGAAGAGCGTCTTGGCAAGCCGTACCAGGCGCTGTATGGCGTGGTGCAGGGCGCGAATTATGAGGATCTGCGCCGGCATGCCGCCGAACAGATCGCGTCGCTCGATTTCGACGGCGTCGGCATCGGCGGCGCGATCGAAAAGCGCATCATCGGCGACACGTGCGCCTGGATCTGCGATGCGATGCCGGAAAGCCGCCCGCGCCATGTGCTCGGCATCGCCGCGGTGGACGACATCTTCGCCTGCGTGGAGAACGGCGGCGACACCTTCGACTGCGTGGCGCCCGCCCGTTGCGGCCGAAACGGCGCGATCTTCACGCGCCACGGCCGCTACAACATCAAGCGCGCGCAGTTCAAGCACGATTTCGGCCCACTTGAGGAGGACTGCGACTGCTACACCTGCACGCACTATTCGCGCGCATACGTGGACCATGCGCTGCGTGCCCGCGAATTCAACGGTTTCACGCTGGCGACGATTCACAACGAGCACTTCTTCGTAAAACTGCTCGACGATATCCGCGCATCGATCGACGGCGGCTATTTCAACGAATTCCGCGACGAGACACTCGCCAAGTTCTACGAGAACGGTTCGAAGGGCTGAGCCAGAGGAGCTGGATGGAAGTCGCGGGGCTTGAGCATTTGCTACGCAAACGCGGCTTTTTGAACAAAGGATGGCTCCATCGTCTGGAGGTCCACAGGGCCTCCTCCCTCCTCGCGTCGCACCGCTTTGTGCATTCGCTTTGCGAATACGGCGGTGCGACACGCCGATTTGTGCCACAGATAGTAAAGGTGTAAATTAGTCGATTGTCTGCGAGCGTGGCGGAATGGTAGACGCGCTGTCTTCAGGTGGCAGTGAGTGTATACTCGTGGG
>OLVT01000087.1_pt1 | contig 101250 bp, 79 predicted proteins | sample 1673241 | NCBI WGS metagenome assembly OLVT01 (sample SAMEA3178936, study PRJEB25190) | human gut metagenome | biome: human gut; feature: human-associated habitat; material: faeces | place: Austria | collected 2013
TGTCCCTTCTCCTGTTTCTGGCTCAGGATATAATCGCAGAGCAGGGAACCGGACATGTTTCCGGTCAGAGGATGGTACTCCCCTGTCTTCCCGTCTTTCACATAAACGCCCAGCCGATCGGCATCCGGATCGGTTGCCAGCACCAGATCCGCATTTTTCTCCCTGGCCAGAGCCAGCATATCATCCACCTCCCCGTAGGCATAGGCGGCGGCATAGGCAATGACTCCCTGATGCTTGCCGGTTCCTGAAATTTGATCCAGGCGTTCCCTGGAGACAAAGTTTATAATAGTATCCTGCTTTTTGGCTTCCCGAAGAATTGTCCGCACTGGTCCGTCCTGACAGCCGTCCAAAACAAACAGTTTGTCAATGGTTTTGCCGGACCGAAAGGCCTCCAGTACCGCATTGCGCCCCTCTATGGTCAGCTCTTCATATCTCATGATTGGTTGTATCTCCTTCATCTTTTCTGAAATTTCCCTCCGGCTGCGGCATAAGCCCCGTCCGTTTTAATCCCACACTGACCAGGTCTGTCAAACGCTTATACTGTCCGTTCAAAAACAGCCAGCCCACCAGCGCCTCAAATCCCGTAGCTTTCCGGTAGTCGATTACAGAAGCATTCTTGGCTACGGTAGCGGACTTTGCATTGCGCCCGCGCTTATAAACCGCATGCTCCTGGGCTGTCAGATCCGGCTCGATGGCCTGAATCAGCGCCGCCTGAGCAGAAGCCTTTACCAGCATGGCACTGTGCTTGTGCATCTTATTCACCTGCATGCTGCCTCGGTTAATCACCTTTGCCCGAATCATTACCTCGTATACTCCATCCCCAATATAGGCAAGAACCAGAGGAGAGTAGACAGCCGGATCCACCTTTTCCATATCCATAGACTCCCGGTAATACTGCAAAAGCTCATCCAGGCTTAAATTCTCTTCCACTTTACGCCCTCTCTGGTATCCTCCAGCACGATGCCCATTTCCAGAAGCTGTCCCCGGATCTGGTCCGCCAGAGCAAAATTCTTTTCCTTTCTGGCCTGCTGTCTGGCGGCAATCATCTCCTCCACCTGGCTGTCCAGGGCCTCCTCTTTCTTCTCCGTAATCAGGCCCAGCACATCGCAGAGCTCCTCGATCATTTTCTTTAAATAGGAAACATACGCCTTGGTGCTGTTCTCATCCGCGGTGGAATTAGCCAGCTTCACCAGTTCAAAAACAGCGGAAATGGCGTCCGCCGTGTTAAAGTCGTCCTCCATGGCAGCCTCGTATTTCCTGCGAAGCTCATCTGCCTGAGCCATCTGGTTCTGCTCCGCGCAGGTTTCTGCCGCGCCATCCGCCTTAGCCTCCAGATCTTTCAGACGTCCCACACAGGTCACTATCCGCTCCAGACCGTTTTTAGAGGCCTCCATCAGGTCTGCGCTGAAGTTTACCGGACTGCGGTAATGGGCGCTGAGCATGAAGAAACGCAGCACCTGCAGGTCGTACTTCTCGCCGATTTCCCGAACCGTAAAGAAATTCCCCAGGGATTTGGACATCTTCTTATTGTCGATATTTAAAAATCCGTTGTGCATCCAATAGGTAGCAAAAGGCTTTTCGTTAGCGGACTCACTCTGGGCAATTTCATTCTCATGATGCGGGAAAATCAAATCCTCTCCTCCCGCGTGAATGTCAATCTGGTCTCCCAAATATTTCTTCGCCATCACGGAGCACTCGATGTGCCAGCCCGGGCGCCCCTGGCACCAGGGTGACTCCCAGAAGGGCTCCCCTTCTTTCTTGGGCTTCCAAAGCACAAAGTCGTTGGGATCTTCCTTTCCCTCCTCGCCGGTTACCTTAATCTCGCGGAAGCCGGACTGGAGCTCATCCAGGTTCTTATGGGACAGCTTTCCGTAATCCTTAAAGGAGCTGGTTCTGAAATAAACCGTTCCGTCCTTAGCCACATAGGCATGCCCCTTGCCAATCAGCACCTGAATCATATCCTCCATACCGCCAATTTCTTCCGTAGCCAGGGGATGAACCGTAGCGGGCTTTACATTCAGGGCTTCCATATCCTTTTTGCACTCCGCGATATAACGTTTGGAGATGGTGTCGGCATCCACTCCTTCCTCGTTGGCTTTTTTTATAATTTTATCATCCACGTCTGTAAAATTGGAAACGTATCGTACTTCATATCCCTTGTATTCGAAATACCGACGCACTGTGTCAAATACAATCATAGGGCGTGCATTTCCAATATGAATTAGATTGTATACCGTGGGACCGCACACGTACATCTTCACCTGGCCTGGGGTCAGGGGTACAAACTCTTCTTTTCTTCTGCTGAGCGTATTATAAATTTTCATGGCTTTCCTCTCCTTGAAGCTTTCCTTTCCTCAAATTCCGGTCAATTTACATTTGATTCTGCTGACAGCCTCCGCAGCTCTCGCAGCCAGTACCGGTGATTTTACTATCATAGCAGTAATCTGCGGCTTCCGTCAACAGGGTAATTGCCTGGGCCGCGATTCCCTCCCCCGCGCCGGTAAATCCCAGGCCTTCCTCCGTAGTCGCCTTCACGCTAACTCTTCCTGGCTCCAGTTTAAGAGCTTTGGCGATCTTCTCTGCCATCTGAGGCCGATAGGCAGCCAGCTTAGGTCTCTGGGCAATAATGGTAGCGTCGATATTTTCCACCACATATCCCTTCTCCTCCAACAGTTCCCCTACATGTTCCAGAAGAGAGATACTGGAAATTCCTTTATAAGCCGGATCCGTGTCCGGAAAATGCTGGCCAATATCCCCCAGGGCCGCTGCGCCCAAAAGCGCGTCCATCACCGCATGAACCAGCACATCCGCATCTGAATGACCCTGCAGCCCTTTTTCATATGGGATCTTCACCCCTCCCAGGATCAGATCCCTCCCCTCTGTCAAACGATGCACATCATATCCCTGTCCAATTCTCATATTACTCCTTTCCCGCCCATTGCCCGGCGCTTCCATATCTAGCTCACACATTTCTAACCACCACAGCGGAGGCGCACTGCCAGAATCTCCTCCAGGCAATGCGCCTCCTGTGCCAGCTTCCAAGCGTCCTCTTCGTGTACGCTCGGATGCATTCTTTATCCTACAATCCGCACTTTTCTTGGAACACAGGACACCTGCAGGTCGTCGTGTAGTCCGCAGCTTTCTCCGTCTGCATGTACAGGCAGAAGGCGCTCCGTATGAATCACTGCTTCCAGACACTCATAGCAGCGGATTCCTTTCTGCCTTCGTCCTCCCTTAAAAGCTTCCCAGAAAACTGACAGCAGCTTCCTTTTTGATGCATGGCTGGCCACACAAATCGTCAACCGGCCGTCACTGTGATCCGCCCCGGGGGCCATCTTAAATCCGCCTCCCTCATAGGGCTGAATATGGCATGCGATAAAAGCGATGTGGTTAAACTCCACCCTCCGCACTCCATCCAGTATAATATAGCCTTTGCATGGACGGCATTTAATAATCTGTCCCAATCCCGCCAAAATATAAGAAAGAGACTTTCCAAACGGAAACAGTCGTCGCCGATTCAAACGTTTTTCCGCAATCTCCTGACATACAGCCGCATCCAGCCCTATACCAGTGCTGACCAGGAAGCGCCGATGCTCCACCTCCTGTTCTCCATAAGAGATAATGCCGTAATCCAGCAGCCGATGGCGTCTGGCCGCCACAATCCGTTTCAGTCCCTTTACCGGATTGGAGGTCAGCCTCAGCCCTCTCCTAAAGTCGTTGGCCGAGCCGGCCGGAATGTATCCCAAGGTCAAATGGGCGCCAAAAACCAGGCCGTCCACCAACTCATTCATGGTGCCGTCCCCGCCCACTCCAATGAGTATCATAGGTTCCTTTCTTCCGGCAGTCAATTTTCTGGCAATGTTTCTGGCATCGCCCTTTTCTGTGGTAAGATAGGCTTCATATTCCACTTGATGCTTTTCCATATAGCAGGACAGGACTCGCCAAACCCTGCCGCCCTTCCCCCATCCGGCATTGGGATTCACAATAAAATAGTACATGAAACCCTCCTGTGTACGATTCTAACATTTAGTATATCATACAATAGGGAAAATGACTAAGAAAATTTCTATAAAGTGTCCAGTGAGAATTTTTTGAAAGATAGGCGTAGAAAAGCCCCAGACACCAAAATTAGCGCCTGGGGCCTAAACACTTGTTCAATTCCCGCTTACTGCAGGGGAACCTCCTCATACCCTTCCATAGAGGGAAGCGCAAAATCTACGGGCTGACCTGGATTATTCATGTTCAGTTCCATAAAGATCTCATAATTTACGGGAGTGCCCTCTGCCGTCATGGACATATCCATCAACATCCTTTGCTGAATCACATTTCCGGAACCATCCTGGGTCAATTCACCTTTGCAGGTCCCCAGAGACATATTCATTGTGGAGGGAGCGGCCGCATCAGTACTTGCCAGAATCTGCAAGACCAGATCATTCAGCTGCGTTCCATCCATTGTGTAATAAATGGTTCTGGTGCCTCCCACATTGTCTGCCGCGGTAACATCCTGCATATATGACATATTATCCGCATACATCATTTGAGCGGTCTGGGATGTTTCCAAAGCGGACGCGTAGTCTGTGGGAACCTTCATTTTCTGACCAGCCACATCCATATAAGTGTAGCCGTCCGCGTAGAAGGAAGTCATATTCATCTGCTGGCCCAAAAGATTCAGATTCAAATTCATCAGATACTGCATATCCTCACTGGTAGCGTTTTTAACCTTCATGTCACCCGCCATGCCGATATTCATCGTCAGGCCTTCCATGGCCATCTCCATATTCATCGTCAGACCTGCATCCATATCGCTCTGGTTTACATTATCATTCAACACTTTTTCCAGCAGGTTTCTGGCCGCCTGACCGGTCTGACGGGTCATCACGCGGCCGCTGTCCACCCAGCAGCCATCCCCATTTACCTGATAACCGTCTACTACAGTATTTACCGCCAGGTAACCGCTGTCGTCAAAATAGTAGCTTTCGTAGACTCCATCCTGATTTCCATCCAGCCACTGCCAGGTATTTCTGGCATAAGAACCATCGTCCTCCTGCCACCACCATCCGGCCGAATCCTGCCTCCACTGTCCCGCCAAAGCGGTCATGGACATTGCCGCAGTCATAACCGCTGCAGCGCCGAAAATTTTCAGAAATTTCTTCATATTCCCACTCCTCCTTTTGAACAATTCTTTTTTTTGTTGTCTTTATTATAAGTGAATTTGGCGTAAGAAACAATTTCTATTTTCTTAAATTTCATATTTCATCCCAAAAAGTTACATTAGGAAATAATATTTTCTCAACGCAAAAACCCCGAAATGCTTTTCCATTAAAGCATTTCGAGGTTCTTTAGACGTAGCGGAAGGGAGATTTGAACTCCTGTGCCAATGCCTATTTTTCCCGTAAAAACGTTGTTTTTCGCATTTCGCTTTGATTACTTTTGATTAATAAGTAATCAATTAATACACAATGGCCCCATTAATCAGCTTCTTTCTGGTTCCATCGGTTGTGATGTCGTAATGATAATAGCCATGTGTTGTGGAAATATTTTTATGACCTATTTGTTTCAGGACAATGGCAGAATCCACGTTGTTTTGTAGTAGCTTACTCCCGTATGTCTTTCTGACCTTGTGAGTAGACCTAGGAGCTATTCCAACCTTTTTGCAGGCTGCTTTAAGGTAATAATTAAACATTCGTTCTGTTATCCTCTTGCCGTTCCGCATAAAAAGATATTCACCTGTTGGATTTCTCGATATTATCATGCGCATTATATTCCAGGCCTCATCTGGAATTATAACCTTCCTATCGCCGGAATCTGTTTTGGGATATTCTTTGACCACTGTAACTCTTTTTCCCAAGCTCTTATCCTTATAGACGATTTCCGTTCGATGAACATTTATATAATTCCCAATATTAATATCGGAATGTTTTAACGCAGATAGCTCGCCTACCCTCAACCCGCTATAAAAGTTTACTGCAATGCCAAGATTTTCAAGTGTTGGATTATCCAGGCAGTATTCAAGTACTTTCCGGGACTCTACTTCATTAAAGACTTCCATCTCCGGATTTTTGACCCGTTTCTTGAAAATATTGCTGGGCAATGATAAATCTTTGAAAAAAGTCGATATGCTATAATTCGTATATCCTTCGCGTTTGGCAAATTTAAAAACCCCATTGATAATCAGCCTTAGCATTGCATATGATTTATATGTGAGCCCCTTTTCTTTGATTGTTTTTTTGATGAATCTTTCAAGCTCACTATCCGTCATATCGCACAGCCTGATTTTGCAAAATGGTTCGCTTTTCGGGAAAAAGCGTTCAAAGTCATTATCGTACCTTGTTATAGTATTTTCGCCAACCTCGCAAAACTCTTCTTTTTCTAAAATCCATTTGGCATATACTTCCCTAAAACATGGATGCTGCTCCTGCTCTTGGTAATACTGGATAACCAAGGTTTCAATCTCGTCTTTGGTGCCCCGTTTCTTCAGTGCCCTTTCTCCCAATTCATAATGAATATATGTATACCACTTTCCGTCTTTCCCTTCCCAAATTTTGTGCGGATGTTTCTCTAGTAACTCTTTTCTTTTGTTCATCTCAATTTGCTCTTGCACATATGACAAGTCTATCATACCATGCGCAACTGCATACCGCAACACATCGTCCGGGACCACTGATTTTGTTTGTAGCATTTCTTCTAACTCCGATATCTAACCATTTTTCAATCCTTTCTTAATCTTGTTTTCTTTTGTACCTCTGATATTTTATCCAGCTCATACCGCCGGATTGCAATATTCTCTACCGTACTTCCTTGCTGCCTGAATCCGACAAACCCCGTTCTATATACGGCTCCCGTTACAATCTCCAATTTCTCCTGTAGGTTCTTTGTTGCCTTATACTGGCGCAACTGCCGAAGCCCTGCCTCTTTAAACTGTCGGGCCTGTTCTATGCTGATTCCCAACTGCTCTGCAATCTGCCTCAAAGTCATACCGTACTTGTAGTAACCTCTGATAACCTGATACTGCTGAATGCCCGTGTAACGCTCCACAATCGGCCACAAGCCGCATTTTAAATGTTCGCTGAGTATTTCGTCAATAACATCATCTTCCAGGCTGTATTTGTCCGCTATGGAGTCGCCCAGGGTTAATTCATCATCTTCCGAAACCGGAGCTTCCAGGCTTGCAACTTCCTGCAACGCAATCTTGATTTTTCCTACTTCCTGTAAGCTTATGCCTAGAGCCTCTGCCATTTCCCAGTCTGTCGGGAATCTGCTATATGCCTGTACAAACTCCTGAACAGCTTTATTATACTGGCTCATCTTTTGGTTAAATCCGGAAGGCCGCCTAATAACGGAACCGCAATTCTCTATGTATCTTATTATGCTCTGGCGTACCCAGTAGCCGGCATAAGTCATAAATTTTACATTTTTTGATGATTCATATTGTTTTGCAGCTTCCCACAGGCCGAAATATGCCTCCTGAAGCAGATCTGCCTCCGGCTCATAGCATGTAAAGGGCCTTACAAATTTTTTTAGCAGAGGCAGATTGCCCTCATAGAGCCGCTGCATATTTTGCGTTACATGATAACCGTTTCGGATCTGCTCAACCAGTTGCTCATTACTCATTGATTTTGCACCTACCTTTTTGATATAATACTAGATAGGTGCAGTATTGGCGGGAGTCTTTGTTATAGGCGGCAGAGGCTCCCTGTTTGTTGAGACCGACTCAGATGTTCGTAATTATCTCAATTCCCAGGTCTGGGGCCCTTTCTGTAAGGCGGGCCGTATACACGACATAGTTATGTGCATTCAGCATTTGCGCAAATACCTCCCGGCTAACTAATGCCTTGCGTTTTGCGGTGTAGTTATCCCCAGGAACATCTCTAAAAAAGAATGAGGTCTGCTTTTGGTACTCGATCAGATAGACTGACATTACACAACACCACCTTTATTCTTGCCCTATAAAATCATGGATACTGGTTTTCTCGATATGGATGAGCCTTTGTAGCTCAAAAGTTTTATTCTGAATTTCGATTAGCTTTTGTTCGAAAACATCCAATGATTCAAGGTACCCCTGCAGTTCCTTCTGGTAATCACACATTAGTTCCGTTGCCAATGGTTCTCCTGTTATGCTTTCCTCATCGTCTTTGTGCAAATAAAGATAAACTAAAAGCTTGTATACCCGCTTCAGCAAGTCCTTATTGCGGACTTTTCCCATGAGATCAATGATTTCCAGACTATAATCAATGCTGCCATTAGTCTTTTCTGCATTTTCCAATATTTTTTTATCCATGTTACAATCCTCCATAATCTTACAATTTGCTCTGCACTGCCACTGCTTTTCCCAGAATCCAAAGATTTTCCGCTTCTGATCGGTTATATACCAACGGTGCATATGCCGGATTTTCGGCAACAAGTGTAATGGTTCCGGTCTCTTCATCCCTGTAAAATCTCTTTAGCGTGGCCTCATTGTCAATGGCCACCGCTGCTATTTCTCCGTTCTCTACTTCTGGTTGCTGCCGGATAAAAACTATATCACCATCCATAATTCGAGCATTGTTCATACTGTTGCCTTTCATAATCAGGCAAAAATCAGCATCAATAGTAAAATTTTTCTCATCTGTATATAATTCTTTCATGCTATCTCCAATTCCTTTCTTGATTTTGGTCCGGATATCGTTTACAATTTAGTTGTATCCGGCTTTTGCGGTAATTGTCGGGTTACTCGCCTTTGAAGAGTCTGCCAACTCTTTAAGGGCTTTTTTAAGTTGCTCCAGTTCCTCCATGGCCTGGTCATAAGCCTCCAGCATTTTGTAATACCGTTCAGCGGGTATGCAGATCATCCTTTTCATTAACGTTTTCTCCTTTGTATTTTTCTTTAACAAATTAAAGTGTTGAACTTCATTTTGGCTATCACATAAATGTGATAAGGGGTTGTTACATATATGTGATAAGTTTGGGGTTTTTCAAGCCTTAAAATCCGGCTGCACTATCACATAAATGTGATAAACGTCCCCAAATTTTTTTCTTTTGCACTATCACATATTTGTGATAGATCTTTTAGATCTATACCATACCAGTGCGCTAAGGGGGAATATCTTGCCATTTATATGACAGTCTATAGACCGACCTAGTACGGGTATTGCGTCCTGATTCCTCCAACTCGATAAAGCCATTTTGAATCAGAGCATTTCTGTCTTTGTAAAAAGACGTAGTGTTTGTATAAAGCCCATATGTTTTCTTCCAAAGAGTTTGATTGAAATAAAAACACACATCCGGTTTGCCTGGAACCTTCTCTCTGGTTTCCGAACGGAACTGGAGCTTCATGTAAACATACAATATCTGCTGGGGCTTAGTGAGATTCTTCCATGCGGGAGACTGGAGCATTGAAGCATATATTTTTGCAAATTTGTCATTTTCGCCTTTGGAGCTTTCAAAAGCAAAAACTTCCTGCTTAGGCCGTCTCTGCCGCCTTGACAATCAGCCTCCCCCCTTTGTTCCCATTCTGTCGTATTTCTGAGCCATTTCTCGGGCTTTTACTGCTTTAGGCTTCCAAACATATGTTCACTGCCTAAAAATCCCTGGAATTGCCCAATACGGGCTTTACAGGCGGTAAATATGGCCTTGTAAGGTTCATTCCTTTGCATGCCATCCGCTATACAGGCCGATATAATGGTTTCAATCTGGGAAAGGAGGTGCAGCTGTTGGACAGTTGCCAGGTTGCGGTCCTCAATTCCGGCTGCCGTATTTGCCAACAAGGAAAACCGTGTATAATATTGGTCAGCATGAGTGCTTCCCTGACTTTCGGCATATTGAACAAACAGTTTAATCACATCGGTCTCCTGGTTACGGATTGCCTTTTGATATGACCGGGTATCCTTCCACAATGGAGACTGCTGCTGAAGAAGGGTTTGCTCCATAGCGTTAAAGGCAGAAATATATTTCAGTTTCCAAATCAACGCCTCTTGACCGGTAAAGCCCATTGCCAGTAATGTAAAGCCATCGCGGTTCATAAGATACATTTTTCGATATTCGCCCTTAGCATCTTTATATTGTGATTCCTTGAACATTTTGACCGGCTCATTTTTGAGCCCGTTGCCAACCAGCTCATTTTTGAGCTCGTTAATAATTGCTTTATTTTCTAGCAGGTTCACGATTGATCTCACCACATTTTTATGAAGCTTTCCAAACTTCTCTGCCACCTGCAAGGAATCACAAACCGCTTGTCCGCGTTTGATAAAAACCAGGTCATTCAATCCATTTCATCCCCCTCCAGTTCGTCATATTCCTCCTCAGCCTGCTCCTGGATGCGCTCGGCCTCCTGCTCTAAGTGATATGCAACGTATCCTTCAAGCGCATTGTCGTGAGCTTGATTCAAATCCTCATTATATTTATTCTGAATCGAATCAAAGAAACCCATAATATCATTAATATATTTTGGATAATCTTTCTCTATCTCGTCTGTATGGGACCAAAAATTATCAAAGGGATATTTTGAGTTAATCTCGTATAACGCCTTTACAAAAATCTCATTCCAATCATTATTTTCTAAAGTTTCAATCTTGGACGGTATATACTGCTCATTGTAATAAAGAGACAATTCATCTATTTGATACCAGTACCCATATTCTTTACAACGACTGCATTTTGGAAGATATCTTCCCGGCTTAACAGTCTGTTTTGCATTACATTTAGCGCATACAAATACACCTCCTTCATTGATTTTCTCGCCAGATTGGCGAAAACCGCTGACTTCTGGTAATGGTTTCATAATCTTAGTCCTCCTCTGATAAAATTTCTTTAACATCCACACCAAGGGCCTTAGCTATTCGCCCTATTGTTGCCGGTCGGACAGAACGGCAACTTATAACATTATTAACCGTCGGTCTTGGCATCTTAGTTGCTTTACATAAATCCTCAGTATTCATGCACTTATTAGCCATGCAAAGCTTGAGTTTCTTGATATCCGCTTTCAAGTAATCACCTCCATATAGATACATATAATGGATACAAATATTTTATTTTGTATCGCTTGAATGTATTTAGATTCTAATCTATAATTCTTTTGATGTCAATACTTTTTTGGAGAGAATTAAAATGATTGTTGGAAGTCGAATAAAATTATATAGGATGAAAAACGGTCTCACCCAAAATGAATTAGCCAGTATTGCAGGGATATCTACAATTTCTATCAGGAAATATGAATCTGGAGATCGTGTGCCTAAAGTTGAAACATTACAAAAAATTGCTTCTGCTCTTAAGATTTCTGTATTAGAGCTTGTTGGAGATGACTGGGAAACTATCAATACTTCTAAAAGGGTTTCACAGCTAAAAAAGCGCATGGAGGATGCTTATAATGAATATATTGACGAAATGAAAAAATTATCTAAAACTGATGAAAATTATATCGATAAATCAAACAAACTCGCAGACAACTATTTTAATAAAAGTGACGAATATAGCAAGCAAATCAATTCATTGAACCCGCCAATGTCAACGGGAGAAAAAATTAAAGAATTGCGCAAGTCACTTCATTTATCTTTAGAGGAATTATCTCAAAAAACAAAAACGTCAAAAATTCTTCTTAAAAAAATTGAAGAAAACAAAAGAACTATTCCATATGAAACACTATTTCGCATTGCGCAGCTTTTCCATGTTGATATAGAAGAAATAAGTACATCTGTTGCCAATGCATGGGAACCCTATTTAATTGATGAAGAAAGATATTATCAGAAATTAGTTGAGATTTTCAATACCTTAAACGAAGATGGGCAAAAAAAAGCTGTTGAGCAAATAGAGATACTATCCAAAATCCCTGAATACCAAGAACCCGAACCCGATGATGACGAATAATTGCCTGATTAGGGCAAGCATAACTCTAAGTTTAACTTAGATACTCTCCCGCCTATGTCCCAGAAGTCCGAAAAACGGACATCTCAGGTATTTGCGACATCGCAACCACTTCCCCACATGTGGGGATAATATGGGCATTTCATGAAGTTCATGATTTGAGAATGCAAAGACAAATCAGGTACTGCATACGGTTATGGACGCGACAGAGACAAGATGTAACTGGCTTCCAGTGATTTCAGGGTATAACAAAATTGCAACACCCCTGCCGGGAGATTCCAGCACCCTGACCCACTATTCTCTTTTCCAGGATGACATATCCTCATCAGATACATAAGACAAGTATGTGTCTCCCCAACAAATATAATAATATGTGCTGTAGTTATTGACAAATATTTTTGTATGTGTTATATTGTAATTGTCAGGAGGAACTACTACATGAAAAGTTATTCATCAAGGGAGGTCCTAAAGATACTGAAAGCTGATGGGTGGTATGAAGTAAATTGCGTGGGCAGTCACCATCAATTTAAGCATCCAACCAAAAAAGGGCGTGTAACAATAAAACATCCTGACAAAGACATTCCCCGAAAAACGCTTGATAGTATCGAACGGCAGTCAGGGCTACTATTTAGGTAGCCCCGGCGCTCCCTTGGTAATGATATAGGAGGTGTAATTCCGTGAAAAAAGTTGAACGTTATTTTTATCCAGCGGTATTTACCTATGAACCAGGACAGGAAATTGCTGTTACTTTCCCCGATTTAGATGTTGCCACAAGCGGAGAAAATGAAGATGATGCTCTTATCTCTGCCCGTGAACTTCTTGGCTGTGTTTTATATGGTCTTGAAGAGGATAAAGAAGATATTCCTGCGCCCACGCCCTTGTCCGATATCCATACAGAAGAAAACGAGCGTGCTGTACTTGTTGATGTATATATGCCCTCTATCCGTATGGCACAGGTCAATCGCTCTATAAACAGAACCGTAACACTTCCTGCATGGCTGAACGCCGCTGCGCTTGAAAGAAATGCGAACTTTTCTCAAATTTTACAGGACGCTTTAAAAGAAAAATTCCATTTGGTGCAGCCGAATGTGAAATGAAAACGAATCTTGCATTTAAATTCTGCATATGCTATAATGCCAGTAGGCAAAAGGATAACAGTATCCAAGCGATACAAAGCGAAAGCCCGGGAGATTGCGCCTCCCGGGCTTTCTTCCTGTTTTAAGTAGTCAGGCATCTACAGGCTGGTTACCGGCTATTCGTCGCTATCCAACCATTTGATGATGTAGTGGCAAGCTACACCAGCCGCAACAGCGACAATAAAGGATAACAGAAACTCCAAAGCGATACACCTCCTTTCTGCTACCAGATTGGAGGCGGTAACATTACAAGTATAGCATGTATTTTTAAGGTCTGCCACACATTCTCTACATATTGACACTTCCAGATAAATTCTCTAAAATGTAGTTACTACATACTTTTTTATAGTAACCATAGGAGGTTATACATGTATTGCGTAATCCAAGAAATTCCAACTAAAAAGCCAGATAAGGGCGGCTATGCCAGAGAATTAAAAGTTGAATATCTGCAAATGACAATCATGAATCAAGATGAAAGCCACTACTATTATACAACCAAAGGCAAGTTTGACCGGCCCATCAAAAAGGCGTATAAAATCAGTATCCATCAATCTTATAGAGAAGAAGGACACGTCAAGAAGAAGCAATTCTCCATCTGCACAGTGAATTATTATGATTTAGCAACTGGCATTTTCAGCTTATATGATTGGGGCGATACTAAAATACAGTCGACTGCCGCAGCTTTAGGTTGCAATCCAGATGTCCTGTACGATTTAATTGCGAAAAAAATAGAGCCGTTACAAAATACCATACAGGCCGAATTTCAGGAAACCGAAGAATATAAGACGCATATCAAAATCGACCAGATTATAGCTGAGTACAGGAAAAATAAAGAAAAATGGAATAAAAAATACGGTTTTACTGGTAACGAGTATGATAAATGTTATGATGTATTTGGTACGCTTCGCAATCCCGATCTTTTAGATCAATTTCAGAAGCAGCGCCGCCAATCAGAAGAATACTATCAGAAAAGCCGTAGTTATCAAGAAAATTTTTATAGTAACTACAATCAATATGTGCAATCTTCAGTGGAACAATCTGACAAGCAAGAGGCATTAAAAGCCATCTATCGGGCAGCTGCTAAGGCATTGCATCCGGACGCGAATCCCGGAAAAGATACCACCCGGGCAATGGCTGTGCTGAATGACTTAAAAAAGCAATGGGGATTATAGCAAATCATACCTCTAAGAAACAACCCCATATTATTTTCCTCTTTGGTGTTTATAAAAACGGAAATCAACTTTCTGTATTCCGCTATATTTTCTTTTCAAAAACTTTGCCGCACTTAGAGCAAACAAATTTTGTTTTTCCGTTTTTCCCGTTCACTCCCATCATTGTTCCGGCTATGGCCCCAGCTGGGCCCAAAAATCCGCCAACAATATTTCCAGCGGCAGCCTTGGTTAATGAAAACTTCTTTTTGGTATCAACTGGTATTCCGATGCCATTACACCCCCACCTTGGACATTTTACGGTCTTTGCCATCACTTTCCCCTCCCTCTTGCGTATTATGTTGCCATTATAACACGTTCTGTATACAAATGGTATATAATATAAGATTAAATAGAAAAAGGCCGCACAATGGCGGCCTGAGATTTGAATCTTATTTTCTTATGGAATACCCAGAGCGGGATTGCTGGTTATTTAATATGCGGTTTACCTTTCTTCCGTCAATATATGTATTCGTGTCTTTATCCGCAATGGTCTGGAGAAGTTCGTCTCTGGTGTCTCCCATGGTTCTGATAAGCGGGATTAGCTCATTGCGAATCACTTCTTTTAAACCATTATCCAGAGGAGCATTCGTGCCATAATCCATCTGATAGCCAAGGGCACGGTCTCTATAATAACTATCCATAGAGTACAGGCTTGGCATTCCTGCAACTTGTACACTGGGTATTTCCAGATTTGCAGTAATAGTAAACTTGGATAGTACGTTCTCGACTGCGGACGATACTCCTCTTGAAATGCCGCTGATTATCTGCTTGTTATTTGCAACGGCTGTTTTTCCGTTTGTGAATCTTCCTATGATTTCGGTTGAGTTTGCCATAAAAAGACCATTTTCCTTCGGAAATCCGCCAGTACTAAAGCGCCCAAGCTCTATTTCTTTCAAATGAGGCACATCAATATCCAACCCGATTACATCACCAACCGTGTCTGCTACACTTTGTATTCCGTCCAACAATTTGTTGATTCCACGAATGATAAAATTGAAGCAGCCTTCGGCAATATCAACCAGTCCATTAAGGATTCCCTTAAACACATCCTTTACGCTATTCCATGCACCTTCCCAATCGCCTTTAAAAACATTGTTAATAAAGTCTATTAGTGCTCGGAAGGTTGCCTTTGCGTCCTCAATGATATTTTTAATGGTGTTAAACACTGTCTCAAACAGCGGCCCGAATGTATCTCCCAAATAGGTTGCTATCGGAACAAAAACATTATTCCACAAAAAGTTAAATATATTGATAACCCCTTGCACAATAGGAATAACAACTGAATTAAATAAGGTTGTTAACGTTTCAAATGCGCCAGCGAAAACAATCCCAATAAATTCCGCAAGTGGAACTCCGACATTCTTCCACAGAAACGTCAAAACATCCGAAACAACGTCCACAACTGGGGTCAGGACTGAATCAAGAAATTCAGCTAACGGAACAAGAACATTATTCCAAAGGTTTTCAAATGTTTCTGTTACGGTGGGGACTACGGTTTCTCCAATATATGTAAGCGCCGGCTTAATCATGTCCTGCCATATGCTGGTAAAAACTTCACTCAAGAAATCTCCGAACGGCGTTAGTATGTCTATTAATCTCTGGAAGGCGGATTGCACACCAGGAATTACAGTTTCAACCATAAATTCAAATGCTGGAGTTAGTAACTCTTGAATATTTGTTCCAAGATTTTCTATATTTATTTTTAGCCTATCCAGTAATTCAACCAAGTTGTTTATGCCCTGATTACTCTCAATCCAGTCAGAGAACTTCTGCAGCTGCTCCGTTACTAAGCCAAGAGCTTCAATTATTGTGTCGCCTGCCCACTGGCCTACGGGTAATAAAAAATTGTCCCACAGCCATTGCCCGAGTGGTTGAAATGTGATAAGTAGATTATTGAGCGCTGTTACACCAGAAGCAAGCATGTCCAGAAATGCGGGAACGGCTTCTTGTAATGTCCATCCGGCTATTGGCAAAAGCACATTTGTCCAGAACCATTCCAGTCCTTCTCCTATTGTATCCGTAAACGGTTCTAATGCTTCGAGCAATGTCGACACCGATGATAACAACGGAGTAAAATCCAAAGACTGTACCCATATAGCTGTTTGTTCTGTTGTGCGGTCAATCGTAGACAATATAGAATTAAAAATATCAAAAACTGATTGAATAATACTGGTTCCTGTTCCCGCAGTATTCCAGGCTATCTGAATCCGCTCTGCCAATCCCCCGGCTATATCAAAAATATTCGATACAATATTGAATATGGAGGTTAACGCTGTTTCCCCGGAACCATTCGTCCAGACAGTATATAGACTTTGCCCAACGCTCTGAGCTAAATTTCCAATGCTTGACAGCGCATTTCGGGCAGACTGGATTACCATAGAGCCTGTAGACTCCCAGGCATTCTGAAACGGCTGGAATATTCCGCCCAGAACTGTTTTCAACTCATTTGCTGCACTCATAATGCTGTCTGAAATAGAAACTGTTTCAAACATGTCTGTGGCCGGTACACCACTGCTGCCGCCCGAACTGCTGTTAGCTGCCGGTTCCTCTTGATTCAGAACATTAAGTTCATCAATCCCTAATAAATTCGACAGTTTCTTCTTGCTTTCATCAGCAGCATTTCCCACACCGGATACACCCGCAGCATAATCTTTCGTGACAGAAACCGCTTGAGCAGCCATACTTTTTCCCGTTAGTGCGCTAAAAAACGCTCCAACTAAATTTAAGGCGCGACTCAACAAATTAATAAATGTCGTAATTGCAGGGGCTACAATCTCCACAATCGGAGAAAAGGCTACCGCAAAAGCATTTTGGAGCTGAGTCAGGCCGGACATCATCCCAGATATACTGTTATTGAATGAGGAAGAATATTGGGCTAGATTTCCACTTCCATTCCTGATTGCCTCTTGTATGGCATTAATTGCGCTATAGACTGCGGAGAATGCAATAGACATTCCTATCGCATTACCAAATCCAAACGTATTGCCTTTGCTGGCTTTATCCGATTTTTTGCCGAGATCTTTTACTTTTTTTATCGCATTTGATATTCCAGAACCAAAACTTTTTACGGATTCTGATATTCGACTGAATACACTCCGTATTCTTTCGCCGACCTTAGTTATTCCTTTGGCTGCAGAACCAATCTTGCCTATCCTCGCGGGTATTTTGCTAATTAGTCCCGACCAAGTATGCCAATCTTTGAAATTAATATTAGATATCCGCTGAACCGCTGATTGAACTCCTGAATTTAGCTGTCCTAATTTTCCATCTACGATCTGTGACAACGTGTTTCGAATATTCTCTAATCCGGACGTATCGATAAGGCCAATGCTGTTGTCTAAATTTTTTGATGATTGGGCTGCCTCATTGAGTGCATTATCTGCTTGCGAAACCTGTTCAATAAAGCCATTCATAACGAGTCCTGCATGGGCGCCTAATTGTCCCACCGCCTCGCTAAAGTTCTTGATTCCTGAAAATTCCGGAAAAACAGCCTCCATCGCCGATGGATTATAGTTCATGCTGTTGGCCGATGTTGTCGTTTTGCTCGCGGTTTCCGATGTTCCCGACGTACTCTCTGGCATGCTAACCGGAATATCAATCTTCAGACTGTTTAAATTCCGCAGCGCCTGTTGATAGGCTTCCAGTTGATTTAAAGCAGCCGAAATACGATACTGCAAAGATTCCCATCCGGCTCCTGCGTTTCGGCCTGTGAGCTTGAGCATTTCTTCACGATTTGCCAATCTATCAAGTTTTTTTGTTGTCTGATCAATTCCCTTTTGCAGATCAGACATTCCTATTTTTTCTAATTTTGAAATATCCCACTTAGGACCGGCATTCGAAAATAATGTTGCAAGATTTTTTCCTGTTTGCTTTATTTTTTTATCAACTGCATCAAAACCTGATACGGCATTTTTTGATAATTTTGATAGCTCTCCCAGGTTTGTATTTCCAATACCGGCTAAAGACTTTTTAAGTGTTGTTAACTTCTCTGTCAGCTCAGACAATGAATCAGATGCCGAACTTGCATCGGCAGAAATTTTTATTTGTAATTGGTCAATCTCGTTCGCCATATAATACCTCCTAAATTATTTGAGGTCAGCGACTATCCTCCTCCCCTGATAGCCGGCAACTTTTTTATTTAATTTTTATGAAATGAATGGGCCCACGTTATCTCCGGTATGAGCCGATACAAGATTTTACGTAACATTTCATCCTCCGTATCTCCATCCATGTTATCAAGTTCCCCTTCTGTCCATCTGTGCTTGTCCATACGATAGATATCAATCAATAAACTATCCGGCAAGCGGTCTAAGGCCAACAATAAATCTCGCATAAGCTTCCAGTCCGGTAGAGCCTCATTGACCAAAATCTGCCCTTCATCCGTCCGGCAATATGGGAGCTGGGTATAAATTTTAAATGCTTCCGCATCTACCCCATAGGCCACCCTAAGTTCTTTCGGGACTTTGTAAAAATCCATACTATGTATTGTGTCTGAATGCCGATGATAATTTTTGTTAATCTGTTTAATAGTTGATTGTGTGATTGCCATATATGTCCTCCTAAATGGGGCTTACAGGCGGTCCAAAACACAGAAAGGAAGAAACGTAAAAGAACCGCCATGCCCGGATTTTAATTTGTATATGCCGCCCCGTCTGCAGGAACGAACTGCGACGGCGTTTTGCCGCAGAACATTATCTGATAACTGTTTACCTTTCCGCCGTGAATAGTGTAACTAAATTGACAATCTATAAAATCATTTACTTTCAAGCCGGAAGTGTCGCTCATGGGAACGGTTATACTTCCATCGTTTGAAAGAATCGGCTTTACAGCAATCTTTACCTTATTCCCATCAATCGCTAAAATCTTGTGCGCTAATTCCTGCACGTTGCCGATCTATTTTTAAAAACCGCTGCCTTTTCAAATTCTCCGCATAGTCATACATAAATTTTTCCTCCTATTCTGCACTATAAAAGTCCTGCTCCATGTAATATCCGTTTTTATTCGGCTCTCCGTCTGGATCGAAGCCGACATACTCCCCGGATGGATAAAACATAGACTTAACTTGATAGGTTTTTTCATTGTGCGTTACATCTGCCAGATAATAAGGACGTGTGCCAGCGTTTATGAATAAATCCCCTATGTTCTTTGCTCCGCCGCCCATTTTCTGAATATTATCAATTTTCGCTTTAACCATTGCCATAGCTTTTATACCTCCGTTTTTGATTTTCCGCCCATAAGCTGAACTACCGCTTCTTTGGTTTCGCCGCCCATAAGGTCAATCTTTGCGGCAAAATCCGGCTCTGACCACATAAGGGCAGATATTTTTTCCTTCTTCTCACTATCGCTAATACTGTTCTTTTCAATATTATCAATCAGTGATTTAATTCTGGATGTTTCCTTTTCCGTCAGCGAATAGCTAAGAGATACTTTTGAATCTTCCAGAAGTTCCGCCGCCCTCTGCATGGAAGCGTTTTTCTCCACAAAATCAGCGGCAAGCAGCTTTTCCCAGATAGCATATTCCCCTTGGACAATGCCGTTTACTTTTCTCTGTTCAAGCAAATCATTGCCCGGAAATTTACCATTTTTATCTGGCTTTCCGCTGTAAGCGTCAATGGCTGTCTCTGCAAAAGATTTCAGTTCTTTTAACTCTCGCAGAAGTACATCTGCATTGGGAACCGCCACTTGATAACCATATTCTGCGGCCAATCCGGAGAAAATTTTTGAAGCAATCAAATTCCCTGTGACTTCGGTTTCAATCATTTTAAGTTCATTTATGGTCAGCGGAACCTTAAAATCATGTATGCTATGTAACAGGGTAAGCGTTTCCGACTTAATCGGGCGAAGTGTCCATCGCTGTATATCTTCCAGAATATCCTCATATACATCTGCAATTTTCTGTTTCGCGCTTTCCTTTTCCGACCATAAAAGCCCTGCTGCCTGCGGCCAAACATTCTGTTTAATTTCCGATAATGCCACTTCTGGCTTATACTTGCTTTTAATTTCGTCTGCCCGTTCGTTGTATGCAGCAATCTTTTTATCTGCGTATCGCTGATAATCCCTTACAACATCCCGTAATTTTTCAATGTTCGTCATTCTTATACCTCCGATTTATTCATATATGCTTCTAAAATTGGATTTATTTCCGGCTCCTGCTTCAATGGCGGCGCGGGTGGCTCTGTATACCGTTTAAGAATGTTCTCCCGGCGTTCCGCTTCTTTCCGCTTTTGTTCGGCCAGTCTCGCGGCAATCTGTCCCGCTGGTGTTTGCTTTGTGTCCATATGCTTTTTGTAATCTCGGCACATTTCTCTTTCAAAATCCGATAACATTTTTGTATTCTCCTTTCCTGACATGTGTCCTTTTTTGTTTAAATTTTGTTTTGGGACGTCACCCGCCGTCCTCGAGCCGCCCCTATAGACCCCTGGATGGGGTGCTATAGAGAGATTTGGGGGCTCATTACGCCCGCTTATGGCAGCGGTTTAATGCGCCTGTATTGTCTGAATTGTTTTTAATTGTGTCTGTGTTCTCTTCAACTATTCGCTAAATTTCTTATTTAACGAATAGTTAAAATTCTATCATCTTAAAAAAGCACGTATTTACGTTGTTTTCACGGTATTAAACTGTCTTGAATTTTTACACAATTTAAAGGGCAATTTTAAGTTCATTCGGCAATAGTATTTGAGTTATTCTCTATACAATTCATACAATTCTAATCAGGCAGTTCACCCAACAAATCGGCCGTACTCTCCTTACTGGCCTGCTCCGCAATCTGTTTAATCTCCTCCTGGGTAAGTACAGGAGCGCTTGTGCTATCATCGCTGACCGTCTTAATCGTTTGTACATTAGTCCAACGCTCCTCCCCGACATTGAGCAGCCAAAATATGGACCCGGCATTGTTTCTGTTTTTGCCCAGATTGCCCTCGTAATAGCTTTGTATTACAGATACAGCAGCTTGTATTAGGTCAAAATCGGTACTGGAAACCGTGCTGTGTGTCGTGTTCAGGTACTCCTTACCCCATACCCTGTTAGCCACATAATGGCTCAATGTCTCGGCTGTAACGCCTAGAGCTATCGCCAGGCCTGCTTTAGTTGGATTCCTACGCCACCTATAGAATGTCTCATTGGTATCCTCGTCCTCATACTCCTCAATACACGAACCAAAATAGTTATTAATACGGTTTTGTACTTCTTCCCTGGTGAGTTGGCGCTTACTGCCTGTGTTTTGCAAATATCGGGACACTTCCACCGGTGAAGGCGCTTCACCGCCACCCTTGTTTATGTCCTCCCATGAGCGTTTTATATGGCTCCCCCTACCCCTTAATTGCTGATTATCGTCCATAATACTACCTCCATTTTTGTTCAGTTTTTTAGTTTGTAAGTTTATTTGAACACCTCATTTCTAGCTAAAACCCGTTTTGTTTCCATAACTCCAAAGAATGATATAACTTCTCCGCTTCCTCCGTCGACAATGTCAGCCCCTTCAAAGGCCGCGCCCCTTCTTCCGTGATTCTCCAAAGCCGAAGATCAAGCGAAGGTTTCGCGCCTTTCCAGCTAATAATATTTAGCTGCTTCTGATACTCCGCGTCCTTATCCTCGGTCAGAGTAGCAATATTTTGTTTAATCTCAAATTCAAACTGTTTTCTTTCCATTTTTTCAGTTCCTTTCATGTATTTATGGTGGTTTTTTGGCTCGCAAATTGTAGCGAAAATGACCGCTTAGGGATTATACCCCTATACTTATCCCCTCTGCCCGCTCTGGACAAGGAAGAACAGATGCAAACAGGTGGGAAACCCCATAGTGAATGGTAAATTTTATATATCTGTGGTCATATGGCTACATAGGAATATCCTTAATTTACAAAAGTACTGTAGTCGTACAGCCACATATAAAACTTCATTTTCCTGTTATATGTAGTTGTAGAGCCACATATAAGGCGGTCTTATGTGGTTGTAGAACCACACGCATAATTAACTTTTACTCTTCTTTTTCCGGCTTCCATGATTGCCAGTCTGCGGAAAACTTATATATACTTTTTTTTCTGTTTCCTTTTCCGCTGGACAATCTTTGAATGAATCCGTGTTCAATCAATACCGACATATCCTTATAAAAATTACTGTGCATACTGTCTTTATACAGCCCGTACCTTTTGACGGCGTTCCAGTTCAAATAAAATACATCTGCGCCCTGGAATAACTCGATCTCCGGATAATCTTTTTCCGGCTTTCGGTGGCCGTAATATTGTGCTTTTGCCACAATGTACAGCATTTTTTGTCTGTCTGATAAATCCCGAAAAGAATCTGACAACAGCAAACTTTCATAAATATTTGCGCTTGTATCGGCTCTAAGTTTCCCGTTTTCATCAATAAACTTTTCGCCCTTACTTTCAAACCTTTTCGGTATATACTTCTTTCGCCCTCGGCTCACTCCCTCCCCTCCTGTTCATGGTGGTTTTGGTCTTTTTCTTCGGCGGCTCCGGCTTTATAGTGCCGTATGGTCTGCCCGTGACCGATTCCCAAAATTTTTTGTAATTTTCCATATCTGCCATAGTTAAGCCCTCCCTTTCTGCGCCGTATAAGGCAGATCACTCCATCCTCTACGCCCGTCCGAGCTTGTTATTCGACTTTTGAAATGTAAGTTCGGGTTTTTGCCCCATTGTGATAATAACTCATATCTACCTCCTAACGGTTTCGGTCAGCGGCCACTGTCTGCGCTGTGGTCAGTGTGGTGATTACTGATTTTTTATTTCATCAATCGCTTTAAGAATCTGCTTTTTCCTGTCCGACGATAACTCCCCGATATGCAGCCAACTACAAAGCGTTGATGGATGGCAGCCAATTTTTACGGCTATCTCGTACTGTTTAATCCTGGCTTGTCTTATAGCCCGCCTTACATCCTGGTTATATTCCGGCATTATCGTTCCTCCCTTCTGCTCACGAAAAATTTTTTTTGTTTCTATTGACATTCTAAGACTTTAAGACTTAAAATAAAACTATGAAACGTAAACTATAACGTAAACGCGAAAGGTTTTTAAATGATTTTTGAACATTCCGAAACGCCAATAGCTGATCCACGAATAAAAGTTTCGTATCTATGCTTTAAATTCAAAAAATATAGATATGTGCGTGAAAACGGTATTTTGTACTTATACGGAGAAAATCCAGAACCGGAAGAATTATTTAGTAAAGTAATCATAGATTCCTATACTATTCTTTTGCAGCTTATCGCTCTACATAGCAATTTAGAAATATCGGATTCTATAAATCCCTTCCGTTTTGGTGTGAAAGAAATTAACGATTCTATTTCTGAACATGATTTGAATTGTATTTTAAAGTTTGTAAAAAAATACGGCTTCCCATATTTTAATGAATCAGCCAAATATAATATTTTTTCTAATGTCATTCCCGGAAAAAACATCAATACAGATAAAACAGAAAACAACATTCTTTACAATGTGGCGCCATTTTGTGAGCATGGAAAATTCAACGTCTCACTATTCGTGTATATTCTTCATCAAATTATCGGGAAGGATTTTTTAAGAATTGTCGCCAGAAATGAATTTGATAATTATTTCTGCGAAATTTTAAGGGATAGAGAGAAGAAAAATATTCTACTTTTCCGAAAAAATATGAAGGGCAACGATTTAAGGCTTCAATCCCCAAACTTTAATACTTTTATAACACGATGGAATGATGAAATTTTGTCACTTGAGATTGAAACAGAGAATATCATGCATCTATCTTCTTATTATCTTTGCATAATGGCTTCAGCCGGGGATATTGGCGGATATATCAGAACATGTAAAGGCTGTGGTATGCTTTTTGTTACAGATAATCCCAGGCTTCAATATTGCCAAAATCCTTGTACCAGGCAGAATGTACATATGAAAAAAATTCGCCAAAAATCAAAATCTTTAGACAAATAACCCCTTGCCGCCTGCTCTGGCTCCATCCTCTGCAGGCGACTTTCTTTATTCCTTTATCCACGCTTTGTATTTTCGCCGTATTTCGATTTTTCTCGCTTGCCCTATCAAATTACACATTAACACCCTTAAAATGGATTCTCGGCGGCTCTGGCGTGTTGTGAAATAAGGTTTTTGTAAATCTGGCAGTTCCCCCGGTCTACCTCTCCCTGCATGCCCACCTATGGGCATGACCCCACCGCTCATAAAATGGTACGAGGAACTACCCTTGCAAGCTGTATATACATCCGCTGGATTCCTGACATCCATCTCAGCAAAAAATAAAGCCGCATTGGTCAACCCAGTGTGGCTTTACTCATGTTTCCCATATTCTATTTTGTTGCATCATATGTGCAAGATTTCCTCCTTATCTCGTAAATTTTACTCGAACACCTGTTTGATTACTTTTTTGATTACTTTTGACTTTTCGGCAAAAATAAAAAAGCCCTGAAACCCACGTTTTTACGTCGTTTTTCGGACTTTTTAGGCGTAGCGGAAGGGAGATTTGAACTCTCGACACCACGGGTATGAACCGTGTGCTCTAGCCAACTGAGCTATTCCGCCATATTTAATTGAAATGGATGGGGCCTACAGGGCTCGAACCTGTGACCCTCTGCTTGTAAGGCAGATGCTCTCCCAGCTGAGCTAAGACCCCGTATCCAGTGCCTCGCGCTTGTCTCAATCGCGACTGCTTGAATAGTATAATTCAAATTGTACCAATTGTCAATAGTTTTTTTTGATTTTTTTACAATTCTCCCATCAGCTTCCAAATCTTCTCCTCTGTCCCCAGTCCATCGGAAAAAGCGGTAGCTCCCCCACAGGCAGTTCCCAGTTTCAGAGCATATTGATAATCCCCTTTTTTCAAATATCCGGCTAAAAAGCCGGCAACCATGGAGTCTCCTGCTCCTACGGAATTTTTTACCTGACCCCGTGCAGCTTTCTGCCTGATATACATTCCATTTTCTTCCAGCAGAAGAGCGCCGTTCCCAGCCATAGAAACCAGTACATTTCTCGCTCCCATTTTCTGGAGTCTGGCTGCGCAGGCTTTAATTTTTTCCGCTTCTCTTAATGGCTCCCCAAACAGATCTTCCAGTTCCTGCAGATTCGGTTTAATCAGAAAAGGCCGAAAAGGAAGCGTATTCAACAGCAGCTCCCCTTCTCCGTCCACTACTGAAAGCACTTGTTTCTCGGAAATCCTCTGTAAAATCTGTTCATAAATGGTCCGGTTCACTGATGGAGGAATACTTCCTGAAAGCACCAGCACATCGCCGTTTTTCATTTCTTCAAGCTGTGTAAAAAGCCTCTCCAGGTCCTCCCTTTCAATTTCCGGACCGCATCCGTTAATTTCCGTTTCCTGATCAGATTTCAGCTTAATATTGATTCTGGATCTGCCTTTATTAACCCAAAGCAGATTCGACCGAAATCCCAGACTGCCAACTCCTCTTAAAATTTCCTTCCCGGTAAAGCCTGCGACAAAGCCCAGGGCGCAGCTTTCAATATTCAGCCGTGCCAAAATCGCAGACACGTTCAGCCCCTTGCCTCCGTAAAAAATCTCCTCCCTGCTGGTTCGGTTTACTTTTCCAATCTCAAAATGCTCCACACCCACCACATAATCCAAGGATGGGTTTAAAGTAACCGTATAGATCATGTCTGCCGCTCCTCTCCATTCTGCTTCTTTTTTGTATCCGGATAGCCGATTTTTCCTTATTTTAAATTCTTTCTTCAGAATTATTAAGTTTTTCTAAGCGCCCTTGTTTTTCCATTTCAACTGTGCTATAATCCGAAAAAAGCGAACGAATTGTTATGTTTTTCCTTTAATTTGAAAGAAAGTGAAGGTTATGATTCATCGTATCATTGCTTTTTTTAAAAAGTATCGGCACATGTGGCTGCTCTCCTATGGTTTCCTTTATCTGCCCTGGTTCTGCTATCTGGAACGGACAGTCAAGACCGGATACCACATTATGCATGTTGCACTGGATGATTATATTCCTTTTTGCGAATATTTTGTAATTCCCTATTTAATGTGGTTTTTATATGTAGGAGGCGCCATCGTTTTCTTTCTATTTAAAAGCAAAGAAGATTACTACCGCTTATGTACGTTCCTTTTCTCCGGAATGACGGTAAGTTTGATTATCTGCACCTTCTTCCGCAATGGAACGGATTTCAGGCCTTTGGTGGATCCGAATAAAAATATCTGTTCTGCCATTGTATCCGCCCTGTACCGTACAGATACCTGTACCAATGTTTTTCCCAGTATCCATGTGTACAATTCCATTGGCGTTCACATTGCCATAATGAAAAGTGAGCTGCTGCGCAAACATCGTCTGATTCGTGTTGGGTCCGGAATTTTGATGACTTCCATCTGTCTGGCCACCGTATTCTTAAAGCAGCACTCCGTGATCGACGGCGTAGGATCCCTGGCAATGGCCTATGTGGTTTACTGGATTGTTTACGGTTATGGTCCTGCTACGGCCAACAAGGAAGTTACAGAAAAAGTTATGGGATAAGCTACAGACCGCTCCCTTCCATGTCGTTGGAAGATGCGGTCTGTTTTATTGTGAACTTTTCTAATTAAATCCATAAAACTTCTGAGTAATCTTATAACCCGCAATCAGGAGCTTGCGTCCTCCTTTACCCGGCAGATTGCAGCCCTGGCCTAAGAATCCGGTACGAAGCTTCAGATACAAAGGAAAGTTCTGCTTTTTCAGATACTGCCATAATTCCTTTTTTTTCTCCAAATTCTCCGAGGTTCCTGATTTAATAGCCAGTACGGAAGAAATGGTCATCATAATTTCCAGATACTGGATCATATAATGGCGCAGCTTCCGATTTCCGATCTTCATCACATCATAGTATCCCAGCATCAGTTTTGTCACTAAAAGCTGCTGGTCAATGCGCCCAATCATCACCTGCTCGTTGACCGACTGGTCTTCTCTTCCAATGAAATAGCGGTAGAAATTCACATCCAGATAATACATCCGCTTGACGTGGGGCAGCGGCTGATACACGAAAATGTTATCCACATAAAAGGTGTGCTTCGGCAGCTCCAGTCCACAGGAAATCAGCATCTCCAAACGGTAAATTACCGAATGCATCAGAATATACTGTCCCTTCATGAAGAATTTCACATCCTTCCACCCAAAGATTTGATCCTTGGGGAAGGCGGTGTGATAGCTCATCACCTTCTTGCGTTTAGCCCCCTGCTTTTCATAGACGAAATTGGTTACCAGCATGTCCACATTTTCGCCCCGGTATACGAAACGCCTCAGGGTTTCCAGAACCTTTTTGTAGGCCTCCTCGTTAACCCAGTCATCGCTGTCCACCACCTTGAAAAAGATGCCCGTGGAATTCTTCAATCCGGTGTTTACCGCCTCGCCATGTCCGCCGTTTTCCTGGTGGACAGCCTTGCAGATCGTGGGATATTTCCGGGCGTACTCGTCGGCAATCTCCGGAGTCCGGTCCTTTGTGGAGCCATCATCCACAATAATAATCTCTACCTCTTCTCCCCCAACCAGCAGTGATTCAATACAGTGCCGCATATAGTTTTCCGAATTATAACAGGGAATTGCAACCGATAACAGCTTCACAATGTTTCCTCCTAAGATCTAAATTCTGTTCAGGCTCATCATACCACATTCCCTTTTATTTTACTACAGATTTTTCTGAGATATCCGCCGGTTCTTGCATTTTCATGCAGTATCCTCTATAATAAACGTAACTGTCTGGGGAAGCAGCCGCTGCCCCGGCCCAATTCTCTTAAACACAAGCGAGGTAAAAAATATGGCAAAAAAACGCATTGTAATCGCAATCGGCCACAAGGACCTGGGCACCAACCTGCCGGAGCAGAAGGCCGCGGTTGCTAATACCGCCAAGGTAATTGGGGACTTCATTCAGGAGGGCTGGCAGGTGGCCATCGTCCACAGCAATGCGCCTCAGGTGGGCATGATTCACACCGCTATGAATGAGTTTGGAAAACAGCATGATGGCTACAGCAAAGCTCCCATGTCCGTCTGCTCTGCCATGAGTCAGGGCTATATTGGATACGATCTGCAGAACGGTATCCGCTCTGAGCTTCTGCGCCGTGGCATCTATAAGCCGGTTTCCACGGTTCTGACCCAGGTAACCGTAGACCCATACGATGAAGCCTTCTATACCCCGGTAAAAGTCATCGGCCGTGTAATGACCAGGGAAGAAGCCGACGAGGAGGAGCAGAAAGGAAATCACGTAACAGAGGTGGAAGGCGGATACCGGCGAATCGTAGCGGCCCCTAATCCCGTAGCCATTGTGGAAATCGACGCCATCAAGGCGCTTCTGGATGCGGATCAGATTGTCATCGCCTGCGGAGGAGGCGGCATCCCGGTGATGGAGCAGGGCTGGAACCTGCGTGGCGCCAGCGCCATTATTGAGAAAGATCTGGCCAGCGGCCTTCTGGCAAAGGAAGTGGACGCCGATGTGCTGATGATCCTTACCAGCGTGGACAATGTTACCTTAAATTTCGGCACCCCCCAGGAGAAGCCTATCCTGCACATGACTGTGGACGAGGCAAAAGACTACATGGCTCAGGGACAGTTTGAGTTCGCCTCCATGCTCCCCAAGGTATCCGCTTCCGTGGATTTTATCGAAAACGGAAAAGGCCGCAGCGCGGTGATTACCTCTCTGGAGAAGGCAAAGGACAGCTTGAAAGGACTGGCCGGAACGACGATCTGCTGAATCAGCCCATAAAATTTCAATTCAAGGGAATCTTTATGGCGTCCCACAGAATGCAATCGCGCAAAAAAAGCGCGGTTCCCGGCAAATTTTTTCTGCCGGAAGCCGCGCTTTTTTGCGCCATTTCTACGCTTCACTTCTATTTACTTACGCATTTTTCACCGTCGCGATATCAATCAATGTCAGCTTCCCTGCCCGGTTCTCCAGGCTGGTAGCCAGAGCGTTTGCCGTATCCAGGCTGGTCAGCACATGGACGCCGGTCTCGATGGCGTTTCTGCGGATTACCAGTCCGTCCTTGCCGTGTTCCGCACCCTGGGCCGGGATATCGATAATCAGATCAATCTGATGACCCAGCACCAAATCCAGGATATTGGGGGACTCCTGCTCCAGCTTGCGAATCTCCAGGGCCTTCACCCCATGGGCCTTTAAGGTTCTGGCAGTGCCTTTGGTGGCAAAAATCTTGTAGCCTACGGCCTCAAACCGGCGTGCTACCTCCACCGCCTCCTCCTGGTCGCTGTGGCGAACGGTCATAATCATGTTTTTATACTTAGGCAGCCGTACTCCAGCCCCCTCAAAGGCCTTGTAGAGGGCCTCGTTAAAGGTCTTGGCGATTCCGAGGCACTCTCCCGTAGACTTCATCTCCGGACCCAGACTGATTTCCGCACCCCGGATCTTCTCAAAGGAGAATACCGGCATCTTGATAGCAATGTAATCCGCCGCCGGCTGAAGTCCCGGTGTATATCCCAGCTCCCGGATGGTGTGGCCGCAAATAATCTGAGTTGCCAGAGGCACAATCGGGATTCCCGTCACCTTACTGATATAGGGAACGGTCCGGGAGGAACGTGGATTTACCTCAATGATGTACACATCGTCCCCGTCCACGATAAACTGGATGTTGATCATTCCCTTTACATGGAGGGCTCTGGCCAGTTTTTCTGTATAGTCCACAATGGTGGCGATATTTCCCTCTGTCAGATCCTGGGCCGGATAGACGGAAATACTGTCTCCGGAGTGAATTCCTGTACGCTCAATGTGCTGCATAATGCCGGGAATCAGAATATCGGCGCCGTCGCAGATGGCGTCCACCTCGATTTCCTTGCCCATGATGTACTTGTCCACCAAAATGGGATGCTCCTGAGCAATCTGGTTGATGATTCCGATAAATTCGTCGATATCCTCATCGTTAATTGCAATCTGCATGCCCTGGCCGCCCAGCACGTAGGAGGGGCGCACCAGCACCGGATATCCAAGCGTTTTTGCCGCCGCTTTGGCCTCCTCTGCTGTGAACACCGTATGTCCCGCGGGCCTTGGAATCCTGCACTGCTCTAAAATAGCGTCGAAGCGTTCCCGGTCCTCCGCCGCGTCCACATCCTCCGCCGCTGTGCCTAAGATCGGAACGCCCATCTTCATCAGGGCTTCGGTCAGCTTAATGGCCGTCTGACCGCCGAACTGAACCACCGCCCCGTCGGGCTTCTCAATATCCACAATGCTCTCCACATCTTCCGCCGTCAGCGGTTCAAAATACAGCTTGTCCGCGATGTCGAAGTCTGTGCTCACCGTTTCCGGATTGTTGTTGATGATAATGGTCTCATAGCCCTCTCTCCGGAAGGCCCAGGTGCTGTGAACGGAGCAGAAGTCAAACTCAATTCCCTGTCCGATACGGATGGGGCCGGAACCCAGTACCAGAACCTTCTTGCGGCCTGTGGTCTGTTCCGCCTCGTTGTAACTGCCGAAGCAGGAATAGTAGTAGGGCGTCTCGGCGGCAAACTCCGCCGCGCAGGTGTCCACCATCTTATAGGCAGCGCGGATTCCGCTGTTGTAACGCAGTTTCTTCACCTGCCCCGCTCCCATGCCTGTCAGACGGCCGATGACCGTATCCGGGAATTCCAGCCGCTTGGCCTCTCTTAAAAGGTCCGGTGTCAGCTGGGCCTTACCTTCTCCCACTTCCTTTAATGCTTTCTCCATCTCCACCAGAATCTTCAGCTTGTCGATAAACCAGCAGTCGATCTTGGTAATGTCGTGAAGCTCCTCAATGGAAATCCCCCGGCGCAGAGCCTCGGCGATTCTCCAGATTCTCATATCGTCCACAATCAGAAGCCCTTCCAGGAGCTTCCGGTAATCCAGATGGGAGAAATCGTAGGACATGAGGCTGTCCACATGCTGCTCTAAGGAGCGGATGGCCTTCATCAGAGCTCCTTCAAAGTTGGTGCAGATGCTCATCACCTCTCCGGTGGCCTTCATCTGAGTCCCCAGAGTCCGGTTGGCATTGATGAACTTGTCAAAGGGCAGACGAGGCATCTTCACCACACAGTAATCCAGCACGGGTTCAAAGCTGGCGTAGGTTTTGCCCGTCACCGCGTTCTTAATCTCGTCCAGGGTATAGCCCAGAGCAATCTTGGCCGCCACCTTGGCGATCGGGTAGCCGGTGGCCTTGGAGGCCAGGGCGGAGGAACGGCTCACTCTGGGGTTTACCTCGATAACGCAGTACTCAAAGCTGTTTGGATTCAGGGCGTACTGTACGTTGCAGCCCCCGGTAATTCCCAGTTCGCTGATGATATTTAAAGCGGAGGTTCTGAGCATCTGGTACTCCTTGTCGCCCAGGGTCTGGGAAGGAGCGACCACAATGCTGTCGCCGGTGTGAACTCCTACGGGATCGATATTTTCCATGTTGCAGACGGTAATTACATTTCCCGCTCCGTCCCGCATCACCTCATACTCGATTTCCTTCCATCCGGCAATGCAGCGCTCCACCAGAACCTGTCCCACTCTGGACAAGCGCAGGCCGTTTTCCAGAATCTCAGCGCACTGGCTTGAATTCTCCGCGATTCCGCCGCCGGAACCTCCCAGTGTATAGGCCGGACGCAGAACCACCGGATAACCGATGCGCTCCGCCACCGCCAGTCCCTGCTCTACGCTCTCCACAATATCCGAGGGGGCTACGGGCTCTCCTATTTTTTCCATGGTTTCCTTGAACATCTCCCGGTCCTCTGCCTTCTTGATGGTCATGGCGGTGGTTCCGATGAGGCGTACCTTGTGCTTTTCCAGGAATCCGGCGTCCTCCAGCTCCATGGCCAGATTCAGTCCGGCCTGTCCTCCCAGGGTCGGCAGAATACTGTCTGGTTTTTCCTTTAAAATCAGCTGCTCCACTACCTCCACTGTCAGAGGCTCAATGTATACCCGGTCCGCTATGTCTTTATCCGTCATAATGGTGGCCGGGTTGGAGTTTAAAAGCACCACTTCTACGCCCTCTTCTTTCAGAGAACGGCAGGCCTGGGTACCGGCATAGTCAAACTCCGCCGCCTGGCCAATGACAATGGGGCCTGAGCCCAATACCAGAACTTTTTTAATATCAGGATTCTTCGGCATTGCTTTACACCTCCATCATTTTCAGAAAACGGTCAAACAGATAGCTGGAGTCCTGAGGGCCAGGGCAGGCCTCAGGGTGATATTGAACGGTAAAAATATTTTTTCCTGTATACTTTAATCCCTCGTTGGTGCCGTCGTTGACATTCACAAACGCAGGTACCGCCACAGAGGGGTTCAGATTAGCGGTATCTACTACATAGCCGTGGTTCTGAGATGAGATGTATACACGTCCCGTTTCCAAATCCTTTACCGGATGGTTGCCTCCCCGGTGTCCGTATTTCAGCTTGTAGGTTCTCATGCCGTTAGCCAGGGCCATCAGCTGATGCCCTAAGCAGATGGCGAAAATAGGAACATCTGACTGATACAGTTTTTTTACTTCCTCAATAATCTGAATGTTTTCCTGCGGATCTCCGGGGCCGTTGGAGAGCATAATGCCGTCGGGCTTGTCCGCAAGCACTGCCTCGGCAGGGGTATCCGCCGGGTAAACCGTTACCTGACAGCCTCTCTCATTTAAGGACCGGGCAATATTGCGCTTGGCGCCATAGTCCATCAGCGCAACCCGCTTTCCGGGTCCATCCAGCACATATTTTTCTTTTGTGGTAGTCTTTAACACCACTCCGGTCACCTGATACTCCTTCATCCGGCGGATAGGCAGCGTAAGATCGGCATACTCTGTTGTGGTGATCATGCCGTTCATAGTTCCTTTTTCTCTTAGAATCTTGGTAAGGGCTCTGGTATCGATACCACAGATACCGGGAATATCATGAATTTTCAAGAAATTCTGAATCGTATCTTCACTTCTGAAGTTGCTGGGGATACGGGATAATTCTCTTACAATGTAGCCGTCCGGCCAGGGTTTGGCAGATTCCATATCTGCGCGGCAGATTCCGTAGTTGCCGATGAGGGGATAGGTCATCACAACCGCCTGCCCGGCATAGGAGGGATCTGTCAGGACTTCCAGATAACCGGTCATAGAAGTGTTAAAGACGATTTCGCTGATCACTTCCCTCGTTGAACCGATGCTGGTTCCTGCAAACACAGTTCCGTCTTCCAGTATGAGATATGCTTTCATATGGGAATACCTGTCCTTTCTTTATCGTGTGGGGTGTCTTTGGGCTCCTTTCAGGGCTGTTCTTCTGATCTCAGCCCAAATTGTAAAGATTATACTTGATTTTGTATGAATTTGCAATGACTTTGGAGACTAAATATTTTTGCCTTTACCTGATTTTTTTTGTCGCCCATCCTTCTATAAAATTGGATTTTCCCTCTGCTGTCATAGTTCTTTCTTTCCCCGCTTATATTATAATAACCAAAAAACAAGAGGTATTACATGGCAGATCAGACACCAAATAGCTCCTACGGACTTTTACAGGTTAACGTAATTAACATCGAAAACAACTTTCCGGTGCAGAACGCCCGAATTACCATCTCCTCCTCCGAAAATCCCAGGCAGACCGTAGAGCAGTTGACCACTAACACATCCGGGCAGACCGAACAGGTTCGTCTCCCTGCTCCTCCGGTAAATTTAAGTCTGGCTCCCGGAGACGTTCGGCCCTATGCGGATTATAATGTGCGCATCGAAGCCGATGGCTTTGACCCTCTGGAAATTTCAGGAACGGAGATTCTGGCGGACGCTACCGCCATACAGCCAGCCGCCCTCACCCCGTCAGGAGACCCGGAGCCGGAAAACCCGGTGGTCATTCCTGACCATACTTTATATGGAAGTTATCCTCCTAAAATTGCCGAGGCGGAAATCAAGCCCACCAACGAAAGCGGGGAAATTGTTTTAAGCCGGGTGGTGGTTCCTCAGACAATTGTAGTTCACGACGGTGTGCCCACGGATTCCAGCGCAAAGAATTACTATGTCCCTTACCGGGATTATATCAAAAATGTAGCCTCCAGCGAGATTTACTCTACCTGGCCTCAGGCCTCCATCACCGCCAACGTACTGGCCATCATGTCCTTCACCCTGAACCGGGTTTACACGGAGTGGTATCGGAACCAGGGATATGATTTTACCATTACCTCCTCCACTGCCTTTGACCACAAATGGATTTATGGAAGGAATATCTATGAAAGCATCTCCGTAATAGTAGACGAAATTTTTGACAATTACCTGTCCCGTCCAGGAGTACGCCAGCCGATTCTGACCCAGTACTGTGACGGGAGGCAGGTTCAGTGTCCGGATTGGATGACCCAATGGGGTTCCTGTGAACTCGGCCAGCAGGGTTACAGCCCCATCGAAATCCTCCGTTATTTCTACGGGGACTCCATCTACATCAATACGTCGGAAATGATTTCCGGCATCCCTTCCTCCTGGCCAGGCTACAACCTGGAAAACGGCAGCTCCGGTCCCAAGGTGCAGCAGCTTCAGGAACAACTAGACGCCATCGCCACAGTTTACACCGCCATTCCCCGGGTAAGACCCGACGGAATTTACGGCCCGGCCACTGCCAATTCCGTAAGAGAATTCCAGTCCGTTTTCGGCCTGCCTCAAACCGGCGTAGTGGATTTCGCCACCTGGTACAAAATCTCTCATATTTATGTAGGAATTACGCGTATAGCAGAATTGGTATAAAAAGGAAAGGCCTACCCCCAAATTTGTCTTTACCGAGGGAAGGCCTTTCCTTCTCTTTCCATATGCCTTATGTGACGGCTCTCTCCTTAACCAGTATGGTGGGATATCCCATAGACCTTAAAATCCGCTCCATGTTAACCCCGTTATCCATATTCAGGAATGCGCCTACCCGAACCTTATAATATCCATCGTCAAAAACCAGAAAGGCAGGCAGACCTCTGGCCTGAAGCTCCTGGGTCAGCTGTTCGGCCGGCCCCCGCTGCCGGTAGGCTCCCACCTGCACCTGGTAATATTCCGGCTTCGCGTTTTCCTGGGCCTGGATGGTATCTTCGATTCCGTCGGCAATGGCCTGGGCAATTTTATCGAAATTCTCGTCGAAAAATTCATTGTCCTTTTCATTATCAATAAAGCCGGCCTCCACCAGGACAGCCGGCATCTGAGTCCGGCGCAGGACAATCAGACCGGGCCTCTCCTGAATTCCCAAATCCTGAAATCCGGCTTCCGTCAGCCTGCGGCCAATATTTTCCGCCATCATAGCCGGAACCCCGGCGTCCTCGTAGACCAGAACCTGGGCGCCGGAAGCGCTTCCGGGAACCGGCATGGCGTTTCGGTGAATGGACACAAAATAATCGGCGCCGGAACGGTTGGCGATTTCCGCCTTCTCCAAAGGCGTGTGGTACACATCGTTGACCCGCGTATACAGCACGCGGATGCCATCCTGCTGTAATTTATTTCCAACTGCCAGGGTCAGTGCCAGAGCATCGTCCTTCTCCTTTCGGCCCATGTAGGCAGCTCCCGGATCGGCTCCTCCGTGACCGGCATCCAAAATTACGGTTTTCCTATCTGCCATTTCAGACTCTCCTTTAACCATATGGCACTTCTATAACACCATATGCCGGCTTCGTCTGAAAGTTGCGAAAAAGAATCTCCGTCTTTTTCTACTGGCTGTCTACGTCCACTCCCCTGGGACCGACATGAGTGGAGAATACAATTTGAGTACTGGTTTTTCCATATGTCTGCAGCTGACCCACAAAAATATCCAGCTCCCGGGTGCTTGGAAACGCCACCTTCATCAGCATGGAGTATTCTCCGGTCACGCAGCTGCATTCCAGAATATTGGGTACTCCATTGGCGTAAGCGTAAAACTTGGGCTTGTCCTCCGGAAGCACATTCAGGTTGATAAAAGCCAGAATGTGATATCCCAGCTTAATGGGGTCCACCTGGGCCTCATAGCCCAGGATTATCCCTTCCCGCTCCATCCGCTCGATTCTGGAGGAGACTGCCGGGGATGAGAGAAATGTTTTCTCCGCAATGGTTTTTAGGGATGTTCTGGCATTTTCCTGCAAAAGCTTTAAAATTTTGCGGTCAATGTCATCCATAAGCTCCACTCTCCCTTACTTGATGGCTGCGATGGCCTCCACCGCTTTCACCGTGTTCTCGTAGGTTCCAAAGGCGGTCAGCCGGAAATATCCCTCTCCGCTGGGTCCGAATCCGCTTCCGGGAGTTCCAACCACGCCGGCCTTGTCCAGCAGATAATCGAAGAACTCCCAGCTGGTCATGCCCTCCGGCACCTTCAGCCAGATGTAGGGAGAATTGACGCCGCCAAACACCTGGTATCCGGCCTTTTTCAGGCCGTCGTAAATCACATGGGCATTTCTCATATAATAGCCCACCTGTTCCATCACCTGACGGTTTCCTTCATCAGAGTACACCGCCTCTCCGGCCTTCTGAACGATGTAGGGAGCGCCGTTGAACTTGGTTCCGTGGCGTCTGGCCCACAGAGAACGCACCTGCACATCGCCGCACATCAAGTCCTTAGGAACCACAGTGAAGCCCAGACGCAGGCCGGTGAATCCTGCCTTTTTGGAGAAAGAGCGGAATTCAATGGCGCAGGTTCTGGCTCCCGGCAGCTCGTAGATGCTGTGGGGCACGTCATCCTCGGTAATGTAGGCCTCATAGGCCGCATCGTAGAGAATTACCGCTCCCACCCGGTTGGCGTAATCCACCCACACCTGGAGCTGGTCCCTGGTCAGGGTAGTTCCGGTGGGATTGTTTGGGAAGCACAGGTAAATTAGGTCCGGAGTCTCCTCGGGCAGTTCCGGCACAAAGTTGTTCTCCGCGGTGCAGGGCATGTAGATGACCCGGCTCCACTTTCCGGTGGCCTCATCGTAATCTCCGGTACGGCCGGCCATCACATTAGAATCCACATATACCGGGTACACCGGGTCGCAGACGGCGATGCGGCAGCTGTCGTCGAAAATCTCCTCAATATTTCCGCAGTCGCTCTTTGCTCCGTCAGAGACGAAAATCTCATCGGGATAAACCTCGCAGCCCCAGGCCTTATAGTCCTTCTCCACAATGGTCTCCCGCAGGAAGCCGTATCCCAAATCCGGAGCGTAACCGTGGAAGGTCTCCGCATGTCCCATCTCGTCCACCGCCTTGTGCAGCGCATCGATGATCGCCGGGGCGATGGGCTGGGTCACATCGCCGATACCCAGGCGGATAATCTCCCGGTCCGGATGGCTCTCCTGGAACGCGGCCACCTTCTTGGCAATGGTGGAGAACAGATAGCTTCCGGGAAGCTTCAGATAATTTTCGTTCAATTTAAACATTGGTGCAAATCCTCCTTAACCTTAGTGATAACAAATACTCTCAGGAACCCCTACCGCGCCTCCTTGCGTTTCCTGGTCCCTGAGAGTTATATGCTCCTAATCGTCATTCACCATCATAGTATAAATTTTTCGGAATGTCAATATTTCCGGTAAAGACTTCCACCGCCGGGCCGGTCATAAACAGATGGCCGCTCTCCCGCTCCAGACGGATTTCCAAATCGCCTCCCACCAGGCTCACCTTTACCTTATCCTCGGTGCGGCCCGTGAGGATGCAGGCGTAGACGCTGGCAGTTGCCCCGGTGCCGCAGGCCCAGGTCTCCCCGCTGCCCCTCTCCCACACCCGCATCCGAATATGGGTCCGGCTCAGCACCTGGACAAATTCCGAGTTGACCCGGCCCGGCTGGAATCTGGGATGAAGCTCAAAAGAAGGCCCCAGCTTTTCCAAATCCACCTGATCCACCTGGTCCACGAAATAGACCGCGTGAGGATTTCCCACATTTACCCCCACAAACTCCAGCTGCTGCCCCGCCACCTGAATGGGTTCCGGAAGTTCGGACGTCAAAAGGGCTCTTCCCATATCCACCGTCAGAGCCTTTGCCTTCATACGGCCCTCCTCCTGCTCCTTGTACAGGATCAGGGTCCGGAGACCGGAATCCGTCTCCACCGTCAGGGTCTCCCGGTCCTCCGGAACCAGGCCATGGTCGTAGACGTATTTTCCCACGCAGCGAATGCCGTTGCCGCACATAGCTCCCTGGGAACCGTCGGCATTGTACATCTCCATCCGACAGTCCGCCTTGTCGGAAGGACAAATCAGGATCAGGCCGTCTCCGCCGATGCCGAAGCGGCGGTCGCTGACCAGACGGGCTACCTGATCGGGATGGTCCACTTTCTCCTGAAAGCAGTCCACATAGATATAATCATTTCCGATGCCCTGCATTTTTGTAAATTTCATCGCTTCCCTCTCCGTTTCGATTTCAGTCGTTTCTTCTCTACCAGCGAATCAGGCTGATAACCATGCGGGCCGTCTCTACCAGATTGTTGCCGCTGTCCATGCTGCATTTCTGGATATACCGGTGAGCTTCCGCCTCTGTCATTCCGTTTCGTTCCATCAAAAGAGCCTTGGCCTCCTGAATAATCTCCTGCTGCTTCTGGCTGCGCTCCTTTGGCCTGCGCCTTCCCCGGCCTTTGGTTCTTGCCTGAACCATCATATCCATGGTAGATAAAAGGTCGCTGACTTTTAAGGGCATAGGCAGACAGATGACATTTCCTGTGTCCTGTCCTCTCCAGCGGTTAGGTGAGGAGATCATCAGCATATCAATGTGATCCGGAAGATACTGGCGCAAGTCCAGGTACAGCATATCTTCAAAACGATATCCGCTGACCACGATTCCCTCATCCAGACTCTCCGCCGCAGCAATGGCCTGAGCGCCGGAGGTGCAGACCGAGATGACCTGGTATCCGTTTTTTGCCAGAATCCCCTTGATGCTCCTTCCATCCTCCGGTTTTGAAAATGCCACAATCACGCTGGTCACGCCCTCACCTCCCTGCCTTCATGCTGCTGCCTGATCAGTATTTGTAAAGATACTCCTTCACTTCCCAGTCCGTCACCTTTGCCCTAAACTCCCGCCATTCCTTATCCTTTGCCTCCAGGTACTTGGTGAAAATGTGTTCTCCCAACACCTGACGGATAAAGCCATCCTTCGCGAATTCCTCGATGGCGTCTCCGAGCGTCTCCGGCAGGCGTTCCACGCCCTTTTCTTCCAAATCAGAAGGTCTTGCTTCAAAGAGATTTCCCTTTACGCTGGGCGGAATCTCCAGTTTCCGCTCAATGCCGTCCAGGCCAGCCTGGAGGCAGGCTGCCAGAGCCAGATAAGGATTCATGGCCGAATCCGGGCAGCGCAGCTCGATTCTGGTGCTATCTCCCCTGGCCGAGGGAATCCGGATTAAGGAGCTGCGGTTGGAGGTAGGTGACCAAGCAATGTAGATAGGAGCATCATATCCCGGCACCAACCGCTTATAGGAATTGACCAGGGGATTGGTAAGAATGGTCATTCCCTTCATATGATGGAGGATTCCCGCCATAAACTGGTAGGCCGTAGCGCTCAGTCCCAGTGGATCCGACTGATCTACAAAAACATTGTTTCCATCCCGATCCGCCAGGGACATGTTGATGTGCATGCCGGAGCCGTTGACTCCCTCCTTGGGCTTAGGCATAAAGGTGGCGTGTAGGCCGTGGCGCTTGGCGATGGTCTTGGCCGCCATCTTGAAGGTCATAATATTGTCCGCCGCCTGGAGCACATCCGTATACTCAAAGTCAATCTCGTGCTGGGCCGGCGCGATTTCATGATGGGAGGCCTCTACCTGGAACTCCATAGCTTCCAGATTCATTACAATATCCCGGCGCACATTTTCCGCCAGGTCAATGGGGGCCACATCAAAATACCCTGCCATTTCATGGGTATTGGTAGTTGGCCTTCCGTCATCATCCGTATGGAAGAGGAAAAATTCACACTCCGGGCCCACATGAAAGGTGTAGCCCATGTCCGCCGCCTTTGCCGCCGCCTGCTTCAGTACATATCTTGGATCCCCTTCAAAAGGCTTCTGATCCACTCCGTAGACATCGCAGATCAGGCGCGCCACCTTTCCCTGCTGAGGACGCCAGGGAAAAATCTCAAAGGTGTCCAGATCCGGGTAAAGATACATATCGGACTCATCGATGCGGACAAAGCCTTCAATGGCCGATCCGTCGAATATACACCGGTTTTCCAGCGCCTTAGGCAGCTGTCCGGCGGTAATCGCCACATTTTTCAGCATCCCGAAAATGTCCGTAAACTGGAGACGGATAAACTCCACATCCTCCTCCTCCACCATCCGGATAATGTCATCCTTGCTGTATTTGCTCATTTTCTTACACCTCTTTCATCTGACTTGCGGTCCATTTTTTTAGAACTATAGCAACTCCCCCGCCATTTGTCAATGTAACGGAAACTTTTTTCTTATTTCTCAAGCGTCCGAAGCTGCTCGCTTAAGGCGCTTCCAAGGCGCATAGAACCTACGTATCCCACATCGCCGGTCATCAAAACCATACCGTCCTCTTCTATTTCAATCTCCAAGGTCCCTCCAGGCATCTGCACAATCACTTTGGGGTCTGTCAGGCCCAGGCGGTAAGCCGCAGCCGCAGCCGCGCAGCAGCCGGTTCCGGAGGCCAGGGTGTATCCCGCCCCACGCTCATACCCTTCCGTCTGAATATGAGTCCGGTCCAGCACCTTGATAATCTGGGTATTAATCTTCTCCGGAAACTGCTTCGCGTGTTCCGAGTAGGCGCCGATGCGGCATACCAGCTCCTTCGAAATCTCATCCATCAGGATGACGCAGTGGGGATTTCCAATGTTCAGGCAGGTAACCGGGTAGGGAATCCGCCCAAACACCATGGTTTCATTGACGATTTCCCGTCTGGGGCCCTCCACCGGAACCTCATCGCTCCAGAAGGAAACCTTTCCCATAGACACCTTCAGTCTGCTTCCTTCCTCATTCAGGTAATGGACGAACACCTCTCCGCCTGCCATATGGATGGTAAAATTTTTTTTCTGTACATATCCCCCGTCCTTCAGATACTTGGCGAAAATCCGCACGCCATTTCCGCTGTTCTCCGCCAGGCTGCCGTCTGGGTTCCAAATCCGGACGCTGATTTTCTCCTCCTCAAAGATAGGCCCTTCCAGGACTCCGTCCGCCCCCACGCCAAAGTTCCGGTCGCAGAGAAGCCGCACATTTTCAGGGCTCAGATGGAGGCTGTTGCAGTTCGGATCAAACACCAGATAATCATTTCCAAGACCATGATATTTCTCTACCGTTGTTTTCATAACCAATTCCTTTCTTGAACTCATTCTTTAACTGTTCAGAACTGAGCTGTTACAATTAGTATATCAGGCATTTTTTATAATAATATGCGGATTATGCTGTTTTTCTTTTCAAAAAATGCTATACTTCAGATATAATAGTTCAGGAGGTAGCCTATGTCCCACTCTCCAGCCGCACCCAAGACAGGATTTCTTTTGGAGGATTTCCGCATTTTTCACATTGCCTCCTCCTCCGGCCCGGTTCCCCCCCATTATCATGATTTCTGCAAGGTTCTGGCCCTTCAGAAGGGTTCCGTCCGATACACCATCGAGGGGCGCAGCTATGACCTGATGCCGGGGGATCTGGTTCTGGTGGACCGGGGTGAAATTCACTGTCCCCAGATATCAGAAAAGCAATCCTATGAGCGCACCATCCTCTATCTTTCCCCGGATTTTCTGGAGCAGGTTTCCCCCGGAGAGCCTTTAAACCGCTGTTTTATTCAGGCTCGTTACCGCCATTCCAGCGTCCTGCGTCTGGGGGAAGAAGAACGGCGCCCGCTCTTCTCCCTCTTAAATCGTATGAGAAAATCTCAAAAAAATGAGGAGGCCTATGCCTCCTCACTCTTAAACCGTGTGCTTCTTCTGGAATTTTTAATCAGTCTCAACCGGATTTCCATGAACAGTCACGCTTCCTATCTGCATACCGGAGCTCTCAATTACCAGGTTTCCGGGCTGATAGCCTACATCAACGACCATCTGGAGGAGGATTTATCTATCCCCCTTCTCTCCCGCGAATGCTGTCTTAGCCCCTATCACATGATGCGCCTCTTTAAAGAGGAAACGGGCTGCACCATCGGCTCTTACATTACACAGAAGCGTCTTTCTCTGGCCCGGGAACTGATGGCCTCCGGCCAGAACGCCACCAGTGCCTGCTTTGGGGCCGGATTTTCCAGCTACTCTTCCTTCCTGCGGGCTTATAAAAAGCAGTTTGGGGAGACGCCGGGGAGGAAAAATTAATCTATTCCTCTTTCCCGCTGTCTGAGCTCTGCTTTCTCTCCTCTGAAGCTGCGGAAGCTGTCTCTTCCTGTCCAGGCTTGCCCAGGCTTTCCTCCCAGGGATAGGACTCCATCTTCAGCTGAGGTTCTGCCTTCTGCCGGGGCTGCTCCTTCTCATGAGAAACCTGCTCCGGCATCTTCTCATGAATCCGTTCTTCCTGTCCCTCCTGAGAATTGTCTTCTTCCTCCGGCAATCCTTTCACCTGGCGGAAAATTTCCATAAACTCCTTACCAGTGATGGTCTCCCTCTCAATCAGGAATTCCGCAATCTTATCCATAGCCTCCCGGTTATCTGACAGCAGACGTTTCGCCTCTTCGTAAGAATACTTCAGGATCTTCATAACCTCTTGGTCGATTTCCCCTGCAGTACCATCGCTGCAATTTAGTACGGTACGTCCGGACAGATATTGATTCTCTCTGGATTCCAGACTCATAAGGCCAAATTTCTCGCTCATGCCGTACTGAGTAATCATCGAGCGGGCCAGATTCGTGGCCTTCTCAATATCATTGGAAGCGCCAGTGGTAACGGTATCAAATACCAGTTCTTCTGCGGCACGTCCACCCATGAGCTCAACCAGCATAGCCTCCAGTTCCTTCTTGGTATTCAGATACTTCTCCTCTTCCGGAACGTTCATTACATAGCCCAAAGCCCCCATAGTTCTGGGAACAATCGTAATCTTCTGCACAGGCTCGGAGTGCTTCTGCAGAGCGCTGACCAGAGCGTGTCCCACCTCATGATAGGAAACAATTCTGCGCTCCTCTTTGCTCATAATCCGATCCTTCTTCTCCTTACCTACCAGCACCACTTCCACAGCTTCGAAAAGATCTTTCTGAGAAACCGCTTGGCGGCCATGCTTAACCGCGTTGATTGCCGCCTCGTTCATCATATTGGCCAGGTCGGCTCCCACGGCGCCGGAGGTGGCCAGGGCAATCTCCTTAAAGTCCACCGTATCGTCCAGGAGCACATCCTTGGAGTGAACCTTCAATATGTTAATACGCCCATTTAAATCAGGACGTTCCACTACAACCCGGCGGTCAAAACGTCCGGGACGGAGCAGGGCCGGATCCAGAATCTCCGGACGGTTAGTCGCTGCCAGCACCAAAAGTCCCTTGGTGGAGTCAAATCCGTCCATCTCAGACAGCAGCTGGTTTAAGGTCTGCTCCCGCTCATCGTTTCCGCCCAGACGGCTGTCACGGCTGCGGCCAATGGCGTCGATTTCATCAATAAAGATAATACAGGGAGCGTTCTCCGCCGCATTCTTAAACAAATCCCGGACACGGGAAGCGCCTACGCCTACAAACATCTCCACAAAGTCGGAACCGGACAGGGAATAGAAGGGTACGTGGGCCTCCCCGGCTACGGCCTTGGCCAGAAGGGTCTTGCCGGTTCCGGGAGGTCCTACCAAAAGGGCTCCTTTAGGAAGCTTGGCTCCGATTTTTGTGTATTTGCCCGGATTGTGAAGAAAGTCCACAATCTCTGTCAGGGACTCCTTGGCTTCATCCTCTCCGGCTACATCCTTAAAGGTAATGCCTGTTTCCTTCTGCACATACATCTTGGCGTTGCTCTTGCCTACGCCCATGATGCCTCCGCCGCCCATCCGGCGCATAGTGAAATTCATCAGGAATACCAGGAACAGGAAGGGGATGGCGTAGTTTAAAATCGCCGCCAAAATCACTCCGTTGTCTCTGGATTCCACCCGGATATCCACTCCGTTCTCAAGCAAACGGCTGGCATAGTCATAGTCACTGTTTAAACGAACCACATAGTAGTTCAGCTGGGAAGAGAAATCCGGATTACCTGGTTTTGGAATTACCTGAACCGTAGAGGTTCCCTCTACCACCGCTTCCACTTCTCCATTTTCCACCCGGCGGACAAATTCACTGTAAGTCAGCTCCTCATTCTGTCTGGAGCTTACCAGACCCTGCATGCCCGTCACCAGTACAAAGGTCAAAAGGGCCGCAACCGCCAGCATGGATATGGTCTGCCAGTTGGATTTCTGCCCGTTTGGGTCGTTTTTTTTGTTGTTATCCATATGTGTAAATCTCCCTCTGAATGGATTTGCCCATTCTCTACCATTATAGAGGCAGTCCCCCCATAAATCAAGAAAAGAACCATGAAATTTCTGAAAAATTTGTGTCCCGCGCTCAGTACCCGGCTGTCCTGAGGGCCATTATTTCCCTTCAGGACTTCTTTTATTCCTGGCAAAAGTAAGAAATCTCCGGGACTTTTCAGCCCATTTTTCTCCGCTCTGCCTGTTCTTTAAAAGTTTCTGAAAAAATACTGGATTTATGTTCCCTAGGGTTGTATAATGTACAAGTTATTTTTTTATCCCCAACCATTACACATTCTCATCACAAGGAAAAGGAGGTTCCACTATGCCAGTAAAGTATGTGTTTGTCACCGGAGGCGTTGTATCCGGACTCGGAAAAGGCATTACCGCCGCTTCTTTGGGCCGCCTGCTGAAGGCCCGGGGCTACAAAGTCACCATGCAGAAATTTGACCCCTATATCAACATTGATCCGGGTACGATGAACCCGGTTCAGCATGGAGAAGTATTCGTAACCGATGACGGCGCTGAGACAGATCTGGATCTTGGTCATTACGAACGTTTCATCGACGAAAGCCTTACAAAAAACTCCAACGTCACCACCGGTAAAGTCTACTGGACCGTCCTTCACAAAGAGCGCCGGGGCGATTTCGGAGGCGGCACGGTTCAGGTAATTCCCCACATTACCGATGAAATCAAAAGTCGTTTTCACCGGAACTTTAGTACTGATGAAACAGAAATCGCTATTATTGAAGTCGGCGGCACCGTAGGCGATATTGAAAGCCAGCCCTTTCTGGAGGCTATCCGCCAGTTCCAGCATCAGGCCGGCCCGGGCAATACCTGTGTCATTCATGTAACTCTGATTCCTTACCTGAAAGCTTCCGGAGAATTGAAGACCAAGCCCACCCAGGCCAGCGTCAAGGATCTGCAGGGCATGGGCATACAGCCGGATATTCTGGTATGCCGCAGCGAACATCCCCTGGATCACAGCCTCCGCGCCAAAATCTCCCGCTTCTGCAATGTTCCGGAGTCTCACGTACTCCAAAATCTGGATGTAGAAGTCCTTTATGAGGTGCCTCTGGTCATGGAAGAGGAGCATCTGGCCCAGGCCGCCTGCGAGTGCCTCAATCTCCCCTGCCCGGAACCGGATCTGACGGACTGGCGGGCTATGATCGATGCATGGAAACATCCCCGCTATGAGGTGACCGTGGCTCTGGTAGGAAAATATATCCAGCTCCACGACGCCTATATCTCCGTTGTAGAAGCTTTAAAACATGGCGGCGTAGCCAATCACACCCAAGTCCGTATCAAGTGGATTGACTCCGAAACCGTAACTCCTGAAAACGCAGGACAGCTTTTGGGCGATGTATCCGGCATCCTGGTTCCCGGCGGCTTCGGTGACCGGGGAATTGACGGGAAAATTGCCGCCATCCAGTATGCTAGAGAGCACAATATCCCCTTCCTTGGACTTTGCCTCGGCATGCAGCTGTCTATTGTAGAGTTTGCCCGCCATGTGGCCGGTCTGCCTGAGGCCCACAGCGTAGAGCTGAATCCCGCTACCCCGGACCCGGTCATCCACCTGATGCCCGACCAGAACGGCGTGGAGGATATCGGCGGTACCCTTCGTCTCGGGTCTTACCCCTGTGTTCTGGCTCATGACTCCAGGGCTTATGAGCTTTACGGCCAGGAAACCATCCATGAGCGTCATCGTCACCGCTACGAGGTCAACAATGATTATCGCCAGATTCTGACAGATAATGGTATGAAGCTTTCCGGTCTGTCACCCGACGGACGTATTGTGGAAATGATTGAAATTCCTTCCCATCCCTGGTTTATCGGCACCCAGGCCCATCCGGAATTAAAATCCCGGCCCAACCGGCCTCATCCGCTTTTTGCCGGCTTTATCGAGGCTGCTCTGAAATTTCAGAATTAAAATAGTTACTTGGAATCACACTATCCTTTAAAGTCATGCTTTAAGGAGGTGGAACCCATGAAAAAGCCCAAGGACGAATTTGACATCGACATCCAGGCCTGCTCTGCCACAGACTGCACCGGCCTGATCCCCGCTCTTCCTCAGGATGAAGCACAGCTGGAGTCCTATCAGGACCTCTATCCCTTTAATCCGGAAGATGGATCAGCCAAACCCAAAAGCGTACGCTAGCCCGCCCGGTACTCCCTGGCAAATTCCCAAAACAGCTGCGCCGCCAGAGGCATCATCTGGCGGCGCTTTTTTACCAGATAAATGCTTGAGTCTTTTTTAGGCTCCACAATGCGCTTATAGACCAGTTTTCTCCCCCCGGTAAAGCTTTTCACCGATTCCGGACAGATGGCCACAGCTGTGCCGCTTTCCACCAAAGGGATCACTGCCGCCGGTGAATTGTAGATGCAGAAAATATTTCGTTCACTGGCCATATCGTTGAACCAGCTGTTGATCTCCTCCTGGAGCGGAATCCGTGAAGGGATAATCAACGCCTCGCTGCTGAGCATGGCAAGAGGAATATTCTCTCCCTTTTCCCTTGCCAAAGGAGACTCCTTTCCCATAACCGCAATCCACGGTTCGCTTTTTAAAAATTCCCGATCGTACTTTTCCATATCAAAGGGTTCCCGCATAATGCCAATATCCGCCAGATTCTGCTCCATTCTCTGGTTTACCTCATCGCCGCTTCCCGCCAAAATCTGAAAACGGATATTCGGATATTTTTCATGGAACCGCTCAATCAGCGCACACATCACCCCTGCGCCGCAGGACTCGGTCACGGCAATGGATATACTCCCATATGTACTGCTCTGAACCATCCCCAACTGGTATTCGGTCCGCTCCACCAGCGCAATAATCTCCTCTGCCTGCTGCTTTAAAAATTTCCCCTCCTCTGTCAGCTCTACCCGCCGCTTTCCCCGTATCAGAAGCTGAACCCCCAGTTCCTCTTCCAGCTTCTGAAGCTGACGGCTTAATGGCGGCTGGGCAATGCAAAGTTTTCCCGCTGCTCTGGTAATATTTTCCTCTCTGGCTACCTCAAGAAAATATCGCAGCGATTTAATATCCATCCCTTTTCCCCTTCCTTATCATACTTTTTTGATATAATACATCATATATTATATGTATTTTATTATATTAAAACTCTATGCTATAGTAAAGAAGATTCTAAGCGTTTCACAGAGTAAAAAGGAGTTTGAAAATGAGCATAGGAGAGAAGCAGGCCACCAGAATTCACTATAATATGGCGCTGATCGGAGGTTATCTTGGTACATACGGACTTCTGACCCGGGGAGGAAATTTTCCCTCTGCCCAAACCTCCAATCTGATCTCTATTGTTACTCTGATGATTGGACGGGATCCCCTCCATCTAATAGTACGCATAGGGGCTTTGGCTGTATATGTAAGCGCGATCGCCCTCTGCACCTGGCTCCCCAAACACACCAGGGTCCGGCTGCCGGAGGCAAGCCTCGCCGTCAGCTCCATTGCGGTTTTAGTCTCTCCCTTAATTCCTTTAGCCACAGATCCTTTCCTGGCTCTTTATCCGCTGTTTTTTGCCACTGCTTTTCAGTGGTGCAGCTTCAAGGCTCCCGGAGGTTTTACCTGCGCAACCATTTTTTCCACCAATAATCTGCGCCAGTTTTCCTCTGCCGCCGTGGAAGTATGGCTCAATCACGACGACTCCTTCCGAGATAAGTTCCGTTTTTTCGGCGGAACCCTCTTATCCTTCCATTGCGGAGCAGCGGCGGCCGTTCTTCTTTCCCTGAGCTTTGACGTAAAAGCCTCCCTATTCTGCTTGGTTCCCCTAGCTTCGGCCTGGATTCAGCTGGAAGCGGCAGCCCATCGGGTAAGAGCTGAACGGATAGCCTGAGAGGCGAGCGCCCAAACATAAGGCGCTAAGTACTCGTAAGCAAAAAAGCCTTCCAGGCAGGTGTTCATCCTGCCTGAAAGGCTTTTTCTCTCCTCTTTATGAACCTATCCTCTCATAAACCGCCCCAGGAATTCTCTGGTCAGCTGATTCTGGGGATTTTCAAAGATCTCCCGTGGAGTTCCTTCTTCCGCAATGACGCCTCCTGCCATAAAAACCACATGGCTGGACACGTCTCTGGCAAAGGCCATCTCATGGGTTACGATAATCATGGTCAGACCCTCTTTCGCCAGGTTGCGCATAACCTCCAGCACCTCTCCTACCATCTGGGGATCCAGGGCGGAAGTGGGCTCATCGAACAGCAGCAGCTCCGGCTCCATAGCCAGGGCCCTGGCGATAGCCACCCGCTGCTTCTGGCCGCCGGACAGCTGTCTGGGCTTCGCGTTGATATATGGGGCCATACCTACCTTCTCCAGATACTGCATGGCGTTCTTCTTGGCATCTTCCTTGTTCTTCTTTAATACCTTCACCTGTCCGATCATACAGTTTTCCAGCACGTTCATATTGTTGAACAAGTTAAAACTCTGAAATACCATGCCCACCTTAGCCCGGTAAGCCGGAGCGTTTACCTTTCCCCCCACAATATTCGTTCCGTGGTAGAGAATCTCTCCGGTAGTTGGCGTTTCCAGAATATTCAGGCACCGAAGCAGGGTAGATTTTCCGGAGCCGGAAGCCCCGATAATACAGGTCACATCTCCAGTACTGACAGAAAAATCAATGTCCTTCAAAACCAGATTGCTTCCGAAGGCTTTGCTCAGATGGCGGATTTGCAGAATTGTCTCTCCCATTATTCTTTATCCTCCTTTTTATCCTCGGAATAACGGTACAGCCCGCTGGTGAAGGCCAGCGTATCCGTCGTGGCCAGATCGTAATTGTCCTGTCCGTCCATCCGGTCTTCCAGCAGCCGCAGAATCCTGGAGCAGGTAAAAGTCATGATGAAATACATGATCATGGCAATGGTATAGGCCTCAAAATTCATATACAGAGCGCCGGCAGCCGCCTTGGTTTTGTAAAGGAGCTCCGCAATGCCGATTACAGAAAGGACGCAGCTGTCCTTAATGTTGATAATCAGATTGTTGCCGATCTGCGGCATAATATTGCGCAGAGCCTGGGGAAGGATGACATAAAGCATAGTCTGCACATGAGTCATGCCGATAGACTTGGCTCCCTCCGTCTGTCCCGGATCAATCGACAAAATGCCGCCCCGGACTGTCTCTGCCATATAGGCTCCTGTATTGATGGAAAGGATAAAATAGGCCGTCCCCCGCATGGACATGTTAATTCCCAGAAGAGGGAAGAGACCAAAGTAAATGAACATGGCCTGAGCCATCATGGGCGTACCGCGGAATACTTCCACATACACGTTCAAAATCGCCTTAATCACCCACAATACCAGGCGCTTTACCGGATTATCTCCTTTCTGGGAAGGAATGGTCTGGACAATGCCTACGGCAAAACCGATCAGGCATCCCACTGCCGTTCCCACCAGAGCGATCACCATACTCAGGCCGGCCCCCTGAAGCATGGACATACCATAGCGGTTAAAAACTTCCGCTACTCTGCCGAAAAAATCTGTTGGCATAGTTTTTCTCTCCTCACTTACCTGACACACTTAAGGGCGCAGTCCTCATATCCGGCCTGCGCCCCCGCAAAATTTAGTTGGAAAGGGGCTGAGCTGCGATCGCCTCATCCATCATCGCGGAAAAGTCCTCTTCCGTCATAGTGGACAGAACGCTGTCAATGGCTTCCTTCAGCTCCGTATTTCCCTTCTTCATGGAAATTCCGATGTTAATCTCCTCATCGCTTACCTGGAAATCATTCTCGCCGCCGCCAAACTCCAGCATCACGAAATCAGGATAAGCAACCAAAGCGCCCTTTCCGGTGGGTTGGTCCGTTACCACAATATCGCACTTATCCGCATCCAGGGACATCAGCATATCCGGGGCGCTGGCAGTAGCAGACAGAATGTTGGCGTCCTCGATCTGAGGCAGGCACACATCATACCAAATGGTGCTCTGCTGGGAGGTACAGGTAGCTCCCTTTAAGTCTGCCACGCTGGCAGCGCTGGCATAGGGGCTGTCCTTCTTTGTCAGGGTCACGATAGTCGCATAGTAATAGGGTACGCTGAAATCCACTGCCTGAAGACGCTCGGAGGTGATGGACTGGCCGGCGATAACGCAGTCCACCTGATCGGACTGCAGGGCGGGAATCAGGGAATCCCAGTCCAGACGAACGATTTCAAGATCATAGTTTAATTCTTCACAAATCTTTTTGGCCATCATTACATCATAGCCGTAAGCGTACTCATTGCTCTCGGAAATAGGAACAGCTCCGTTGGAATCATCGGGCTGGGTCCAGTTGTAGGGAGCGTAAGCGCACTCCATAGCGACTCTTAAAACCTTCTTCTCACCGGAATCCTCACCCTCTGCCGCCGCCTGGGTATCTCCGGCGGCCTCTGCCTCCGCCTGGGTCTCCGCAGCGCTTCCGGAACCGGAGCAGGCCATCAAAGATACGGACAGCAGTCCGGCCAGAGCCAGGCTCATGACTTTCTTCGCACTCATTTTCATAACTCTTCTCTCCTCATTTTGTAATTCTTCAGCAGCTGCTCAGGCCCAGCTTCCGGACGAATGCGAAGCCGGAAAACCACAAAATACTCCTGGCAAAAGAAAAAATCACACCTGAAAACCAGGTGTGACCCCATTGTCACCACGATTTCCTGAACTCTGCTTTTATGCTTAGTGTGCTCAGTATACCACAGTTTACGAGGTTTTCCAAGTCCTCTTTTTAAAAAAATAGCTGAATGAACGCTTAGGAACTTTTTTTCATAGAAACTTCTTTCATTTCCTCTTCTTTTCCAAAAAGCTTCTCCAAATCCTTCATCACATGCAGATAAGCCGGAACCAGGAAAAGGTCCGCCGCCACCCAGGCCGCCGGGCTGGCAAAGCACACCGCGATATATCCCAGAGCCGGGACCATCACAAATCCCATAAAAGACCTGGCGAACATCTCGCAGACTCCCGCCAGAATGGCCAGCTTGGAATAGCCCAAACCCTGAATCAGAAACCGCAGCACGTTGACATAGACCAGAGGAATGAATAAAAGAGCATTCCCCAGAAGGAACTGACGGGTCAGCTTTAAAATCTCCGTCTGACTCTGATCCAGAAACAGAAGGCCGATGGAATCTCCCGACACATAAAGTACCGCCAGAATCACGATGGAGTAGGCGATGCCCAAGAAGGCGCATACGTGCATGCCCTCCCGGATTCGTCCCAGCTTTTTGGCTCCCACGTTCTGCCCTCCATAGGTGGCGATGGTGGCTCCCAGGGCGTCAAAGGGGCAGCAGAAAAAGAGAATCAGCTTATTTCCCGCCGAAACCGCCGCCACTGCCAGGGCGCCCAGGCCGTTTACCGCGGTCTGCAGAATCACGCTTCCGATGGCTGTTATGGAGTACTGAAGTCCCATGGGAATCCCCATCCCGCAGAGAATGGCCATATGGCTGCGGCTGGGCTTCCACTCGTCTCCCTCCATTTTCAGAATCCGGAACTTCTTTCTCATGTAAATCAAGCAGAGAATACCGGAGATTGCCTGCGAGAGAATAGTTGCCCATCCTGCTCCCGCAACGCCCATATCCAGTACCAGAATGGCGAAAAAATCCAGCCCCACATTCAGCAATGAAGAAAACAGCAGAAACAAAAGAGGCGTGGTGCTGTCTCCCAGGGAGCGGATGATGCCGGAGAGCAGGTTGTAGAGATAGGTCGCCGGAATTCCAAGAAAAATCACGAAAATGTAATCGTAGGCGTCCTGGAAAATGTCCGCCGGCGTGTTCATCCACACCAGAATCTGACGGCAGAGCAGGCAGACCGCTACTGTCATCACCGCGGAAAATCCCACAGCCAGCCACCCGCTGTTAGCCACAAACCGTCGCAGAGCCCTCTCATTTCGCTCGCCGAACTTCTGGGCCACGGGAATGGCAAATCCGCTGCACACTCCCTGGCAGAAGCCGATAATCATAAAACTGATGGAACTGGTGGAGCCTACCCCCGCCAGAGCGTTTACCCCCAGGCATCTTCCCACAATAATCGTATCCGCCATGTTGTAGAGCTGCTGGAATAAAAGCCCGAAGAGCATGGGAATGTAAAATCCCAGGATCAGCGGAAGGGGCCTGCCCTGGGTCATGTCTTTTACGGCTGTCTTAGCCATTGTATGTTATCCTCCTTGCAAAGCTTCTCATTCCCCCCAACTTTGCAAAGTTTATGCCCTATCCCCAGTCAGTCGATAACCTCTATGCTCTCAATTACCGGCTGGTTCTCCGGCGCCACCGTTCCGTTGCCGTCCTCCACCGGAGTATCCTCGCAGATGGCGTCCACCGTCTCCATGCCGTCGGTTACATATCCGAACACGGCGTAATCCCCGTCCAGGTAGGTGCTGTCCTCATGGACAATGAAAAACTGGGAGCTGGCGCTGTCCGGGAACTGGGAGCGGGCCATGGAGATCGCGCCTCTGGTATGGCTTAAGGGATTCTCCACCCCGTTGGATGCGAACTCGCCCTTGATGGTCTCCTCCGAGCCGCCCATGCCGTTGCCCAGAGGGTCTCCTCCCTGAATCATAAAGCCGCTGATGATCCGGTGGAAGGTCAGGCCGTCGTAGAATCCCTCTCCCGCCAGCTTCAGAAAATTGGTAGCCGTAATGGGCGCTTCATCCGCATAAATCTCCACCATAATGGGCTCGTAATCCTCCATGTTGATGACCACGTGATGGCGTCCGCTTACAAGTTCCACCGGCTCCTCCTCTTCTGCCTCACCGGTCTCCCCTTCGCTTTCCGTCTCCTGGGCCAAACTGCTCTGAGCCGCCGTGGTCCGGGGAGCCTCCGTCTGGCTTCCGGAAGTTTCGTCGGCCGCGGCAGTTGTCTCCGTCTGGCTTTCGCTCTGTCCGGAACAGCCGGCCACAGAACCGGTAATCAACAGAGCCGCCATCCATATGTACATCCATTTTTTCATGCGTTGTATCTCCTTTTATTATTTATCGCTCATTTCAGAACATCCGATGTGAAAACGGGGGCAGAAACATACTGATAAGCGAGCTTAACGTCGGTTTCTGCCCCCGTTTTCCCGCCGTTCTGAACTGTTTCCCCCATATTCTATCATCCGTTTTTCCCTCCGTAAAGCCCCTTTCTGATGGAAAATTCCGCGAAAATTCCGCCGTCTGAATGATTGATTAATATTTTTTTAATTTTTCTTACAGTTCTCCGGCCTTCTTTACATTTGGAGGCGCCTTCGCTACTATATATTACAGACAGAGTTTAACTTTATGGAAAGGAGTTTTCCCATGAGCCCCCTGCTTCGGCTTTTTGCCAGCTGGATTTTTACCAATCTGCTTTATATGGTTTCCAGCCCCCATTCCTTCCTGACCCTGGAATATGTCCGCCGGATTTCTCTGAGGAACTTTCTTCTGGTCTGGCTGTTTTTCTATCTGCTGAGCGGTATCCCCTCCGCCTTAAATCTCAGGGGTAAGAAGCTGATTTCCTCCCTGGCTCCCTGTGCCGGTCTGTGTCTGGCCGTTCTGCTGGCAGGAGGCGTGGGGATTATATGAGCGGGGGACTGACTTTTCCCGTCTCCCGGAGACGGATTTGGATTCTGGTGGGGCTGATTCTTGGCGCCGCCGCTATTTTGTGGCTTCTTTTTACCGCCGGCCTTACCATTCTCCGGTACCGGCTGAACTATTCCTCCGCCTACGATTTCGGCATCTTTTCCCAGATGTACTACTATATGGACCAGTGCCTGCAGCCCCTGACCACCTGCGAGCGGGACGGCCTTTTAAGCCATTTTGCCGTTCACTTATCCCCCATCTTCTACCTGCTGCTGCCCTTTTACAAGCTGGTTCCCAGTCCGGAAACGCTGCTGTTGTTCCAGGCGCTTCTGGTGGTCAGCGGCGTCATTCCCTTATGTCTTCTTGGCCGGAACATGAATCTCGGTCCGGGGCCTGTCCTTGTATTCGGCCTGATGTACATCTGCTACCCTGCCTTTATGGGCGGCTGTTTTTACGATTTTCATGAAAATAAATTCCTCTCCGTTCTGATTCTCTGGACCATGTACTGGCTGGAATCGGGACGTTACAAGACCATGGGCTTTTTCGCCCTTCTGATTCTCCTGGTCAAGGAGGACGCACCGGTGTACGCCGCCTGTATCGGCCTGTACCTTTTTCTGGAAAAACGACAGTACCTGTGGGGCGGGGCTGTTTTCCTGTTCTCCTGCCTTTATTTTACCTCCGCCGTCTGGTTCCTGGACCATTTCGGGGACGGAGCCATGATTAACCGCTTTGACAGCTACATATCCGATGAATCCTACGGCCTCCTGAGCATGTTCAAGACCATCCTAGTGGACCCAGCCTATGTGCTGGCCCAAATCCTGACGCCGGACAAAATCCTCTTTCTCCTGCAGATGCTGCTGCCCCTGGGCTTCCTCCCCCTTATGAGCCTGCGTCTTGGAAAATGGGTGCTCCTCATCCCCTTTGTACTGATTAATCTGATGTCTAATTACAAGTATCAGCACTCCATCTTTTTCCAGTACACCTACGGCTCCGGGGCCCTCCTCTTCTACCTGGCCATGGCCAACTTCCGGGATTTGAAGCTGCCCATTTTCAGGCAGCTGCGTCCCCTTTTTCTGGGAAGCGGCCTCTTCTGCGCCGTGGCTTTGGTACTGACGGTGGGCTCCACCAAAACCCGCTATCTGGACCTGTGGGAAAAAAATGCTCCCAAGGCCCAGGAGGCCCGGGAGCTGCTGTCTGAAATCCCTCAGGAGGCGCGGGTGCGCTCCTCCACCTTTTTCATCCCCCAGCTGTCCATGCGGGATGAAATCTACGTATCCAAAAGCCGCCATCCGGTGGATTACGTGGTTTTGGACCTGCGTCCCGGATACGAGCGGGACCTTCCCCTGCTCCTGGATTACTACCGCAAAACCGGCTGGCAGCTGGCAGGAAGCGTTCAGGGGTACGTGGCCCTTTTCGCGGCTCCGGCTAGGGAAGCCGAGTCCCCGCCGTCTTCACCCGCTCCTTAAACTCCTCGTAAAACCGGTCCGGAGGGTAGGGCTTCAGATAAAATTCCCGGAGCACATAAAGGCTGGCTGTTTTCGCCTTCTCCTGGCTGTCCAGCCTGCCCTGGAGCTTTTTGTAAAAATCGTGCCACAGCAGCACAAAGGCCTCATACTCCTTTAGGTCCGGAGTGTCAATCCACTTGCGGACCTTGACCTTTGTCTTTGGCTCCATGGGACATTCGTGGACCTGAAGGAAGTACTTAAATCCCCCATCCTCATAGAAGCGGCCCAGGGGGAACATCCGGCAGAATCCCGGCCTGAAGGGATGGATACGGCAGCGCCCCTGTTCATTTAAAAAGATGCAGGCTTCCTCCTCCCCCGCCATCTTCAGGCAGGGAAAAATCAGTCCCTTTTCCATGTGAAAATCCAGAACGCTTCCCGCGATTTTCTCCGGTGTCTCCCCCAGTCCAATGCTCAGTCGGTGCAGATCCAGGGGGTCCAGCACCACCGACTCTCCCATGCCCTTGCAGCAGGCGCTGCAGCCCTTGCAGCCGCCGCAGTCCGCCCGCACCATATCATTTAATCCATAGAGTTTTCCGTCGGAAATCTCATCCATAGAAACATTCCGCTCCATCGCTGCCTCCTTATCTCCGCTCAGATGTCCGAACGGTTTCTCAAAAGTTTCTCCTGCAGAACTCCAGGCTGTTGGTAAAAAACATCTTTTTTACTGCCTTCTCGGGGATTTTCCGCTCCATCAGGTACTCCGCGGCGGCAGCAAACTTCTCCGGCCCGGCAAGACTCTGGTCGATATCCGCCCCGTCAAAATCGCTTCCGCAGGCAATCACATCCTCGCCCCCAAGCTCCAACATCCGGTACACATGGCGGCAGAGGGCCTCCAGGTCCCCTTTCCCTTCGTCACTTAAAAAGCTCCGGTAGAGATTCAGCCCTACCAGTCCCTTTCTCCTGACAATCTCCTGAAACTGCTCCTCCGTTAAGTTCCGCACATGACTGGCCACGGAGCGCAGGTTGGAGTGGGTGGCCACAAAGGGACGGCTGCTCACCTCGCATACCATGTCAAAGCCCCGGTCGTTGAGATGGGAGACGTCCGCCACCATGCGGAGCTGCTCCATCCGGCGGATGACCCGGATGCCAAAATCCGTCAGTCCTTTTTTGGTATTGTGTCCGCTCCCCAGCTCATTTTCCCCGTTCCACACCAGGCCCAGGAAACGGACGCCTTCCTGATACAGCTCCTCCACCCGCTCCAGTCTGCCGCCCAGGCAGGCGCCGCTCTCGGCGGAGAGAATCAGGGCGCATTTTCCCTCCCCTGTAATCCGCTCGATCTCCTCCCCGGAGCGGGCCTGGGCGGCCAAATCCCCCTGCTTTTTTAACAGTGTCTTAAAATAAGCGCAATTCCGGTCAAAATATGCTTCCGCTTCCGGCCCTCTCACCGTATCCGGTACAAAAATCGCCATGGTCTGGCACAGCCGATGAAACAGGGGGAGGTTCCTTAAGGAGAACATGGTCCCCTCGCTTAAGAAATCCTTCCCCTCCTCCTGGTAGTTCACCAGGGTATCGCAGTGCAAATCAAACAGCTCCATTTCCGTCCCATCCTTCCCTTATCCTGTATCTGGCGTCATTGCTCCTCAGTCCTCACCAGTATATCGGAAAATAAAAAAAGACGCAACGGATTCGGAATAATTTCCGAACCGCGTTCCGCCTTTTTCACATAGCTGCTCAGGACATTTCTCCTGGATTTCCTCCCCAGAGGACCTCTGTCCGGTTATTGTGGAAGGGCAGCACTGTCTGAAAATGATTCTCCCCCACCATCTCCAGAAAATCCTTCCGGCTCTGGTGATGGGGATAGGCCATGGTAAAGGCCTTTCCCTCCTGCAGCAGCCGCTCCGTACAGCACCCTTTTTTCACCCGTCCGGTAAGAAGGGCAACGGCGCCGTTTTCCGTTTCCTGAAGGGCCAGCTGGCTGTTTTCCGGCTTCTCCAGGTGGGTATCCCCGATGAGGAGAACGTCATAGCCGTTTTCATCCGTGGAGGACCGGTCCAGAAAATCCCTAAGCTCTCCTGCGGCCTCCGGCTTGACCCACTGCTCCCACTTTAAGGTCTCCCGGATGAGATTTTTCATGGTCTCATCCGCCCTGAGCCTGGCCCCCGGAAGTCCCCGGCGCAGCATGAGGACCACCTCCAGGCCTCTGCCGTACTTGGGAAGGGGCATGATGACCCGCCTGCCCTCTGTCAGGATTTCCCGAATCCGCTCCGTCATCCTGGCCCTCAGCCCGTCTCCGTCCTCCATGGCGTCCACATGGGCGCAGTCCAGAATGGCCAGCTGGGCCTGACGGCCCTGGATGAGGTCCGTTTCATAGGCAAGGGCTCTTCTCTGGTAATCGCCGGAATAGCACACATTTCCCGCCGCGCCGAAGAGATGGAGCCAGATGCTCCCGGCGCAGTGTCCCGTCCTGCCGTAAAAGAAGGACAGGCCGCCCTTTAAGGTCACCGGCTCGGTCATCCCGCCCTTGGGGTCCGGGAGGAGAATGGTCTTGTCATAGTCGATGCCGGAGAACTTCATAGTAGGCGCCGTGGTCACCAGCCATCCGTAAAAACCCTGACGGCAGAAATGCTCAAAAGCTCCGCTGTGGTCCTTGTGGCAATGGCTTAAAAAGAGATAGTCCGTCCGTTTTAAGATTTCCGGCTCCACTTTTGGATAGGGCTGAGGGTCCGTATCCATGATGCCGCAGTCCAGCATACAGTATCGGTCCTCCTCCATAGGCAGCAAAAAGCAGCTTCTGCCGTGTTCTCCATATCCGCCTTTAACCAGCAAGCGATTCATAGACATACAATTTCTCCTTATCCACCTGAACAAACCCTTCCGCCTGTTCCGGAATGGGATTTTGATGGAGAATGCAGAATTCCTGTCCGTTTCCGGCCTCCATCTTTACCCGATAGCAGCCTCCCTCAAAGGTGGAGAGGATGGAGCGGGCCTTAAAGCAGTTGCCCTCCGCCTTCTCCCCCAGCCAGTGCCCGTCCTCCGGGCGGAAGCGCAGCTCGGCCAGGCTGCGGTCCGGGGCTTTTGCAGTCTGGTCCCCGGAAGGAAAGAACATTCCCTCCAGCTGCTCCTGGCCCACCTGAATCCGGCAGTCACTTGTGTTCCCTTCCAGAAGCGTTACTTCTTTCAAATCATTTCCCGCTCCCAAAAGTCCGGCCACCAGGGCGGTTTTGGGCTTCAGGTAGCAGTTTTTCGGTTCATCGGCCTGGTCGATTTTTCCTCCGTTCATGACGATAATCCGGTCCGCCATGGCAAAGGCCTCGGAGGGGTCGTGGGTCACATGGAATACCGTGGTTTTCAGCTTGTGGAACAGATAGGACATCTCCGTGCGCATCTCAATCCGCAGCTGCACATCCAGGTTGCACAGAGGCTCGTCCAGCAGCACGATGGAAGGCTTGGTCACCAGCGCCCGGGCGATGGCCACACGCTGCTGCTGTCCTCCGGAAAGCTCCGCCGGATAGCGGCCCAAAAGCCCGTCCAGATGGAGCAGTCCCGCAATCTCGTCCACCCTTCTTCTGCTCTCCTCTTTGTCCACCTTCTGGATTTTCAGGCCGTAGGTGATATTGTCCTCCACCTTCATATGAGGCCACAGGGCAAAATCCTGAAACACCATATTGATGCCTCGTTTTTCCGCCGGCAGGTTGTGATGGGGGCCGGATACCTCCTGGCCCCGGATGCGCACCACGCCTTCATCCAGAGGCAGGATTCCGGCAATAATCCTTAAAAGGGTGGATTTTCCGCAGCCGGAGGGCCCCAGTACGCTGATGATTTCTCCCTCCTCCACCTTTAAGCTGATGCCGTTTAGCACCTGGGTTTTTCCATATTTCTTTTTTACATTATCAATCTCAAGTATGGTCTGCATACCGTTTCCTCTTTCCCAAATTCAATATCACTTCCAGCAGAAGCATGATGGCCACAATAAAGGTTCCTCCTACAATGGTGGCCGCCGCGGCGTAGCCGAAGTTCAAGTCATTGTAGGAATCGCTGATGTATACCGGCAGGGTGCTGTAGTTGGGCGGATACAAAATAGTGGTGATGGCCAGGTTGAATACGCTGCCTCCAAAGGCCGCCAGTACCGCCGACACCATGCTGGAATGCAGCAGGGGCAGGAGAATGGTCTTCAGCCTGCGCCCCAGCCTGGCTCCCTGTACCTGAGAAGCGGTCAAAAGCTCCTGAGGCACCTTGGACATGCCTCCTACCAGCACACGGTTGATGAGAGGCACCGCTGAGGCCACGCTGGCCAGCACCAGGATGGAGGGCTTTCCATAGAGATTCAATCCCAGGGGCTGAAGCCATTTCTGGTTCCACACGAAAATATATCCGATGCCCAGCACAACTCCCGGAACCGCCATGGCGACCAGAGTCAGCATATCGATGAGCCGCTTTAATTTAAACTGTGAGTAGGTCAGGATATAAGCTACCGCGAACCCGACCAGCAGGCCGATGACCGCCGCCACGGAGGCAAGGGTCAGGGAATGCCTGACGCCGGTCAGAAGGGCTCCGTCCATCTGCAGCACATTTTGATAATTGTCCAGGGTAAAGCGGAACTTCTCGATGCTGAAGGAATCGGAGAAGGACATAATAAAGTTGGAGCCCACGGGAATACCTAAGGCCACCAGGCTGAAGAGGCCGCAGGACACCGTCAGAAGGGCCGTCACTCCTTTTCCCGCCTTTTTCGGAATTACCTGCTCCGTCCCGCTGTCCAGGTAATCGAACCGTTTCCTTCCCATGACATAAAACTGCAGACCCATGGCGATGACAATCATCACCACCAGGTAAAGGGACAGCACCCCGGCCATGTCAAAGCGCACCGGCGAGGAGCAGATGGCGCTGTAGATGGTATAGGGCAGGGTGGGGAAGGAATAGACCGCCGTAATGGTGGAGGACATTCCGTAATCACCTACGGTGTCCATAAAAATCAGCATGGCCGCGGAAAAATAAGTGGGCATGCACAAGGGCAGCTGAACGCTGGTCCAGGCCTTAAAGGGGGTGGCCCCGTTCAGTCTGGCCGCGTGGACCAGCCGGGCCGGATACCACTCCAGAGCCGCTTTGATGGCTACATAAGCCATGGGATATTTACACAGCACCATCACCGTCACCAGGCCGGGGAAGCTGAACAGGAAATTGTTCATTCCCTGGATGCCCAGCCAGGAACGGGCGATTCCGTTTCCGGAAGCGAAGTAAACCCAGCCCTGGGCCAGAATAAAGGACGGCATAATCATCAGAATCCAGCTGACAATGTCCAGAAGCTTTGCCAGAGGGAAGTCGTATTTGACCCGTATGTGAGCCAGGACGCCCGCCAGCAGAAGTCCCAGCACCGTGGTACACAGGCTCATGGTGGCGGAATTGATGAACGCTTTTTTCCAGAGGGGCCGGACAAATACATCCAGCACCAGATTTAAATTGCCCAGGTCCAGCTCACTGAGCGTCAAACCCGGGCATACAACCTGAATCAGCACTGTAACCAAAGGCAACAGCACCAGAATAGTCAGGATCGCTAAAACCAGCGATCCTGCAATATTTTCTCTTAACTTCATGGTATGTACTCCACTGTTCCAAAACCTTATTCAGAATCTTACATTGCGGACATATCGGCAAACCAGGCCTTGATATCCGCCTCGTTCTCAGCGCCGAAGACCACATCCGCCACTGCCATCTTCGCATTGGGGTCCCGGTCTTCCTTCTGCTGCACGCCTTCTACGGAAGGCTCAAAGTAACCCTCGTCGCCGGTATTGACCAGCGCCTGCTGGGTATCCGCATCCAACAGGAAATTGACGAACATCTGTGCAATCTCCATCTGGTCGGTGGAAGCGTTGATGGCCGCTACTCTGGTGGAACCGGGCGCTCCCTCCTCGGGCCATACGATGGTGATGGGCTCGCCGCTGTTTACCATCTCATAGGCATTGCTCTCCTGAAGGAGGGCTACGGAGATTTCCCCGCTGGCCAGAGCCTGGACAACCTGGGGGTTCTTGGGATAAACCTTCAGTCCCTGCTCAAAGAGGGTGGTAAAATACTCCTGTCCCCCTTCCATTCCCTTGGAGTCCATAATCTGCGCCGCCAAAGGATAGGCGGGAGCCGCTACGCCTGGGTCCGCCATGCCTACCTGTCCCTCAAATCTGGGGTCGGTCAAATCGTCAATGGTCTTGGGGGCAGTGGTCTCATCGTACACATCGTTGCGGTACACCAGTACGCCGGCCGCATGGGTGCCTGTGGGGTAAAAGCACTTGTTGTCCGGAACAAGGCCGGCGGAAAACTCCGTCAGGTTGGCCGCGTTCTCCGGCTCCCAATCAGTCAGAAGAGAGCCGTCCTGGGAAAGGTTGTAAATGTCGTACATGGAATCAATCCACACCACATCCCACTGGGGATTGCTCTTCTCCGCCTCGATTCTGGACATGGTCTCCGCACCGTTTCCGACTACCACTTCCACATCATATCCCGTTGCTTCCTTAAACATATCGCCGATTACTCCGTCGAAATCGTTCAAGTAAACCAGAAGGGGCTCCGTCTGCTCTGGCTGTCCCTGAGCCGCCTGGCTTCCCTCCTCTGTTTGGGATTCTTCCTGGCCGCTCTCCGCCTGACTGCTGCTCTCCTGGCTCTGTGCAGCCGTAGTCTCCTGTGATGTGCTGCTGGTGGAGCAGGCGGTCATCCCCGCCGCCATACATGCGCAAAGCCCTAAGGCCAAAATTCTTCTTTTCACTCTTGTTTCCTCCTGTTCTCTCCGAATTATAAAGCTCAGTATCTTTGCCAATGGAATGATTGTACAACGGAAACTTTGTTATAAATATCACAGTGTGGTCATTTTTTTGTAAATTTCTCGTAAATCCATCTTGGCCGCCTCAAATGATTCATGACACTTAGGAGTTTCTGGCAATGTTTCCAGTATTGACAGAGGAGATTAAATGAGATACGATATGTAGTGCGCATTTTGCAACATAATACTATATGAAGTAATTATTTGGAAATTGGAGGATTACAGCATGAACGTTCGCAAACGAAGCGGCAAAGTGGTTCCCTTTAACGCGGAATTCATTTCACGGGCTATATCTCTGGCCTCTGCCGCAGCAGGAGAGCATGACGAGGAGGAAATCGCAAGTATCACTCAGGCAGTAACAGAAAAGCTGCAGGCCCTCAAGGAGGAAATCTGGGACATAGAAACAATCCAGGATACGGTGGAGGAGACCCTTTTTGAGAAAAAGCACTACCAAACCGCCAAGGCCTACATCCGCTATCGCCTGGAAAAGGAAAAAGAAAGAGCCAGTGCCGACTGGAAGGAAGGTATTTTAAGCCAGGAATTTTTAAGTCCCTACAAGCACTCCCCCAATCCGATGGATCAGCTGGGAGCCTTTGTATATACCCGTACCTATTCCCGCTTCCTGCCCCGCCTGGGACGCCGGGAATTCTGGTGGGAAACCGTCTGCCGGGCGGTGGAATACAACTGCTCCCTGGCTCCTACTTCCAGGGAGGAGGCGGAGAAGCTCTACGACAATATCTACCATATGCGTCAGTTTCTCTCCGGCCGTACCCTGTGGGTGGGCGGGACTCCGGTAGCGGATCAGTATCCCATGGCCAACTACAACTGCGCTTTCACGGTTATTGACAACTTTTCCGCCTATCACGATCTCTTCTACCTGTTGATGGTGGGAAGCGGCGTAGGCGTCCGGGTATTAAAATCCGATGCCGAGAAGCTTCCGCCGGTGCGCACGGATTTGGAAATCCTCCATAAATCCTACGCTCCCCTTGCCCCTAGGGACCGCCTGGAATACACGGATTTGACCTTCTCCCGTGACACTGCCACCCTTGCCATCGGTGATTCCAAGGAGGGATGGGCTCAGGCCCTGACCCACTACTTTGACATCATCACCAACCGGGAGTACAGAGGGCTCCACCGTCTGGTAGTGATTTACGACTCCATCCGTCCCAAGGGGGAGCGGCTGAAAACCTTCGGCGGCACCGCCAGCGGCTTCGGCTCCATGATGGCCATGATTGATAAAATCCATAAGGTCATCGCCGCCGCAGGCTCCCGTTCCGGCACCCAGTGGGTGTCCTTAAAGCCCATCGACCTTCTGGACATTGCCAATATCATCGGGGAGAACGTAGTTTCCGGCGGTGTGCGCCGGACTTCGGAAATCGGGCTCATCGACGCCGACGATGAAACCTGTATCCAGGCCAAGAGCCACCTGTACCGCCAGGTAAACGGCCGCTGGGAGATTGACAAGACCATCGCCCACCGCCAGATGAGCAACAACTCCATTTTCTACAGGGAAAAGCCCACCAGAGAAAAGCTTCACTGGCATCTGCAGCAGATGCGCTACTCCGGCGAGCCCGGATGGATCAATGAAATCGCCGGCACAAAGCGCCGTCCGAACTTCAACGGCTGCAACCCCTGCGGTGAGATTCTCCTGGACAGCCACGGGCTCTGCAACCTGACCACCTTAAATGTGATGGGATTCGTGTCCGAGGACGGCAAGCTGGACCGGAAGGCCCTTCTGGAGGCCCAGCGCCTTTCCGCCAGGGCCGGATACCGCATGACCTGCCGTCAGCTGGAAATGTTCTCCTGGAACACGGTGCAGCAGCGTGACCGCCTGTTGGGATGCTCCCTCACCGGATGGCAGGATATGGTCAACGCTACCGGCATGACCAGGGACGAACAGATTGGCCTTCTGGAGGAACTTCGGGAAACCGCCCACAAGGCAGCCAAAGACATCGCCCTGCGCTTAGGCGGAAATGTTCCCCTGCTGGTTACCACCATCAAACCCGAGGGAACCCTCTCCCTCCTGCCCACGGTATCCAGCGGAGTCCATTATTCCCACTCTCCCTACTACATCCGCCGCATCCGCATCACCGCCGCCGACCCCTTATGCCGGGTCTGCGAGGATTTGGGATACCCGGTGCTTCCGGAAGTGGGACAGGACCCTCAGGACCCCACCACCAAAGTGGTGGAATTCCCCGTTCAGGCTCCCTCCGGCCGTGTAAAAGCCGATGTGTCCGCTATTGAACAGCTGGAAAATTATAAGATGTTCATGGAGCATTATGTGGACCACAACTGTTCCATCACCGTCCATGTGCGGGACAATGAGTGGGACGAGGTCGAGCAGTGGGTATGGGACAACTGGGATGACGTAGTTGCCCTGTCCTTCTTGAGCTACGATGACAGCTTCTACGAGCTGATGCCCTACGAGGCCATTGATGAAGCAGAATATGAGCGCCGCAGGGCGGCCATGAAACCCTTTAATCCTTCTCTCCTGTCCCGGTATGAGCGGGAAGAGACAGAGCTGGATTTGGGAGACCCGGAATGTGCAGGAGGAGCCTGCCCCATCCGGTAAGATTTTCAATGGATATAAAGGGAGCGCCTCGAAACCAGACGGATTTCGGTGCGCTCCCTCTCTTTGCCGCTACAAATCAACGGTCTTTTCATCTCTGTCCAAATCTTTATAAATGCCATGAAAATAAATTTTCATGAATTTCATGACGCTTTCTTTTGTGTACTCCGGCTCATTTTCCTTAAAATCGCAGTAATTGTAGGCGATAAAATCAATCATCAGATACATATAGGCCGCATGTTCCAAATCCACATCCTCCCGGAGAATCCCTTCCTCCCGGTCCCGTTCCAGATAATCCAGGACCTTGCTGTAAAACAGGGTGTTTTTGATATCCTCCACAAAAAGGGGATACAGCAGGGATTCTTTGTTTTTCAGGATAATACGGAACAGAAGGTCTCTCGTCTTCGTCTCTGAGCCGGTACGGGCCTTCATCTTCTCTTTAAAATAGGAAAGCAGGGCCGGTGAATGGATCTGTTCCGGTTTTGGCTCCTCCTGCACCACCTGCAGGTCATAGAGATAGAGAAGCAGCTCATGTTTGCTGGAAAAGTATTTATACAGGCTTCCCACGGAAATTCCCGCATACTCCGCAATCCGATTCACGCTGGCCTTGCTGTAATGATCCCTGTATGCAGAAAATTCCTTCAGCGCCCCGTCGCAGATCCTCTTCTGCTTATCTTCCGGCAGTCTAAAAAATGTATCGTAAGGCATAATCGTTATCCTCCCTTTGGATTCATTATATAAAACACAAATTGACAAATCAAGAAAGTATGGTAATATAAAAGTGAGTCGACTCACTTTTTTAAAGCAGGCGGCTTGTTACCCGATTCAAAAATACATACGGAAGGAATGGACAAATGAGAGAAAAGGAATTTACCTTCAGAGCGATTTTTTTCGGCATCCTGGTGGGCATAATCCTCCAGTGCGTTATGGTCTATCTGGATGCGGTAGCCGGTTTGGATATGAATGTATCCTCCATTGCCACTATGCTGGGAATCCTGCTTATGCCCCTGGTTGGCGGCGCCGTCAGCATACGGGAAGTGAATATCATGCAGACCTGCGCATCGGCCGTGGCCCTGTGCTACGGTTCCATGACCGGAAATTACATGGCCATGATGCTGACCGGACAGAAATTTGACTGGCTCGGCACCCTGATTCCGATTTTTCTGGCAAACTCCATCGGAATCTGTGTTGTTTCTCTTCTGCGCAATCAGTTTGTTTTTGACGAAAAACTTTCCTTCCCTCAGTCTGTTATGGCCCGGACCGCCCTGGAAAAGGTTGGAAAACTCTCCGGCCGGGAAGCCAGGCTCCTTTATCTGGGAATCGCTGTTGGAGGCGTGATTTCTCTTCTTCAGAATTTCGGTTTTCTTCCCTCTTCCATCGATTTTACACCCCTTCTGCTGGAGCACATGACATTGGGGGTATTGGTGATGCCCCTGATTCTCGGGCTGGGATATATGATTGGCTCCAGGGCAAGTCTGTGCATGCTGGCTGCCGCACTTCTGGTCAATCTGGTTGAAGCTCCCTTGGGCGTCCGCAGCGGCTGGTTTGAAAATCCTGCGGAAAAATTTTCTTCCATGCAGAATTTTAATCTGCCCGCAGTCATCGGCATCTCGCTCTGCGCCGCCATCCTCCCGCTGCTGGGCCAGTGGCGCACCTTCGTGGACCTGTTCAAGATGAAGGACAGCAAGGACGAGACCTCCGACATACCCTTTTTGAAGATTCTCTTCCTGCTGATTGCCTCCATGGCCGCCATCACCCTGTTCTGCCGTTTTTATTACGGCGTGGGCATCCCGCTGATGATCTTCTCCCTGCTGCTCTCCTGCTTTTTCGCCATTATCACCGTGCGGGTCCAGGCTGAATCCGGGCTGACCGCCTCCATGGCCTTAAACATCTGCCAGATTTTCATTGTATACGCCCTGACCAGGAACACCATGCTGTCCCTGCTCATCCCCTTTATCAGCATGAACATCTTCGTCCTGGCTCAGAATACCATGGGCGATCTGAAAACAGGACAGATGGTGGGATCTTCTCCCAAAAAGCAGATCTGGGCCCAGTACGCGGGCATCTTAGCCGGTTCCGTTTTTGCGGTCATTATCTTCTACGGACTGGTCACCCTCTACGGGCTGGAATCAGAGAAGTTCTCCTATCCCGTGGCCCATATGTACCAGTCCCTGATTTCCGGAGTCGCGGAATCCGGGGCGGCGGAAATGTTCAATCTGGGCAGATTTGGGATCGGAGGAGCCATCGGCGCCCTTCTCTCCCTCCTTGGACTTCCGGCCGGCGGAATCGCCCTGGCCCTCTATCTGGCACCCACCACCATCCTGGGCGTCGCCCTGGGCGGACTGATCCGTCTGGTCATTGAAAAAGCCAAAGGAAAAGAGACCGCGGCTCGTTTCATCAATGTCTCCACCGGCTTCGCCATCGGCGACGGCGTTGTCTGTGTCATCGTACTCTTAGTCACCTTACTTTCTTAAAAGAACAGGAGGAGAACATGTTTGATCTTCTAATCAAGGGCGGAAGTGTATGCGATGGTTCCGGCGCCGCAGCCTACACGGCGGATATCGCCGTCAGGGACGGACAGATCGCGGCCATTGGAACCTTCCCGGAAGAAACGGCACAAACGGTCATCCACGCCGCTGGCAAAACCGTAACGCCAGGCTTCATCGACCCTCACACCCACGTGGACAAAACGGTTTTGCTGGCCCCGGAGCTGGAGCCATATTTAAAGCAGGGCGTTACCACCGTAGTGACCGGGAACTGCGGACAGAGTCCCGCGCCTCTAGGGGAGGAGGTCTTCTATGGGAGCATGCAGAATTTTCAGTATCTGGAGCAGACCGGAGCGGACCTCTTTGAGATGGTTTCTTTCTTTCAGGATAAAGCCAGAGCAAAAAAGGCCATGAAAGCAATCTTCTCCGTGGATTTGGACTGGGACAGCTTCGGCTCCTTCTGGGAAAAAGCCGGAAAACTTCCTTTGGGAGGAAACATCGTGCCCCTGGCTGGCTATAACGCCATCCGGACCGCCGTCATGGGGAAGGACTGTTTAAGGCCTGCCCGTCCGGATGAGTTAAAACAGCTGGAACTTCTCACCGAGCGCTGTATGGAGCAGGGGGCCTTCGGGCTCTCCACCGGAAGAGACCCCAACTATGTTCCGGGACCCTGGGCTTCCGATGAAGAAATGATCTCCATGCTCCGCATCGTAAAAAAATACGACCGGATCTTTACCAGCCATACCTACAACGTGGATTCCATGGGAAAGAACGACCGCATGGGCGGTTACCGGGAAATGATAGGCCAGGCAAAGGCGGCCCAGGTACGCTCCAATGTCTCCCATGTCCATATTTCCGGCATGGCCGGCACCGCCAGGGAGGCTGCTCTGGCAGCGGAGAGGACCCTGGAATATTTCCATCAGGTCCGGCAGGAAGGCATTGACCTTTCCTTCGATATCATACCGGATGTGGCCTTTTCTGATTTTACCCTGCCCTATTTCAGCTTTTTCCTTAAAGGCCTGGTCGTCATGTCCGGGAGCCGCCGCCAGCTGGCCCGCAATTTCAGGCGGGAGGAATTCCGTCAGATGGTTCGCCAGATGGTCCGAAACGGGAAAATGGCCTATTTTAATCCGGATATAAAGGGAAATGATTACTGGTTTGGCGGAATCATAGTCACCCGCCACCAGGACAGCCGGTTTGTAAGAAAGACCCTGATGGAATGCGCCCGGATCATCGGGAAAAATCCTCTGGAATCCGTTATGGACCTGTTTGCTGGGGACCCCGATATGGCCGCGGACTTTTTAATGGAGGACTACCTGGACTGCTCCCTGGATATATTGTTTTCTCATCCCCTGTCCATGCCCTGCTCCGACGGGCAGTCCTATCCCAGAACCTATAACTGGACCGGCAGCGCGGAAGTTCCCATCTACTGCAACGCCACCAACGTGGGATTTATGCCGGAATACCTGCGTCGCTTCGGCAAACAGGATTTTGAGGAGGCCGTCAGACGGGCCACCTCCCTTCCGGCCCGGCGGTTCGGCATCCGGCAGAGAGGGGAAATCGCCGTTGGAAATTACGCGGACCTTGTGGTCCTGGACCGGGAGCGCTTAAAAAGCTTTGGGGCGGAACGGGACCCTGAGGGCATCGAGTATGTGATCGTAAATGGAGAAATCGCCGCCAGACAGGGCCAGCTGACCGGCAGCTACAAGGGCCAGGTACTGAGGCCCGGCCGGTAGACGGCTCAGGATCGCAAATATTTTCATGAGGAGCATGTACATATGAAACGAGAAAATGCATGGAACAGCTATGGGAAAGACCAGTTAAAGGAGTTGGAGGCCCTCTGCGCCCATTACCGGAGCTTTCTCGACCAGAGCAAGACGGAGCGGGAGTGCGTGAAATCGGCAGTGGTCATGGCCGAAGCCGCAGGCTACCGGAATCTGGCCCAGGTCATAAAGGACCGGCAGAGCCTGAAGGCCGGAGATAGGGTTTACGCCGTCTCCATGAAAAAAACCGCAGTGCTGTTTCATCTGGGGACCAGGGCGCTGGAAGAAGGGATGAATATCCTGGCAGCCCACATTGACTCCCCCAGACTGGATGTGAAGCAGAATCCGCTCTACGAGGAGGGGGAACTGGCCTATCTGGACACCCACTATTACGGAGGCATCAAGAAATACCAGTGGGCCGCCCTTCCCCTTGCCATCCATGGCGTTGTGGTGAAAAAGGACGGCCGCCAAATCCCCGTCGTCATCGGGGAGTCGGAGGAAGAACCGGTAGTCGGCGTAACGGACCTGCTCCCCCATCTGGCCAAGGTGCAGATGGAGAAAAAGGCTTCCGATGTCATTGAAGGCGAGAAACTGGATGTGTTAATCGGCAGCCGCCCGCTGGCCGGCCAGGAACAGGAGGCCGTTAAGGCCTGCCTGCTAAAGCTTTTCAAGGATTCCTATGGCATCGAGGAGGATGATTTTCTGTCCGCGGAACTGGAAATCGTGCCGGCAGGGAAAGCCAGGGAAGCGGGTCTGGACCGCAGTATGATCATGGCCTACGGACAGGACGACCGGGTGTGCGCCTTCACCTCCCTGGCCTCTCTTTTAAATGTGGACCAGGTGGAGAGGACCTCCTGCTGCATCCTGACCGATAAGGAGGAAATCGGGAGTGTAGGCGCCACCGGCATGGAATCCCGCTTCTTTGAGAACGCCGCGGCGGAGCTGATGGACCGGATGGGGGAATACAGCGAACTGAAGCTGCGAAGATGTCTGGCTAATTCCAGGCTTCTCTCCTCCGATGTGAACGCCGCCTACGACCCCCTCTACGCCGATGCCTATGAGTCCAGAAACGCTTCCTTTTTGGGAAAAGGCATGGTATTCAACAAATTTACCGGAGCACGGGGAAAGTCCGGCTCCAATGACGCCAATGCGGAATACATCGCCCGTCTTCGCCGCATCCTGGACGAGGAACACATACACTATCAATTTGCCGAACTGGGCAAAGTGGATTTAGGAGGCGGGGGGACCATCGCCTATATCCCGGCCCGCTACGGGATGGAGGTCATCGACTGCGGCATCGCCGTCCTCAATATGCACGCCCCCTGGGAGATTACCAGCAAGGCCGACCTCTATGAAACGAAAAAAGGCTATGAAGCTTTCCTGAAGAAAGCCTGAGGATTCCGTCATCTTTATGGGAAATCCGGTATGTTTTTTGCAGATGAGCCATATATGAAAAATCCGGAGTCTCCGCTTTGAAAGGCTCCGGATTTTTGATTTACGTCATCCGTTTTTCGCCTGCTTCATAACCGCCTGCCACTGAGCGGCGCTCAGTTGTGCACATTTTTGTACCCTCTCCGGAGCCGCGCCTTCTCTCAGCATGCTCCCTTTTCGATTCCCTCGAACCTGTTTCTCCGGCTCATTTCTCATAGACAGACTTCTCCTTTCATCATACAGTATTTTTTGTTTTCTGTAAATTTTTTGCTTTGGAATGGTTCCGAACATAACAGACTACTTCCTAATCCTATATCCTGACCACGCAGATGCAGACAGGAGGCCGTCCGAACCGACAGCCTCCCATTTTCTGAAATTGTATTTCAATTATCCCTTATCAGATATGATTCGCCACCTCAAAAGCGTCCCAAATCCCATACATAATGTTGGACACCTTCTTGGCGTCTCCCAGCAGGTAGAGCTCCGGCACATCAAATTCCAGCTCATGGTACAGGGAATTTTCTTCCTTATATCCCACTGCCAGAATCACGCTGTCACAGGGAATCTCCTTCTCTCCCTCTGCCGTGTCCGCCTTCAGGATGCCATTTTGATACTCCTTCACCCGTGCTCCGGTGGTCACCTGAATCCCTTTGTAGAGAACCAGACGCTCCAGCATGTCCTTATTGGCATGGCAGAGGGGGCCGTTCACCGCCAGGATTTTGTCCAGGGCCTCCACGATGGTCACGTTTTTCCCCTGCTCTCTCAGCCAGAGGGCGGTCTCGCAGCCCACCAGGCCTCCGCCGATAATAACCGTGTCCGTTCCGCAGTCCGCTTCCCCAAGAAGCACCTGGGATGCGGTATAAACATGGGCGTCATCCCCCAGGGAGAAGCGCTTGGGTGTGGAACCGGTGGCTAAAATCACCGCATCGTAATCTCCTTCCAGGATTTCCTCTTTGGTGACCTCATGGTTCAGGTAAACCGGAACCCGAAGCTCCTTTAAAGTCTTAGCGTACCAGTCCGCCAAGGCAAGGTCGTCCTCCTTGAAATCCGGCGCTCCTCCGGGAATCAGATTGCCTCCCAGACGGCTTCCCTTCTCATAAAGGGAGGGTTCATGGCCCCGGATGGCCAGCACTCTGGCCGCCTCGCAGCCTGCCACGCCGCCTCCCACAATCAGCACCTTCTTCTTTCTGAGAATGGGCTCGTAGGCCATATCCCGCTCTCTGGCTGCCTGGGGATTGACCGCGCAGTTAATCATGGAGTACTCCTGCACTCTTCCCATGCATCCTTCCTGACAGGAGATGCAGGGGCGGATACAGCCTCTTCTTCCTGCCCGCAGTTTGTTCACATAATCCGGGTCCGCCAGAAGGGGACGGCCCAGGCTGATGATATCGCACTCGCCATTTTCAAGGGCTTCCAGAGCCATATCCGGGTCGTCCATACGGCCTGCGCAGAGTACCGGCACGTCCACCACTTCCTTTACCATCTTACAGTAGGGACGGTACAGCCCCTTCTTCTGGTACATCGGCGGATGATTCCACCACCAGGCGTCGTAGGTTCCCACATCCGTATCCAGGGCGTCGTAGCCGTATTCCACCAGCAGCTTGGCGGCCTGAAGTCCTTCTTCAATATCCCGGCCTTTTTCCTCAAACTCCTCTCCCGGGAGAGCTCCCTCTCGCCAATCCTTAATCATGCTCTTGACGCTGAACCGCAGGGCGACTGGGAAATCCTGTCCGCAGCGGGACTTAATCTCCTCCACCACCTCTCTGGCAAAGCGCAGACGGTTCTCCAGGGAGCCGCCGTACTCATCGGTCCTCTGATTGAACATGGAAATGGCAAACTGGTCCAGCAGGTATCCTTCATGGACGGCGTGAATCTCCACTCCGTCAAATCCGGCCCGCTTGGCATTGTAGGCGCCGTCTCCGAAGGACTTGACGATGCTGTGAATCTCCTCCACGGTCAGAGGCCGGCAGATTTTATCCAGCCAGCGGTGGGGAATGGCGGAAGGCGCCACCGGCGGGAACTCACCTAAGTTGGTGGGAATGGTTACCCGTCCAAACCCGGCGGACATCATCAGGAAGATTTTGCTTCCGTAGGCATGGACCCGCTCCGTCATCTCCCTGGCTGTGCGGATAAAATGAACAGGATTGTAGGTAGAGTTTGGACAGTTGGGCATGCTCTGGGTCTCCACCTTGCAGTCGGAAAAGGTCACCCCCGTAATAATCAGGCCCGTACCTCCCTTAGCCCGCTCGGTATAATAGTCGATTCCCCTCTGGTTGAAACCTCCCTGGGCGTCTGCCAGTCCCAAGGGGCCCATGGGCGCCATGGCGAAACGGTTCTTGATGACCACGGAACCAATCTTCACCGGCGTAAACAGGTTCTTGTACTTCATAAGCTTCTCCTTTCGTTATTCTTTTAACAAAATCATACCACAAAAAATTGCCGCTCTCCATCAACCATTCATTGATGGGCGGCAACCTTTTGTTTCCTCAGATATTCCGCAAAAAGCCGGACGTTTTCATATTCCGCCGTTTCCTTCCGGCTGGCCCCATAGACCTCCCATTTCAGTTCCTCCTCAAAGGGCAGCAGCCTTAAACCCTCCATCTGGAATTCTTCCCGGTAAAATTCCGGGACCACCGCCAGCCCCACCTTCTGGCTGCACAGGCGGTAAAGGCCGGCCCCGTCGGCCGTTTTTGCCACCACATTGGGTGTGATTCCCTTTAAGGCGCAGCAGGCAGTAAAATCGTGGTACAGGCGAAAGGACTCGTTCATCAGAAGAAGGGGCTCCCCCGCAAGTCGTTCAAAACTTACCTGCGCTTCCTGATACAGGGGATGCCCCTCATAGACCATCAGGCAGAGGCGGCAGCCGGTAATCCTGCGGCTCTCCACCGTCTCCTCGTCCCAGCTGCCAATCACAAAACCATACTCAATCTCCGAAGACAGCAGCTTTTCCTTTACCTGGTCGTTGGGATACTCCCTCCACTCCAGACGCAGCTGGGGATGGGCCTTCCCAAAGGCCAGGATTAAGGACAGGGGCAACAGGTTCAGAACCCCGTTGGCGCAGCCGATTCTCAGCCGCTCCTTCCGCTGCTCCAGCTGGCGAAGCCCGTGCTCAATCTCCTCCAGCTCCCGTATGACCCGCTCGGACTTTTCATAGAGAAAATGTCCCCCTTCCGTAGGCTCCATCCCCTGGGCCGTGCGCAGAAACAGAGAACTCCCCAGCTCCTCCTCCAGCTGCCGGATATTCTTGCTCAAGCCCTGCGGCGTAATATACAGTCGCCTGGCGGCCCGGCCCAGATTCTTCTCCTCATAGACGGTCTGAAAGCATTTCAGAATCTTTGTGTTCATGTCTCAACCTCTGCCCTGAAAAATTTGCGTAATCCTTCATCGCTCCGGGCCTATTATAACAGCTTTTTCTGTTTTCGGGAAGAGAGCTCACCGGTTCCAGCCCTGGACAATCAATTTTTCTTTTGAGCCGCTGCAGGTGGAGAGCGTCAGGATATCCCCCGGCTGTTCCATCTCCGTATCCATGGCATAGAAGCTGTTCTCCTTACAGCTCTTCGCAAAGTCCTGTACCTCCTCCAGGGAACGGAATTGAGACTGATAGGGGGCGATCTCCCCGTTTGGGACCAGGTAAACCGCAAACAGCTCATAATGCCTCCACTCTCCCTGGATGCAGATGTAAAAATCCTTGTGTTCCCGCCCGTAGGAAGGCTCCAAATACTTCTTTAATTCTCCAAACATCTCCCCGGACCGCATGTTATGTCCATAGATTATGGTGTTAAAGGAAGCGAATGGGGTAACGGACGATTCAAAAAACAGAGCTCCGCAGGCCCTTTGATTTCCCTCAAAGGTCCGTTTTAAATATTTCCGGTTATCCTCGGGCCATACCACCGGATAGTGAATCTTTGTATCCGGTATGGCAAGCCATGCGGCATAATCCGGATTCCTCTGCCTCAGCCCTTCCTCGTCCACCGCCGGCAGCCTGTACTCTTTGTTATCCCCTTTGCCGTTCTCTCTGTTTTCCTCCTCTGTAATATCCCCAACATTTGCAGTGTTTGCATAGGCTCTCAAGTGCTGATATTCCCGGGCCCCTTTCTGGTCATCCCGGACTTTCATCATCAAAATTCCGGCGCTTCCGGCTGTCAGTGCCAGACATACCGCCATAAGAACGGCTGAGACAATTTCACTGCACCTCTTCATATCATATGAGGGCCTCCTTTCCAATGCATTGCTGTATGCCGCAACGGCCTTCATGGTAAAAATCGATTGGTCCTTCCCTTCTGAAGCGGGAGCTGGCGGTACATCAGAGTATACCGCCTGAACCGCCTTCGCCTTCACTTCGGGCAGATTCACTGTTCCTGAATAGACCGCTTTGCAGTCCGTCACCTTCCAGTCTCCCATTGCCCTTAATTTCCTGCACCAATGTCCATTTTCCAGATAGGGCGCTCCATCCCACCGGATGTCTGTAATCCGGTAGTTTTCCCCGGAAACTCCAATGAGCTCAAGGAGCTGTTCCTCATATCCCCGCAGCGGCTTTTCCTCATCCAGCTCGACCTCAGTGCCGTTCAGAAGAAAACGCTGAGCGTCATCATTGATGATGGTAACGGGAAACTCAAATCCCGGCTCCCAGCGCTCCTCGCCGTAGGAAGCTGACGCCAGAGGGACCTGCACCTCCACTTCATTTCCCGTCACCATATCTGAAACGGTCAGTACCGCTGCCTCCGGAATGGTTTCTCCCGCAGCAATGGAGGTGTATTGAATCACATCCGATACCGGCTGCTCCCTGGCGTCTATGATGGTATCGATTACCTCCCAGGATTCCAGATACCAGGTTTCCCTTCCCACCTTCAAGGTCTGTGCCGGCTGATGATTTGCCGCCTCGTCTGTAAAGGGAGGAGAAGTTTCAATACGGATGTTCCCGGATTCCGATGGTTTTCTGCGTTTTTCCACTACCTCATATTGAATCTCTTCCAGGTCATACACCATTCCGTCCACGGTAATGGATTCTTCAAATCCCGGTTTCTGCTCCTCCGGCTCATCGGTATCGGCCAGATAGATTTTTTCAACGTACCGGACATGTTCCCTCTCCGCTGCCGGGGACCAGGCCGCCATGCAGCCTGACAGAGCCAATATCATCAGTCCCGGAACCATATTCTGTCTCACCTTCACCGCCTCCTTTTTCTGCGCCAGCGCCTGTAAAGTCCGGCTCCGAATCCCGCCGCGGATACCGCCAGTATGCCTGTCACCCATTGGTAGGGGAAGTCATCCCCTGTTTTTACCAATTCAATCCCTTGTCCACGCAGCTGCGCCAGGGCTTTTCCATTTCCAAACAGACGCCTGTCATATTCCGCCGTAATCCATCCTACGGTCCGGCCGCGGGGAATTTCCGGCTGTTCCGGCTCTCTCCGATTGACCGCGTAAAATACATAGCTGTTTCCTTCTTCCTGGTAAAATGCTTCGTCTCCGTTCAGCAAAACCGCATCCCCCTTTTCGGGAATTTGTATCCGGTATTCCCCTTCAAGCTTCTCATAGCCCTCCGGCCCGCTCAGCTCAGTTACGGTCAGGATTCCCGGTGTTTTGACCGTTGCCTGGAAGACGGTACCCTCAGACTGTCTGAGCAGGGACAGACTGCGGCCCGATTCATCCTCAACCTTAAACGCCGCGCCCGGCAGGGGATTTCCCTCCTCATCTACCTTTTTCAGGCGGATGGTATAATCCCTTCCCCCTCCTCCGCCTTCTTTCTTTCTGTTTTCCGCGGTAATCCTTAATGGTTCTCCATAATCATTGACTTTAAAATGAACGTCAGCCATCGGCTTATAACCGGAAGGAGCCGATACCTCGCGCAGCAGGTAAGTCTCTCCCGCCAGGAGCTTTCCCTCAATCCGGTAAGCCTCTTTTGTGGAACTCCATCTCTCCACCAGCTCGCCCTCCCAGGTCCAGATTTCAAACTTTGCTCCCGCCAGAGGCCGTCCTGTTTCCGCGCTTACCTTCAGGATTTCAACCTTTGTCACATCATCCCGCATCTCCACCTGATTGACCGAACCGTCCCGGTTGACGGTAAATACCACATCTCTGGCATATGCATATCCCGGAGCCGGGTTTGTCTCAATGAGACGGTATTCCTTCCCCGCCTCCAGCTTTCCCACAATCTCGTGGGGCCAGTCTGTGGAAATCCATTCCTCAATCAGCTGATTCTTCTCATCCACCAGCTGCAGCTTACAGCCCGGTACCTCCTGTTCTCCCGTTATGTCGGTCTTGGTAATTCTCACCACCGTAGGCTTATCCTCCATCAGCACAACATCCACCGAGCCGTCCTGGCTGACCGTAAACTTCACATCCTCCGCCCAGGCAAATCCGGGAGCCGGTCTGACCTCACGGAGCCAGTAGGTCTGTCCTGCTGTCAGCTGTTTTTCAAAATAGGCGAAGCTGTCTGTGGTAGTAAAAATCATCTCCTCCCCATCCCAAAGCGCAGGCGTTTTGTCCTCGTTGAGAATCTGCAACACCGCTCCCGGAGTCGGCTTCCCGCGCTCCGCCCTGGAGGGTGTCGCTTCGCCCAAGTCCGCGCTTGGTCCAGCTTCTTCCAATACATTCTTATAAATCCGCACCTTGGTGGTATCGTCCCTCATCTCCACATAATTGATGCTGCCGTCTGCATTGACCCTGAAGGAAATATCCCTGGCCTTTACAAATCCCTCTGCCGGGATAGTTTCCCGCAGAACGTAGTCTGCTCCGGCTGTCAGCCTGCCAACAATCTCATGAGGTCTATCCGTGGAAACCCATTCTTCTACCGTATTTCCATCTTTATCCAGCAGTTCTAAATGAGCTCCCGAAAGCTCCTCTCCATTTGTTATGTCCTTTTTGGTTATAACTATGTGGGTCGGACGGTTTTCCATCAGGATTTCCTCCGCCGTCCCGTCCTCATTGACCTGAAAGGTGATTTTCTCCGCCCAGGCAAACCCTTCTGCAGGCCGCACTTCGGTCAGGGTATACTTCTTTCCTGGCTCAAGCCCCCGAATCACATGGGGTTCTTCTCTGGAAATCCACTGGTCCACAATCTCTCCCTTCTCATCTGTAACTGTCAGATGGTTGCCCGGAAGCTCTTCTCCTGTGGTCAGGTCCGTCTTGGAAATGACCACCTCCGTTTCCTTGTCGTAGCCGCCGATAGCGGAAATACCCGCCTGCTCATCCAGGGTAAAGGACATCCGGCTGCTGACCCGCTCTTCCCCATTGGAATAGCGTGTGATCTCCGTCAGGAAGTAGGTTTCTCCCTTTACAAAAAACTGACGGTCCGACTGGTCCTGCACACTGCGGGTAAACCACGAGCCGGTTCCATCCGTCCCAATCTGCCCCTTTGTCTCATAAGATTCCACCTCCCGTCCATCCTCTTCCCGCACTACTTCGTAGCTGCAGTTTTTGTAATTGGCCGGGTCAATGGTGATATATTCGTTTCCGGCAAGCTCAATGGCATCGCCGCTTCGCAGCAGACCGCTCCTGCTGCCCTCGTACCGATAGCTTCCGGCCAGCTCCCTTCCCCGCTCATCCCACAGCCGGATGATAAACCGGCCGGTTTCCGTCTGGTGCAGTTTTTGTCCGCTGCCGGTCAGTTCGTTGAATACGGTCAGATGGTTGGGCTTCAGGATTGGAACGATTTTGCTTTCGGAAAATTCGCGGTTTCCAACCTTCACCACCGCATTAAGCCTCACATCTCCGCCGCAGTCCGCAGCCAGGGAGGAGGCGAAGGACACGCTTCCTGACGTATAGGGCTCCGCATCCGGAATAATCCACCGGATGGTTTTCCCCTCTGCCTCTCCCTCATAAGCGTCCAACAGTTCTGTGTTTTCATCCATCGCCGCCTCCACCGTAATGGTCTGAGGCCTGGAACTGGGATTGTAGTAGGTCACCGTGTTGATAACAGGCTGTCCGGCCATAAGGGGTTCTCCAGCCTGCCCGTTCCGGTTTTTCACCACGATTTTGGGATTCTCCGGGTTCAGGCCATTGGAAATCGTCTGCTCCTGGCCTGCCTCCAGCGGAATCATCGTGGTAATGACGTTTCCCTCGCTGCCGCTCACGCTCAATTCCGTCCGCTCTGCCGTTCTGCCCTCATAAACAAAGCCATTTTCTCCGAATCGGACCCGCCTGGTCCGGCGCTTCGTTACCACATCGCTTCCGTCGGAGTAGACTGTGTGCTCCTCAAAGGTGTAAAGCCCGTTTTCTTCCAGCTCATCGATTTTCGGAATCAGCTGCTCCTTGCCGGTGGCTGCAAAACGCAGCACCTCCTTTCCCGTCTCATCCAGCATAACGACCTCGTTTTTCAGGACAATCCTTCCGCGGATGGTGACTGCCCCTATGGTATCCTCCTGGATGTTCAAGTCATCTCCCTTGACGTAATCCACCTTTACCATGGTCATCTCATTGGAGATTCCCCGGATGGACCGGCCGCTTTTGGAAACGTTAAACAGCACCGGCTTCATCAGGGTGTAGCCTTTGGGAGCCGCCTGTTCCACCAGAATATAGGTCTTTCCGGCTGTCAGACCCTCCAGCAGATGAGGCCCGCCATTGCTGCTCCACTGCTCAAAGAGATTTTCCTCCTCATAAGTATAAGTTCCGTCCTCTCCCATCCGGGCCTCGTAAACCGCCAGAAGGGCTCCTTCCACAAAGGCCCCGTCTGTTCCGGCGTCATTTAACTGGTCAAAATCCTTCTTTTCAATCCGGATTCTGGTGGGACTGTTTTCCACAGAAGTTTCATAGAGCGCATACTCCGTTTCCGGATTTTCCCGGTAATCGCCGTCTCCGTCAAAGGTGAAGGTAAAAATCCGGGGATTGGCCGCGAAACCGTCCGGCGGCGTAACTTCTTTCAGCTTGTAGGTGTAGGCTTCCACGCTTCCGTCCGCTTTGACCGTTCCAGCGGGAAGGGCTTCCACGGATACCATTCCATTGGTGTCCGATACGGTAATGGGAAATCCCTCCACCCGTTTTCCGGACCTTTCATAGGCGCAAAGCTCAAATACAGCTCCTCTCAGAAGTTTTCCGTCCTCATCGGTTTTTTTGACCAACAGCTTTCCCTTGACAGGCTGATTGTTCCCCTGAATCACCTGGGCCGTTTCGCCTCCTCTGTAATCAATCCGCACCGGCTTCATGACCTGATAATAAGCCGGGCTTTCCTCCTCCACCAGGTAATAAACGCCGTCCTCCAGTCCGTAAATCACATGAGGCTTCAAATCTCCAATCTCATAGCCCGACGGAATCCGGCCATTGATTCGGTCCGTTTCCGTATAAACGCCGTCCGTTCCGGAAACCCACTGTTCCAGCAGATACTCCGCTTCCTGCGCGCACTCGCCTTTTAAGTCAGCCCGATACAGGGCCAGCCTCGCCCCGGGAAGCTCCTTTCCTGTTTCCGAAGAGACCTTGGACAAGGTCAGATGCTTTCGCTCGTTAAGGACATCGTGCAGCTGCACATCCACCGTTTCCTCCACTTTCACAGCCACCGGTTCCGCCTTGGCATATCCTTCCGGCGCCCTGGTTTCCACCAGCACATACCTGCCGCCCACAGGCAGATAATCCATCCGGTAACGGCCATCCGCTTCCAGCCATGCGTTGGCATAGGCATTCACCTGGGGCAGGGTATGATAGTTGAACTTGTAATCATAGGCAAATTCCGTGCCGTTATAACGCACATCGGCCAGCACCTTCTGTCCGGTTTCCTCAATCGTCAAAGTGATTTTTGTCACATCCGGATATTTCTGTCCGCTGCCTGCTGCTTCCACTGATTCGATTTCCGACACCTTCGCCGTTCGGGCAGCCGCCCACTTAAGCTCCAGCTGTTCTCCGGCCATCTCTTCATAGGCGGCCCTAAAGCCTTCCCGATCCTCACGGCTCATACTCTCCGGAAATATCGCTGCATCCTCCTCAACCACAATCCTGGAACCGTCCTCCAACAGCCAAACATTGGAGTCCCTGCTGCTCCGCCTTGCGCTCCGGCCTGCGGACCAGGAAAATCCGGTCCCCTTCACGCCGTAAGCTTCATACATGCGTTCAAATTCCAGAGTGAAGCCGGTCAGCTGGTTGGCCCCGGAGGTATTGGCGTAGTCCTTCAGATTGATGTTCTCCGTATAGTCGGAGGCATCGTCGCTTACCCAGCTGTCAATCCTCCGATCTTCCTGGTACTGTGGGATTCCATCCTGGTAAAGGATTTCCCCGTTCTCATCCGTTTCAGCTGCATAAAGGGCAAACTCCGCTCCATTTAAGAGCTTCCGTTCCATTCCCTCTATGGTGTATTTTTCAAAGGCAACCTTGGTATGGTCGTCCATCATCCGGATGCTGACAATCTCCTCCTGATTTTCCACACGAACATAGACCGGCTGGGACTTTACAAATCCTTCCGGCGCGGAAAGTTCCTCCAGGATATACCATCCTGCCGGGATGCCCTCCAGATAAACAGGCCGCGCCCCCGTAGTCCAGACCGCCGTCAATTCCCGGAGTTCTCCTGCCCTGCTGTCCGTGGTCTCAAACCGCAGGGGATTGTCCGAAAGCTTCACCAGACGGTATCCATCCGGTTCACCGGCATCCATCTCCATCCGGGCCGGATAGAGGGCAATCCGGGATCCGGATAACTGACTGTTGCTGTAATGGGCCGGCCCCTCTGCGCTCTCTCCCGCCGTCCGGTAGTTTCCTTCCCGGCCCTTCTGGTCCATATCCAGTACCTTCACCTGACTGGCTGCCGGGCCGTCGATTTTTTCAATATAAATCTTCGTGGTATCATCCTTCACCTCCACGCTCTTGATTTCGGCAGATTCCTCCACCGTGACGCCCACAGGCTCCGCCTTGACATAGCCCGACTGCCAGGGAGCGGAAATCTCTTCCAGGATATAAGTTCCCGCCGGAAGGCGTTTCAGCAAATCCGGCTGCCCCGCCGTTTCTTCCGTGTCAAAGGGGTTGTTGGGCGTCCGGTCCGAGGTCATCCAGGTGTTTTCCAGAATGTAGCTTTCCCCCAGCCGGTGATACAGCCTGTCCTGGGTCTGAATCTCCAGGCTGCTCTTTCCATCGTACAGGTCGTCCCGCTCATCCAGGGCATAGGCCGCCCGGTTGTACTCTTCCAGATTGTCGGAATCCTTGTAGCGGACAAAATCCCCGTTCCGATCGTAAATTTCGCTCCCCTTGTCGTAGGTTTCCCCGCTGCGCTGATAATACAGCACCAGACCGTGCTCGTCGTAGACAGGACTCATGTACTTCAGGAAATCTCCGTTCCGGATATCCATCAGGATTTCCCCGTTCAGATTTTGGCCCTGGCTGTTGGTTTTTACCGTCTGCTCCTTATGGCTCTCCTCCCCATTTTCCGATTCCCAGGAGCCGTTGAGAAAACCGGATTCCTGATGTTGGTAGGATGGCTTTTCACTGTCTTCTATCTCCTGCCCGCTCTGGTTGATGGGCTCAATCACTGCGTTCTCGCCGTACCCCTCTTTATTTTCTCCAAGGGTGGCAATCCGGGATGTGGTAATCTTATCCCTTGCGGTCACATTTCCATTTTCATCCCGATGCACCTCCACCGGCCACACCAGCACCCGGTCCGCCCTGTGCGTGCCCGCCTCATCCGTCACCGGCTCCAGCACATAGGCCATGCCGGTGTAAGGGTCCACCATGGCGTCCCGGCGTCCCTCTGCGTCCAGGTGGTAAACACGGGTTCCCTCGCCCATCTTCCAGGTATGGCGGCTGTTCTTCCACTCCATCCGGGCGAAATCTCCTTCCAGAATCTTGCTGACGGAATTGTAGGAAAGCTTCCTTAAGTCTCCGCCCGCGAATTCCAGATAGGCCTGCCCGCCCTTAAAAGCGTAAATGGAGGGCTCCCGGTCGCTCTTACGATGGTTCTGCATATCCGACTGAACCTGTTCCACCGGTATTTTCTCATGGTCCTTATTCCAGCCGTACAAAATATCCCGGCCGTCCACCCGCTCCGTCCAGGTAAGAGAAAGGGAGTCCAGGTCATAGTACAAAATGTCCGTATCCGGCCGCTCCACCCTTCCCTCCTTCCACACATATCCCTTTTTCGTCACCGGCCTTCCGTCCTCCCCGGTGCCGACCACATAATCCTCCAGAATCTCTTTTCCATTCTCATCCGTCTCCTTCACCAGCTCGGTCTTTTCCCCGGCATAGCCCTTCCTTACAAACAATTCCAGCACCGTTCCCGTATTGCTGCGGTTCACCGTCAGACCTTCATAGGCGTGGTCCTCCGTATCTCCGGAAGGGGTCAGTTCAATGGCGTCAAACAATGTCATCCGGGCCCCGGCCACATAAGGATTGGCGTCGTCATCCGTATCCCTGGTCCTGGTCACATAGCCGTACCCGGCAAAATGGCCGTCCTCCCAGACAATTTCTACCTGCTCCCCTGCCTCCTTCAGCGCCTGCAGCCGCTCCAAAGTTCCCTTCGGATAGGCATATCCCAGATAAACCCCATTGGAATAGGCGTACTCCAGCTGCGGGTTTCCTCCGATTTCCGTCAGACTTCCATCCACCCGCTCCCCAATCCGGAAGGTCACCTCTCCCGTTTTTTTCAGTTTCTCTACCTGAAGCTTAATCGGCACATTCTCCACGTAGATTTGGGCCACATCTGCCTGGACCTGTGACTCGTTTTCTTTCTCCTGACCGCCCTCTGCCCCTTTCTCATAGACAGCCGCGCGGACTCTCTGGTCCTTGCCGCCTTCTTTATAGTAGGTTACCTGGTCGGAGTACACCTCAATGGCAATGGGAGCTGTCCGCACATAACCTCCGGGAGGAATCTCGCACAGCACGTAAACGCCTGCTCCCAGAGGCTGGGGCGTTTCCAGATAGCCGGCGGCCTGGCGGCGGTACGCATTTGGAGCTTTATCGGTATCCTCGTCCTTCATGGAGATGTCGCCGATGGTGGAAAAGGCCTCAAACTGCCCCACATCCTTTCCCTGCCCGTCGGACATGACGATTTTATCCTCCTCATGGCAGACCGGAGTTCCGGCTTTTACGACACCGGAATAGAGCGTACCGGCTCCCTCCTCATCCCTTATCAGACTTTCAATGTGTTCCGCCCCCATAGCCTTCAAAAATTCCTCGCTTCCCCGGATGGTGGTATCTTTCTCATAAAACAGTACCTGTCCGGTGGTCTCGTCCCGTTCTGCCCGGTAGAGCATAAACAGGGCGCCGTCGTGGAGAAGGTTCTCGTGGGTTTCACTGTCCAGCTTCTCGATCCGCAGCTTGGCGGAATAAAAACGGTTGCGGTAAGCACCGTCCGCGTATCCCTCCAGCCCAGATGGAACATACTGCTTCTCATCTTCCGGCTCCGCCACGGAATAAGGCACCAACATCGGAGCATATAGGCCGTCATAAGCCGTCTGAACGCCCTGCATGGCAGCGGCGCTGCGGTAAACTGCTCCGCTCTCTTGTCCAAACCGGATAGTTCGGGCCATTCCGCCCTGCTCGGATACGGAACCATAGTGATAGCGCTTCTCAATCCCGTCTGTCTCGTAGGCTTCCCCGTTGGCCGTTGTCAGCCCCTTGTTCCCATCGTCCGCGTAATAATGACTGTTGTCATTGGCGCCCTGGTCTTTCCTCAGGGCGGTTCCAAATACCTGGTGAATGGGATTATAGTAATCCTTCAGAGGGTCATACTCCTCCTGGGTGATTCCGAATCCCCGGTAGTCATAGCTTCCGCCCTCATAGGAAATCCTTCCGGTCAATTTGTCCGGCTCCAGGCCGTACTTGTAGACCTCAAAGTTGCCGCTGTTGTTGTGGGCGCGGATAACGTACTGCCGCTCATCGCCTCCCCGGCCGTTCCACTCCTCTCCGAAACGGATGGCATATCTTCCCGCCTGTGTGGTCAATGCCATTCCGGCGTCGTACTCATATTCCCGGCTCAGCGTTCGGTCTCCGGAAGTTTCCGTTCCCTCTTCATAGACGGCGGGGACCATCACCTCTTTGGGCCGGTCAATCCGGTAATGCTTATTAAGGAAGTCGTTAAAGGCCTCCTGGTCTTTCCCCACATATTTGGGCTGCTGCTCTGTGACCACATAGGTTCCGTAGGGCAGATAGGAGGATAATCCATAGGTATACGCTCCTCCGTCCAGGTCGGCGGACAGGGTCGTCCTGTCCCCGTCTGCCCCGCCGCCTGCTCCGCTGTCCCAGGGGATGGCGTAAATCTCATCCAAATCATAGTTGAAGAATGGCTTTAAATAGTTGTAAGCCTTCTCCAGGGCATAATTCAGGGCTTCATCATAGAGTTCTTCGGTATAACGTTCCTTCTCCTTCCCTTCATTTTCATTCTGGCTGTTATCCGCCACCAGCTTCGCTGTCTCGTCATCCAGATACCAGGCAATGGCGAACTGGCGCACCTGGTCGGAAGCTTTGGCGTTGTTCTCCGCATATGCGCTGCGGTTTGCCTGATTTCCCAGAGGTTTCCAGGAGGTGTAGGTCTGGTTTTTGTCGTCCCATTTGTCCACATTAGCCACTTCCAGAGCGTCGAAGAACTTCTCGTAGTTGTATGTCCGGACCGTAATGGGGCTGCCCCCATTCTCTTCCTGCTGTTCCACCGTCTCCAGGATTCTGGTATATCCCCGATTCTGCCGGGACCGTATGGCGTCACTTTTTGCCACATCCTTATTCTTGCCCCGATAGCTGTACAGAGCGTCATTCGGCAGCACTCCCACGCCCTTTTCCGCGATGGATGTATCGTAAGGCGTTTTCCACGCGGCGTTGGTATCTGCCGCCTCTGGATCCTGATAATCAGAAAGGGTATTATTGCCGTTCGCGCTGGTCAAATTGGAGCCTGTGTGATGGTCCGCTTTTGTAAAAAGCTTTGGTACATTGGTCTTTTGAACCGTCCCGTTATCGGAATGAAGCGGAAAATCGGGAGAAATAACCTCCGTATAGCTCAGCTCATTTCCATTCCGGTCCAGCCAGGTGATAGTTCCCTCCTCGTCCCGGTACAGCCGCTCCAGGTTGCTCTTTAAGTAGGCCTTAAAGCGGAAGTTCGCGGCTTTTTGGATTTCTTCCACCTGGTATGTATTATGGGCGTAGCTTCCATCCGGTTCTGTCCGGATATTCTTTGCCACCTTGAGTTTCTGCCGGATGGGGCGCTGGTAAACAACCGCCGGGGCCGTCCCCGTATTTCCATCCAGAATCACCGTCCGGCTGTCCTGATTTCCCAGAGAAATATTGACCAAATAACTGCCTTCCGCCGCCATGGAAGGAGCGGCGCCGGTGTTGACATGCTCCGCCGCGTACTGGCCCGGAAGCTGACCATTCACCTGGCTGACCCCGTAGTTAATTTCAAAATTCAGGATTCCATCTTCCGGAATCTGCTCCTGCTTTACATGGATTATATAACGGCTGTTTGCGGCGTCGTAGGAAATCTGCGCAGCGGGAAGCTTCTGCTCCTGCTTTTCCTCTATCGTCACCGTCTCTTCCACCCTTTCATAGCCGGAAATATACCGCTGGGTGGCAACAGATCCGTCCTCATTTAACAGGTCGTCCCCCTCCTGGTAAATCCAGTAGCTTTCCCCCATCACCTCCTGATATTCCAGCTGTTCCAGGTCCTCGTACAAGCTGACGGAATCCGCGTCAGGGACCAGAACCTTTAAGGAAGCCTCCGTCAGAAAGCCGGCCTCATTTTCTTCATACCGGGTCAAATCCCTTCTCTCATAAGGCACATAGACGAATCCCTCGCTGCCGTCCATATCCACCGGCTGCTTTACCAGAATCCGGTCATGCTGCTCATCGTAAAGACAATCCGGCTCTTCGCTTCCCTGCACGTAGGAATAGCGCAGAACTCCGTACCAGCCGTCCTCCCCCTGGATTACATCCTCCAGGTAAACCGCGTTAAAAGCCGTCAGCTCCTTAAGGGCGGCCGTCAGATCTTTAGCCCACTGAGTTTTCGTCTCTCCCTCCATCCGGATTCGCTTCCAGGGCGCCCCCAAAGAGGGTCTTTTGTAAACTTTTCCCAGATCTATATTCGTCTGCATCAGAAATTCCATCATGGAATATTCATCATCGGCCCCCAGAACCGGCGGCTCCACGGCAAAATAATTCCTGGGATAAACCGTCCGGTACTGAGGCAGCGATTCTGTGACCGCCGTTACCTCCCGGCTGTCCCCATTTGGAAGCGCTATCACATCTCCCACCTGGGCCGCAACAGGCTTTCCTTCAATCATGACCCGGTTTCCTGCCACAGCCTTCTGATTTCTCACCGACCAGATAGGCTTCTCGTAGCTCATGGTTTCCTCTTTTTTCACCATCTCGTAGGTGCTGACCTGGGGAAGGCATTCTTCCGGCATACCATAGAGGTAAATATCGTAACCCTGCTCCCCGATTTCCCTGCTCTCCGCCGTCAGCAGATTGCCTGTGTACTGTTCATTTTCCGTCCATCCCTTCAGGGTGACGCTTCCCTCCACCGCCTCTCCTCCGTGCTCCATGGCGTCCTTGTTGGTTACCGAAGCGTTTTTTCCATAAACAGACAGCTCATAGCCCTCGCTTCTGGACAGCTCCTTGATATAATAATCTCCCGCAATCAGCGGCCGCCCAATCCAGCAGTTTCCGTTGCCCGACTGGTTGTCCTGGACCTCAAAGCTTACTTCCTGATTGGACGACAGGCGGCGGTATCCTCCATCCGTCCCGCCCCCGGATTCCTTGATTCTAAGAGCTCTTCCCTCTTTGTCATGGCCCGCGAACTGCTCATTGTCCTGATTCAGGGCTACAGAGTCCGCCTCTCCTATATACAGGTTCTCCGGCCCGTCAAAGGAAAGGTCCGTCCGCTTCTCAATGGAGCCTGTTTCATAATTGTAGGTACTGCCAGGGGCTTCCGTGTAGGCCATAAAGGAGCCGTTTCCATCCCGGTCCGTGGCGGCCACGGCCGTCAGGTCATTTTGATGGTAAACGACGCCCGTCTTTCCATCCGGATGGACAAGATCGCTCCTGGCAAATAAGCCGTAGACGGCCCCCTCCAGCGTCCCGTCTCCGTTGGACTGGCCATAGGCGTTATAATCTTCATCCTGAACCAGGTCCAAATCCTGCTTGTTAAAGTGGATTTCTCCTTCCTGCCGGTGGTCGTAGACGATGAACGTCCAGTCAATGATATTGGAAGCATTGGGTACGATGGTGTTGGCCTGGCTGGCAAGGAAGGTTTCGGCCTTTCTTCCGGATTCCTCGTCCTCGGACGAAAACAGACCGGACAAAAAACGTGAAATGCCTCTGGCTGCCTTTCTTGCTGTTTTTACTGCGCCGCTTAATCCGGTCAACACAATGTTTCCGCTCCGACCTTTTGTCCTGGCCACAGAGGTGGTCCCCTCATCCTCCGCAGAGGAATCCGTAGCAGTGCGCAGATTCACTTTTTCCTCCTGTCCGGAAACGGACGGAGTAGCCTCCCCCGCCTTCGCCTCTCCTGCTGCCGTCTCCGCAGCCGCCGTCTTTGCATCGGAAGGAGTGGAAGGGCTGGCCTTTGTCAGTTCTGTCTTCCGGCTTCCGGAGCCGGACTGGATGGCAGCAAAAGAGACCGCGTGCTCTTCCTGGCCGCTCCCTCCCTGTCCGCTCTCTCCCTGTCCTCCGCTGTGACGCAGACCGGAAAGATTCAAGTCCTTTGCCTCGGAAGAGCTGACTGTTCTGGTTTCAATCACAATATCATCCTTGTGTATTCCGTGAAGAACATATCCTCCCCTGGCGCTGATTTCTTTTGCGGAGTATTCGTAATCCAGATTGACAAAGTCCCTGTAAAACTCATCCCGGTCTTTTTCCAGGGCCGGGCGGCCAAGGCCTTCTGTAATGGAATGGAAGAATCCTCCCTCCTCCACCAGCCCTTCGCAGTGATTGACTTCCCCCAGCCATTTTGCCCAGGCCTGGTCGTGGAGACTCTGGTTGGCCTGTTTGGCCGCGTCAATTTCTCCCTGGTTGGTAATCTCCCCTTCCTCGTCATACTCTGGGGATGGGACCGGCACATAACGGATGATGGGGGCCGGATGTCCTCCGCAGTATCCTTTCTGATAGGTATAAATCCTGGTATCCGTATGTCCGCTTCTGCTTAAATCCGGCAAGCCGTTGGAACTGCTGGGGTGCAGATGGCCGTCCGGTCCGGTGATATCATTGTCTCTGGGGCAGGGCGCCTCCCCATTTCCGGCATCCCATCCCTCCCAGTGTTCAAACTGGCTTCCTCCTTCATTTTTCCAGTTATAGCGGTTCCGGTCCGACTGGTTTAAGCCCATCTGGCCGCTGTAATTGGCCTCCACCTGGTCATTTCCCCATTCCGTCTGGTTCAGGCTCCCGGCGCTGCTCTCATATTCCAGCTCATCCGCCTCCAGAAGATCCAGGGCTTTTCCCTCCAGCTGAGAATCGTCAAATGCTTCCAGAATGTCAAAGACCGCTCCTTCCAAAGGCTTTCCCGTTTCGGAATCGTATTTAATCAGGTCAACGTTGTAGTTGGCCTCCCATTTTTCCTCATGGCGGTATCGGTCCACCTTCACCTCAAAGCTTCCCTCCTGGCCAGTTCCCCCGCCTTCACCGCCGCCGGACTCACCGCCAAAGGCAACGGCAACTGAAAAATTTCCTTCCAGGCTGGCTGCCAGCATGGACTGTCCCACCCGTCCGCTTCCGTCCCGGAAATCAAATTTGACAATGCTGCCCTTGTGGAAATCCGTCAGGCACCGGTCAAACTCGCTGTCCTTCTCAAAGCTCATGTCCGCAATCTTTCCCTCCGCAGGCATCTGTCCCGTGGGAGAGACGAAATCCAGATAGGGCATTCCGCCTGCGCCCTCCTGATATCCCGCAAACTTCCAGTCCCCATAAATGGTCTCCGCTTTTATATTGGCCCAGTATTTCCGATTGATATAGGTATCTTCAAACATCAGCTTCGCGTGGTACTGTCCATCCTCCCCCTGGGCAATCTGCGGCGCGTAGGTAAAGCCCGTCCCCTCCTGATAATTCAGGGAAGAAAGGTACTCCGTAGCCTCGTAAATCTGGTTAAACACATACTCCTTGTAGGTACAGGGCCGTCCGTTGACGTCAAATCCCTCCTGGACCATCTCCTGGTAGACCCGCGAGCTGCCCCGGGTATCCGGATGGAAATCCTCCTCATACAGGGTTTCAATATTCCAGTTGACGGCGGACCAGTTGTAGCCGTACTCGTGAGGCAGGAGATAACCGCCCTCGTAGGAGAGGGAAATCATGGGCTTGGCAATCAGATATCTTGCGGTCTCTTCATAGGGGTCCTTCATGGCCGATGTGCTGGCCGGGCTGGAAAGGTAGTACATGGCCAGCATCGCGAAGGTAAAATTGTACTTGTCAATCTGCTCATTGTTTACATTGTAGGGCAGCTGGTCGTACGTACTGATTTCCTCCACATAGGCAACAGAACCGGGAGTGGGCCACAATTCATGGTTTGCCACACAGAACACATAGGAGTTTGCAAATTTACCCCATCTGGAATCGCCGGTATCCCCTGTCAGATACTCTTTTCTGGCCTTATTTCTCAGGTATCCCGATCCGGTTGTCTCCCTGCAGTTTCCGTTGTTGTACAGCCATGTCATTCCAAATCGCAGGGTAGTCTGTTCCCCCGGGTAAATCTCATCCGCCCCCAAGGCCGTCACCAGAATCCCCTCCCTCAATAAATTCAAAGGGCCCGCGCTTAACAGCAGGATGGCTGTCAGCACCAGAGCCACTTTGCGTTTCCAGCTTTCTCTCATTTTCCTCTGCTCCTCCTTTATATGGTTCCGTGTATCGCATGTAAGCGTCCAAAATACGGACGCTAAGTGCTCGTAACAATGCTCCGTACTAGGCTAACAAAAAAAGACCTGGATGAAATCCAAGTCCTTTTTGTTACATGTCTCTGTTCAATTATTGCCTACTGAGTGACTATTCAGGACGTCCGATGTGAAAACGAGGGCAAAAACATACTTATAAGCAAGCTTAACGCTTGTTTTTGCCCTCGTTTTCCCGCCGTCCTGAACTGTTCTACAAATTATACTTTCGGAATAGCTCCTGGCGGTAGGCTCTGTCTGTTAAAGTACGCTCGAGCTCCCTGTATTTCTTCGCACTTGTCAAGATTTGAGCAAGCTTTACCATACGCTCTTCTCCCTTGGCCAAATTCTCCTGGTCCCTTAGCATCAACGTCATATATTCATGCCTCCATTCCCGGTTCTTCCTCGCTTCAGCTACCGCCTGCTCAACCTCCTGAACAAACGGGTCGTCGCTTATTTTTCCGGCTACATAATCCAAAAACGCTCTTAAACTGCTGCTTACATCATTCCTGGTTCCTTTTGCATTCAAAAAAATCCTTGTGGCCCCGTCGCCGATTTTTAAGTCCGGCGCCTCTTTGCATCTGCCCTCAAAGGTATATTTGTGAAGCCCCATCCCATAAAGGTCAAAGGGACATATAAAAATGATATATGTATCGTTTAAATACCGGTAAGCCACGCTTTTATCCAGCAGATTCATGTCAATCATCCCCTGGTAGTAGCGGCTCCTGCGGGGCAGTTCCTTTGTATCCGCCAGCTGCGTTTCCACCATTTGAATCCGCTTAATCTCTAAGTCCGGCAAAATCCTCTGCAGCAATTTTTTGCACAGACCCGGATTTTTTCTCATGAGTTTCCCAAAGAGAAAATCATTTGAAATTTTAATCTCCGCCCAGGATTTTTGCAGTTCTTCCTCCCAATCGGTCCTCTCCCTCACCTTTATTTTATTGAATTTCATAGTCCCTGTCAACCCAGCCGCCATCGTACCCCATCTTCGTACTGGTGCTTCCAATGCAGCAATTCCGGTACATATACCCATCCTCTGAAAAGAAGTGCTCTCCCCTCCCGCTGTAGGCCAGATGATTGGGGTCGCTGCTCTGACGCAGTTTTTTATTCTCCGCCAAATATTCTTCCGAATAAGTAACAGCATGGAATCCATACCCGGCAAATGTGCCGTCATCGTACCGATAGCGGATATTGGTTTTTCCATTGACCGCATCCGGCTTTGTATGATCGATTACCAATTTTCCGGCAAAGCGGTACGCGCTTCCGCCGGAAGCCTGCGCCGCCCCTAAAGACAGTATCTCCCCTTGATATCCATACTGCTCAACCGGAACCGCGAAGTATTCATTTTGACGGTAAATGTGGGTTCCGGTGTGAAAGGCTCCCGACCGGAACTCCTGATACAGATTCATGTCAAATGGGATAATCCCCCGTATCCCATCCGGAGACGCCAGCCGGTTGGGGCCGCCGATTACGGTATAGCGCTCCGAATCTTCCGTGGTCTCCCTGACCTGATGCTGCACTGCGGTCTGAACCGCGCCGTCCTTCACCCAGGCTCCATTTTCATTTACCTGAAAGCCATCCGGCGTCGTCCTGTTTTCCATCATATAGCCATCCGGCCCAAAACAGTAGCACTCCGATACCCCATCCCGGTTCCCGTCAATCCAGCTCCAGTCATTTGTCGTATAACTTCCATCCTCTTCCTGCCACCTCCAACCCCTGTCATCCTGCTGCCACTGGCCCCCATAGGCCGCTCCAGCCATGAAAGCGCTCAGTCCCGCCGCACACAACGCTGTTTTCCATAACTTTAACATAAGATTTCCCCTCCTTGCTTCCTTACAAAACCTGCATCTAGCATCCATGAGAATCATGAATGACACATCCAAATTTTGTAAACGGCGGAGGAGGAAAGCAAAGCCTCCCCCGCCGTCAGGACATTCCATTTCAACGCTCCGGCAATATTCAGTTGCCAAGGTACAATTTAATGATACAAGCAAAAGGGTGTACATTCCCACGGAACAGCCCGTACATTATCAGGTCAGCCCGGCTGCAGTTCTTTCACCTGCACCACGCCATTCTCCAGCCACTGGCCTTTTTCATTCACCTGATAGCCATCGGGCGTTGTCTGATTTTTCAGCAGGCGCCCCCTCGTGCCATCTGAAACCGGATTGAAATAATAGCACTCCGCAGTCCCGTCTCCATTGTCGTCAATCCAGTTCCATCCTGCAAACATACGTCCCTGTGTGTTGTCAGAGATTGGATTCAGATAAAAGGTATTTCCCTCCTTATCGGTATACCATCCTGTTATCATAAATCCTTCTGCATCAAAGCGGAACCAGTCCGTGCTGCTCTGTCCGTCCCCGGCATATGGATTATAAATATAGGCCCACTCATCCCGATAGGTCCTGCCGCTGCTTGCAAAACTCCATCTTCCGTCTGTCTGACGGCTCCAGGTTCCCGTCACAGAACCTGCCGGAGCTGAACCAGTTCCTCTGGCCGGGGAGGCTCCCTTGAAGGAGGAACCGCCGCCTCCTCCGCCCCCACCCCCTCCGCCGCCGGACCCTCCGGAAGAAGCGTAAGTCTGATCGTCAATGGTCAGCTTCAGCTGAACGGGAACGGAATCGATCATCGTTCCATCCGGGCTTTTCACGGAAATCACCGCCTGGATTTCGGCACCCTCCGTGCCGCCTGCCGCGTTTTGCAGCCACTGGGGCGCGATATTCCCTTCTCCGTCTAAAATAACCGGCGCAACGAACCCTTCCTCCGATACTGTCAATACGGAAGAATCGCTGCTCGTCCAGTTCCGGTTCACCGCCGCCTGCTCCGGGTACCGTATCGCGGAAAACTGTTTTCCCTCCCAACCCGACCAGGCATAGGTGGGACTGCTGCGGCGCCCTGTCTTTTTCAGCGCGATCTCGAAGCTCTCGGTCTGACGGTCCGCCTCCAAAGCATGGGCCGCAAAGTTTAAGGTGATTTTACAGGAGCCGGCCTTGCCGCCGTCCTCCGTCCTGGCTGTAACAACAACCTCTCTCTGTCCCTGGTAGGGAGCCTGTTTCATGATTTCCTGTATCCAGGCGGCGTTCTCCTTCACCGTCAGCTTTCCATTCTCCACGGACAATGCTTCCGTGTCCGATGATTCCCAGAGAACGGACCGGTTGTAGGGCTCATGGACGTCCTGAACCTCCAAATCGGGTAGGACTGCGGCAGTCAGGGTATCCCTCTCCCCGAAACCTATTTTTTCCAGCAGTTCTGATTTGGTATCGCCCGAAAAACGATACGCTAGGTTATAATCCAGTTCCGTCCGGCTCAGCTTAATTCCCTCCGGATGGATGACCGTCTGGTCCTCTGTCACGAAATGCAGCACAACCTGGCACTGGGCTTTCACAATCCCGTGGGTCTGGTCTTCCGATGTGGCCGTTACGGTTTCCGTCACGGTTCCGCTTCCGGACAGCTTTAAATATCCTCCGTCGGCCTCCTTTGCCCTGTCGTCGGCATTTACGATATTCTGAATCCAGGCCGGATGATTCTCCCCACTTAAATCGCAGACAGCCCCAATCCGGCACTCCTGTCCGTTGGTCCCGGAAGGAGTAAGGGTAATCAGCTTCCCATTTTCCGTGTCCGTCCAGCTCACATTTTTATAGAAAGGCTGAACGGGCTTCAGACTGGCGCTAAGGGCAAACGGTGCGGAAACGCCGTAGGTCTCCGTGGGATTCTTCCGGTCGCCGGTCAGCCTTCGGGTAATGTATAAATGAACCTGGGACTGGTTCAGATTTAAACCTTCTACCCGAATGGTGGTCTGGTCTTTAATCCGGAAGGATACCGTCACCTTGCAGGTCCCGGTCACAGCCTTCTGATCTACGCTGGTGGCCGGATTTGTGGACGCCGTCACCACCGCAGGCTGGGTATAAATCGTATTCCCAATGGCCTGCTCATATCCTCCGTCCGCCTGGGCCTGCTCCGCTCTCCTGATGTGTCCCTGGATAAAATCGGAATCCAGATTGGGGATAATCCGGGCGTCGCTCTGGGTATAGCCGCCGGTCCAGCCCTCCTCAAACCGGATCAGGTCCGTATCGTCGATGGACCACAGCACCGTTCGGTCCGCCGTGTCGCCGGCCCCGTTGTGCTCCGCATGGATTCTCACTGGCAGCGCCTCCACCGAAGCATCCTGTCTGCCGTTGATATAACGGGCAATCAGGGTTCCCTCCCCGTCACGCACCTCCAGCGTAATCTCCGGATTTTTCCGATCCCCCGTCCGAATCTGCACCACAGACAGTTCCGCCTCTTTTGGCTCCATGGTCAGCTCCGTGGTCACCTTCACATATTCCGCGTTCAGCTCCGTATCGCTTTCCGGCATCTCAAAGGTATAGCTTCCGCCGCTCACATAGGTCATGGGACGGGGAACTCCCTCCTCGTCGGTATAAGTCGGCGGTTTTACCATTCCCGGCTCGTCCTCGTCATAGGCCAGCTGGTATCGGTTTCCATTTTGATTTTTAGCGGCCGTTGCAACGGAAATAGTACAGCCCGCCGGCGCTGCCGCCGGATGGTCCTTATCGATGACACGGTAATAGCTGTTGTTTCCGGACGGGATGGCCGTCAGAACCGCCACATCGTTATCATAGGTTCCATTGGCGTTTTTCGTATCAATCCGGGGAATGGAAATCAGATACCCTTTCACCGGCTCCCCTTGGTTTCCGGGCGCGTAGTGGTCAATTTTAAAATCCTGGCCCTCGCTGTAGTCAACATCTACCTCCTGCCCTGTTTTCTGTGTGATAACATAGCGGATTCCATCCTCCAGCTCTTCGTAAAAATACCGTTCCCCGCTGGCGGACTCCGTACTCCCGGCTACCTGGACGTACTTTTTCCCATAATCCGTGAAATATCCGATATGGGCGTCCATGGTCCAGGTGTTGTCATCGGCAATGCCGGAACCGATTACCCGCTTGGCCTGGTTGGGGGAGGAGGCGTAAAGGAAGGACAGATTGTCGTTCGTTCCGGTGCCATAGCGGAAGCCATTTCTCGGTTCCCTGGTCCCGATAAATGTCCCTTCATGGGAAGCGGCTCCGTGATTGGTCCGGCTAATCTCTCCGTCAAATCTGGCAACCACCAGATTTCCCGATTCGTACAGTCCTGTGACGCCTCCCACCGCCGCAGTCAGATTCCCCCCAATGGTCCCTGCCACATAGACATTGTAAATGTCCGTCTGATTCTGCCTTCCGGCAATTCCGCCCACATATCCCTTTCCCTGAATCCGGTTGCTGTCCCCGTCCAGTGTAATGACCGAAAGGTCCACAAGCACGGCCCTCTGCACATTTCCGGCGATTCCGCCTACGTAACCCCCTCTGTTTTCCGAGTTGAGCACAACGTTATCTGCCCGGCAGTTTTCAATCACTGCCGGTCTTGATCCGCCTGTAACCTCGCCTGCGATTGCCCCGGCGTCTCCGTTGGCGTAGATTACACCGTTCACTGTTACATTATAAATTCCGGACTCTCCCTCCATGGAGCCAACCAGCAGTCCCACGTTATCCTGGCCGGATACCTCATCCGCCTCCAGGTCCAGGTTCTCAATCCGGGCATCCTCAATCCGTCCAAACAAGCCCAGATAAGAATAGTCATAATCGGACTTTGTAAACTTCAGCCCTGAAATCCGGTTTCCGGCTCCGTCAAAGTTTCCTCTAAATGCATTGGAAGGAGCTTTCCCCAAATCCGACCGGTTCTGATACCAGCCGATGGGATTCCAGCAGCCCTTATTCAGTTCCAGGTTTCCCAGGTCAATGTCGCTTTGTAGTTCGAAATACCGCCCTTCAAAATCCTCCCCCTGGGCCACTGCCTCCGACAATCCCATCAGTTCCGAAAGGCTGGTGATTTTGTAGGGGTTGGTTTCCGAACCGGTTCCGTCCCAGTCCATCTTTGCCCCGGACCACTCTTCCCAAAGGTCTCCGGTGGCGGAACTTCTAAGGGAGACAGCCGGGACGGACAGCATTTGATTCAGCATGTCCCCTGGCGCGGCGTTCGGCGGAGAAGATACCGGCATATCCGCGTTTGACGGAGAAGATGCAGGCATATCCGCATTTGACTCGCTGGCCCTCCTTCCCTGAACGCTGTGTTCCCATTGGACGCCCCTCTGTCCCTCAATCTCCCGGCTCCCTGCGGCGGCGAATCCCGGCGCCGTCTGGCCAATGGTCATTGCCGCTGCCAACAGCCATACAGCCGGTCTTTTTCCTGTCCTTTTTCTCAATTTTTTTCCTCCTTTAATCCTGCGGCATCACAAATGCCGGTCTGATTCCATATACCGTTGTCTGAGCCTGCTCTGGCTCTCCCGCCCCTCCTTCCGCTTTTACTGATGCCGGATGCAGATTTCCATGAATCAAATCCACAACATAGGCATATCCTGTCTGAAATTCTTCCGAATTTCCCATTGGACTTCTCAGCCAATACCCTTTTGAAGTATCTGTCTCCTGAGTTTCCGGATTTTCCCGGTCAGCCCCTTCAAATTTCCACAGATATTCTTTGTATTTCACTGCCTCGTCAACCGAAAGAATGAACAAACGGGCATTTAGCTGCTGATTTCCGATGTAGTACGGCTTTAAAGCATTCGTATCAAAATCCGACCACGCGCCTTCCGGGCTGCTTCCCATGTAAGCGTAATCGGAGCCAATCTGAACCGGTTCCGTATTAAAAATCTCCTGGGAGTCCAGCCAGTTTCGGATATCGGAATATTTGTAATCGTTCTGCTCCCCGAACTTCGCGATTGGACCTGGACTGAAAACATATTGATGGCTGCCGTCCTCCTGCTCTTCCAGCCGGTAATCAGAGCCGTAATCCGCAGGAATCACGCTTTCACACAAAAACAGTGCCAGCCGTCCATGGTTTTGCTGTCCATCCGAATAGTCCTGGTCAATGCAGCGGAACAGGTATTCCCTTCCGTCCAGCTCTACAACCTGGAGGTCGTTCAGATTCCAGTGAATCCGTTCCGGAACGCCCGGCTCCGGCTTTTGCAGCACAACAGCAATCCGTATCCCGTAAGAGGTATTCTCCGGGTCCTGAAGGACGTAAGTACCCTCTTCGTCCACGCCCCATACAAATCCCTCCTGGCTGTCCCGGAGCAGAAAATTTCCTCCTGTAATCCTCGCCCGGTACCGTTCGTACTCCTCCATGGACAGGCTCATGGCATAGGCCGCCGCCGCAGTCTCCTTCGTCCGTATCCCCATCAGGCCGCTTTTGATGGAGAATCCATTTTGAAAACCGTCTCTGAAATACCGGTAAACGATACTGTCCCCATAGGCCGCCGGCCCGTATCCGCCAAACTGCTCCAGCGCCACCGGCGTATCCGCAAGATAGAGCATCCCGCCCTCATAGTCCTCATCGATGCAGGTAAAAGTCAGCCCCGTCTGGTTCAGACTTGTCTGGATCCTTGAACCGAGAGATTGAGGGATTGCCCGCCTGCAGCAGCGATCGCAGATGGAATCCCCATCTTCATCCCCATGTCCCATAGGAGCTGCCGCAATCTCCCGCTCCGTCCCGCAGCTTTGACAGACGTACCGGACGCTGCCTTTTGTCAGGCATCCCGCCCCCTTTTCACCTTCACGCACCCAGATATGGCTGCAATGCCCGGGTGAAAATGCTTTTCCAATCCCCATCCTGGCAACATAATACCAATCATCTCCGTCCTGGATTTTCTCCTCCAGAAGGTTGGAATAAACCGCCTGGTCCCCATAGCGCTGCGCAATTACTTTGCCGTTGGGAATCAGATTCTTCCCAATCACGTAGAATGTATGCCATTCCCCGTCATCTGCCTGAGAGGCGATGCTGGCTACACGTGCCGCATTTTCTTCCTGGCTGGATACAATCATTCGTCCATCCGGTATATTCTCCGGCGCCTCTCCTGTGATCAGGCTCTCACAGATTCTTGCCATCTGCAGGTACTCCTCCAAGGAATCTCCGGCTTCTTCCTTCCGCCCTGTTCTCTCCTCGGAAACCGCCGTCTGAAACGGTTCGGCACAGATTTCCCTGGGACAGACAGCCAAAAGGAAAACAATGCTCCCAAAAAGCGTCATTTTTTTGATACCTTTCATGGAAACGCCCCTTTCTTTATCAAAATGTAACTGTTCAGGACAGCTTAGTTGTCGATTAACAAACGAAATGATTCCGAAACGAAAATGACGCGAAACAAGACCTGACAGAATCTATAGACAACATCAGATATGAAAATGAACCAAGATCAGAAAAAAGCAGAAATAATCTCTGAAAAGGCAATAAACCACAACATTGCAACGATAACTAAAAATACTCCTGAGTAAAAATTAAGATAAAAAGATAAACAGATATTAAAGATACAACAGACGGCACAATCTGCCGCAGAAACCATTTTAGAAAGAACCGCCGTTCAAGCTGTAAAAACAACTGCGGCTTATCATCATTATATCACACTATGGACATTTGGCAAGTAATTTTTATTATAATTCTCCCCCTGCCAAGCTCTAAAACCCGGCCTGATACCAGCCCGGGCTCCGTCAGCTGTCTTTACCGCAATCATACCGCATAATTCCCCGAAAGGTGCAGCTGACGGATATTTTTACTCAGCAGATATCATGCAAATACTCCTGGGCATGGCAGAACGGCTATTTTCAGATCATTCTCTCCGATATTTTCTGTCCCATTCCCGGTCCTTCCCAAGCTCCGGAATTAGCCCTTCCGTTGACTGGTACAGATCATCCGCAATGGTTCTGATCACATCCGCCAGCTCCAGACAGTTTAGGTCAAAGGCTTGTTTTACTGCCTCCTCCCCCAGCCACGCTCCCAGGATATTTCCGCAGATCGCCCCCGTGGAATCGCTGTCCCCTTTGTGATTGACCGCAGCCCGGATCGCCGCAGCGAAATCATTCTGGTAGCGTACCGCACAGAACACCGCGATGGCCAGGGCCTCATCTGCCACCCAGCCCTCGCCCAGCTGATGGATCCCCTCCAAATCCGGCACGCTTCCATCCAGGGCAAGCCCCACAGCCTTCTTTAACAGGCCGCTGCTGCTGAAGCAGTGATACACCACTTCCTCTAGGGGATCGCAGCGCTGTGGGCTGTACTGAACGATCTCCCAGATCAGAGCGGCCAGCGAGGCCGATGCTTCCCTGGCTGCCGGATGCCCATGAGTAAAATCCGCATCCACATGGGCCATCTTAATCACTGCATCCGCTTCCTCTCCCCCGGAAAGCTCCGGATCATAGCCCACGCTCAGTCCATAAGGCGCCGCCCGCATCACAGTCCCGCAGCCCTTGCTATTGTTGTCCGCCAAAATCGCCTTCCGTCTTCCCGCCGTCCGGCGAATAGAGGCCAGGCACGTATTCCCCGGAGCCCGGCGGGCGTGAAGGCCCTCCACCTCATACAGCCACATCCTCGGCCTTGGGTCATCCCTGATGCAGCACTCATCCCCCTGGGTTCCCAGCCATTCCTGGTAAGCCCTAAGCAAATTTTCCTTCCAGTTGCAGTGGATGGATGCGCTGCGGATCAGGGCGTTGACGGCAAACAGGGTCATCTGGGTATCGTCGGAAATCACGGCAGGATTTCCCGCCTGGGAGAGAGTCTGAATCCCCTTCTCCCCATATTTGCGGAAAATTCCATCCTCCTTCATAAATTCTACCGGATATCCCAAGGCATCCCCCACAGCGCCGCCTAAAAGACACCCACGGTAGCGGGACTTCCTTTGCCGCTCCATCGCTCCCCTTAACAATATCTCCCCAGGAAAGCAGAAGGTTCTTTTCCCGGCACCATCCGTCACCTGCAGAAAGCTGCCCTGAAACAGGATCTGGGCGTCCCCCAGCCTCAGCTGATCGCCCTTTTCCAGGACTTTTCCCCTTACCTTTTTTCCGTTCAGCTCCACTCCGTTGGTGCTCTTGACATCCCGGATCAACCAGTGTATTCCATCGTAATAAAAGCAAGCGTGCCGTCTGGATACCCGCGATCCCTTCAGACGAATCTGGCAGTCTGCCCCCCGGCCCGCGTAAAATTCCGTATGGATCATCCCTCCGTCCCAAAGCTTGATTCCGATTTCGTAAGGATCAGAGGCCACAAAAACCTCCCGTACATAAAGAAGACTTCCCCACTCATATTCTGTCCCGGCGCTTCCATCTTCCAGCCAGACTCTAGCAGCCGAATCCAGCCGATACCACTGCCTCTCATAGCCCGACTCTTTCCAGACGCGTTTATACAGAGTCCCATATACGGAGTTTTGAAAGTATTGAACCTTCTTATTATCCCCCTTGACAAAAACAGGCGGATAGATCGGCATCGCCGGATCCTGCCACTGTTCCGGAAGCTCCTCCAGAGGCCAGAACTGTCCCCCATCGTTCATTCCTACCGGAAACTGACAGCGATCCAGCCACTCCCTGGCAGCCAGCTCCGGAATCGGCGCATCCAGGGCCTTTGCCTGAAAGCGCGAAACCGCCTTCTCATACAGTTCTTTGTCCAGGGAAAACTCCATGGTCTGGTATGCCTTCCATGTTTCATCATCGGGCAGATGAAGAAGGAAAATACCGGTTTTTCCCTTGTAAGTAACCTGTCCCAGTACCTTAAAATGGGCGTCCTTATTTGCCACATGGAGTCCCCAGTTGGTTCCATTTTCCAACATAGCCAAATTCTTCATATGATTGGAAAGGATCACATAGCGGCAGCTGGTGACCATACCCCCAAACCGGATGGTGGTGTCCGTAAATCCTTTCTCCCGGATGATCATCCCCGCCTTGTATTTTTCTGCAAGCTCAGGAGGCAGGTTCACATCCCGGGCAAACAGGGTGATTCCCGGGTACATGCTGCCCATCAGCAGGGAGATAAACGAATTTTTCTGCTCTTTGGGCGGATCTTCTGCTTTTGTGAAATCAAACATATTCGTCCTCCATTTCCCCTTATTAATATGATTAATTATAACTCTATCAATATGACTATGTCAATTTTACGGTAAAATCACCCATTCTTTCCATATTTTTGCTCTTCGGGGGCTCATAAATATTAAAAGGGAAGCGTGACCGAAATCACACTTCCCTTCCTGATACGGCCAAACCGCCGTCTCTTTTATTTACTTATTATTAATAGCAGCCTGTGCAGCAGCCAGTCTCGCAATCGGAACACGGAAAGGTGAGCAGGATACATAGTTCAGGCCAACCTTGTGGCAGAACTCTACGGAAGAAGGATCTCCGCCGTGCTC
>OLVT01000090.1_pt1 | contig 99606 bp, 100 predicted proteins | sample 1673241 | NCBI WGS metagenome assembly OLVT01 (sample SAMEA3178936, study PRJEB25190) | human gut metagenome | biome: human gut; feature: human-associated habitat; material: faeces | place: Austria | collected 2013
GGACCAGCACGGCCCCGCGCCGCGCCAATCGGCACCGACGCCGCAGCCCGCGTCCCCGTCCGCGCCGCAGGGAGCCCCTGCACCCCGCCGCGAGGCGCGCGACGCCCGCCGCATGGAGGCCGACGTTCGCCAGCAGGAGAATACATACCGCCACGAGCCCGCGCAGGAGAGCGCATACCGCCCCGAACCAAGCCGCCCGGCCTACGCCGGCGATGACCGCGGTGCGAAAACCGAGGCCGCTGCCGAGGAGCGCGGCGGTAGCCGCGAGGAGAAGCGCGAGGAGAAGCGCCGCGGGCGCTTCGGCAAGGCCGAGGGCAAGAAGGACGCCAAGCCCGCCGAGGGGCGCGATCCCTCGACCGCGCCGCGCCGTGCAGCGCCCAAGCCCGCCCCCGCCGGCCCCTCGAAGGGCACGCGCGCGCTCACGGTGGTGGCCGCCGCGGCCATCGCCGTGTCGGTGGGAGCCACCGTGTTCTCCGGCATGCGGGTCGCGGAGTCCTCGGCGATCATCGCCAAGAACGAGGCGAACACCGTCAACGTCGTCGTGACCAACCGCGACGTCGCCGCCGGCGAGACCATCACCGAAGCCGACCTCGAGACGCAGGCCGTCCCCAAGGCGTACTGCCCGACCGACGCCGCGACCAAGGTCTCGGATGTCGCCAACCACACCTCGCTCACCACGCAGACCGCCGGGACCTCCATCTCGCTGTCCTCCCTCCAGGCATCTAGCTCGCCGGCGCACATCACGTCGGCCATCGAGGAGGGACACGTGGCCATCGCCCTGTCGCTCGATTCCTCGAAGAGCCTGTCGCCGCTGCTGCGCGTCGGCGACCGCGTCAACGTCATGGCCGTCGTCTCCGACGGAACGACATCGAGCGCCGAGACCGTGTGCGCCAACGTCAAGATCATCGCCCTCGATTCCGCCCTGTCCGGCTCGCCTGACGCCGGGTACTCGCTCGTGACGCTCGACGTCACCGAGGACCAGGCCGCGGCCATCGTGGCGAACCCGAACGTGACGCTCACGGCCATCCCGCAGACCGCCGAGGGGGCAAGCGATGCTGAATAGCGACCTCATCGCGCTCGAGCGCGCCGTATACCGCGCCGCGCGTGAACAGCTCTCATCCGACAACCAGACCGAGCAGCCCGACGGCGACGCGGCACGACGCGACCGCGACGCGGCCGCGGTCATCGGCCCCATCATCGACGACCCGGCGTTCTACCACCTCGTGCCCGAGCGCTTCATCGACCAGACCGGCCGCATCGCCGACGACGCCTACCAGGAGGTGCTGCGCGCGGCCATCAACGACCTGTACTACTTCGGTCCGCTCGAGGACCTGCTGTACGACGAATCGCTTTCCGAGATCATGGTCAACGGGCCCGACTCGGTGTGGATCGAGCGCTCCGGCAGGCTCATGCTCACCGACGTGCACTTCGAGGACGACGACCACGTGAAGTTCACCATCGACCGCATCGCCGCGGGCATGAACCGCCGCTGCGACGAGGCCTCGCCGCTGTGCGACTGCACCATCGTCCGCCCCGGCACGCCCTTCAACGGCTCGCGCGTCAACGCGGTGCTCAAGGGCGTCGCGGTCGACCACCACCTCATCAACATCCGCAAGTTCCGCAAGGACGCGCTCACCCCCGAGGCCCTGATGGCCAACGGGTCGTTCGACGGCCGCATGCTCGAGATCATGCGCGCCATCGTGCAGGGCCGCATGTCCACCATCGTGGCCGGCGGCACCGGATCGGGCAAGACGACGCTGCTCAACGCAATCTCGCTCTACATCCCGCCCGAGGAGCGCATCATCACCATCGAGGACACGCCCGAGCTGCGCCTGAACCAGCCGCACGTCGCCCGCATGGAGACGCGCGACGCCAACGTGGAGGGCAAGGGCCGCATCGACTACCGCGACCTCGTGACCAACGCGCTGCGCCAGCGCCCCGACCGGATCATCGTCGGCGAGTGCCGCGACGCGGCGGCCTTCGACATGCTCCAGGCCATGACCACCGGCCACGACGGCTCGCTCACCACGATCCACGCCGACAACTGCCGCGAGGTGCCCACGCGCCTGCGCACGCTCGTCCAGCAGGCGAACACCGGCATGTCGTCGCGCGAGATCCTTGAGTACATCAGCCAGGCCATCGACTTCATCATCTACACGGAGCGCTCCCACGGCGTTCGCCGCGTGACCGAGATCGCGGAGGTCCAGGGCATGCAGGGCGACGTCGTCACGATCGCCCCGATCGTCCGCTTCGAGCACGACCCGAACGACCCCGAGCACTCCGGCTGGTTCGTCCCGACCGGCGAGCGCTTCATGCGCCGCCATATCGAGAAGATGGCAAACGAGGGCGTCTTCGTCGATGACGACTGGTTCAACCCCCAGGCGGTGTTCTAGGATGGGCGGCGCGCAATCCAACCTCGTCAACCTGCTGCCGGCGCTTCCCGGCCTCGCGCTCGGCATCGCGATGCTCGTCATCGCGCGCCGCGGGCGCATCGCCCGCGAGCGGGCCGGGGCCGAGACCGCGAGCGAGCGGCCGAGCGGAAAGCTCGCCGCGGCGCTCGTCTCCGTCTGCGAGCAGGCGTCCCCGCAGCTGTCGGTCCAGGAGGCCGAAATCGTGTGGGCCGCGACGGCGACGCTGCCGGCGCTCACCGCCCTCGCGCTCGGCGTGGGCCCGCTGTCGCTGCTGCTCCTGCCGGTCAGCGCGGCCGGCTTCCCCGTCTACCTCAAGGCCCGCCGCGACTCCGGCAAGAAGAAGTTCGAGGAGCAGCTGGGCCAGGCGATGCCGCTCATCGCGTCGAACCTGCGCGCGGGCTCGTCGGTCGCCCAGGCCATCGGCCCGGTCGCCGAGAACATGAGCGACCCCATCAAGTCCGAGTTCAGGCGCCTGGCCTCCGACATCCGCGCCGGCACTCCGGTGCCCGAGGCGCTGGACAAGGTCGCCGACCGCACCGGCAGCCGCGACCTGCGCCTGTTCGCCACGGCCGTCGATATCTCGCAGCAGACCGGCGGCTCGCTCGCCGACATCACCGAGAACGTCGGGCAGACCGTCCGCGCCCGCGTCGAGGCACGCAAGACCATCAAGTCGAAGACCTCGCTCAACCGCATCGAGTCGCAGATCATGGTCGGCCTGCCCGTCTTCATGATGGCGGCACTGCTCGCGATCTCGCCCTCCCACCGCGAGTTCTACAGCCAGCCCTCCGGCTGGGCACTTATCGCGCTGGCCGTCGTTCTGGACGCGCTTGCCTACCTCATGATGAGGAAGATGGGCGACGTCAAGCTCGACTAGGCGCCGGATAGATTGGAAGCACCGTGAACATCGAAATCCTGCGCGGCGTCGCGCTGTCGCTGTGCGCCGCGACGATCGCCGGCCTGCTGTCCTTCGTGGGCCTCAGGCGGCTCGGCGGCATCGAGTCCGGCCCGGTCAAGCGACCGAGCCGCCGCCATCGCGGCGAGACCCGCCTGGACACGCTCACCTACAGCGTCACGCGATACGTGCCCATGAGCGAGAAGGTCGCCGACGCCACGCGCGACATGCTCTCGCGATCGGGCGTCACCATGCCCGCCGCGTCGTTCTGGGCCATCCGCGTGGCATCGTTTTCCGCCGGCGCCGCCGCGGGCCTTGTCGCCATGCCTCTCGTCGGAGGCGTGCAGGGGCTCGCCGCGGCGGGCGCGCTCGCCGTCGCCGGGCTCGCCGCGCCGCAGGCGTGGCTGCTCGCCCGCCGCGCCGAATGGCGCGACGAGCTCGACCGCCAGCTGCCTGACGCACTGGACCTCATGGCCATCTGCATCTCTGCTGGATCGTCGTTCGAGGGCGCACTGGCATCGGTCGGCACCCGCATGGACGGGGCGATCGCCGAGGCCTTCGCCCGCGTCGCCAAGGAGGCGGCTTACTCGAGCCGTTCGGAGGCCCTGCTGGGACTGGCCGAGCGCGCCCAGGTGAACTCGATCACCTTCTTCACGGCGTCGCTCGTGCAGGCCGAGCGCGCGGGATCGTCGCTGGTGGACATCATCCGCATGCAGGCCCAGTCCGTGCGCACCGAGCGCCGCCTGAGGGTCGACGACATGACCAACAAGCTGTCCACCAAGATGCTCTTCCCCATGCTTCTGCTCATGCTGCCCTCGATCATCATGCTCATGCTCGCACCGATGGTCCTACAGCTCGGCGAGTTCTTCTAATCCCCAACCAAGGAGCCATCCGATATGAACGACAGATATCTCGACGAGGCCGTGGCCGTCACGGTCTCGGGCAAGAGGGTCCCGATCCTCACCCATACCTGCAAGGGCTTTATCGAGCGCTTCTGCGGGCTCATGCTCAAGCGCGAGGTACCCGAGGCCTGCGGCCTGTACTTCCCTGGCTGCCGGTCGATCCACACCTGCATGATGCGGGTGCCCATCGACGTCGTCTGGGTGCGCGAGGGCGAGCCCGGCGAGCTCGATGCGGTATCGCTCGATGTCGCGCTCAAGCCCTGGCGGTTCTTCGCCGCGCCGCGCGGCGCCACCGGCTGCGTGGAGTTCCGCGCCGGGTCGTTCGACCCCGCGGACAGGCCGGCCGAGATCGCGCGGCCGAAGAAGAGGAAATAGGCGATTTCGGCCGCAATGCCGCCGTCTGCCTGTGTAGGCAGGCGGCTTTTGGGTATCGCGCCCGGTTTGCCTTCGCGTTTTCCATGGGTGGCGGCATGGAGGGACCCCATCCGTCCCGTAGGGCCGCCGGATGTGGGAAACGCCTCGCGGCCGGCTTCGGCGGAACGGGGTATGAGTCAAAAGGAGCTTGCCGAGGCGGCAGGCCTCACACCGGCCTCGGTGAGCAGGTACGTCAACGGCGAGCGGCTGCCGTGGCCTGCCACGATCGCCGCGATGTCGCGCGCCCTCGGGGTCGAACCGTCGGACATCATCGGAACCTCCTGCGATCAGGAGCTGGATGACGCCGTGCACCACGTAGCCCGCAATGCGGACAGTCTCACGGAAGCGCAGCGCGCCGAGCTTATCGCCGCACTTGCGAAGCGCTAGGGAGATCGGCGGACGGCCGAGGTCGATATGCTCAAATATAGAATCTGAGGGCGCGTCTATACCTTGCCGGAGTTGGGTAAGATGGCCGTAGAAGACGATGCGTCCCCGTGTGAGCAACAAGGAGCGCGGGCGGCCTAGTTTTCAGCTTTGGTTAGATGCCCGGGCTCCACCCCGGGCATCTGCGTATCAACTCCGGTCCACCGGGTAGAATCACAGGTGAACGAAGCGGACCCTGCGCAGGTTGCTAGCCAGTTACGCGGGCGATGCGGATTTCAGGTTTAAAGGCCGGGCTGCACTCCCGGCCTTTTTCTGCGACAACCCCGCCGCCCGCCTGCTCGCGGGGTGCGTCGCCCTTCAATTCCAGCCAATCTAATATGGGCGTCTACCTGCTGCGTTGGGACGATTGACGATGATCCGTTGGGACGATTGACGATGATCCGTTGGGACGATTGACGGTAGCCCGTGGGCATGGCGTCCGGGTACATATCGCCCTTGGGTCTCCTGCGGATGAACAGGGCGAACGCCCTGTCGGTTTCGGCAGGGCGCCGCTTGCAATCGGAGATATGTTTTGAGGGAAGGGAGAGGGGCCGTTTTCGCCCGGCCCCGGGGCGCGCACCTGCGTTGCCCGCGTTCCCAAGGTGTGACAGCATAAGGAACGGGTTCCGCTTGCTATCGATTCTACCTTGTGGCGCGGCGTTCCATCTGGCGGCCCCATTTCTCCATATCCGGTCGAGGATGTAGGGTTTTTGCGGTCTGAGCGCATCTTTTAGGCAGTTGCGGGGTATACCTCCTGCCGAATCTGAAAGATCTCTGGAAGGCGTGAGTATCTATGAAGTCGATCATCGACCCTGCCGGCGAACACGGCGCCCATATGCTCTGCATGGCGGCGGTATAGTTGTTCGGTTGGGAGTGCGATCCCGCGAGGGACGGGCGGCTCACGATCGCCGAATACCGCGAACAGTTTTTGGGCAAGGTGGGCCATCGGGCGACCATCTCGGGGCACATGGGCTCGAAACGCGGCACCGCGGCGAACCTCGCGAAGGTGCGCTGCACGCTCGCGCAAGTGTTCGACAGCTTCGCTATCTTCACCGTGAACGACGGCAGGCACACGCAGCCGGGACGCCGCCGGACCCTGTGCGTCGATTTCGCCTCGGTCCATTCCGGCGATACCGTAGTCGAATGGCTCTAGGCGGGTCGCGACCGCGATTCCGCAGGACTGAAAGGAAACGACCATGACCGAGAAGAAGGCCGCCTTCGGGAACAACTTCAGCCCCGAACAGCGGGCCGCCGCACTGAAGCGCGCCGCCGAGATGCGCGCCGCGCGCGCCGAGTACCTTGCCCGCGTCAAATCGGGCGAAGTGACCATCGCGACCGCCCTGGCCGAGGGCAAGGATAATCCCGTCGTCGGGCGCATCAAGGCGAAGCGTCTGCTCATGGCCCTGCCGGGTATCGGCTCGGCGAAGACGCAAAGCGCCATGACCGCAATCGGCATCGCGGAGTCCCGCCGCGTCGCGGGCATCGGGCAGCGCCAGGCCGAAAAGCTCATCGAGCTTTTCGGGTAGATGCGCACGCTGCGTTGCCCCAACGGGCAATGAGGAACCATATGCGAGGCCCCGGAGCCGTCGCCCATCGGGCGGCGGCTCTTCCCTTTCGCGTTCCAGGGCGTCTGGGGTGCGAGTGAGTGCTTCCCGTTCGGGAAACATGGACGGGCGCGGGGCGGTCGGGGTCCAGCGCGGATAGCATCGATGGCGAATATACCCGCGCCGCCGGACGGCGCCCGATGAAAGGACCGACCGCCATGTTGTGGAACTACGACGTCAGCGACAAAGAAGAAGCGGAGCGCATGGCCTCGCTCTACGGCGAGGACTTCACGCGTGCCGTCGAGCCCGGAATGGAAGTCGAGACCGGCCGCAACCTCGTCCGACGCTGCGGCAACGAACTCGGCGTCGCCACCTGGGAGGCGTACGACTTCGACCCGGACACCTGGACGTGCGAAACTTTCTCGAATCGCGAGGCGGCCGAGCTCTGGCTTTCCGGGTCCCTTTACCTGGACGAGTGTAATGAGCTGGAACATGCCGGTGCTCCTCGGGGCGCTCGCCGTCGCCACCGAGCAGAACCAGCGCGCGATCGGACGCCTGCTCGCGGACAGGAAATTCGAGGACATGCCCGAGCTGCCGGATGCCATCAATCCCATGGAGGCCGCCTTCGCCGAGGCCAAGGGGAAGCTCCTGGAGTGGAAGGAGGGCGGCCACGGCGACGGCATGTATTATCACGACACCGCCTCATCCTACCTCGCTGACTACCACGACATGGCCGACGAGATCGGCCGTCCCCTCCTGGAAGGCATCGACGAGATGATCGAATACGGCTACGTCGACGAGTCCGGCATCTACGAGAACCCCTTCGCGGCAATCGGCACCATGCTCGCCGAAGCCGCACTTGAGCATGCACGCGCAGACGCCGAGTACTTCGACGAGGACTTCCGCATGCGCGCCACGGAGGGCATCGATATGTGGGCCGTCGCCCGGGAAATCGCCAAGACGGTCCCGGAGGCCAAGCCCGCCGAAGAGGAGCCCGCGCAGGCGCGCGGACCCAAGCACTAGATCCCCGGAGTAAGCATGACCAGAAAACACGCAACCATGACGGACGGTGAGGGCATCTGCCTCGCCTTCCAATCAGAGCACGGCGGCTTCGATTGCAGCGAGGCCGCCATCGACCGCGTCTCGGGTGCGCTCATCTGCAACGACGGCACGTTGGAGGGCCTGGGCGAGGGCGTCGCCGATGCGGCGATCTACCCCACCGCCGAGATCTTCGCCGGCGCCCGCCTGCTCGCGCTTGACCGCGCCGCCGAGGGCTACGCCAACGGCCGGGATGCGCACGCGATCGATGCCGCGGCGAAGTCCGTGGCGGAATCGGTGCGCCGCAACTGCATCGAGATCGGCGGTGCCGGCGCCTCGATGATCGATTTCGCGGGACACCCGTTCGCCGCATCGCAGTGGATCGGCGAGAACTTCAAGACCTCGATCAGCGAGGTGGACGCGCGCCGCCTCATGCAGGACCTCACGCTCGTAGATATCGCCAGGCTCGACCGCTCCCGCCCCCTCATCGAGGGCATGGGCGCCCAGGCGCACGAGGGCATCCTGGCGTTCCTGGACGGCATGGAGGAGCTTCGTGCATCGTCTGTCGATGTCGAGCTGTTCGACCGGCTGATGACCGATGATTTCAACGTCGTCCGCACGCTCGGCCGCGACAGGTCCCGCGAGCTCGGCACCGTCACGATCCACGGGCGCGATATCGAGATCTCCTGCACGCTTGCCGACGGGTTCTGCGCGACCGCGCGACCGCAGGCGGGCACCATCCTCACCTTCAGCTCGAGGCGCCTCGGCTGGCACGGCTTCCAGTCCTCCCCCCTCTCGTTCGGGGGCTCCACGGTCTCCATCCGCCACGACATGCCGAGCGCGAGGCTCACCCGCGACTTCGACCTCGCGGCACTCTCCGCCGAGGCGGAGACCGCCATGCGCGAGCTCGGCGTCCCCGTCCCGGCGGCGCTCAAGTACGTCAAGGAGGAGTGCGAGAGGGTTTCCGCGCGCTGCGACGAGATCGAGGCGAAGGTCGGCGCGGCCGTCGATGCCCTCGCGCAGGCGCCTGCGAAGGGCATGAGCCCCGCGGCCATAGCGGCTGCCGCCAAGGCGGCAGCGCATGCCGGTGAGACCGGAAGCGCAGACATCAAGGTACACAGGTAGAAAGAGGTGTGCGGGATGAGCCTCCCCGATCTAGATATCCTGGAAGTAAAGTCCGTCTCAGATATGATTTCCGTTTTCGAGACCCCGGCTGACGATGCCGCGAAGCTAATCGGCGAAGATGACGTGGCGATCTTCTCGCCGCAATTGGACCTCATGATCGTGACCTCGCAATATGACCTCGAGGAGCCGGTCACGACGAGCCAGACGGTCATTTTGAGCGTGGCCGATGCTGAGTGCACGTGGCCCGATCCGCCCGAATATGTATCGGACATCGTCTTCGAGTGCCGTTGGCCGTCCGGCGCAAATCTCGTCACGGAGTTCCAGACCTTCTCCGACGAGAATGCCACGCCCTCGGCATCCCTCGAGTACTACCGTAAGCGTTTCGCCGAAGGCGGAACCTGCATGGTCTTCTCTGAATATGATGAAGCGTACCTGCTCGATCTAAAGGGCAAACGGCACGCCTCACGGGTAGATAACCAGGACGGGACCCCCATTGCCGGGAAACGCCCGGCAGCCGATACGGCGAGCCCCGCCGACCTGGCACATCGCGCCGCGTGCGCCGCGCGGCGCAGCCGCGTGCAGATGGAAGACGCGGCCACGCATCTCGTCCGCCACTGATTTTCGGAGGTTTTCCATGTTCATGTACGCGGTGAAGAAGCCGGCCGTGGCGGCCGCGGCGGCGTTGGGCGAGGACGGCACCGCCGTCTTCTGCGAGGGACCCGGGCTGCTTTTCGCCTCGGCCCGGGGCGAGGCGCCCGATGCCGGTATCACGACCGCCATCTTCAATGTCGAGAAAGGCGACATCCACGACGGCGACAGGTGGTTTCCCGGTGCCGGGAGTATCGCCGAGGTCGTCTTCGATATGCCCGCGCCGCTGGGCGAAAAGCTCGCCGGCAGGCTCGAGGACTCCACGTTCCTAATCGGTATCTTCAGGGATGAAATCGCCTCGCTTAGCGAGGAGTGCGACGTCATCACGGGGGCCAACATCCATGTCGGACCGCCCGCGCAGCTGGAGATGCCCGCGCCCCATACGGAAACCAAGGCCTCCGACGAGATGAAATGCCCGGTCCTTGAGATCGATCCCGGCAAGATCCGCGCACCGTATATCGTCGCCAAGGAGGCGGCCGCCGCGGCGAAGCGCGGGGCCTGCGGCAATGAGGGCGGAAGCCGCAGCGCGAGGCTGTGAGGATGTCCCTCTAGAGTCTCGCCGTTCGGTGCGAGTGCCGCGTTCTGCACGACGGGGAACAGAACTCGCGCCTCTTCCCCTTGGTCTTTACCAAGATGCCGTTCCCGCAATACTTGCACGTTGCGAGGATGTAGCCGTAGCGATAGAAGACGGCACCGAACATCGCGGCGGCCGTCGAGTGGAAACGGTATATGGGCGCCGGCTCGTCATCGAAAATCGAAGGCGCGTCCACAGACCACCCTAGCGGATTGCCTCCAACCGTCGTCAGCCCTGCCAGCATCTCTGCGACGGACTCCACGAAGACGACCGCCCCGTCCCCCTGGGAGCCGGTATCGTCGATGCCCAGATACAGCTGGGTCCGCTCGACCTCCGGCTTCCAAGAGACATCGAAGAATGACGCAGGTTCGCCGGCCCCATCTCGCGCGGACATCAGAACCGCATTGCCGAGCGAACCGGAGAAATCCCCGTCCCCCTTCGGCCTGCGGTCGAAGATGCGCGTCTCAAGCGAGTTGACGACCATATAGGCGAAGACCTTCCCAAAACGCCTCGTCGAGTAGTTGAGGGTCATGTCGATAGAAGGGTCGTGTTTGAAGGGTATGGCCCAATAGGAGCCCTTGGGCTTCCTGGCGATCTGACAGCGGCGCATTTCGTCGAAATGCCTGAAACCGCTTCTCTCGAGAACGTCATCGTACCCGGCGGCGATGTTCGCCATCAGTCTCAGCACCAACGACCCGAGGTTTCGGCATAGCACGATATCCTCCAGGGGCTCGACCACGACGGTACACCCGGGATCGGCCTCCCGCCACCTCCTCAGCTCGTCGATGCCGCCAGACTCGATAAGGCCGTGCCTCTTGACGTCGCGCGAGACGGAGGCCCGGGACGGATAAAGCGACGAAGCGCTGCCCGTCGCAGACGTCCCCTCAAGGCACAACTGAAGGTAAAGAAACTTCTCATTGCAACGTTCGAAGCCGCGCTCGCCGCTAATGGACCCATCGACGATCTCGATGGCCTCGGAGATGGAAAGTCTTCTTCCCTCCTCCCTATAGATGCCGCGGTCGACAAGCGGACCCGATTCCGATATGGCCTCGACGAGCTCGTCGAGCGTGCCCCAGCGTAGCAGGCGTTCGGCCAGCTCGGAGCCCATAGGCGCCGCGGCGGGCACCGGATCGCCGGATCCGACCACCTCGATCAGCGAATGGAATCCTGTGCTCCGGTTCCTTGCGATGAATACGCTTCTGATCATCTTCCAATCAACCCCGACCAAGATACTAGCTGTCGATATTCGTAATCTACCCACGGCATCCAGTTAATTTCAGGTCGTTATTGATTCTTCCAAATGCCAACCGTCAATATCCGGATGCCCGGGACGACATATGAAAAGACGGCGCCGGACGGGGTTCTCCCGGGCCGGCGCTTCCCGTTCGGGAAGGTGCGTTGGCGTGCGCGGCCCATGGGGATACGGTATCCGGGATAACGCACAACCGACCATGAAGGCGAGGCACCGATGGCGCGCCGCTCCCGCAAAAGTCTACAGGCAGAAGGACAGCTCTCCCTTTTCGCCATGACGGACGACTTCCTGTTCGCCGTGACAGAAAACACGGAGAATGCCGTTGACAAAGCCGCCGAGTCGCGGTCTTATGTAAGCCAAATCGCGGGCGAGGCGCCCGCCGACGCATCTCGGAAGGGAGACGAAGATGGCCGTCCTGAAGCAACCGTACACCGGAGTCCGCGGCATGAGGTACCAGTTCATGCTGGACAACCTGCCGGAGCAGGTAGCCGAGCTGAAGGCATCCGGGGAGACGGAATCCTATCTCGAGCAGATCGAGACGGCGTATCGCAACCGGATCAGCGAGCTCACGCCGGGCTGCATGAAGTCGTGCGGGGCGACGACGGAACTCCGCTCGAACGACCTGCCGAGCTTCATCAAGAAGGCGAACTCCGCCGAGGCGATGGCGACCGAGATCGCGATCAAGGAGATCATCGAGGCCATGTAGAGGCCGCCGCCGTGGCGGAAGCCGCGGATGGCGCCGAGTCCATCGACGCCGCCGCAGGCGTGGACTCGCAGTGCGCGGGCAGCCCCATCACGCGAGCCAGGAAGAACCTGGCGGCCCTGGAGGCGCTTGCCGCCGCCGAGGAGCGCGGCAGCGCCACCGCCGAGGAAATCGCCGCCATGGAGGCCTATTCCGGCTGGGGCGGCGCCCAGAAAGCCTTCTCAGAGAATGCCGAGGGCGAGTGGGGCGAGATCCGCGACAGGCTCAAGGAACTGCTCAGCGACGACGAGTTCGCATCCCAGCGCCATACCGTCCTCACCGCGTTCTACACGCCGGCACCCGTGATCGGCGCCATCTACGACGCGCTGCGCGAGGCCGGCATCGGCCATGGCGACACGCCCGCGGCGATTCTCGAGCCGGGCTGCGGCACCGGCAACTTCATGCGCCTCGCGCCCGCCGACCTCGCCCTGGACTTCCACGGCGTGGAGCTCGACCCGATCTCGGCGCGCATCGCGCAGGCGCTCTGCCCCGAGGCGCACATCACCGCCGCCGGCCTCGAGGAGTGCCGGGTCTCCCCCGCGTCCTTCGACGCCGCCATCGGCAACGTGCCCTACAGCGGCGATATCAAGATCGACGGCATGCCGATCCACGACTACTTCATCAAGAAGAGCGTCGAGGCGGTGCGCCCCGGCGGCGTCGTCGCGGTGCTCACCAGCCGCTACACGCTCGACAAGAACTCGACCGCGACCCGTCGCGCCCTAGCCGAGCAGGCCGAGCTCCTGGGCGCGGTGCGCCTGCCGGCCGAGACGTTCAAGCGCCAGGCGGGAACCGAGGCGCTGAGCGACATCCTGCTGCTGCGCCGCCGCCCCGAGCCCATCGCGCTTGCCGATGACGAGCTTCCCGAGTGGGTCGAGACCTCTCCCTTCGAGGACACCGTCAACATCAACCGATACTTCAACGAGCATCCCGGCCGCGCCGTCGGCGACATGTCGATCGTCAGCGGGCCCATGGGGCCCACGCTCGGCGTCAGCTTCAAGGGCGGCGCCGACGCGCTCGGCGACCGCGTGTCCGACCTGCTGCGCGACAGCGTCGACCGGGGCGGCGCCGTCGAGATGGCCGCGGTAGCGGAGCCCGCCGGCATCTCGGTCGTCCCGACCGCGCCCACGAAGTTCGAGTTCTCCGTCGCCGCGGACGGCACGATCTGGTACGGCACGGAAGACGCCGTGGAGCCCTTCACTCCCGGCGGCGGCAAGACCGGCCCCGAACGCGCCCGCGCGATGCTGTCGCTCCGCGACGGCGCCCGTGCGCTGCTCGCCCTCGAGCGCGACCCCGGCGCGGACGACGACGAGGTCGAGGAGGCCATCGCCAGGCTCTCCGCCGAATACGACTCGTTTTTCGAGCGCTACGGCCGCATCAACTCCAAGAAGAACCTCGCCGTGTTCCCCTCCAAGGGGTTCACGGACCACTCGCTAGCACTCAATCTCCTGAGCCTCGAGAAGGTGGATTCCAACGGCGAGGTGACCGGCAAGGCGGACATCCTCAAGAAGCGCCTCGTCACCCCCGAGGCGCCCACTCCCGAGCACGTCGGCAACCCGGCCGACGCCCTCGCCGTCACGGTCGACGCGCGCGGCGGGGTCGATATGGACTTCCTCGCCGACCTCATGGAGACCGACGTGCAGACCGCGCTCGAGCGCCTGGGCGACCTCGTGGTCACCGACCCCGACGACGCGACGCACGTAATGACCGCCGACGAGTACCTTTCCGGCGACGTGGGCGGCAAGCTCGAGCACGTCCGCGCGCTGCTGGACGCCGAGCGCGGGCGCGCGGAGCGCCAGACCCGTCAGGCCTGGAACGAACACCTTGGGTTCTCCGTCGATGCCGACGGCCTGCCCGTCGACGTCCGCAACGCGCTCGCGCAGCTGCGCAAGACGCACTTATGGGAGAGCAGCCTGAACCCCACCACCTCGCGCTTCGCGGTGGACGGCTTCGCGCATGCCGAAGGCCTCGACCACGGCGCCCGCCGCATCAGCTGGGATTGCTGGCCGCCGCTCATCCCCCTCGCGCTCGAGGCATACGACGGGCCGCGCCCGATCGCTGTTCAAGACGGTGACGACCGCGCATCGGTGTCCACCGGCAACCCACTGATCGACCTGCTGGCCCGCGGCCTCGGCGACTTCTATTCGGGCCAAATCAACATCGACATTGCGAAGACGCCCTCGCACGCAATCAAGTACCTCGTCTGCGACAGCGGCCTATCCGATGAGGAGCTGGGCGCCTTCTTCGCCGCGGGCGGCTCGGGCATCCTCAACAGGTCGGAGTATTTCGAGACCTTCCGCGCGGTCGCCGGCGTCGAGATCGAGCCGCCCGTCCGCTCGTCCTACGGGGAGGTCTCCGTGAGGGAGGCGCGTATCGAGAACGGCATGCGTCTGGCCCGCGCCCTCAGGGCGGCGCCCGACGCCGTCGAGTACCTGTACCGCATCGAGCGGAAGCAGCGCTCCGAGGACCGTGTCACGAAAGCCGATCTGCTCCGCCGCGACGGCCGCCCCTCCTACCTGGTCGACTACTATTCCGGCGAGCCGGCAAAGCTGTCCGACCTCGCCACCGAGGAGGGGCTGGAGCGCTTCCGCGAGCACAAGGCGCGCTTCATGGAGGCCGCCAAGCTCGCCGTCCCGCCCGTAGATCCGGACCGCGTCGCGGCCCTCGAGCGCCTGGAATCGCGCCTCGAGGCCGTCCAGCCGGTCAAGCTCGTCCCCGGGCAGATCGCCTGCCAGCTCGGAAGCTCCTGGGTCCCCGCGTCGGTGATCCGCGACTTCGCGCTCGAGACCTTCAAAATCGGCTACGGGCACGAGAGCAGGGTGCGCGGCAGCTACCAGACCGCCGCCCAGGCGCGCGGCCTCGAGGTCCGCTACTCCGAGGTGTCCGGCAGGTGGAGCGTTACGTCCGCCAGCGGCGGCATGGACGAGTCGGTCGCGAAGAAGTGGGGCGTGGGCTCCTACAACTGCTTCATGATCCTCACCGCCGCACTCAACGGCGGCCTCATCCAGATCGAGAAGGACAACCCCGACTACAACCCGGTCGCAGAAAAGTCCAAGAAGAAGATCCCCGACCCGGTGGCAACGGCCGCCGCCAACGCCAAGCGCCGCGAGCTCGAGGAGGCCTTCCGCGAGTGGGTCTGGAAGGACGAGGACCGCGCGGCCATGCTCGCCGACATCTACAACCGAAAGCTCAACCGCGTCGCCCCGCGCGCGTACAGCGGCGACTACCTCTCGCTGCCGGGGATGTCGCCCGACATCCAGCTCAGGAAGCACCAGCGCGACGCGGTGGCGCGCATCATCCAGGACGGCGAGGGCACGCTGATCGCGCACACGGTCGGCGCCGGCAAGACCTTCACCGGCATCACCGCCATGCACGAGCTCAAGCGCCTTGGGCGAGCCCGCAAGCCGATGATCGTCGTGCCGAACAACCTCACCGAGCAGTGGGCCGCCGATTACCTCAAGCTCTACCCCGACGCAAAGCTGCTCGTCCTCACCGACGCCGCGGCGAAAAGCCCCGACTCGGTGCGCCGGTTCTGGGGGCAGGCGGCATCGGGCGACTGGGACGCCGTCATCGTCGGATTCAGCCGCTTCGAAAAACTCCAGATGTCATACGGTGCGCAGAAGGCGGCGCTCACGGCGCGCATCGACGAGCTCGAGGAATCCAGACTCATGGAGCTGGAGGACGGCGCCGGGGAGAAGGACTTCTCGGTCAAGCAGATCGAGGGCGTGCGCGACAAGTTCAAGAGCAAGCTCCAGTCGCTCGAGAAGCGAAACGCATCCAAGACGCTCGAGGGCGCGACGTTCGAGGAGGTCGGCTGCGACGCGATCTTCGTCGACGAGGCCCACTACTTCAAGAACCTCGCGGTGTCGGGCGGATCGGTGCCCGGCATGCAGACGAGCGACGCCGCCAAGTGCGAGGACCTTCTGATGAAGTGCGAGTACCTGCGCGATAACGGACGCGGCAACAACATCGTGTTCGCCACGGGCACGCCCGTCACGAACACGATGGCCGAGCTCTACAACATGCAGCGCTACCTCTCGCCGAACCTGCTGGACAGCCAGGGGGTCTCGAACTTCAGCGCGTGGGCCAAGACCTTCGGCGAGGTCACCGAGACCCTGGAGCCCAAGCCCGAGGGCGGCGGCCTGGATATCAAGCGACGCTTCGCGAGGTTCCAGAACCTCCCCGAGCTCATGAGCTCGTTCCACTGCTACAGCGACATCATGACCGCCGACGACCTCGACCTCGACCTCCCCGAGCTCGAGAGCCACGCGGTCGCGGTCCCGGCGACGCCCGAACAGCTCGCCGAGGTCGAGGCGCTGGTGGAGCGCGGCGAGAAGGTTCATGCCGGTTGCGACCCGAGCATGGACAATATGCTCAAGATCACCGGCGACGGCAGGAAGGTCGCGCTCGACCCGAAGCTGCTCTACCTCGAGGACGACCCCGACATGGAGCCCCTTTCGGGCGGCAAGGTCGACGAGTGCGTGCGCAACATCCTCGACATCCGCGACCGCACCGAGGGCGAGCGCGGCGCCCAGCTCGTGTTCGTCGACTCCTCCACGCCCGCCTCCGGGCGCTGGAACATCCAGGACGACGTGCGCCGCCGCCTCATCGAGGCCGGCGTCCCCGAGTCCGAGATCGCCTGCGTCACCGACGCCAAGGGCAAGTCGAAGCTGAAGGAGGCGCTGTACGAGAAGGTGCGCAGCGGCGATATCCGCATCCTGCTGGGCTCGACCACGACGCTGGGCACCGGAACGAACGTGCAGACGCGCCTGGCCGCGATCCACGACCTCGACTGCCCGTGGCGACCGTCCGACCTCGAACAGCGCCTCGGGCGCATCGTGCGCCAGGGCAACACCTTCGACCACGTCCACGACTTCCGCTACGTGTCGACCGGCACGTTCGACAGCTACCTATACTCCATCGTCGAGCGCAAGCAGCGCTTCATCAGCCAGGTCTTCACGAACAAGTCGCCCGTGCGAACGATGGACGACCTGGACGAGACCGTGCTGTCTCTCGCCCAGATGAAGCAGATCGCCGAGGGCGACCCCACCGTGGCCGAGCGCATGGACGTCGAGAACAAGATCGGCCAGCTCAAGCTCATGATGGCATCGCACCTGGAGGGCCTGGCCGACGTCCAGCACAAGATCGAGACGCAGTACCGGCCACTCGTCGAGGCGCTGACCGCCCAGCGCGACATGCTCGCCGACGACGAGATCCCGTTCGCGGAGGCGGACCTTGTCCGCCAGCAGACGCTCGGCTCCAAGGACAGCTTCCTCACCGTCGGCGGCACGCACATCGCCGACAAGGAGGAGGCCATCCGCGCACTGCGCCGCGCCGCCTACGGCGTCCGACCCGGCTGCGAGGAGATCATCGGAACCTACCGCGGCCTTTCGGTCGTGTGTCGCCGCCAGCACGTCCTCGACGACGACTGGCTGCCCTATATCGGCCTGGCGGTCGATGCCGCCAAACACGTCCACATGTCGGACAGGGTCTTCCCTTCCGGAGAGAAAGGAGCATTCACCGTGCTTACCCAGATGGACCGCATCATCGCCCGAGACGCGAAGGGCCCCGCGGAGATCGAGCTGAAGCTGCGCGAAGCGCAGCACGCGCTCGCCGACGCGCAGAAGGCGGCCAAGGAGCCGTTCCCCAAGCAGACCGAGCTCGACGAGGCCGAACAGCGCCTCGCCGTCCTCGAGCAGGAGCGCATCGAGGCCGAGCTGCAGCTCCAGCGCGAGCAGGCGCAGCGCGACGAGGCCGAGGCCGCCGCGATCGAGGAGGGCGTCGAAGATGAGCGCGAGGCCGAGCGCAAGCACGAGCGCGCGGCCGTGGCCGACGACGAGGCGCGCGAGCGCGGCCGCGTGGCGGAGCTGCGCCGCCAGGGGCTCATCTGCGAGGACTCAGCCGCACACGCCGCGGCGACGGCCACGGCCTGCGGCATCGCGTCCGGCTGTCCGGACGATGTCGCCGAGGCGGCGCGCTGCTCGGCGGCGGCATCCGTCCGCGAGGAGCGCGATGGCGGCGAGAAGCACAAGGCCGGCATGTAAGCCGGGGCGCTTTTAGGGTATACGCCATTAAGGACACGTCCGACAGGGGGCCGGTTTCCGGCCCCCTGTCCCCTTTAAAACCGAAAGGACACGCCATGCAGCCGCTCGAAATCGACTCCGCCGTATTCTGCGACGGCGCGCACTACACGATCATCTCCCGCGAGAACTCCAGCATCCTAACCTGCCCCGTCACGAGCGGGGCGGGCGGATACACGCTCAACAGGGTCGGGGGAAGCGAAATCGACCGGGAAATCGGCGGCCTGACGGGGCACGCCGCGTGCATCGCCGTCGACGTCCCGACCTGGTGCCGCATCGCCGGCGACCCGCTCGACGCGGTGGCCGACGCGCTCGCCGACCTGCTGGATGAGACGCCGACCCGCTTCGAGCTCGAACAGCTCGCGGCGGCCTCCCCCTCCCTCACGGCCAACACGCCGGGCATCCCCGTGTTCCCAGGAGGCATCGCGCCCGCCGCGAACTCCTACACGCTCGCCGGGTGCCGCCGGGCGCGGGCCGGCGCTCTAGAGCCGGCGCTTCCCGTTCGGGAACAAGCGTTCACATGACAGCGGCCCGACCCTATCATCAGGGCAATATCCACTCCGCCGCCGCTTCTCCGCGGCGGCTCCCCTTAAGGAGCTGCGCCATGGAGCACATCGTCCTCGAATATGACGAGAGCACGCGCACCGCGCTCGTCGTCGCCACGTCCAACAAACGCGAGCCCGTCCTGAGCGGGCACGCCTCGCCCTACATCGTCGCCGACGGATACGATTTCGAGTCCCGTTCCTGGGGAGCCGGGCACTACTTCACCGATATCGCCGCGGCCAAGATCGACTACGAGCGCTCGTGCCGCCATTCCTATCCTCTAGCGGAGGGCAGGCTGCGCGATGACGAGTTCTGCACGATCCGCTGGTGCCGCGAGGATGTCGCCACCGCGCTCTCCGAATACCTCTCCTACCCCATCCCCGCCACCAAAAAGAATATCGATGACGTGGTCGGTCAGCTCATGGCGCACGGCAGCTTCCAGGACCGCTCCATCGAGGACGGCTGGGAGACCATCAGCGCCATCATCGACGAGGATGCGCTCGACCTTGGTCTCTCGACAAAACAGGGCGTGGACTTCTACAGGGATGCCTTCGGGCACTGGAACTCCACCGAGGCCATCGTCTGGCCGAGCAGCGAGGGTGACGCCGCGTTCGTCATGGCGGTACCCGCCGACAGCGAGGACGGCGACCTTGCTGTCTACAAGATCGATGCCTGCCTCATCGGGGACGACGAGATCACCATCGACGATATCGAGCGACTGGGCGGCAAACGCGAGCTGTGCGTGTACAAGCACGGCTTCGACGGCATCGAGGCCATCCGCAACTTCGCCAACCGCGTCGCGGTCGATAGGTTCGATGAGCGTTTCGGGGTCAACAACCTGTACGGCGAGTTGCCCGATCTCGCCCCGACGCTGCGCAAGGTGACCGAGGGTGCCCGCACGGCCGTGCAGCAGCCCCGCGACCCGCAGGCCATCGCCGCGGCCGCGCTGTCGGCCGCCGAGGGCGGCGCGAAGACCGCCGTCGAGCACGTCGGCAACAAGCACTGAGTTCACTTTGCCGCGGCGGGCGGTTCCTGCCGCGGCGCTTTTCGTTTGGGAGTTTCAACATGGATGGAACCATCGATTTCATCGTCCTCGAGCACGACGACGTCGCCGGGTGCGCCCTCATCGCCGGTGCCGTCGACGGGGTCGTGCCTGCCATCGACGGGCACAACACGCCCTACATCGTCGCCATGGGATACGACCATCCGACCCGCAACTGGGAGGACTGCACGCTGTTCGACGACATCGTGAAGGCGAAACTCGCCTACGAGGGATTGCGCGGGCGGGAATACCCGCTTGACGTGGCCATGCGCAGGGACGATTCCGCCACGTTGAATGCCCGCGCGCTCACCGATGCGGAGCTCGCAATCGAAATCGAGAAGGCGGGCGCCGCGATGGTCGAGCATGTCGATGCCCATATGGCGCATGTCCACGGCCTCGGCGGCAGCGAGGACGACAGCGCCGCATACTACGCCGCCCGGAAAAGGCACGCGGACCTGAGGCTCGAGAAGGACCGCAGGCTCCACGCATCGATAGATCTCGGACAGAGGGAAGGTCCACGCGAGCCGCAAGCCATGGCCGCAGCAGCCGCCAAGGCCGCGCTGAAACGCGACGGGGTCGAGCTCGGACGAAGCGGCAAGAAACAATAGGACCGCCACACCGCCCGCGGCAATATGATTGGAGTATCGAAATGGAGACCGTCCCGCATGTCGTCCTAGAGTATGGCAAATGGAGCGATTGCGCGCTGGTCGCGCTGACCGACGACGCCCACTCGGCAGTGCGCGACGGCACCGACATGCCCTATCTCGTTACGAGCGGCTACCACCGCGGATCGCGCACCTGGGCCAGGGCAACACCGTTCGGCGACATCACGCGCGCCAAGGTCGTCTTCGAGCACCGTGTCGGCCGCGACTACGCCCCCAACGAAGGCAGGCTCCACGACGACGAGGTCATCGCCTGCCGCTGGCGCCGTGGCGATATCGCCGGGGTCCTGGAGGAGTCGCTTGACTATCCCATCCCCGCGACGAAGGAGAACATCGATACCGCTATCGGGCAGATCGCGCATGTGCAGGACCGCCTCATCGAGGATGGATGGAGGGAGATCGTCGATTCCATCCGCGAGGAACGTCTCGACCTCGGTCTCGGCAGCTCCCAGGCGGATAACTTCTACAGGGGCGTCTACGACGTGACCGCGCACCATAATTCGATGTTCTGGCCGTCGGGCGACGGCAGCGCGGTGCATGTGTCCCATTGCCGCCTGGGAGACGGCCCCTCGTTCGGGCTCACCGTCCGAACGATCCCGGCCGCGGCCATCGGCAACGAAACCGTCACCTTCGAGAAGATCGACCGATTGGGCGGGAAAATCGAGCTTTGCGTGGATAGCATCGATCAGGACATCGAGAAGGTCCGCGCCTTCGCCAGCTCATCGCCCGCCGTCCGCGCCTTCGTCGAACCCCTTTGCGCCTATATCCCGGCACCGAGCGATTCGGTCGGGGAGCAAAAGCGCGACATCTCGCCCTACCTGCGGCAGACCGCGCGGCGCTGCCAGCGCATCTCGCACCCGATCGACCCGCCAGAGACGGCATCGGCGGCGGCGAGCGCCGCATTCGGCGGCGCGGCGGCCCTGCCGGCACATCGCGGGTATAAGCACCAATAACCAGCGACGGACACCTGCTTCCGCCGCCCTATCCGTTAGGAGACCCAACATGAACGACAAGCTGGACCATTTCGTGCTCGAATACGACGATGCGAGCGGTAACGCGCTGCTCGCGATGACCGAGGGCGACGGCAGCCTCATCGCGGACGGCGCGGGCCTTCCGTATGCCTTGGCCCGCGGCTACGACGCGAATGCACGCACCTGGGAGTCGATCGAGCCCTTCGACGACGTGACGCGCGCCAAACTCCACTACGAGAAGGCCTGCGGACGCGAGTACGTGCCCACCGGCGGCAAGCTCTACGATGACGAGTTCATCACGCTCCGGTGGCGGCGTCAGGACATCGCCGACTCGCTCGAGTCCGATTTCGGTCACTTCGGCGTGCCCATCCCCGCGACCGATGAGAATATCGAGCGCGCGTTGGATCAGCTCGGTAACCACATCGACGATGCGATCTACGAGGCGGGTTGGGACGTTATCCACGACCGCCTCGATGTCCGCTCGTTTGACCTGGGGGTCGGACACAGCAAACAAGCCAAGGAGTTCTACGAGCAGGTCTTCGAGTGCGACGGCGACTTCTATCCCACCGTCAACGTCTGGCCCGCGGTCGACGGCAGCGGTGTGCACGTCTCCGTCTGCCCCGTCACTTTCGCAGAGCGCGACCTGGCCGTCTACAAGGTCGACGCCGGCAAGATCGGCGATGGACCCATCACGATCCCCGACCTCGATGACATCGGTACGCGCGAGGTCCATGTCGACGATTTCACCGAGAAGCCCGAGGAGGTGCGCCTCTTCCTGCGTACGGACGGCGACGTGTACCTGTTCGGGTCCAGCCTGGGCAAGTCGCTCGCCGTCGAGGATGCGGACGAGGAGGATATCGCCTACGCCCTGCGCGAGGTGCGCACCTACTGCAAGGACGCTACCGAGAAGCGCGACCCGCAGCTCATCTGCGCCAAGGCCCAAGCCGCCGCGGCCAAATCGGCCACGGCCGAGGGCGATGCCGGCGGCAAGAAGCTCTAGCGCGCCATGGCCACCCCGACCGTCCGAACGGTAAACGCGCAAAACCAAAACCATCTGGTCCATGCCGCCTCGAACGAGGCGGGATGGCGACGCTATCTCGAGACGCTTTCCAGGCACACGGGATGCGCCAACGCCTTCTACAACCTGTCCGCGATGAACTGTGCGGGGCTCGCCGCATCCGATTGGCACGAATCCCGCGAGATCCTGCCCATCGCCACATGGAAGTCCCTCTTCCCCGGCGCGGACATCAAGCCCGCCGACGGGTGCACGGGCGTCTACTGCGTCAAGTCCAGGCCGCGCGGCTCGGGCGGCGGGCTGTTCTATGTCGACGAGCTGTTCCCGCCCGCGCTTCTCGTGGGACTGCCTCCCACGATGCTCAGGGGCGCGGCCCGCGTTCTCGACCTCTCGGTCGATATCGCGGCGGCGTCATGGAGCGATGCCGAGGCCGGGCTGTACCGTATAGTCAACGTCGCCGATATGGACAGCGACACCGACGCGGCCCCGGAGGCTGAGCGCGTGCCGGTCGCATGGGTCGACCTCGATCAGAACACCCGCTTCGTCATCGAGGCGCACTTCCGCGCCCAGGGTCCCGGGTGCGCCAGCCCCGTGCTTCCGCCCGACGACGTGAAGGGCAAGGCCTCCTCGCTCAAGATGTACGTCAACGAGATCGTGAAGACCGCGGCGCCCCTCATCAAGCAGATGCGCAACGGCTACCGCGCGGCCTTCGAGAGGCACCGCCGCGACGTCATCCCCGAAAGCGGCCCAGATAGGGATAACGGCCCCGATGCCGCCGTCGGCGGCGCCGGGGCGAAGGCGGGGGACGTGCAGGAACCCCACCCCGACGAAGGCGGCGGCCGGCCCGCACCGGTGGAAGCCAAGGAAGACCGCGGCGGCCCGGGCGTCTATGTGGGCAACCTCGCGCGGGAGCCCATCGAGAGGGCCATGAGGGCGATCGGCAGACACTCCAGGGCGGATGGCGATCGGGTGGATATGGAGACCGCGGCCTCCCCCTCTTCGGAAACCGCCGGGGATGCCGGCGCTATCGGCCGACACTTCGCGCGGAAGGGCGAAACCGTTGACTCCCCCGTGGCCGGCGACCAGGTCGGGAGCCGTAAGGGGACGGATGTCGAGACGGTTTCCCGCCCGGAGGCCCCTCCCGTGCCGTTGCGGGCCGCAGGGACCGACGATGGAGGCCCCGACGTGAAATCAGGTCGGGAAACAGTCGGAGATACAGGCGGGGCCGTACCGGCCAGAGAGGTCGGGCGGCCCGCAGAGTCGCGCACAGAGGCCCGTGAGCGCCGACGGGAGCGCCTGGGGCGACACGGACGGCCGTCCGAGCGCGGTGCGGACGATGGCGGAGAGGTCGATACCATGCGCCCGCATGGGCGGCGCTACCGCCGCATGGATGGCGAGGACGCGGACGGCAACGGTCCCGAGCTCCATGCGATGCGCCGGCGGCGCGCCGGCGAGGCCAAGCCCGCGCCCGAGGCGCCGCCCGAGAAGTACTATCCGCACGGCCGCCCGCCGCGGGAGACCGCGGGGCACGCGAAGAGCGCCGCGGCCCGGACCGCGAAGGACCGCGGAAAGAAGAAGAAACCGCCGACGGGCAAGGGCTCGTCGTAAGGAGATTGGTCTATATGGTTGAAAGACTCGAGGCGGCGGCCGAGGCCGGCGCCGAATACTACATGGTGACGGTCTCCGAGTCCGTCACCTTCAGCTATCCCGCGCTCGCCACGGACGCCGAGGCCGCCCGCGAGAAGGTCGCCGCGCTCATCGAGGCGGGACGCGTCCGCGCTCCGCTCGACCTGGTCGGGGCGCCGTGCCGCCGCGAGGGAATCGAGGTCGTGGATGCCGTGGAGTCCGAGGACCTGAGCTGTAGGCAGGTCTGCGCCCAGACGCTCATGCCGGGCGAGGCCGAACGGCTCGTCGACGACGTCGAGGCCGGAAAGCTCTACGAGAAGACGCCTCCGCAGATGGCGCATGCCGCCAAGTCGATCCTCAAGAAGACCGGCTCGGGCAAGCTGACGCCGACCAAGCGGCAGAGGAAGTAAGGGGTTCCCGTTCGGGAACCTTACGGGCCGCCGGACCGCATCGCGGGACGGCGGCCCTACCATTTCGGGTATAAGAGTGCCGGCTTTCACGAATTGGAGCGCATCGATATGGATGAGCACGAAGAGAATTTCAAGGATATTTTCAGATATACCGATGTGGAGTACACGCCCGACGGCTATACGGACGTGTACCGCTGGGACGATTTCCTCGTGATCGCGGGCGACCACGTCTACAGCGCCATGGATACCATCGATTCGGTTTCCCCCGGCGGCGAGTACGAGGGTTCGACCCGCAATATGCCTACACCTGCGAGATCGTCGGGTGCGGCGATCTGTTCGACGGCTGCGCGCTGTTCCGTCCGGTGTCCCACGACGGGGAGGACTATACCCAAATCGCCTTCCTGCGCAGCGACATCGACGATTCCACCGGGGAGTATACCGAACGTTTCGAGGCCGGGTCGTTCGATATGCCCGCTGCCGATGCCTTGCGTTTCGACCTCGCCGTCGATCTTATGGATTATTTCAGCGGCAGGACGTTCGAGGGCGAGCCCGGCGTGAGCCGCGGTCTCGAACCGCGCGAGGCCGTCGCCGCCGTGGAGGGAGCCACCGGCTGCGACCTCAATTTCTTCGAAGACTTTTGGCTCGGCTCTCCCGGCGAGATAGTGGAGAGCGTCCACGTCGGTCCCTATACGAAGCAAAGCCTTCTCGACTTCTCGTATTATGCCAAGGAGCTGTCGCGCAGATACGGGTTCGCCGATAGCGATATCCTCGAAATCGCCCGCCACCTGCCTGAGGAATGCCCCGACCGCTTCGCGGCGGTAAAGGCCTACCTCGATTGCGAGTACGTGCCGGACGGCGATGCGCCCGACGAGAAGACCTACCGCTGGGGCGACTTCCTCGAGATTGCCGGCGGGGACGCCCGCTACGCGGCCATGCTCGTCGACAGGACCGCGGCGGGCGAGTCCGAAGAGGGCCTTCACCCCGAGACGCTTGTCGACCAGGACATCCGCGACGGCGAGGCCTTCATGCTCGCCGGGCGGCCCATCGCCCCGGAGGACGCCTACGACCTGCCCGGAACCGTCCACGGACTCTATAAGGAGCTCGCGGACAACGTCGACCGCTCCGGCATGCTCTTCCGCGACTGGCGCGGCTTTGCCGCCGGCACCGATGCGGACGATGTGCTGCGCGCGATCGAGGCCGCGTTCGGCGAGACCGAGTACAGCCGCGCGGGCACCGTGCTCGGCGCCTATGCCGACGACACGTTCATGTCGCCTCTTCATGTTGCGCAGGATGCCCCGCGCGACGTCACGCCGCTCACGCCCTGGGAAGACGAGGACGGGGTGGCGTTCCTGTCGCGCACCCTTGATGCCGATGCGGGCGCGCCCGTCCCCTGCCTGTGGTACTGCATGCGCGACGGGGAGCAGGGCTTCGAGGTCGGCGGCGTCAAGCTCGACTGCTCGAAAATCGGCTTCGACGAGGTCTCCGCGGCGGCGGCCTCCAACGGCATCGACAGCGTCCTCGCCTATCTCGGGGAATCCCCCCGCGGCCTTGAACCGCTGTGCGATATCGCCGTGCGCCGTGTCGATGCCGGGATGCCCGATACGGTCAGACACTTCGGCAGCCAGGACGAGGCCATGGCGATGCTCAGCGCGATAACGGGATGCAGGGTCCAGGCCTACGGCATCGACACGCTCACCTACCGCGCCTCGCTCGGCAACGCCGCGGCGGCGAAGCTCGCCGCGGGGGCGCTCGCGATGAACGATCGCCTCAGCGGGCGCGGTGACGCGGTCGAGGCCGGGCGCCGTCTCTAGCGAATTGGCTTGCGTCGGCGTGATATTTGGCCCGGGGCCCTTTTCGGGTCCGGGGCCTTTTGCGTTCAAGGCCTCGACAGGCCTGTCGATTTCCCGTTCGGGAAAGAGGGTGCGTGGCCATGACTGTTGGCGATTTGGTCGGGTACTATCGGTCTATAGCGGTGACCGGACCAGTCCCGTGCCTTCGTTTCCAACCGAAAGGACTTCGCCATGGATCTCTTCATGCCCGCGGAACGCGTCCTCTACGACCGGGCCTACTACCTCTCCGATGAGGCGGAGAGAGACTACGCCTTCGAGGTCGCCGAGGAGCACGGGATCGACGTGGGCGAAGTGCTGTACTCCGACGAGCTCATGAAGGAGGTCCGCGATGCGCTCGACAGGGACATCGACCTCTATCTCGACGACGAGATCGCCAACTTCGATTCCATGCTCCGCGAGCTGAAGCGCGGCGAGAACCCGGAGCACCCGGCTGAGATCTCCGTGGTCGCCATGGGGTCGGTCGGGCGCTGGGACGGTCCCTCCCGCGGCCTCGTCGCGGCCAACTCGCTGCGCGACCTCATCGACGGGAAGGGCAGCGCGGACGCCCTCGTGGATTGCCGGATCGACCGACTCGTCGACACGAACGGCACGTTCAGCATCGAGGCGTCCCACCATGACGGCACCGCCTACCTGGACGTGCGGCTCATCTCCGGGGTATCGTTCGATGGCAAGGGGTTCAGACTCGGAGGCGAGCTCTATGCTCCCGGCAAGATGGACCTAGATGATTTCCATATCCTCCTCGGCAACCTCTACGATGCGCCCGGTGTCGGGCCGTGCTCGCTGCCGCATTTCGCGGAGCGCGCCTACGGCGCGGCGCAGCAGTCGTACCGCTTCGGGGAGACTGTGTTCGATATCTACTGTGAAACCGGCGGCACAGACAGGCCCTATAAGGTCATGGTCTCGGCGGGAGAGACTGTCGGCAAGGATGCGGGAACCCGTTTCGCCTCCGTCGAAGAGGCGAAAGCGTGGTGCTATCGGTACTCCATGCGCGAGCTCGCCGACAAGGAGAAGAAGCCCGTCCCGGGCGAGGCCGCCTCGGCCGCGAAGAAGGCCGCCGGGTGTTCCGGCGGGGACGGCGCCGGGGATGCCGGCGCGATCAAGCTGTAAGGCGCGTTTGAAAGGATACGGACATGGCCGAGAAATACGAGCTCGACAGGTGGGCGGCGGTCGTCTGCAACGGCTTCACCGCCGTCAACGTGATGTCTTCCGGCAACGTCGAGGAGTTGGGCTGGGACTATACCGAAATGGAGCTCGACCCCACCGGGACCTGCGGGCTCTTCGACGGCATGCTGCTCGACTGGGACGACGACACGCCCGCGGAGCGCCGCGACCATGAGGCGTACTTCCCCGACGCGTTCACGGTGGGAGCGCGCATCCTGGCCGACGACTGGGACCACGAGCTCGGCAACGACGAGGTGCGTTCGCGCTGTTTTGCCATCATCGAGGACGCTGATCAGTTCACCGACCACGACACCGCCCGCGACTGGCTCTGCGAGAGCACGATGGCGGACTTTTCCGAGGTCGAGGCGAGGACGTTCTTCCAGAACCTTACGCTCATGGACTCCGAGGAGATCGCGAAGCTGGACGGGCGTCCGATCATCCCGTCCGCAGGAGCCGATGAGTGCCGCGCGGCGGTGCTCGCCTTCAACGAGAGGATGGTCCCGCGCCGCCGCGAACTCGGGCTCGGCGACACGGCCGTGGTCGGCAAGACAAAGAAGTCGGAGGCAACGTCGAAGGTCGTCCCTATGAAAAAAGAGCAGACGGTCCACGGGCTCGGTAGGGTCGATTTCTCCGGCCTCGGCTACGGTTGGGGGACGAATTATCCCGACTCGCTTTCCGTCGATGCGATCGGCATCAATCCCCCGTCGGGCGAGCGGTACGTCATCCTGAACTTCTCCCCCATCACGCATGCCCCCGATGTGGACGGCAGGAAGCTCTTCTGCCATGAGACGACCATCGGGTATGACCTCAACGCCGATTCCTGGTCCGGCGCCACCATCGGACCGGACTTCTGGGCCCTCGACGGCAAGGAGGCCCGTGAGTTCGCGGAGAAGATCGGGCTCGACCGCCTGGCGGCGCGCGCGTGCGTCAGGCTCGGCATCGAAGCGCCGGGGCTCACGGGCCGCGAAGCGCTCCCGATCCCCAAGGGCGTGAATGTCGCACCCCAACCCAGCGCGCAGGCCGAGGCCGCGAAGGCCGCGGCGACCAAGATGGTGTCCGGCGAGACCGGCGGCGGGAAGCATATCTAGGGTTTACTTTACCGGTTGCAGCCCTTCCCATTCGGGAAGGGCTGTTTTCGTGCCGGGGTGTTGTGGGTAGCATCTTCTCTGATTCTGACCGGCTTTCGTTTTGGAGCTGATGATCTGTGGACGATGAGAAGTTCGACCTCAACTCGAGGATCTGGGTTTGGTTCAATAGCGTGCTCTCCTATGACAACATCATCGCGCACGATTTCCTCAATGAGATCGACGGCTGCGCCACGTTCGCAGACGTCATCATCGGCCTCGCCGATCGGTGCCCCCTTTCCGATTTCCTCGGCGACACGCTCATCGGTTCCAGCTCACTCCTCTCCAAGATCGCCGACCTGTGCGATGTCGACCTGGATACCGCGCTCGGCCTCTGGGAATATGCGAGCGGCGAGGATATCGACCAGTTTGACAAGGAAGGCATCCTGCATATGATTGACGCCGCGAAGAAGGCCGAAGGGATTGAACCGTATGTATCCCAGGCCGGGCCAAATGGCGGTGTGGACGATGGCGAGGACCTGCGTGCAGGCGGACCGGTTTCCGAGGGCGACCCGTGGCGCGACGGCATGGTCGCACAGGTCGCTGGGCTCATGGAGCAGGTCGTTGACCTGGACGCCAAGGCAGCCGCCGGCGCCGATACCGTGCTTGCCGAGTTGTTCGAGCCCCTGGCGAACAATTCCACCGATGCCGCAATCGAACTCTTCGGGGTCTATTCGAGGTCTGACGCAAGCGGACGCTCGGCTATCGCCGAGGTTTTCCACGCCCTGACCGGCGAGACCTTCGATTCGTTCCTCATGGAGGCCTCGCGGACGTGCGAGGAGACGCTTGAGGCTTATCGGGGCAACAGCTTGCCCGGCCCTGATGCAATGGCCGCGGCGGCTAAGAAGGCGGCCGGGGCTAAGGTTTCGGCTGGTGTGGATGGCGGCGGGAAGCATATCTAGAGCGGTTTGCCTTATCTGCTTTTAATTTAATTGATTGGATGGTTCATCATGGACAGCCTCGTTGACGACAACTTCTCCGAGATCAGAAAAACCTTCACCGATCCCCTGTATAACGCCATGGGTCTCCATGTGGACATGGGGGCTTCTTTTCACGATTACGGCACCCGCGACGATTACGGTATCGGTTGCTGTGCGACGCTTGACGGCGTGACGCATTACGCGAAGGCCTGGCCCATCGAGGACCATGATAGCCGGTGGGGTGCCTGCATGGGCTCCTTTACGTTCGATGAGAGCCTTGCGGGAAACGGCGTCGACTACGTCAGCCCCGACTCACTCGCCAAGATCATGGGCGATTACGGTTACCACGACTCGCGATCTTTCCTGGACTGCAATCTCGACGTTTGGAGCGACGAGCTTGTCGGTATTCTCGGGTACGAGGCGTTCGGAAGCAGCCAATCCGAAGCCCTCGTGCTGTCCCCACTTGCCGATAAGGAATCCGTGTTGCAACTCTTCTATACCTTCTCGGAGAAGGCCGACGGCCTGATCAGTGACGAACTGTTCAACACCCTATATTGGGAAATGGAAGCCGAGGAACGCTTTGCCCATGCAAGGCCCATCGAGGCAGTCGATATCGATTTCGATAGGGCCCGCGACATCGCATCGAGTTGCCTGCATCGTCAAATCGAGCTTAAAGACGATATATCCTTCCGCCTTGCCCTGGATATCCTTCCCAAACTCAACTGGGATGGACCTTCCATCGCCATCGATGCGCTTAACTATCTCGCAGATACGCAGGAATTCGGTATCGAAGCCCTGAGAAGCCATGCAACCGAGCTCTTCGGCTCCTGTCAGGCCTCTGTCGCCTTGGACCAGGCGGGCTACATCATCTATTCCTACAGCGAGCCCGATGCCGTCACCAAGATGGATGATATCTTCTATCCATCAATCTATTCGTTGCCAGACAGCGGTGATTTGATCGGCTCTTGCATCGACGCCCTGTACGACCCTTATATTCCCGAGGTCGAGGAGGCTATGAAAGATGTGCGTGAACGCAGGAAGAACCCCATGGCGCGCTATGGCTCTACGCCACTCGACGCGGTCAATGTCACGGTAACCCCCGCTTTGATTTTCTTCAAGAACGATCCGTCTGTTTCCCAGCGCGTGTATTTCTGCGATAAGTGCTCATCAGACCTCAATATCGGCGAAAAGATCTTCTCCTGCGGATATACCGCCGATGAGTTGCGCGGGATGATCGGAAAGAAGACCGACGAGAACTTCGTCGTCGTAGCCGTCGATGATCCATTTAAGGTGAGGGCCACCTATCTGAACCTCACCCAGAAGATACCCAGTCCAGCAGAGATTGCCGCGTCGGCAAAGAAAGCTGCCGGGGCTAAGGTTTCGGCTGGTGTGGATGGCGGCGGGAAGCGTATCTAGAGCTGTTTGTTCTCAATGTCGATTGATGGCAGCCCTTTCCTTTTGGGAAGGGCCGTTTTCGTTGCCGGGCAGGGCGGGTAGCATCTTCTGTGTATCTGGCTGACTTGTTTTTGGAGCTGATGGTTTATGGCGGCGAAACAATACGAACTCGGTTCGAATGTCCTCGATTGGTATAGGGATTTCTGCCCGGGGAACAGCTTCCAGGTGGTGATTCGTCCCGATATCACGTTCGCAGACGTCGTCGTGGGCATGGCGAACGGTGTCGATTTGAACAACCTTATCGGTTCCGATAGCGAGATCTTCGGCAACATCGTGGTCGCGAAATTGGCCGAGATCACCGGAGAGAGCTACGAGACCGTTTCAAATGTCTGGCATGAGGCGCCGATGAATAGCGATTACATCGGCGAGGACGAGCGGCGCCTCATTGAGGCCGCCAAGCTCGTGATCGAACCCAGATCTAGGCGAATTACCACTGTCGATATCGATTTCGGCAAGGCCTTCAGCATCGCAAATCACGCTATGCTGAACGAGATCATGCCATCCTTTGACGACCCTGCTCTCTACGGTATCGCTGAGAGAGTCCTACCAAATCTCGAGTGGCGCACCGATTCTATTGCTATCGATGCCATCAATGAGCTCTGTTGCGATCGCTACGCCGAGCACTATGACCTCGAGGCCGTTCGGAGCCATGCCACCGAACTGTTCGCAGCCTGCCAGGTCCAGTTGGCGTTCATACAGGCGGACCTCGTTTTTCAAGCGCTCGACTGGACGATTCCGGCGACGGATAGGGTTCGTTTCGGATCCGTCTATACCTCGGATCCGTATTCACGTCGTTACATCTCGACTTGTTGCCTTGGTGCATTTAGCCACCCTCGTTTTACCGTCGCCAGAGAGGCCGTTGCCGATATCGAGAAGCGAAGCAATGCCAAGAACAGCCCAACTAACATAGTTGCGGCGGCCAAGAAGGCGGCCGGCGCCGACGTGTCGGCCGATGGGGCCGGCAGCGGCAAGCATATCTAGCGCCTTCTTAGTTTTGCCGCGGTCAGATGGCGGCCCTTCCCGTTCGGGAAGGGCCGTTCTCGTTAATGGGCGATGCGGGTAGCATCTTCGATGTATCTGGCCGACCCTCTTTATTGGAGCTGGCGAAATGAGCAAGAAGCATTTCAATTTCAAGTCTAGTATCCGCGATTGGTATATCCGGGCCTTTCCATCCGATGAGCTCGGTTACAGGATCAACCCGCTCGCCACCTTTGCCGGCGCCGTGAAATGCATGGCGGACGGAGGCGACATCTATAAGTATCTCGGCGTCGGGGACTCCCTGGTGCGCGAGAACGTATTCTCCAAGATCGCCGCCATCACGGGCGTGGATTACGATGCCGTATACGGCCTTTGGCTTCATCATGACGAAGACGAGTGCAGCAGACTGGTCTTCCTCGGCGACCATCCGGACTGCGCCGTAGATCGCGACTGGCGGGAGCAGTTCGATGAGGTGGTCTCCCCTTCCGAGCAAGTGCGCTATGACGAGATGCTTGCAGCCGAAGAGCAGCGCAAGGCCGAGACGTTCGATTCGTTCATGGAGGTCAACGAGACTCCCATGGACGAGGTGCGAAGCGCCGGGATCGCGATGGTTCTCATGCAGGGCATCGTTTTCGCGGAGATCGCCAAGAAGATCGATGGGCCAAGCGAGGAGCTGAACGAACGCATCGCGACCTTCAACCACGACCTCAAGCGCCTCTACAACGAACCGCTCCACAAGAAGGTGGAACAAATCGAGAACCAGGTCGGAAAGCTGGAGGAGAAGGCGGCCATATACGACGAGATGCGCTATACCGCCGAGCATACCGATCCGGCGGATATCCGAATCGCAGAGGGCAGCACCAGCATGACCGGCGCATTGATGGCCGCCGCGATGGCGAGCTACGACCTGTCATGCGGTCTTATCGACGATGAGCACATCGGACGATACAGCGACGTCATCACCGCCCTCGAGGAGCGCATGGGGGTCGGTGCCGGCGGACTCTCCGTCCAGACCGAGGCGGGCGAGCTCATCGCCAACGCCAAGGAGGACGGCATCAGCGTCGGCATCAACATCCCCGGCGGCAAATGCGCGGATATCGCCTTCGTCGATGCGGACCCGGGCGCCGACGACCTCTACCCGACACCCGTTCGCGCCTTCACCTACAACGGCCGCGACGAGGAGCCCGATCACCGCACCGACGTGCATCTCGACGGGGACATGGTGCTCGATGGACAGATGACTGCCGAGACCCCCGCGCATGTACCCGCCGATATCACCGCGGCTGCCAAGGAGGCCGCCGCCAAGAGCGTCAAGCCCGACACCGTCGGAACCGACGGCATCAAGCACTAGGCGGGAGGCATAGCCATGGAAGAGACCTATCAGCTCATCGAGGGGTCGCCGACGCTGCGCGACCTGGACGCGGAGAACGGCTTCCTCTGGTGCCCGTTCGGGCACTCGGGGCGCCAGAACGAGCCGGGTATCCTGATCAGCCGCCTCGATGACGGCAGCTACGACGTGAGGCTCGGGACCGGGTTCGACAGCCCCGAGCGCTTCGCGACCGGGGACCCCGATTGGTCCTGGATGGACTTGTCCGTGGCCTCCACCGTGGAGCTCACCTTCGCGGACGACATGGCGCTCAACGACTGGATCGCGAGCGAGACGACCGCCACCGGCGCCGCATGGGCTCGATGCTTCAACCCCTATTGCGGTCCTGACGAGAAGACATTGAACACCTCTGAAATCATCGATACGCTTAGGCGCTTCGAGAGCCCTTCGTATATCGTGCGCGGGCCCATCGAGGATATCGAGAGCCTACCGGTCGGGTACTACTGGTGCCCGGATGCACTCGACCCCGACCCGTCCTATAACGGCTACCTGCTGAACGTGTTCGCCGGCTTTGACGGCCGTGGGCTCCCTGGCAAGTTCTTCGAGCTCTTCGGCGGGGTCACGCTGAACGACGTGCCCTCCTTCGGGTTCGACGACGGCTGGGACGGCTCGTGCCTCAACCGCCTCGACTGGTTCGAGGACGCTGCGGGCATGGACGCCGACGGGCTCTCCGCCGGGCTCGTGGCGAACGACGCCGAATCCATCAAGGCCCTCATCGGGAACTGCCCCGCCTGGATCGAGTGCTTCCCCTCGTACAGCGAGAAGGCCGCCAAGGGCGTCGACGATGCGGTCCAGGCCGTGAAGGCGTATCGATTGGAAGGCAAAAGGGTACACAGGGAGGTAATCCCCGGGTATCTCTATGAGACTGCGAAGGCCGCCGCGGCCAAGACCGCCGGCGGGGCCGATGGCGGCACCGGGCCCCATATCTAGGAAGGCGATCTGCATGGACTACTTCTCCCGTAAACCTGACTTCCCCACCTTCGAGGATATCTATATCGCCCGCGCGCAGGGAGCCATCGAGCTCGAGCGGCGCGGCGACGAGGTCGCCTGCCGCTTCGGCCCGGACGGCCCCGCCTTCATGCTCCCCCAGGGCGCAACCCGGGGCGATATCATCCGGGGCTGCCTCGCCTGCGACGGCATCGTCGAGGTGTTGAAGGGCGATCCGGGGATCCGTGTCGCGTGTGCCGGGTGGCTGGACTCGTACTTCACCGAGGTCGCCGATCGGGCCCCCGTCGGGGAGACCTGCGGCGCCGACTGCCTTTTCGCATGCCATGTCGATATCGACGGCATCTACGCGGAGCGCACCGGGGACCCAGACGGGCTTCGCGCCTACTGCGACCCGATGGGGGTCGGCTGGAACTACGGCCCGATCTACTACTTCCCGCGCGAGTCCATCGAGCAGGTGGTCGGGCAGCTGTGCGAGGACGGGGACGATTTCCCCGTCCTGTTCGACGGGGAGCGCGTGATCGAGGCTTTCGACGGCACGCCCGTTCACATGTCGGTGCCCGTCGAGGTCGACGGCGAGAAGGTGTGGACCTGCGGCTACGACTTCTGCTGGTGCGAGACCGTCGCGCCCGATTTCAGCCGCGCGCGGGGGCACTTCCCCGACGCGACCGTGGCCGCCTGGGCTGCCGCGCGGAACGTGAATCAATCTGATGGCGATTTGGGCCTCAAGGAGCGTATGTGATGAACGAGTCCATTTCCGTAATGACCGATGCCGGCGAGCTTGTCGCCACGCCGTTCGCAGGCGGCATCAGCGTCGATATCAACCTGCCCGACGGCAAGGGCAGCGGCCAGCTTGCGTTCATCGAAGCCGCACCGGAAGGGCTTCGCGATGACTACCCGACGCCTGTCCACGTGTTCACGTATGACGGGCTAGATTCGGAGCCGGTCCATCGCACGGACGTGCATCTCGACGGGGATACCATGACGCTCGATCCCGTGAAGGGCGCGGCGGCACGCAATGGCGCCGATACGGGATATAGGCAGCTGGATTCCGATTTTGTCAACGCTTCCAACAGTTGGGATGAGGTATACGGGTTCATCAAACGTTCCGACCCCAATTCCACGGGTATGCCCGCGAGTTTCGACTATGCCCTGCTCGCACTCGATTCCAACGGATGGCATTTCGGTGAATCGAATGCGAGCGCCTTTGATATCCCCGCCAAGGACCTCGATTTCTTCCTGGGTATCTTCTACTGCTCAAGCATTTCGGAATTTGCTGCGTATGCTTCTGAGTGCAACGAGCCCGATTTCCAGGAATGGCTCTGCTCGATGTATCTCCGCGACCAGGTGGAAGACCGTCTCCGCCACGAAATATCTTGCAATTGCATACAATCGACCGTTGACGCCTTCAAACTGCTTTCCGATAAGATCGGTTTCGAGTTCGAGCCTGAAAACAATCCCGCAAATGTCGCCAAGGCCGCCAGTGCGGCGGCAGTGCGTTCGGTCGGTTTCGGCTTGAGCGAGGCCGAGGGCATCAAACACTAGGGTCTGGCATATGACGCCCCTTCCCGTTCGGGAAGGGGCGTTCTCGTGTGGGTCACCGGCGGGTAGCATCGATGGGGACAACCGTTTCCCTGGAGGTGCCGAATATGGCCGATATGAATGCAAGCGACAGCGCAATCTCTACCGATGACCTCGAGATCGACAGCTATGACGACGTCGTGAAGCTGCTCGGCGCCGACGATGCCGCCTCGATGCTCGCCGATGTCGCGGGCAACCGGTTCAACCGGGAGGATATCATGAGGGCCATCCTGAATGGCGAGGATATCCATCTCGATTACTGGCCCGATTACGAGGAGCTTGAGTGGGCGACTCGCGTCTGCGGCGAACTGCTCGCCGACACCTCGCTCGAATGGGCCGATGGTTTCATCGACGCGGAGAAAACCGAGACGCACGAGGGGCTGACTGTCAGCGACCTTTCCCATGCCGTGGAATGCGTGCTGACGGATAAGTTCAACGACGGGCTCTACGAGGCGAGCCTTGTGGACCGTACCGAAATCGCCGATACGCTCGCTCAGGAGATCAAATCGCGACTCGACGGCGGTAAGCTCGGCCATGGGCCCTATGTCGACAGCGAATCGCTGCGCGACGACCTGACCGAGCGGTTCGGGTTCTTCTACGATATCGATTTTAGCGGGCTCACCTTCAAGACCTCGCTCATACTGTCCGTCAAGAGCCTGTATTTCGAGGGTGACGTCGTCGATTCCGCGCTCGACTGGCAGGCGGATTACCTCCCGTGCGTCTGCCACAGGGGCGGCCAGGGTGAGAACGATAGGTGGGAGTATGAGCCCACCGACGACTACAGGCCGTTCACGCGTCCCGCGGACATCCCCGAGAGCATCTTCGACAAGCTGTGCGCCTCGCAGGGCACGACCATCGAGAAGGTCGTCAACGACCCCGTTACCAAGTTCGAGCGCAGCTTCCGCGAGGATATCTTCAACTCGCAGCAGAACTCGCTCGTCGGTCTCACCGTCCTGGCAACCCTGCCTCTCGATGCGTTCCTGGACGCCAGCCTCTCGATGATCTGCCGCGGCGACCGCGAGAAGGCGGGAACGTTCACGGTCAAGCCCGGCACATACGAACCAATCATGGGCATCTACGACCCCATCAACGGGTGCGGCGGCACCGCGGGCATCGAACTCGACACGGACTTCGATATCGACCCGCGTGACATCAAGTACACGATGATGGAACCCAGGGGCGGGAAGTGGGAATCCGACCGCATCGATCTCTATACCCCGCAGGATTGCTTCGGGTTCTCCGAGCCCTTTGCCGGGCGTATCGAGTATTCCGAGAAGAAGCCCAAGATCGCCGCGAAGGCGAAGCCCGATCCCGCCGACCTCGGACGCCGCGCGAGTGTCGCGGCCGGTGCTACCATCCGCGACGGTGTCGATGGCGGCGGGATCAAACTGTAAGGGGAACACCATGGCCGACCGAGATGCCAAACGCAAGAGGCCCATCACTTGCCTGGAAACCGGGGTAACCTTTGAGTCCGCCTATCGGGCGGCCAAGGAGCTCGGCTTCGCCGACTCGCGCAACATCTTCCGCTCCATCCAGCGCGGCACCTGCACCCAGGGGCTGCATTTCTACTACGCCGATGCGCCGAAACCGTCGCCGGGGTTCTTCCTGCCTCCCAACAGGCCACCGCGTCCGGTGGTATGCCTCGACACCGGCGAGACGTTCGAGTCGGCATTCCAGGCGGGCCGCGCGTTCGGCATCGCCGCCGGGGCCGTGCGCACATCGGCCAGCACGGGCGTCGAACGCAACGGGCTCCACTTCTATTACGGCGACGAGCCGAAACCGGGCCCGGAGTTCTTCAGGGAACGACATTCGAAGACCAGGCCCATCGTCTGCCTGGAAACCGGCGAGACCTTCGACGGCAACCCGGCCGCCGCGCGCCCCCTGCACGTATCGCCCGCGACCATCAGCCAGGCCGTTCGCTACGGAACGCCCGTCGCCGGGCTCCATTTCTACCATGGAGACGAACCGAAGCCGGCTCCGGAGTTCTTCAAGCCGATCAAGCCCGAACGCGGTAAGAGCCCTATGCAGATGGCTGCCGCGGCTAGGGCCGCCGCGGGGAACCCGGGTCGCCCGGACGGTGGCCAGCGGCCCCGACGCGCGGTATAATCGATGCGGTCGGTAAGGCGCCCTCGGTTTCCGAGGGCGCCTTCTTGCGTCTTTTGGGAACGGTTTCAGTTTTCATGCGTAGGGCCCGCCGGTTTCCGGCGGGGCCTGCTTTCCCATGGGTTTCTCTGATGGCGGACGCCTTTTTGGGTTCCAGGGAGACTTTGGGGGGATCTGGTTGATTAGCCAGTGTTCCCAGAGTAAGTGGTTTAAACATAGACCATATTGGTATAATTGATGGGAGGAAGATTGGAGGATTTCCGTGAAAAGCGTCGAGGCGATCAAGATCCTACATAGCTGCGACCTGGAGGGGCGGATTCTTTTCCGCAGCCGCGAGCTGGGAACCCTTTTCGGTGAGTCCGGCGATACGCTCCGCTCGACCATCAAGAGGCTCGCCGCAGACGGGATCCTCGAGCGTGTCGCCCATGACGCATACCTCTACCTTCTGTTCCATCCCAACGGCTGCGATGTGCTCGGCCATATCGCGACGTTCCTGCGCCCCGGCGAGGTCACCTACGAAAGCCTCGAGTCCGCGGCATCGCAGTGGGGCTTCATCTCGCAAATCCCGCTCGGGCGCATCTCCTGCGTGACCACGGGCGCAGAAGGCCTCGTCGATACCCGATTCGGTGCCATCGAGTTTATCCACACGGACGATGACTCGAACGACGTCAAACGGGGAATACTCGACCGTATGCCGAGGAATCGGCTGCCGATCGCGACCGAGGAGCGCTGCCTGCACGACCTCGTCTCGAGGAAACGCAGCCTGGAGCTTATCGATTGGGATGAAGTGGATGTTGATTGACCTTGAGGAGCTTGCGGGTAATATCGCCAGCAAAGTCAATGGCGCCCGGCTTACGCCCGTCATCGAAAAGGAAATCGTCCATTACGAAATTATCCGGTCTCTTGGGAGGAACGACCTGCTTCGAGACATCACCTTTCAAGGCGGAACTTCCCTCCGCCTCTGCTACGGATCGCTTCGATATAGCGAAGACCTCGATTTCGTCGCCGGCGACAAGTTCGATTCGCTTCCCCTGGATGATTTCTCCAAGACCCTGCGCTCCGATCTGCTCAAGTCCTACGATACCGAGGTGAGCGTCAGGGAGCCCAAGGTCGTCAATGATTTCGATGGCGTCGGGATGCGGAGATGGAAGGTGTCCGTTAATACCAACATCGCGCGCCCCGATTTGCCGAAACAGCGGATCAAGCTGGAGATCGCGTCCGTTCCGGCGCATACGTCCACGATTCGCCGGGTCGCGGTCAACTATCCCGAACTTGATGGAATGTATGACAACCTCACGATCCGGTGCCAGACGCTCGAGGAGATTCTGGCCGACAAGCTCATCTCATTCTCCGCCACCGATACGCATATCAGGCATCGCGACCTCTGGGATATCCCCTGGATCGTCCGTGCGCAGGAGATCGACTTCTCTGCCGTAGCCGCGCTTGTAGCGGCGAAGCACGCCGACTACCGCTGCCCCGCCTCCCTTGCCAGCATGATCGCCGTCGGCATGCAACGCGCTCACGTCTGCTATGCCGACGGGTCATTTACCGGACAGATGCAGCGTTTCCTATCCCCTGTCGTCTTGAACCGCACGCACGATTTCGATAATCACTGCGATGCCCTCAATACAATCGTTGAGAAGTGCTTCGGCCGCGTCGTAACCTCCCTCGGTATCTCAAATGATGTCGAGCGTGCCAGACGCAGGCTCGCGACCGAGATATCGTTGGGTTCTATTTCGGCTGCCGTGCTACCGAAAAGGACCTTGGGGCTTTCTTAAGGTAACAAATTAGGGGTATGTAAAATATGCGGTTGGAAGTTGGTAAATAACTGGTTGGTCAATCGTGATTCAGGCCATCAATGTCCAATCACGTATTTTACATACCCACTTCTTCTTGGCCATCCTGAAAGCCCCTCCCCGAGAGCGTTGCGCGCAGGAAGACATCCACCCTTGTATCTTCGCCACATATGGAGTATCTTCGCCATATCATTTATATTTGGCGAAGATACAAGGAATGTGGCGAAGATACCCCATGGCTCAATTCGACTATTCAAGGAAGCTCAGCACCCTTATGTCGCCCGAAATCATGTCGTCTATCGGCGATATGAGGGAGCACCGCGGAAGACAAGCGCTTTACGAGGCGACGAGGCCGGACGTGCTGGAAAGCCTCGTCGAGGTCGCGAAAATACAGAGCACGAGCGCGTCAAACAAAATCGAGAATATCGCGACCTCGGACAAAAGGCTTCGCGACCTGATGGCCGAGAAGGCCGAGCCGAAGAACCGAGACGAGCGCGAGATAGCCGGATACAGGTTCGTGCTCGACACGATCCACGAAAGGCACGATGCCGTACCCGTGACACCCGGCGTGATCCTGCAGCTCCATCGCGACCTGTACAGGTTCACTGGCGACTCGTTCGCAGGAAGGTGGAAGGATTCCGACAACGTGATCGCCGAGAGGTCGGCCAGCGGGGAGATGGTCGCAAGGTTCAGGCCCACGAGCGCCGCCGCGACTCCGGCGGCGGTAGACGCCATCTGCAGGGAATACCGAGCGCAAATCGAAGCCGGAACGTACGATCCCGTCCTCGTGTCGCTGGTGTTCGTGTTCGATTTCGTGAGCATCCACCCGTTCAACGACGGGAACGGGCGCATGAGCAGGCTGCTCACCCTGCTCCTCCTATACCGATGCGGATACACGGTCGGAAAATACGTATCGATCGAAAAGGAAATCGAAAGATCGAAGGAAACGTACTATGAGGCGCTCGGCGCAAGCTCCGCCGGGTGGCAGGACGGCGAGAACGACTACACCCCGTTCGTGACCTACATGCTCGGCGTGATGACGGCCTGCTACAAGGAGCTTGACAGGAGATTCGCCATTGCAGCGGGCCCCAAAGGCGGCGAAGGCATGCTGCGCGCATATTTCGAGCAGCTCGTCGGCGCAGCGACGAAGCGGGACATCATGGATGCGAACCCGTCCATAAGCAAGCGAACGGTCGAGCGCGTCCTCAAGAAGCTCCAAGATGACGGGACCATCGAGAAGACGGGCTCGGCGAGGTCTACCGCATATCGCAAACGCTAGGAACGGCGCCGTCAGGCTCGCTGAACGTGCCCTCGAAGGCCATCTCGCGGCGGATCTCGCCGCCCATCGTCCTTCGTCGAAAGCCGTCGGCCGATCTTGCCCGCACGCGCCCTACACATCAAACGTCGAGATCGCAGAGCCCGGCAGCGTCGGCCAGGCGAACGCCGTCACTCGGGCGATTGCGCTCGCTCTGGAAGGGAAGGGCACCGACGTCTTTTTCGCTTACCCGAACGAGGGCGCGGTCCCGACGCCCGGCAGCCGCTACTGAGCGGCTTGCCTTTAACGCGAAACGGCCCCGGTATCCCGGGGCCGTTGCCTTCATGCTATTTGGATTGAGTGCCTGAATTGTACCTGGCGGTCATTGCTGTCGCTCTTCAGGTCGACCTGCGTGATTCTGTCCCTCAGCTTGTAGATAGCGTAAGCTTCGTGGCTGTATCCGGAGGCGAATTGCTCCGATTCGCCGTCCCAATAGTCCTCCTTCGTCAAGCCCACTGCTCTGTAATTGTCGGATTGCTCCAATCTGATCCCGTTCTGATAGGCGCCGATAGCCCTCACGTATCCGCTCGTAAGGTCATGACCGGACACGTTCTTCATGTCGAACTTTACGAGAAGCAGGTCTTGAGGCGTCTCGTACGGTACTGCCTGTGCATCCAAGTACACGCTTGCGCTGATGACCTTCAGCTTGAAATCGACTTTGACGCATCCCGCCAAGCCGAAGAAGAGCATCGGCGTCGCTGCTATGGTTTTGAGCACCTGCCTCCTATTGACGACTTTGCATGGACGAGGATGCCGAGTCGCTTCTTTTCTGCTTGTCATAGGAACTCGCCTGTTTCGAGGTTTACGAAATCCTCTAACTTGGTTTTTGCATTGAATGATTTGCCGTATTCTCCCGCCCTCGTTTGATCGTCCAACTTGAAGCTGATGTTGTGCAACTTCCCTTTCTTTGTTTTTGGAATCAGCCCATTGCTTAACATGAACTCGAGGATTCGGCGATGTCCAGGAGCGTCATCTATGTTCAAGTAAAAGCAGACGACGCCTTGATGGGCGTCTTCAAGGAGACCCGCCGAGGTGTGCTTGCATTCCGCAATGGCGCCTTCCAATATCGCCTTGGTGCAAATATCTTCTGCAAATGAAGCGTCCTTGAAGAAGAACATCCATTTCCCGCACTTCCTATCCACAAGGGTCGGCGCGGTCTCGTTGTTGATGTAGAAAACCCAATAGTGGTTTTCAGCACGGATGATGCTGCCGTCCTCCGTTAGGTTCTTAACCGTTGCTTCCATTGACATCAAGCCTCCCAAGAATCGCCGGTCGCGTAGTCGATCCCGATCCCCGGCTGCACGTTGTGGCAGAACGCGCATATCCTCACGCCCTCGCCGCCGTCCTCGACGCTCTGCGCCTCGATCAGGACGCCCTTGCAAACGAGGTCGTCCCCGTCGAAGACGGGCGTCGCGCGGTAGAGCACGTGGTTGCCCGTGCGGTCTATGTACTTGGCCACGGCCTCCTCGTAGGGGAGCATGCCCTCGACGTTCATGCAGCGGGTCCCCGTCACGAGGTTCCTCTCGTTGGCGTTCTCCGCGCCCAGGCACCACGCGATCAGGTGGCAGCGGTTGTAGAGGTACTTCCCGTCGATGCCTTCGTACTTCACGGTGTGCCAGCCCGAGGGCTTCACCATGCCGATGCTCCCGCGCTTCTCGCCCTTCGCGGGCATGGTCTCGGGCCCGACGCACGCCGTGGCGGCCGTGCAGCGCCCGAGCCCGTCCTTCTCGCCGTACTCCTCGAAGCCAGGGCTCTTCGCCGCCTTCTCCAGGTCGTCGGCCGTGAACCATGGGACCCCGCCGTTGAGCTCCGTGCTCGGCTCCCCGTCGTAGGCGGGCACGGCCGCAAGGCCGGAGCCCCCCTCCGCGGCGGTTCCCGTGTCGGCAGAAGCCGCCTTCGCCGGGATCTGGAGCACGGCCCGCGCCCCGTCCGGCAGCGCGTTGCGGGCGCCGTTCTGGACCAGGTCCGAGGCGTTGGCCGCCACGGCCGCTCCTGCGGAGGCGACTGCCGCCGCTATCGCGATTCCGATGAGCCTTTTGGTGAGCCTTAAGGACTTCAGCATCCTTCTTCCTTCTCCTCATCGCCCTCTTCCACGAGCCGCAGGGGAGGGATCCCCAGCGCCTTCGCCGCCTTGAGCGCCGTTTCCAGCTTGATGGCGTGCTTCCCGCTCTCCCAGCAGTGCACGGTCTGCCTGGTGACCCCGAGCGCGGCCGCGAGCGCTTCTTGGGTCATGCCCGCCTTCTCGCGCTCCCTGCGCAGGCTCTCCCCGGTGCTCGGCTTGCCGCCCGTCATCGGTTCCCCTTCGCCCTGTTGTGCGTCTTGCAGAGCATCTGGCAGTTCTCCGCGTCGGTCGAGCCGCCCTTCGACCACGCGGTCACGTGGTCGGCGTCCATCTCTTTCAGCGAGTAGATTCTCTTTGCGTTCGACCCGTGCCCCACGGCGCACAGCGGGCAGTTGGACGTCCCGTTTTCCTTGGCGAGCGAGGTCTGCTCGCGGTAGGCCCTCTCCGCCGTCTTCCTGTCGAAGACGCGCACCTCGAGCAGGCTCGGGTCCTCCTCGCCGCCGAGGACGTACTCGAAGATCCCGCGTTTCCTCTGGACCTGCGGGTCCGCCAAAAGGGCGTCCACCCGCTCGGCCACGCGGGCTTTGCTGTAAGCCTCGTTGCAATGCTCGCGGTAGAGGCGGCCCCATTCGATGCCGCACATCTCCGCGCCCGTGTACTCGAATATTCCGTCCACCCACCCGATGACGGTGTCGAAGTGGTTTTTGAGCCCTTCTATGCCCTCGTCGTAGCGGTGCTCGGCCATGTACTCCGAGATGTTCCCGTCGCTTGCCCAGTCGAGAGCCGTCTCGAGGACGGCCTGGCGCCTCGGGTCTCCCTTCACGTAGGTCTGCCAGCGGTTCATGTTCGAGTTCGCCGGGTTGGAGAAAACGCGCCTGGCGGCGGTCACGAACGGCCCGTGGTACGCAGCGTTGCGGAGCTCCTGCTTCACGAGCGGGACTCCTGCGATGTTGATCGTCTCGAACCACTGCTGGATCTCCGAAGCCTCGCCCTCGCACACGTAGATCGTGAGCGGGGTCTCAAGGATGAGCCTCTGCTTGTCCTCGGGCAGGCTGCTGAAATGGTACGGCTTCCCGTCGATGTGAACCGAGAACGGCCAGGTCTCGTTCACGAAGCGCGCGAAGGACGTTATGCGCTGCTGACCGTCGAGGATCTCCATCATGCCGTCGGGGTTCCTCACGAAGTAGAGGAGCCCGAGTGGGTACCCCTTCAGCAGCGACTCCACGACCGCCACGTCGCGCTTTCCGTCGCCGTAGATGTAGTTGCGCTGGTATTCGGGCTGCACGACGAGTTTTCCGTCGAGGCCGAAAAGCCCTTTGCCCTCGTTCAGGTCGTAGCGGAAGCCCTCGCAGACGTCCCCGACCGTCCAGTCGGTGTGAAGCTCTGTTTTCATTCTCTATCCCTGCGCTTTCTTCGCCTTGATGAACAGGCGCTTGTACGATCCGCGTGCCTCTCCGTTGATTTCGAAGTACGCGTTTTGCACGCGCCACGTCTTGTTCGCTTTTTTGAACTTGGCCTGCTTGCTTTCTTCCGGAGGATTGAAAAAGGGATAGTTGATTGCGAGGTCCAGATCCCCGTCGCGTCCGACGATCTCGAATTGCTCTGGGTTGTACTTGTCCAAGAACGTGATGGGAACGCCCATGACGCCGTCGTAGTCGCTCGGGATGGCGTTCGTGAACGGCACCTCGATGGCGTCGTAGTTTCCGTATTTTCGGTACTCCACTTTGCCGAAGTCGTTATTGAGCTTCTTCTTCAACGCCTTGTTGAACTTGAGGTTGTGCTCCATGGTGTCGAGCATGAGCGGTTCGTGGCGCTTCCCATGATCGAGGTTGGTGAACCACATGACCCCTGATACCCTGATCATCCCTTCTTTATGCTCTCCTGCAACGGCTATGTCTTCATAAGGTGACTCGAACCATGCGACATTGCTCTTGAAGCCGTTTCCGAGCCACATCTTGTTTGCTTTAAGAAGAGGGAACGTCTCTTTGTACGTGATGGCATTCTGGTTCCCGATGATTGCGAACTTCTTGCCCGCGCCCGTCACCCATGCCAGGAACTCGCGGAACAACGAGAACGGCGGGTTGGTGGCCACCACGTCCGCCTCCCGCAGCAGCTCGGTCACTTCCGCCGAGCGGAAGTCCCCGTCGCCCTCGAGGTACCCGGAGAACTCGATGTCGTCCTGGTCCACGCGCCCGGAGCCGTCCCTGTCCCCGGTGAGGACGTAGAGCTTTCCGTGGCTCTCGTGCTTGCCCTCGTCGAACAGGGGCGAGCTCTTCTCGAACAGCGTGATCTGCCCATTGCCGGCCCCCTTGGCGTAGCTCGTGCAGATCAGCTTCCTGAGGCCGAACCGCTCGAAGTTGGACGCGAAGTACTTCGTGAAGTTGGACCATTCGGGGTCGTCGCAGGGGCAGAGCACCGTCTTCCCCCTGAAAACGTCCTTGTCGTACTCGTAGTACGCGTTCATCTCGGACTCGATGTCGGCGTACTGGGTGTAGAACTCGTCGTTCTTCGCCTTCTTCGCCGATCCCAGTGAGGCGTTCCCGCTTGCCATGCGGCATGCACCCTCTCGTTGCCGCGCGTTGCGCGCGTTCCCTTGTTTTCGCAGCATTATTCTCTTGTGAGGATGATTGTAACGCTACGTAAGGGAAACCTGACATAGGGTTGTCCTATGGCGCGTAACCGCGTGACAACTCGGGTATTCCTGCTATAATCGGGGACTAGGTTTTCTCGCTTCGATCCTTTCTAGTCGGGTCGAGCATGCCGCCGGGCCCTTTCGGTCCCGTCGGCGCCTGTCCGTTGCGCCCGCGCCCCAAACGCGGGCGTTTCTTTTTCCCTGATTCTTCCAATACGTCTTGAAGGGACAGCGAGGGCGCCCTGCGCCCGAAGCGGCGGCAGCGAGCCGCCAGGCGAGCGGCTTTCGCGCATCGCCTCGCGTTCGTCAAGAAAACCCGCTTTGTTTTCCGATACGGGGCACCGCACCGCATGATATGCCGCCTTACACGGCGTTTCAGGTGTCTTAGGCGGCGTTCCCGCAGGTCAACGCATCGCGTTCTTTTCGATTGCCTTTGCGATTCGCGCGCTTTCGCCCTCCGGGACGCGAAGAGGGCCGGCGCTTCGCGCGTCGACCCTCTTCATGATGCTCTTCGGTTTTGCCGGGCTCCGCTAGGCCCCCGCCTGGCTCTCGACGAAGCGGTCCATGCGTCCCTCCGCCTCTGCGGCCGATCCCGTGGTCGCGACGAGGTAGTTGTTCGTCCAAAGCGCGGGCAGCCGCCTCTTCAGCTCCGGGAACTCCTCTCGCAGCACGTGGCTGCTGTGCGCCTTGATCCCCTTGACGGCCCTGTTGGGGCACGTCCTCGGGTCGAGCTCCAAAGTCATGCGCACGTGGTCGGGCGCGGTGCGGATCTCGATGATCTCGAAGCCTATCTCGCGGGCGGCCTCCATCGCCGTCTCCCTGAAGCGCTCCTCGACCTTGCCGACGAGCACGGGGCGGCGGTACTTCGTGCAGAATGCCGCGACGTAGACGAGCCGCGACTCGATGTGTATCTCTCTCTTAGCCATGAGGGTTATTATACCGCAGCTTGCTGTATATTCCCTGAAAACAAGAAAAGAGGCCTTCGGGGAAGGCCTCTCGAATCCCTTGCGGATGGCGCCGAGTATGTGGACGGGTTCTGCGGCCCGTGGACGCGGCCGCATCGTCTCGCCGCAGGAAAGGAACAGCCGCGGCGTCGCCGTCCTCCATGCCCCAAGGGTTGCGCTCCTTGGAAACGGGGAAGCGGCGGGCACCGAAGTGTGAAGCGAAATCAGTCAGCATTTTTGAGATCAGCCCAAACGAAGGGGTTCCCGCCGCTCGCCTGGTATTTTACACCAAACCGAGGTCCTCGGCAATCTAGGCGCCCCCTTCGCCGGTTCTGCGCGTGTCGCGCTCCAGGTAGTAGTCGCACGTCCTGTGCGCGTCCATGCAGGGGTGGAGCGCGTACGCCTGCGCCCCATCGACCACCTCTCGCCCCCGGTCCCGCCACTGCGCCTCGGTGAGCAGCGACTCGCGCAGCTCGCGGGGCAGGCGGTTCTTGTAGGGCACCAGGTCGTCGGGGGAGGCCTCCACCTTCTCGAAGCCCAGGAACGTCCCAGTCGCCCCCTTCGTCCGCGTCCTGAACCTGGGGTCCGTTATCCTGTTCGGCTCAGCTCCCATCGGGGATCCCGCCTTGGATCGCCTCCCGCACGAGCGCGGTGCACCTCGGCGCGGCCTTGTCCCCGCCGCGCACGCCCATGAGGACGTCGCGGCACATGCTCGCGAACATCTCGTACTCGTCCGTGGCGCCGTACTCGTAAAACGACGCGTAGCTGTCCCGCTCCGCCGCGAACGCCTCCTTGAACTCGGGCGACTGCGACGGCCAGCCGAGCCTGCTGTCCATGTAGTGGCCCATCTCGTGCAGGGCCGACCTTGCGAGCTGCGCCGGGTGGGGGTCGAGGTAAACGGTCTTTTGCACATGCGAGGTGAGGCCCGCGAGCTCCTTGCCGAAGTCGATCCCCGAGTGCTCGGCGTTGATGTCGTGCGTCGTGAGGACTATCTTCCAGCCTCGCGCCGTGAAGTCGTCGAGGACGCCTTGCGGCAGCAGCGCGAGCGCCGCGTCCAGTTCCTTGAACGCCGCCGCGCGCACGTCGCCTTCCGCGAGCTCGTAACCGCTCCATGCGGTCCCGTCCTCGACCACGTCCGCCCCAGGCAGGATCACCGCGGCCGCTTCATCCGCGTAGTAGCCGATCCATACCCGCGCCATCTGCGAGAACGCGTTCCAGTAGTTGAGGAACATGACCGCCGCGGCGATGAGGCACGCCGCCGCGAACGCGAGCAGCCCCTTCTCGAGCCTCGTGTAAGGCCTTCTCTCCTTCTTCGCGAGAGTTCCTCCCCGCAAGCTCATCGTGCCTCTTCCTTCATGCTTTTCTGAGCGCCCTCCGCGCCCGTCCCTTCGCCTTCTCCCGTGGCTCGCCCCTTTTCAGGTTCCACGGTCTTCTCGCTCATCGCCGTCGTAGCCGGCGGCAGGGCGGAGTAGGTGTCCTCTATGCCGCAGGGCACGTCCGCGGGCAGGTACGCCTTCCCGCTCGAAAGCGAGTGCCACTTGCCGTCGGTGCCCGGCACGCCCGCCGCGCTCGGCAGCGGCAGGTACGCGCCGCCGACCCACGAGAACGCCGAGCCGAGCCTCACGGTCCTGAGCGACGACATCCCCGAGAACATCCCGTAGCCGTTCGTCGCGCCAGCAGTCGAGATACCCGAGAGGTCGAGCTCTTCGAGCGACTTGCAGCCGTACAGGAAGTAGCTGAAGTCGGTCACGCCCTCCGTGCGCAGCCCCGAAAGGTCGGCTTCCTTAAGCGACGCGCAGCCCGACAGGAAGTGGTTCACATCGCGTGCCGACGAGGCTTCCCAGCCCGACAGGTCGAGCTTCTCGAGCTTCGCGCACCCTGAGAAGCAGTACGCGAAGTTGGCGACGGACGCCACGTCGAGCGCCGACACGTCCACCGACCGCAGCGACGAGCACCCGCCGAACGCGCCGTAGAGCGTCGTCACCTTCGACATGCCCGTCGTGGCCAGGTCGGCCTCTTCAAGCGACTTGCAGTTGAAGAAGAACATCGAGAGGTCTTTCGCGGACGAGAGGTCGAAGCCCGTCACGTCGACCCTCGTGAGCGAGGAGCACCCGTTGAGCATGGACGCGAAGGTCGTCGCCTTGCCCGTCTTGAAGCCCGACAGGTCGACCTCCGTAAGCGACGAGCACCCGTAGAGCATCTGCCTGAACGAGATCGCGCTCGACGTGTTGAGAGGGGAGAGGTCCACGTGCCCGAGCGACTTGCAGTTGAAGAGCATCTGCGCGAACGTCGTGCCTTTCGACGTGTCCCATCCCGTCATGTCGATCTCTTTAAGCGACGTGCAGTCCTGGAACACGTCGGAGAAGTCGGTGCAGGACGACGTGTCGAGCATGCTCAGGTCGAGCGACTCGAGAGCCGACGCCCTTGAGAACATGAAGGCCATCGTCGTCGCCCCCGACGTGTCGAGGCCGCTCAGGTCGACCGAGACGAGCGACGAGCACCCGAAGAACCACGCGTAGAGAGACTTGGGAGCCACCCCCGCGTCCGCGACCGACACGTTCGTTATCCTCTCCGCGACGTCCCTCCACGGCTGGGTCGACCTGGAGTTCTCGATTCCCGTGTAGACGCGCGTCGCCTCCTTGCCGAGGAAGCTCGTTCCTTCCACGGGGGCGTCCGCCCTCTTGTAGAGCGTGAGGCTGTTGTCGTCGGCCGAGAAGACCGCGAACGCCGTGTCCGATGGCGAGCCGGGGTCCTCTTCCACCGCCGCGAACGTGAAGGTGAGCGTGAGCAGCGGCGTCGGCCCCAGAAGGGCGCCCGAGAGCGCCTCCGACCTCTCGACATCGTCCGTCATGGCGACGGACCACGCCACGTCGGCCGACGCGCCCGCGTCGAGCGTGAAGCCTTGGTTGAACGTGGCAGACCCGGGCGACACGTCGAGCAGCGCCGTCTCGCCCTTCGTCGCGGCGGACGCCTCGACGCTTTGCGCCTTGCGCTCCGCATGGACGTTGGCGAGCCTCGCGGCGCTGCCCGACTTGTTCTCTATCGACCACGTCGCTGGCCCTATGACCGACCCGTCGCCGAGCATCACGCAGGACACCTCGGTCGGCACGGTCACGGTAACCTGCCCGTCTTCTGCGATCGGCTCGGGAGTGGAGCCCGGCTTGTCCGGTACCGCATCGCCCATCTCGCCGCCCGTCCCGAACGCCTCTGTGGACTCCGCTTGGGTCCCTGCGGCTCCCGCCCCCGCCTCGACGGCAAGGGCCGTCGGGGCGCCTGCTGCGACTATTACCGCGACGGCGACGCCGAGGACGCAGGCCGCAAGGCCCGTCACGACGGGCAAGCCCCTGCGCCTCTTCGCCTTCCTTCTCAACGCGCCCTTCCCAAGGCATCCCGAACGCCCGGTGAAGACCTTCATTCCTCGCTCTTCACCGCGACGGTCTTCTCGACGCCTTCGGAAGCGGTTGCCGCAGCGTCTTCTTTCGATGGTTTTGCCTCATGAGACGGCTTTCCTTCCGCAGCCTTTTGCGTTGCGCTTTCGTCTTTGGCTTTATTCGTGCTTGCCGCGACAGTGCCGGTCTTGGCCACGTTTACGGGATCCGACGCAGCGTTCACCGTCGTGGAGGCCTCGGTGTTGGGTTTGAACACGTATGTGTCGGCGACTCTGCTCGGAATCTCCCGTTGAGAGTAGACCTTTCCAGTGGAGGACGACTCCCAGTTACCCGCCCGCGGGTAACAATTCCACCCCACCCACTTGAAACCCGTCCCTAGAGAGATCCTCTCAAGAGAAACGCATTCCGTGAATATGCAGGCCATGTTCGTTACGCTTCCTGTGTCGAACGACGAGAGGTCCAATACAGTCAGGGCATTGCAATTCTGGAATAAGCTGCGCATGTCCGCGACGTTGCAGGTGTCGAACGACGACAGGTCCAGCGTCGTCAGGGAAACGCATTCCGAGAACATGCAGAGCATGCTCGTGACGCTTCCCGTGCCGAAGGACGAGACGTCCAGTGCGGTGAGGGCTTGGCAGCTGTAGAACATCCACGACATGTCCGTGACGTTACGCGTGTCGAGCTTCGACAAGTCGAACGACGCGGCGTTCGTGAAGAGGTAGAACCAGCGGGCGGTCGATGTGGGCGCGATGCCGTCGTCCGCCACCGTCACCGCCTTGACGTTGCTCCGATAAGCCGACCAGGGCACGTTGTTTGCAGTGGATTCGAAGCCGGTGAACACCTTGCTCGCGGTTTTCCCAAGGAATTGAGCCCCTTCCGCGGGAGCGACTGGCCTCTTGTAGAACGTGAGGCTTTGGTCATCGGCAGAGTACACCGCGAACGCGGTCTTCACCCTGGTGTACTTGTCCGTCTTGTTCGGGGGGATGTCGCTTTCCGAGTAGTCGGTGCCGGTGGATCCCTGATTCCAATTGCCCGTGGGCGGGTAGCAGTCGTCGCCGACCCATGCGAACTCGGAGCCGAGCGAAAGCTCCGCTAGCGAATCGCACCCGCCGAGGAACGCCGTCATCGAGGCGACGCGGCGCGTGCTCATGCTGGAAAGGTCGAGTGTTTCGAGGGACGAGCAGCCGTCGAACATGCCGTCCATGCAGGTCGTCTGCGAGGTGTCGAGTCCGGCGAGGCTCACGCTGCTCAGCTTGGAGGCGTCCTTGAACCAGTAGGCGGTCGAAACGGGCGACACGCCCGCGTCTTCCACCGTCACGGACGCGATCTCGGCCGCGTGGAGAGCCCACGGCGCACCGTCGGTCGCGGTGTACGAGGCGTCTTCCACGCCCTCGTAGACCTCGGTTGCCGTCTTGCCCTCAAACTGCTCGCCGGCTGCGGGCGCGGCGGCGCGCTTGTAGAGGTTCAGGCTGTCGTCATCTGCCGAGTAGACCGCGAAAGCTTTCTTAGGCGCCACCGCAGTATAGGTCATGGCCTTGTTCGACGGGATGTCGGCAGGGGCGTAGCCGTTGCCGTCGGCGTCGTACCACTTGCCGTCGGCGCCGGTCACATAGCCCGTTTGCACGGGCAGGAACGGGCTTGTCCCGACGAATTTGAATTTGCTTCCCAGCGAGACCTCGCTCAACGAGTTCATCATGGAGAAGGCGTCCTTCATGGTAGTTACGGCCGAGTTGTCCCAGGTCGACAGGTCGAGGGAGCCGAGCGCCTTGTCCTCGGCGAAGGCGAGTTGCATGTTCGTCACATTCGAGACGTCCCACCCGGAGACGTTCAGCTTGGTGAGCGACGTGCAGTTCTGGAAAGCCTGGCCCATGCTCGTGAGGCTGCGCGTGTCCCAAGCCGAGAGGTCGAGCGTCTCAAGCGAGGTGCAGTCGGTGAACATGCAGCTTATCGTCTTGCATTTCGACATGTCGAGCTTCGAGACGTCTGCCGTCTTCAGGTTGCGCACTCCCGCGAACCAGAACGCCGTTCCGGTCGGTGCGATGCCCTCGTCGTGAACCGTGACCGTCTTGATGTCATTGAAGTGGTTTTGCGTCCATCCAGGGATTGAGGTCATAGTCTCAAGGCCAGTGTAGACCTCCGTGGCCGTCTTCCCCTCGAACATCTGACCCGCTGCGGGCATGCCCGCGCGCTTGTAGAACGTGAGGCTTTGATCGTCTGCCGAGTACACAGCGAACGCATCGGGCTCGACCTTCGCGAACGTGAAGGTGACGGACCCGAGCACGGCGGTGCCGCTCGCGGCTTTCCCTATCACGTCGTTGTTCTTATCTGCGTCGAGCTTGGAGAACGCCCACTCGAAGCGAGCCGTTCCCGCGAGCGCCGCGCCGGCCGGGTCGCTCGGCCCAGAGACCGTCGCGGCGTCGCCCGTGCCCGCGACCTGCACGGCTCCCGCCTGGGTTGCGGCAAGGTCGGTCGTCCTCGCCGACCATTCCACGTTGGCGGGGAAGCCGCTCGCCGACGCGGACGAGATGTAGGCGTCTCCCGACGTCGTTATCTTCCAATCGGACGGGCTCACCACTGTGCCGTCCGCCATGAGCGCGCATGGCACAGTGGTGGGCACGTCTATCACGAGGTTCCCGTCGGAGGTTCCCGCCGCGTCCGCGCGGGCGGGGGAGAGGGACGCGGCGGCGAGCATCGCCGCGAGCGCGACGCCGACGGCGGCTGCGAGCCTCTTCATCTTGTTTTCGGTCCTGATCCCGTTTTCTGCGGTCATCTCTTCCTCCGATTCGGCCCGGCAAGTCGCCCCGCCGGGCCAGGGAACGTTTATTCCTCTTCGTGCTCTTTGGAGCTGGCGGCGAGCGCCAGCGCCGACGCCGACGCGGCGAGCGCGACGAGGGCGGGCAAAGCCGCCCCGTCGCCCGTCCGGGCGAGCGAGTCCCAGAAACCGCCCGTCCCGACGTCCACCGTCTCGGTCTTCTGCCCGTCGCCCGAGGGGACCCGGTACACCGTCACGTCTGCGCTGCCGGTGTTGCCGTCCTCGGACGCGAGCGCGGTGCACGGGGCGGCGCCCGCGCACGTCAAGGCCGCAGCCAGGGCCGCAGCCGCCAGTCCCCGCGCCTTCATCTCATAACCCTTTAGGCGTTGGCATGGGAGCCGGCGGCGACGGTCCAGCTCACGGTTGCGGCCTTCTGGGCGGTGGAGAGGTCCACCGTGGTGCGGGCGATCTTGCCCTGGGTGGCGTTCACGTCGAAGGTCAGGTTGTCGTTGGCGGCGCCCGCGTAGCCCATGTCGAAGTTCTCGAGGGCGGCGGTGTTCATGCCCGTGGCGGCGGCGATGTCGGTGGCGCCGTTCTTGAGGTTGAACTGGATGGCGTTGGTGTCAGCGCCCGCGGTCACGTCGGCGACCAGCTTGAAGGGGGACTGCTCGGCGGCGGTCACGTTGGTGATGTGGATCGGGAAGACGGACTTGTTGACGATCTTGACCGCGTCTGCGGACGGGCCGGTCAGGTTGCCGGCTGCGTCTGCCGCGAACGGGATGACGGTCGGTGCCTCCCATGCGCACTGCGTGGAGGCGGGGTCGGTCTGGACGGTGACGTCCGTGGTGCCGTTGTTGCCGGTGACGGCTGCGAAGGCGCAGGGCACTGCCATCGTCATGGACATGACGGCAGCGCAGGCGACGACGCCCGCCTTCTTCTTGAGGTCGATCTTCTTCATTTTCTTCCTTCCTTTCGTGAAGGTGTCTCTATAGGCACGCGCGGCCTTCCCGCGCGTAGTCCCCGTTGAATGGGTGGGCGGCTTCGCCCTTAGTTCGACTCGACGAGCGTGACCTGAGCGGCCTGCGGGTTGCCCGTGGCCTTGCCGTCGTCGGCGTCATGCGCCTGCACGGTGATGGTCGCGGTTCCCGGCTCGGCGCCGGGCGCCTTGCACCACTCGACGGTCTCGCCCGGCTTTATCGTGCCGGATTCGTAAAGGGTCTTCCCGTTCTGCTCGAGCGTGAAGGACTGCGAGAAGCGGTTCGAGGCGTCGTTGATGACGTTCACTCTCACGTTCTCGCCGTCGATCTTGCACACGGCCGCGACCGAGATCGTCATGCGCGACTCGTTCGCCTTGCGGTCGAGGTCCGCCTGGATCTCTTCCTTGGTCATGCCCTCGTAGCTCGTGACGGTCGCCCCGGCGTCCCCCTTGGCGGAGTTCGCCTTCCAGACCGACCAAGCCCCGATCCCGACGGCGAGGAGCGCTATCGCGACCAGGACGGCTATGAGCGCCGCCCTCTTCTTCCCGCCTTTCTTCGCGCCCTCTTCGGGCGCCTCGTTCTCGTTCTCCATTCGCTACGCTCCCTTCTTGCCCGTCCGCGCCTTGATGCGCTCCACGTGCCTCTCTTTGTCTTCCTTCGTGACGTCGGCGAGCTCCCTGAGCCTCGCCGTTATCGCCGCGGCCCTCTCCTCGTCGAGCGCGTCGGGCGCGCCGTCCCAAATCCCGCGCACCGTCTTCCTGAGGCGGTTGCGCATGACCACGGGCATGTCTCCCTTGACGTCGAGCTTCTTCAGCTCGCAGCGCTCCGAGAACGCCACGACGGGGAAGAGGGGCACGTCCTCGCCGAGCTCGTTTCGAAGCCACTTGACGTGCGTCTTGTTCTGCTTGACGGGGTTGTAGAACCTCTTCTTCGACCCGTTGGGGAACGTCACGGTCCAGTTCGCCTGCTCGTCGTCGCCGAAAATCCATCCCGAGTAGTTCTTGGACTCGATGACGAAGACGCCCTTCTGCGTGACCCAGCAGACGTCGATCTCCGAGAACTCGCCCTCCTTCTTCTTGGGGACGTAGACGTTCCTGACGACCTCGCCCTCCAGGCCTTTCTTCTTGAGCTTCTCAAGCTCTTGCTGGCAGAACTTCTCTCCGCGCTTTCCCTGCCATTCCGGCGTGAATATGTACTTGTCCAGCAGGATGTCTATGAGGCTCTTGCCCATGTCCTTTTCCTATCCGCGCCCAGGGCGCCTATCCGATGCCGATCAGCTTGACGCAGATGCTCAGGCAGCTCACGAGCGCGACCGTGAGCGCGGTGCTCGCGGCGAGCCTCTTGCGCTCCTTCAGCTCGACGTCGCTCGGGCCCGGTTGCTTGGGGTCGGTCCTGCGCGTCATGGCCTCGTTCATGACGACGGAGCCTGATTTCACGGCCGAGAGGCAGGCCGCGAACCCCGCGGCCGCGAGAACCGCGGCGATGGCCGTCCTTAACATCCCTCGTCGCCCCCGATCCTGTCGGACGAGAGCCATTCGGCCTTGAACGCGTCGAGCTCGCCCTTCTTCAGCGCCCTCGAGAGCGCCGAGAGCATGTTCGAGAGGTCCGCGTCCTCGGCGGCCATGCCGAATGCGGCCATGTCCACCTCTTCCGCGAGCCTGTCCTCGTTGGCCTTGAAGTCAAGGTTGTGCGAGAAGGCGCCCGATCCCGCCGCGGCGACGTAGGCGGTGAGGCCCGCCATGTCCACCGCCTCGATGTCGTAGAGTGCGGTCGCGTAGCCGAGCGCGAAGTCCTCGGAGATCCCGCACGATCCCGCCCATAGGGCGGCGTGGAAGTCCTCGGGCTTCTTCACGGTCCTTTCGTTCCAGATGCCGCTCATGTCCCTCTCCTTGCCTTCCTTGCCTTTCACATGGAAAGGGGCGCCCCGCCTTCAGCGTCCGCGCCCCTCGTTGTCTTCTTGATTCTGTTGTTCCGAAGGGTGTTTCCCAGCGGGTGCAGGTGAGTCGCTCTACGGCGAACCCTGCACTCGCTGGGCATCGAGCTCCGTCAGCGTGGTCTTAGAACGGGATGTCCTGATCCGCGTAGATGCTGGCGGGCGCGCCGGGTTGCGGTGCGGTGTACTGCTGCTGCTGGCCGTCGGCAGGGGCGTTTCGCTGCAAGACCTTCACGTTGTCCGCGATGATCTCGACTTTGCTCCGCTTCCCGCCTTCGACGTCCCATTGGGACCAGCGCAGATGGCCGATCACGACGACGCCCGTTCCCTTGGACAGCTTCGGCGCGAGCCATTCGGCCTCTCGGCCGAACACCGTCGCGTCGAGGAAGTTCGCGTAGTCCTCCCACACCCCGGTTTGCGGGTTCTTGCGGCGGTCGTTGACCGCCACGCCGAAGGCGAGGACGGGCGTTCCCGAAGCGGTCGCTCGAAGCTCGGGGTCGCGGGTCAGGTTCCCGCTGACGATCACTTGGTTGATGCTGGCTGCCATGATGGCCTCCTTCTATAGTCGTGCACTAACTATGTCTTTTGCCTGAAGGCCCCATGGCGGGGGCTTCGACAGGCCCCCGTTGCCGGGCATCGCGCCTTTTGATCCGGCTCGACGGATGGTTATTCCATCTGCTTCCCATCATACCACGTCATCCGCGGGCACATGCGCGTCGCGTGGCCCGTTTCATCGGGATTCGACAGAGGGGCGCCATCGCGCCGGGAGACGTTCGCCGCTTGACCCCATGGCTGGAGCGAGGGGCTTGCGCGGCGGTTCAGGTCATGATGCGACGGCCCTCCGGCCCGATGGGTGGGCGTTTTCTTTTCGATCGCAATGTAGTACAGCTGCCAACGCTGTGCTACAATGTAAGTACAACGAGAACGGAGGTTGAATATGTCTGCTACAGCAACATTGAACGCGAGGGTCGACGCTGCGGACAAGGAGCGATTCGCCGCCACCGCAAGCGCGCTGGGCATCAGCCCGTCGGCCGCCGTCAACGTCTTCGTGCGCAAGTTCAATGAGGTCGGGGGGTTCCCCTTCGATGTGCGGCTCTCTCCCGAGCCTTTCGTCTCCGAGGCGGAGGCCTGCGACTTCGCCGATGCCGCGGCAAGGGACGTGATCGACGGTGCGTGGTGAGGTCTGGACCGTCGCGGGCCCCGGCTACGCGTCTAAGCCGAGGCCCGCTGTGGTCGTCCAGAGCGACGGGACCGGCTCCTTCGAGTCGACGATCGTGTGCCTGCTGACGACCGACGGCTCCATTCGATGCGATACCCGCGTCGCCGTCTCCCCCGATGAGCGAAACGGCCTGATGAAGCCTTGCTTCGTCATGGCCGACAAGATCGTCACGATGAGGAAGTCGTCTCTAGGGAAGAAGCTGGGCGAGCTGTCCTGCGACGACATGGGCAAAGTGGACGAGGCGTTGAGGGCTTCGCTGGGGATCTGAACTGCCTGTTTTGAAAACGTCCCTTTTCAACAGCGAGGGCGCGACCGCGCCCGAAGCGGCCGCAGCGAGCCGCAGGCGAGCGGCCCCGTTCGGTTCCCGCGCAAAAAAAGAAGCAGATGCCTCGTGCCGGGGTCCGATTCCCTGAGTTCGGGAACGCCCTCAAGCACGGGCTTGCCAGCGGGGAAGTCGCGTATGCGTGGGAGAACCCGATTCAGTGCCGACGACGAAGAAGTTCAAGCGCGAGCTGGGATGGGGGTGGACATGAACGGGATTGTTGCCGAGAACGGCAAGGTCGTGACCGACGAGATGATTGCCAATTGGGAAAGCGCCCTTGAGCGCGATGAGTGGCCTAGCGGATGGGTCAACGTCGGCGAGATTGTCGAGGGCAGGCTCCCGAAGGCCGCACCCGAGACCGTGACGCTGTCTCTCAAGGTTCCGGTTGCGATGAAGCGGGCTCTTGAGAAGGAAGCGAAGGCCGAGGGCAAGTCAGCGGGCGCATATGCCCGTGGGATCCTTGCCGATGGCCTCACGGCCGTTGAGTGAATAGGCGAAAAAAAGAAGCGGCTACTGCATACCGGGGTACAATTCCCCGAGCAAACCGCCGCTTCGGTTCGAGCGTCTATGCTAGCGCCGATTGCTTGCGGACTGCTCGATCTCTTTCACTCTATCGCATTCGGCTGGGCGAAGCCAGGCGCTCCCGCTCGTTTTCGCCCCGATGGCGCCATGTCATTCGCTCCGCGTCTCCTGCTCGACCGCCCCGCAGACGACGCACGTCTTCGTGACGACCACCTCGTCATGCGCGGGCACGTCCACGACGGTGCGCTTCTCGGTCGTGCCGGGCGCCTGCCCGACGACCACGGGCACCCCGATCGTGTAGCCCTTGGCGGCATGCGAGGGGTTGTTCCGGTAATGCTGCTCGAGCGCCTTCTCCGTGTCGAGGTACGCCCCGCACTCGTCGCAGACGGTGTGGGTCTCGGTTATGTCGTCTCCCGGCACGGTGACGGTCTCCACGTGGCTCTTCTCCGCCACGTGCCTGATGCTCTCGCTTTCCTTCCATTGGTGCGCGTGCTCCGCGGCCGCGCCGACGTCGTCGGCTTCCAGCGCCTCCTTGGGCGCGCTGCCCGCAGCCGACGCCGGCTCCGAGGACGCTGCGGCCTGCTCGGCATCGCTTCCCGCGCTCTGGGCCTGGGTTCCCTGCTGATGCGGGCCGAACAGCGCGATGCCCGCCGCGAGGGCGATCATCGCGAACGTCGCGGAGAGGCAATACAGCACGATCCTCGCGACGTCCCTTTTCGCGCCCTTCCTCATCCTACGGCGCCCCCTTCCTTCACGACCGTCGACCTTTTGGCCTCTTTGCAGTGGACGACCGTCCTCTCGTCGGACGGCGTGATCAGGTACGAGCAGGTGGACAGGCTCCACATCCGCTCCTTCGGCGCGTCCCCGAGCACGACCGCCGAGGCGGCCGCTCGCTCGGAGACGTACCTCTGGAACTGCGCCTCGCCCTCGAAGCGCGTCGAGAGCACGTCGGCCTGCGAGGCGTTGGGCACGACCTCGACCGCGAACGCCTCGAGCGTCGCCTTCTCCGTGCGGGTCTGCACGAGGACCGTCTTGTGGTCCTCCGCGTACCCCTGATCCGAGAAGTTCGCCAGCTCGGCGAACACGGGCGTGTCCGCGTTGGAAATGTTGTGGCCCTGGATGACGGCGTTGCGCGACCCCATGAGGCCGCCTTCGGCGCAGTCCGCGTCGAGGAACGGGCACCCGAGCGGGTTCCATTTGCGGTAGGCGTCGTGGGAGTTGTAGTAGGCGGGGTCGTCCGCGGGCGCTTGGCAGATCGGCAGCGATATCGACGTCCCCGGCACCTGCACCCAGCCGACGACGTCGGGGTTGACGGATTCCCAGTAGTCCCAGTCAACGGCGGCGAAGCCGTCCTCCGTGAGCTGTTCGGCTCCTCCGTCGGGGGCGGGGGTGGGAGACGCGCCCTTCTCGAGCGCGCTCAGCGCGAGCATGGCCGCGAGCCCCGCGGCGAGCAGCCCCAGCCCCAACGTGACCAGCACGAGGGGCATGAGCGGCTTCTTCGGCTTGGGTTCCTCGAAGAGCGCCATCGGCTGCCGCCTTCCTTAACCTGCGAGCCTCGAGGCCGCCTTCTCGGCGATCTCGGCGGCGGCGTCGGCGTCGAGGGACGAGTCCCCGCGCTCCGCAGCGCGCGACATCTCGGACGCGATCTTCTCCGCCGCGCCCTCCTTGCCCTTCTCGCAGAGGGCGAGGGGGATCCCGTCCGCCCCGCCCTTGGCGTCCACCGAGACCGTGACGGGCTCCTCGGCGAGGCCGAGCACGCGCCCGTCCTCGAGCGCCAAGGGCACCGCCGTGACGGCGTAGGCGCCCGGCACGAGCTTCACGGAGTCCTTCTCCGACCGTACGGCGTGGTACGCCTCGTAGGGTCTGTTGCCGTCCGTGGTGCCGGTGATCCTCACCACGAGCGGGTCCGCGGAGAGGTCGGCGCCCTCGGCCTGGACCTCGATGCCCACCGTCTTCTCCGCGCCCTCCGCCTTCTCCTGCGCGAGCGTGGGCTTCGGGGCCTCGACGTGCTCCCCGTCGTCTTTCGCCGCGCACGACCCGACGGACACCGCAACGATGGCCGCCGCCACTGCCATGGCGACGGCGGTCGCGACGACTACTTTCTTCTTATGGCTCGGCTCGGCCTTCTGCTCGAACAACGCCATTCCTGCTCCTTGCTCCCGTTTCAACGTCCGTTGATTCTAGTCCCGGCGCCTCGCGCGGTCAAACGCGGGCACATGGGCTCCTTCTGCTTAGAAAAAGAGCCCGCAGGGAAGTCCCGCGGGCTCTGGTTCGGTCGGTTCCCGACCATTCCTAGCCGTTCAGCTGCGCCTTGCGCTTGCGGTTGGCGATGAGGCCGGCGCCGAGCGATGCGACGGCGACGCCGCCCATCATGAGCACCAGCCCGCCGTCGCCCGTCTGCACGAGGGTCGCGCCGTCGCCGTAGGCGGCGGGCTCCTTCTTCGCGTGCTTGGCGTTCGCCAGCTTCTCGGCCTGCGCCGCTTCCTCGGCGGCCGCCTTCTCGGCCTCCAGGATGCGGTCGTACTCCTGCTGCGCCGCGAGGGCGGTGAGCGACGCCTTGTTGTACGCGGCGGTCGCGTCCGCGTACTTGGCCTGCTTGGCCGCGAGCTCGGGCAGGGCGTCCTCGAGGCCCTTGTTCGCCTCGTCGAGCTTCACGAGGTTCTTGGCGTGGATGCCGCGCCAGCCCTCGACGGCCTTCACGAGCGCGTCCTCGTTCTCGAGCACCCATTCGTCCTGGATGCCGTTCTCGAAGGCCGCGTCGCGGTTCGCCTTCTCCTTGTACTGGGCGAGGTGGCCTGCGCGCAGGGCCGCCGCGCGCGCCTTCAGCTTCGACTTGTCGGCCGCGTCGAGCGCGGCCTGCTCGGCCTTGTCTGCATCCTCGAGGGCGGCGTCGGCCTGGGCCTTCCCGGCGATCGCGGCGTCTTCCTTGTCGTTCGCGGCGTTGCGGGCGTCCGCGAGCGCGCGGATCGGCTCGTATACGGCCTTGGCGGCGTCGGCCGCCTCCTGCTTCTGCTCCTGATCGGCGACGGCCGCGTCATGGGCGTTCTTGGCCTGTTCCTCGGCTGCACGGGCGTTCGCCAGCGCCGCCTGGGTCTCGGCCGCCTGGGCCTCGGCCGCCTCCTTGGCCTCCTTGGCCTTCTCGAGGTCGGCGTCGGCCGCGTCCTTCTTGGCCTGCGCCGCCTTGAGCTGCGCCTTGGCCGCCTTCACCATGTCGTCCTGCATCTCGGTGAGCGCGGCGTCCGCTTCGTCGTAAGCGGATTGCGCCTGCTCGGCCCTCGCCGTCGCCTGCTCCAGCTCGCCGAGCGCCTTCTCATGCGCGGCCTTGGTGGAGGAGGCTGCGAGGGACTTGGCCTCGAGCTCGGAGGCCGCGGCCTCCTCGGCCGCCTGGGCGTCCGCAAGCGCGTCGTTGGCGAGGTCGAGCGCGGACTGCGCCGCGTCCTTCTTCGCTTGCGCCTCGTTCGCGGCGTCGATCGAGCCCTGGTAGGCCTTGGCTGCCGCCGTCTGGGCGCTCTCGGCGCTCGCCTGGGCGCTCGCCGCGGCGCTGTAGGCGCCGCCGGCCTTGTCTGCCGCCTTCTGCTTGGCCGCCTGGTCGTTCTCGGCGGCGGTCAGGGCGGAGCGGTCGGGCGCGGCGTTGACCTTGTCGTAGTACTGCATGAAGCGCTTGTAGTAGGAGTCGCTGCTGTAGAGCATCTCGCCGGTCTTGGACGCGTACCAGTCGCCGCTGAAGGCCTGCTCGTTGGTGATGTTCATGCCGTTGTAGCCGCAGCCGTAGACGGTGTTGACCGGGTCGATGATGGCGAGGTAGTGGCCGATCTGCGCGTACTGGTCGGTCGTTGCCTGGTAGTTGGCCACCCATGCGCCGATCTCTTGAGCATGCGAGTCGTAGAAGTCGCTTGCGGCTTGCCCGACGAGGCCGGTCTTGCCGTAGAGCTCCTTGACCGCCTTGTCGAAGACGGCCTTTTCCTCGTCGTACCAGCCGACGAAGGGGTCGGGGTAGCCCCAGGCGAGGTTCTCGCCGACCGCCATGACGGTGTCCCACTTGTAGCCGGGCGCGTTGCCCATGTGGTTGGCCTTCTTTGCGGCGTAGTTCGCCTGCACCTGGCCGATGGCCATGATGCTGTCGGTCACCTCGAGCTGCTGCATGCCGACGTCCTTGCGGATCTGGTTGATCTTGGACATCGTCTCGAGCGCCTTCTTCATGTTGTCGAGGCTCGTGGCGTCGTAAGAAGCGCCCAGGTTGGTGTTGGTGTCGGCGACGCCGGACATCTTCTCGGGGTCCTTCAGGAAGGACGCCGCGAGGTCGGAGCCCATGGACTCGAAGAAGCCGAGCGAGCCGCTCTTCTTCGCCTGCTCCTGCCACGCCAGCGTGGACTCGTAGGCCTCCTTGGCGGTCTTCAGGGCCTCGTTGGAGGCCTTGAGGTCCGCGTCGGCGGCCTCCTTGGCGGTCTTGGCCGCCGCGAGCTTCTCGTCGGCGTCGGACTTGGCCTGCTGCGCCTTCTCGAGATCGCCCTTGGCGCCGTCGCGCTTGGCTACTGCGTCGCCGTAGGCCTTGTTCGCCGCGTCGGCGGCGGACTGCTTGCCCTGCTGGTCCTTCTGGGCGGCCGCGAGGGAGGCCGCTGCCGAGTCGTGGCCGGACTTCGCTGCGGCCATGTCGGCTGCCGCGGCCTCGTCGGCGGCCTTCGCGGCGTCGAGCGCGGACTGCTTGGAGGCCTTGTCGGCGTTGGCGGCGTCGAGCTCGGACTGCTTCTGGGCGACGACGGCCTTCTGGGCCTTGATTTGCTCGGTCTCCTTGCCGGCTTCCGCGTCGGCGAGGTCCTTCTGGGCCTTGGCGAGCTCGGCTTCGGCGGCCGGGACGGCCTGCTCGGCCGCGGCGAGCCCGGACTTGGCCGCCTCGAGCGCCGCTGCGGCGGCGTCTGAGGCGCCCTCTGCGTCGGAGAGCGCCTTCTCGGCGGCCGCGAGTTCGGTCTTGGCCTGCTCGAGGGCCTTGTTTGCGGCGTTCAGCTTCGCGTCCGCGTCGCCCTTGGCGTCCATCGCCTTCTGGAGCTCCTCGCCGCCGCCGGCGGCCTCGAACGCCTGCTGGGCCTTCTGCTGCTCGACCTCGGCGTCCTTGACGGCCTGCTCCGCCTTCTTGGCGGCCTCGGACTTCTCGTTATGGTCGGCCTTGGCGGCCTCGTACGCCTTCTGCTTGGCGGCCTCTTCCTCGGCGGCCGCCTTCGCGTCGGCCTCGGAGGAGTCCGCGGCGGACTTCAGCTCGTGGTCGGAGCCGGCTTCCGCGGCGTCCATGGCCCCTTGCGCGTCGGATGCGGCGTCGCGCAGCGTCTCGGCCTTCTCCTGGGCCTCGGCCATCTCCGCCTTCGCTGCGTCCATGGCGCCCTTGGCGGCGTCCTCGGCCTTGACGGCCTCGTCGAGCGCGGCCTTCGCCTGCTCCTTGACGGTCTGCTTGACGTCCTTCTTCGCGGGCTCGGGCGCCTGGCCCTCCTCGGCCGCGAACGCGAAGATCGCGGGGGAGGCGGCGGTGCCGGCCGCGATCATCGCCGCGAGCGACATGCGCGCGAGGCGGTGCTTCTTGGTTTCGTTCTTCTCGGTCATTGTCTTCGCTCCTGGTCCTTCGTTTGGCTTGTTGCTGACTGTGTTCCGCGTCGGGGTTCCGTCCCCGCTCGCGGAAGGTTTCCGCGGGCCGTGTCGAGGTCCGCTTGTACTACCCGGGCACGATTATACCACAACGTCTGGTATATTGTCCCGTCCTTTTGCCCTCCACAGTCCCCGGACATGCCCGGCGGGCCCTTGGGCCCGCCGTCCGAGGGGCGCGCCGCGCCCCCCTCGCTTTACCTTTTCCCTCGCTACCTTGTTTCGGGGTTGTCCTCTCCGTCGTACTCGTCGGCAGGGTCGTAGACCCCCGTCTCCTTGGCTTCCTCGAGGGTGAGCGACTTGCCGCAGTCGCAGCGGTACCCGGTCAGGGCGTAAGCGTCCCTCGCCTCCTGGTCGGTCACCTCGACGTCCTTGGCGGGCACGTCGACGACCTCCTTGACGACGGGCACGTTGGTGGTGAAGCCCGTGTGCCCGGTCTTCTCCGAGTGCTCCTGCGCCTTGCCCGTCACGGGCTGCTTGCAGACGTTGCAGAGGGTCTCGTACTCGGTGACCTCCTTGTACGTCGCGTCGACGTGCTCCTTGTGCGTCTTCTTCTCGAGGTGCACGATCCCGTAGACGGGTTCCCATGTGTGGTGCGCCTCTTCCGTCGCGCCCGCGGCCGGCTCCGGCTCCTCGGCTGCCGGCTGCGCCGACGCCGCGCTCACCGCGCTGCCGGACGTGTCCGCGGGCTGCGCCGCAGGGGAGCCCGCCCCGACGCCGAGCGCAGCCCCGATCCCGCACACGGCGACGAGGGCGACCAGGCCGATGGCCATCTTGGTCCGTTTGCCGAGCGGCGGCTTGGGGAGCGGTCCCTTCCCTGGCGCTTCTTCCGGCTCTTCCTCCGGCGCGTGGGGTTCGTCGTCGGCGCCCGTTGCGGCCGGCTCCTCTTCGACGGCCTCCTCGGTTTCGCCTTCGCCCTGGGAGGCCTGCTCTTCGCCGGCGATCTCGGGTTCCGGCGCAGGCTCCTCTTCGCCGGCGTTCACGGCGCCGGTCGTCGGCGCCTCTTCGGGTTCCTTATGGTCCTTGGCTTCTTCGCTCATGGCCTCGTTGCCTTTCTCGTTTCCTTCCATGTTCTCGCTCCTAGCTCGCGGCGAAGCCGTCGTACCACGGGGTCTTGAACGCCGTGTAGAGCTTCAGGCTGCCCGTGAGCGTGAACGTCTTCTTCGCGGGGTCGGTGTGCTTGGCCGATTTCGACCCGTAAAGGCCCTCTATGCGCGGGACCTCCTTCGGCCCCATCGCCTCGACCCAGACCCTTGACGGCAGCTCGGCCTCGGCCGTCGACGTCTCGAACGCGTCCTTGTAGTAGAGCTGGGTGCGGGTGGCGGCCTTGTGCGGGAAGAAGCCGAGGTCGAACGTCTCCGCGAGGACCGATTCCTCGTAAGGCTGGTGCTCCCTGAAGTAGTCCCTGCTCTCGTCGACGAGGTCGACCGTCACGCTCACTTTGTTCCTGCAATACAGGCGGAGGTTCTTGTCCGTGGTTTTCGTTCCGTTGGTCCAGGCGTTCTTGTAGCTCGGGTCCGTGTAGAACGCCGTTATCCCGTCGCAGCCGTCCCTCTTGCATGCGGCGATTGCGTCGGCGGTGACGGAATAGGCGGTGTACGCCTTTACCCCGCCTTGCGTGAACATTAGTTCTCCGTCGGCGTAGTAGTACACGCTGATCTGCGAGGCCACCTTCGGCTTCACTGCGGTGACGACGCTGCCGAGAACCCATATGTCGCGGGAGGGGTTCACCATGCCGCTCTCGCAGCCGGTGAAGAACATGCGCGTCCAGCACGCGAGCTTCTTGTCGGCGAGGTCCTCCGTGACGGTGATGCTCTGCCCCGTGTGGATGGACTTCGGTATCAGGCGCACGCCGATGCAGGAGATGATCCCGCCGCCGCCTCCCGCGGTCTCGCCGTTTTTCACGAAGCCGCCGACGGCGTCCGACCTGTAGCACACCCTGTACCACACGTCGTATTTCTTGGCGAGGTCGCCCGTGAGGACGATCTGCATCTGGTCCATCTGGTAGGCCGAGGTCTTCGACCCCGCCCACGCGTCCGAGCCCGTGCCCGAGTCGCCTTTGGTGCCCTCGACCCACGCGCCCCACCCGCCGTTGAGCCAGTGCATGCGGTACTTGATCGTTCCCGAGAGGGTGGTGTAGGGGATGCGCAGGTGCACGCCGTGGAGCGTGCCTCCGACGCCGAACGTGCCCGCGTAGTTGTCGCAGGGCATCTCGGCGAACGTCCCGAAGTCGGTGTGGCAGCGGGCGTACACGACCACGCTGTCGGATAGCCACGCCCCCGAGTCGAAGGCGTCGAGCGCCACCCACTTGTAGTCGTACGACGCGTAGCCGCGCGCCGAGTCGTCGGGGTAGGTGACCGCGCGGGGCAAGGCGCACGTGAGCTTCGACCCGATCTGGGCGATGCCGTTCGTCAGGCCCGAGACGGCCAGCGACTTGCCGCTGCGCGGCTTGTACCAGACCTGCTCGAGGACCCACGACTTGTCTTTATGGGCCGCGTCGTTGTCCTGCCCGTTCGAATGGAACTGGACCGCCTGGCCGTTGGCGGACGAGCCGTTCTTCCTGTCGAGGAGGTGCCCCGAGCAGTCGGTCGCGATGAAGTGCTTGCCGCCGCTGTTGAAGACCCACACGCCCTCGGCCGCGGTCTTGTCGTCCGCGTACGTGATGGCCGTGATGCTCTTGTTGGACGTCGGCCCGCCGCCGGACGCGTTCAGGTAGCCGCCCGACGCCTTCATGTTGAACGCGTTCTTCATGCGCAGGCACGTGCGCCAAGGGTTCCCGTTCGACCAGGACTTGGCGTCCGTGCCGCCCTTGGCCATGGGGGAGAGGAACCACTGCCTGTTGTACTGCTCGCCGTCCGACCACATGACGACGCTCGTGTTGTTGGAGAGGAGGTCCCTGTTGTTGCCGCTGGCGAGGTACTGCCCGGCGCCGTCCGACGCCGCGCTCCTGACCTTCAGGAAGCGACCGCAGTACTGGAGGCCCGGGTCGATCGTCTTCGTCGGCACCGTCGCCGTGAGCCCGTCGGCGTGGAACCAGACGCCGCCCGAGTTCTTGTCGCCGTGGTACGTGCCGCCATGCCCGATGTTGCAGAACCAGTACCACATGTGGGTTCCCAGCCCGAACCACATGCTCCTCTTGGACGTGCCGCGCCTCATGTAGAACGTGCAGATCGGCGCGTTCGACCACGACTCGTAGTCCGTCCACCAGTCGGTGCGCTCGGAGTTTCCCGCGGGGCCCGAGTGGACGGCCTTCGACGAGTCGGAGTTGGTGTTGAGGTCGTACTCGGTGCTCGCCGCGAGCTGCGAGCCGGTCCCGTCGAAGTTCCTGTAGAGGCTGTACGCTGAGTCCTCCTCGGGCGACGTCTGCCAGCCGAGGTGCCGCATGCCGTTGTTGACGGAGCTGAACGCGCTGACCAGGCACCAGACGTCCACCCTGTAGAAGAGCGCGGTCGCGAACGACACGCGCAGGTTCACCTTCACGCCCGCGCCGAGCAGCTGGTCGACGTTCTGCGTCCAGGAGCTGTTCCACTGGTTCCACGCATGCCAGACGCCCCAGGGCGTCTTGATGTAGGAGGACAGGCCGGGCGAGAGCGTCGCCCCGTTGTTGGAGCCCTGCGTCGTGAGCCATCTGTCCCAATCGTTCGCGCAGGACCCCCAATGGGTGTCCGGATCGTTCCACCACGCCGCCTCCGCGAAGGCGGCCTCGGGCGCGGCGAGGAGTCCGGCGGCCCAGGCGCAGCCCAGGCCGAGCGCGGTCCTGCGCGATATGCAGAGCGCCCGTTTGTTGGGAGAGGGCGCGTTCTCGTTCGTTGCCATGGGTTTCCTCCTTAGCAGAAGTCGAGGATCGTCATCGAGCACCTGACGACCGCGTCCGCGGCGGCGAGGCCGTCGGGGAGGGCGATCGGCAGGGTCGCGCTGCCCGTCCCCGCTTCGGGCCTGACGACCGCGCTGACGGCCGCGGCGGGCGCGAGCCTCGCTATCTCGAAGGCCTTCCCGCCCTCTTCCTTGGCGAACCTCCATCCGTCTGGGTACTGGGAGCGGTCCTCCACCTCCCGGTACTCCGGCGCGTACGCCTTGGCCGTGAGCATGTACGCCTGCCCCGGCTCGAGCCCGTCGTAGTCCCAGCGGGCGAGCGCCTGCCGGGGCCCTGCGGCCTCCGAGAACCGCTCGTCCGGCTCGAAGGACGTGGCGGGGTCGGTTTCCGTTATGTAGTTGGCGGGGAGCCCTGCGGCCGCAAGCGTATCGAAGTCGCTTGCGGGGAGGGCGCCCTGTGTCCCTTCGCCGCCGTCCCCGCGATCGGCTTCTTCGTCGCCCTCGATGGCGGCGATGCTCGCCGAAACGGCCGCCTTCGGCATGTCTGGGCGCCTCGCGGCGTCGAGCAGGAGCGCGCCGCCTATCGCCGCGACGGCTCCGACCGCCAGGCCGGAGAGCGCCGCGCGCCGGTCGATCCTCTTCTTCTCGGGTCCCGCCGCGGCCGCATCGGCGGCCTGCGCGCCCGTCTTCTCCTCGGGAAGCTCCATGGCCTATCCTTCCACGCTCGCGCTCGCTGCGTTCTCCGCGAGCGCCTCTTCCATGAGCCTTGCCTGCTCGGCGTCGAACTCGGCGTCGCCCGTTTCCACGGCGGGCTCCTCGGCTGCGGCGGCCGCGACGTCGTCGTCGGTGAGGCCGTCGTCGACGCAGTACGCCTCTCGCAGCTCCTCGGGCTCGCCCTCGCCGTCGGCCTCTCCCTCGGGCTCGGCCTGCTCCGGCTCTGCGATCTCCTTCGGGTCGGCGGGCGCCGAGCCGTCGTCTCCGACGGCCGCTTCCGTTTCGGGCGCATTCTCTTCGGCGTCCTCGCTCTTGAAAGGCTCCCCTTCGACCTCGAAGACGCCCTCGCCGCCTGCGAGCGCCTTCTTCGTGCCCGTCACCGCCGCGAGGATCCCGCTGGCCGCGAGCGCGCCGACGCCCGCCCCGCCTGCGAACAGCGCGCGCCTGTCGAACGCGTGCTCCTTTGCCGGCTGCCCGGGCATGCCGCCCTTCTTCTCTTCTTCTTTTCTGTTCATCTTCCGTCACCGCCGTCGGGTTCCTCTTCGCGCGCCCGAATGTAACGAACGCGCCGTTTCATGTCATGAACGCAGTTTAACACCATGCGCCGCGGGCCGTCCTGCCCGGGCCCTCCCGCCTCATCGGGGCTGGATCTGGAGGCTCTGCCATTTCTCTATGCCGAGCTCGGCCGCGCGCCCCGCCCGGCACTCGAGCGCCCAGTAGGCGCCCCCGAGCTTGGGGCCCAACTTGCCCGGCTCCACGGTCCTCACGTCGATGACGAGCCCCGTGTCGGTGAGCGTGATCACGTCGATGGGGATCCTCATCCCGTGGCAGTGGATCCTCGGGCACCTCGCGAACGCGAGGCAGTAGCCGTCGGCGAGCTCGGTCGCCTTCGTGAGGCCGCGCAGCCTCTCGAAGAAGCCCACGGCCTCCTCGGCCTCCCCGAAGAGCTCCGTGAAGCCCCGCATGACCTTCACCTTCCTCATACGGCCGCCCCCAGGTTCGTGAATATCGAGTACAGCACCGGCACGATGGCCGCAGCTATCGTCGCCAGGACGAAGATGATCATCACGGGCGTGGCGTGCACGGGTATCCTGCCGATCTTCTCCTCCATGGCGTCGTTCTTCTGCTTGCGGGCGATCTCCGCCTGGTTCTTCAGCGTCGGCTCGATGTTGGCGCCCTGCTTCACGCTCTGCGTCAGCGCGGAGCAGAACACGCTCACCTGAGGCGAGCTGCAACGGTCCGACATGCGCATGATGGCGTCGGCCGTGCCGATGTTGAAGAGGTTTACGTCGCGGTCCACCTGAGCGAACTCCTCTGCCAAGGGGCCCTCGCACTTCGCGGCGATCTGCTTCATGCCGCGCCCGAGCGTCGAGCCCGCCTGCACGTTGATGGCCAGAAGGTCGAGCACGTCGGGCAGGTCGTTCTCGATCCTCGCGCGGCGCGCCTTCGTCCTGCTGGACACGTAGGCCCTCGGCGCGATCCAGCCGACGGCCGCGCCGGCCAGGCCGCCGAACGCGAGCGGCGTGACGCCGTCGTAGCTGCCCCCTATGAGCAGGCCGAGGACGCCGAGGCAGAACACGGCGAGGATCTCCGCGCCGTGCCACGTGTCGGGGTCCTTTTTGATGCCCGCCCTCAGAAGGCGCGAGCGGTAGCGCGCCGCGTCGCCCTTCGCGAGCGGCACGATCCTGCCGACCGACGCCGCGAGGCCCGCGAGCGGGCCCTCGGGCTTGGGCGCCTTGCCCTTCTTGACGCTCTCGTGGAGCTCCTGCATCTCCGCGTACTCGGCGGCCTCCTTGTCGGTGTGGCCGCTCCTGAGCAGCGCCGAGACGGCGAAGCCGGCGACGGCCGCCGCCATGACGATGACGAGCCAGTCCATCCGCGCCCCTCCTTACTCGATCTTGACGTTGATTATCTTGTTCATGATGAAGACGGCCTGCGCCTCCATCACGACGATGAGCGCCGCGAGCACGGTTCCCGCGAGGCTCTGCCAGAACTCCATGCCGCCCGCCATGGCGAAGCCCGTGATGAGCGACACGAGCCAAGGCATCGCGATCAGGATGTTCCTCGAGCTCCTGACCGAGGCCGTGCTCGACATGACGTGGCGCCTGAGGCTCATGCGGGCCTGGATCTTGCCCGCGATCCTCTCGAGGACGTCGGACAGCTCGCCTCCGGCCTCCTGCTGCATGCCGATGGCGATCGAGACGAGCCTGATGTCGGAGTTGCCCGTGCGGTCCGCCATGTCGGCCAGGCCCTCGTCGAGCCTGACCCCGTAGGCCATCTGCGCGTTGAGGCGGTCGAACTGCGAGCGCATGGGCTCCTCCGCGACCTCGGTGGTGATGCGCAGCGCGCGCTCGGGCGTCATGCCGCACTTGAGGTTCGCCGCCACCTGCGGCAGCGCCCCCGCGAGCTGCATCGAGAGCGTCTCCTGTCTTTGGAGCGACCTCTTCTTGCGGTACGCCCCGAAGGAGTAGAAGGCCGTGCAGGCCGCCGCGGCCGTGACTACGGGGTTCAGGAACACCGAGTGGGCCGCCGCGGCCGCGGCGCCCGCCCCGCCGAAGCGAAGGGCCCCCAGACCGCGCTGCTCATCTCCATGCCCGCCGCCTCGAGCTTCGCCTGGGAGCGGGACATCCTCTTGGCCTTCTTGGCGGTATTCTTGGCGGCCTTGCGCCCGCTTTGCGCCTCGACTGCGGTGAGCATCGCGCTCGCCGCCTGCGCGTCCGCCACGGCGACTCGGTATCGCCTCGCGCACACGCCCGCCATCGCGAGCGAGAACACGACCGCCACGAGGAACGCGGCCGCCGCCAGCGCGCCTAGCGCGCCCATGGGAAGCCCTTCCTCTTCGCCGCGCGGCCCGGGATCAGGTCCTCGGGCATGCCAGCGCGCGGGTCATCATCGGGCTGCGCCGCCGCGGCCGCGAAGCCTGCGGGGGGCTTGGGCGCGCCGTTCGCGGGCTCGGGGTCCGAGAACAGCCCGCCGCCCTCCTTGGGCGCGGGTTTCGCCGGCTTCTTCGCGGCAGCCGCGGGGGAGGCCGCGAAGGGCCCCTCCTCGATCACGGGGGAGATGCCCTCGAAGTCCTTGTACGCGTCGCCCATGGGCACGCGCTCGAAGAACCAGTCGCGCTCCCACTCGGCGCCCGCCACGGTGAGCTTGTCGAGCACCCTCTGCGGCGGCAGGATTCCGCACCCGCAGAAGTCGCCCAGCACCGATCCGTCGGCGTCGATGCCGCGCGTCTCGAGCTTGAAGAGGGGCTCGAGGGTGATGGTGTCGCCCTCCATGCCGGTGACGACCGAGACCTCGAGCACCGCGCGCCTGCCGTCGCGCAGGCGCCCGACCTGCACCACGACGTCGACGGCCTGCTCGATCTGGCGCCTGATGGCGGTCAGGTTCAGGCCCGACTGCCCGTATTGCACCATGGTCTCTATGCGCGAGAGCGCCTCTCGCACGTTGGAGGCGTGGACCGTCGTGAGCGAGCCGTCGTGGCCCGATTGCATGGCTTGCAGCATCTCGAGGGTCTCCTCGCCGCGGCACTCGCCGACGACGATGCGGTCGGGGCGGTTTCGCAGCGAGCCCTGCAAGAGCTGGCGGATGGTGATCTCGCCCGCGCCCTCGCCGTTGGCCCGGCGGGAGTGGTAGGCGTTCCAGTGCCTCTGCTTCAGTTGCAGCTCGCGGGTGTCCTCGATGGTGTCGATGCGTTCGTTCGCTGGGAAGAACTCGGACAGGCAGTTGAGCATCGTGGTCTTGCCCGAGCCGGTGCCGCCCGACACGATGATGTTGCACCGGGAGAGGACGAGCGCCTTGAGCGTCCTGGCCATGTTCGGCGTGAGGGTGCCGAAGCGGATGAGCTGGTCTATGGTCATCTTCTCCTTGGAGAAGACGCGGATGTCGATCGTGGTGCCGAAGTCCGACACGGGGTAGAGCACCGCGTGCACGCGGCTGCCGTCGTAGAGGGAGGCGTCGAGGATGGGCATCTCGTCGTTCACGACGATGTCGTTCATCGAGGCGATCCTCTCGACGATGCGCCTCTTCTGGCCCGCGGCGTCCTCGTCGTCGAACACGACGTCGGGGCGCGGCGTCAGCACGCCGTCGTCCTCGACGTAGACGGGGACGGCGCCCTCGCGGCCCGTCGCGCGGTCCACGCCGCCGCCGTTGACCATGATCTCGGAGTGGCCGCCCTCGCGGATCAGCCTCTCGATGGGGCCGAGGCCGACGTAGTCGTCGGCGAGCATCTGGGCGATCTCCGCCTCCCCGCTCTCGTCCGCGAAGCCCGTGGCGCGGTTCACCGTGGCCACCGTCTCCGCGATCATCGCGCGGATCGCGTCGGGGCTCGCGTCCCCGGTCGCCGCGGTCTGCGCAGCGAGCTCCTCCTTGACGCGCTCCCTGAGCGCCTTCACGCGCGGGTCGTTGGGGCTGGCCTCGCCCGCGGTCATCTTGTGTTCAGGCATGCCGCGCCCCCTTTACTCGTGCTGGACCGACGCGCGGGGATGGAGCACGAGGCTCACGCCGCCGTCGGCCTTCGCCGAGGTGATGGCCTTGGCCTGGGAGGCCGAGACCTCCAGCGTCGCCGTCGTGTAGGACTCGGCGCTGTTGTCGCCCTTGCCGCCGAGCGCCACGACCGTCGCGTCGTCGGTCAGCGCGGCGATGTCGGGGCCTTGGTCGGCCATCTCCTTGGTGTCGTACACGCTGAGCTTGTCGCCGACGAGCAGCTCTCCCGAGAAGCCCTCGGCGGTCGCTAGGTCGACGCACACGGCGACCTTGCCGGAGGACACGCGGGCCGACAGGCTGCTCGACGCGTCCCCGCCGCCGAAGTCGGCCGCGGAGAGCTGCTGGCCCTTGGCGATGTCCACCGTCGCGAGCTTCCCCACGACCGCGTCCGCGCTCTCGAGGCTCGCGCCCGTGCGGTAGGCCGCCGGCACGCTCTGGAGCTCCACCTGCTCGGCGGTGAGCTTGGTTCCCGCCTTGACGTCGGCCTTGGCCACGACGACCGCCTTCTGGTCGGCCTGCGCGTGCTCGAGCGTCGCGTTCGTCGTCGCCACCGCCGACACGCCGAAGCCGAGCCCGGCCACGGCCAGCGCCGCGAGGAGCCCTGCGATGCGCGAGAGCTTCCTCACCTGCGCGTTGGCCTCCATGCTCCCCGCCGCCGGCGCCGCCACGTGGGGGATCGCCTGCGCTTGCCGCCCGCCGGCCCCGTTGCCGGCCTGCGCCGTCTTGTCCTTCTTCCCGAAAAGGCCCATGTTCCGTTTCCTTTCCTTGCCTTGCCTTGACTTGAATCGACTTGAATCGACTTGAATCGACTTGAATGATGCGGTTCGCCTCTACTTCAGCGACGCTATGCGCTCCGATGCGGCCTTGGCCGTCGCTTCCTTCATCTTCGCGAGCGTCTCGGACCTTTCCGTGGCGCCCATGGACGGCACGACGAGGTCGTCGGATTTCGAGTAGTGGCGCTTCTCGCCCGGGTTCACGTAGTAGAGGGCGCCGTCGGCCCAGGTTCCTTGGGCCTTCGACGTGCCGGAGCTGTAGTAGACCGCGGATCCCGTGAGCGTCGTCTCGATGGGGATCTTCTCGATTCCGAAGAGCCTCGCGAAGTACGTGTCGCATTCGGAGTAGAGGAGGACCGTGTAGGCCGCGACGCATTTGTCCTGGCCTAGCTTTCGGGTTTCCTCGTCGCCGACGGCCGTTGCCCTGCTCTTCGCGAGCACGTAGACGTTGACGGCGCCGTCGTACCCCTGCTCTTGGAGCGCGTCCGCGATCTTCCTCGACAACGACCCCTCGAGGTCCGCGGCGTTCTTCAGGACGAACTCGTTGCCCGTCTGCTGGAGCGTCTCCCTCGCTATCTGCAAGTCCGAGTTCTGCCTCTGCGCCGTCGCGAACGCCGCCCCGAGGTCCACCGCGAACGCGAGCGCGAACAGCAGCACGATGCACATCATCGCGCCGAGCGGGGACACGCCGCCGTCCTCCCTGAGAGGCCTTCTCAGGCGCTTTTCACCCGCGCTCATCGCTGCACCTCCGTCTTCGTGCTCACGAGCATCGTGTGCTCCACTTCCTTCTCGAACGTGGCCCATGGGACCATGGGCGCGGTGTAGCTCACCTTGAACCTGACCCTCAGGTAGCGGTTCGTCTCCGCGAGCCTCATGCCGTCCTTGACCGTCGAGTGCGTGAGCCTCCTCGTGTCGTCCTCGGCCGTGGTGCCCGTCACCTTCACGTTCTGCGCGGTGGACGCGGGAACGGACGACGTTATCGCGTCCTGTATCACCCGGTCCTTGTCCGCCGATGCGGCCAACGTCTCCGCGTCGACGTTCCAGCTCGCCGCCTGGATCGCCGATGCGGCCGCGTTGAGGCCGAACAGCGCGAATGCGAGGTAGAAGGCCCCGACGAACGCTGCGACGAGCGTCATCGCGCCCAGCGCGCCCTCGACGCTGCCTTGCCCCTTTTCGTCGCGCATCCTCTTCATCGCTTCCCGATTCTCCTTACCAATTCCTGCTCTCGGTGGTCTGATCCGCCTGGAACGTCCTCTCGGACGTCACCGTGTACGTCCCGCCTGTGCCTGAGACGAGCCCGACCGCCTTGCCGAGCGCGGTCATCGGCTTTCTCGTTATCTCCGCCTTGACCGTCACCGTCTCGAAGGTCGTCGTCGACGCCCTCTCGTCCCAGCCGCTCGAGCCGTCCTCCTTCGGGAGGTAGTTCTCGGTCGTTTCGCCGCCGCTGCTGTACGTGAACCTGAGCCCGCCCGCGCCCTTCGCCGCCTGCTCGGCCGCCGCCCTGGCGGCGCCCTCGCTCGGCGACTCCCCGACGAGGCACGCGCGCGCCGCCTCCGTCGTGGCGGCGTCCGCCGCGTCGACCGCGTAGAAGTACGTCCCGAGCTCCAATGCGGCGCATGCGATCATGGCGATGACGAGGGAGAGCAGGACGGCCTCGACCAAGGCCTGCCCGCTCTCGCGGTCGGGCCTGCGAAGTTGAGTGGTCTTCGGCTCTGCCATCTGCTCTCCCTTGTCTCGCATGCTCTTCTGAACCTTGCGCGTTCCCGCGCCTTCGGCTCGAGCGGGGGAAGGGGCTGCGCAGCGCCCTCTCAGGGGCGCCCTTCGGCGGACCGCAACGACCGCCTCGGGGCGTCCCCGTCCCCGCCTTCGCCGCGCTCGGGCCCGCGCCGGGCCCTCGAGCGCCTCGGCTTCCGGTTAAGCGCCGACGGACGGCTGAGCGGTGGCGGAGGTGAAGGTCTCGGTGATCTTCGTGCCGGCGTTCTTGAAGGCGGTTGCCAGCGGGTCGCGGAACACGGTGATCATGAGGGCGCCGACGGCGACGATGGCGCCCAAGAGGATGGTGTACTCGGTCATGCCCTGGCCGCCTGCCTCCTCGCCGGTGTAGAGCTGTGCCTGTGCGTATTTCTGCATTCTTTTCCCTTCTTCGGGTCTTTACATGTCCGGGGGCCGGTCGGGGAGAGGGTACCTCCCTCCCGTCGCATGCCCCTTCGGGGACGCTCGGGATCCAGGTTGGTCCCGAACCGCCCCCGAAGGGGCGCTCATTCTCAGAGCGCCAGCAGCGCCGCCTCGGCGAACGGCGCGAGCCCCATCCCGACGACGGCCCAGCATGTGAGCGCGGGCCCCATCGGGAGCATCCTCTTCATTGCCGAGGGCCCGTCGGGGTCCCTCCTCTTGTCCGCGGCCAGCGTCGCCGCGAACGCAACGGCCGCCGCGGCGAATCCCGCGACCGCGCCGTAGGCCCCGCAGCACATCATCGCGGCGGGGGCGAACCGCACGTCGCCCTTGCCGACGCTGGTCCTGCCGTTGATCTTCCTGTCCGCCCAGCACGTGAGCGAGAAGGCCGCCAATGCGAGCAGGGCGAGCGCGGCCCCCTGCAAGAGGGCGTCCATGCCGCCGATGGCGAGCTGGTAGGCCGCGCCGCAAAGGAGCGCCGTCCCCGAGCACTCGAAGGGGATGATCCTCTGCGCGGTGTCGCATGGCCACGCGACGCACGCGGCGAGCACCGCGGCGCCGCCGGCGGCCCATGCCAGGACGCAGAGCGGCAGCCCCGCCGCCGTGACGGACCCCGTGCAGAGCGCGCCGAACGACGCGGCTGCGACGATCGTCTCCGCCCAGCCCACCTTGGGCTCCTCCTTCACGACGGGGCTCGCGCAGCAGTCCTCAAGCGCCTCAGGCGCGAGCACACCCGCGACGACCGCCTTCTCGGCCTTCTCGCGCGTGAGGTTGCCGAGCGCGCCGACCCTGCGGACGTCGTCCCTCCAGAGCGCGAGCGCTCCCTCGTCGGTGCCGACCTTTTTCTGGGGCTCGCGCCCGTTCTCCTCTTTGAAGGCCGCGTACTCCTCGGCGCACTGCTCCCACCACGCCGTCATCTTCCTGTCCTTGCCCGCCATGAGCGCCGCTGCCGCCTTCGGCGCGGCGGTCCTCATGAGGGCCAGCATGACGGCGAAGGCGGCCGCGAACACGGCGGCCTGAGCGAGGTCGAAGCCCACTTGCGCCCCTTTCTTCCTGAAATCCTCGGACCGCGCGCGGCGCGGCCCGTTCTTCTCCTGCCTGATTCTTCTTCCCTGCGCCCTTCTCCGGCGCGCGCCCCGGGGGATCGGTCCGGGGCGCCGCTCGAGAAAGGAAACGGAGGGGTGGGTGGATGAGGAATCTCCTAGGTTCCCCTCCCGGGAACGCCGTCGCGCCGCCCGTTGCGGCGTTGCAGGTTGATGATCGAGGATCTTGTTTCGAACGGCGCTCTCGGGAAGGTCCGGGCAGTCCCGGCGCCTCTCCCTTGCCTCCCTGCGCGTCATACGCGGAGACGGCTGCGGGGCGCGGCAGGCCCTCGGCCCCCGCGTTCCCCGCGAAGGCGCCCGAGCCCGTTCCCGGCCTCGGGCGCCCTGTTTCTCAGCGGGATCTTCCCGCCGTTTCGCTACTCATCGCCGAACAGGCCGCCCTCGGCGCCCTTGCCCTTGCGGGACCTCTTCCACGCGACGGCCCCGCCGACGATCAGCGCCGCTCCCGCGACGGCCGCCAGCGCGATCGCCCAAGCGTACTTGCCGAGGTCGAGGCCGGTCTTCTCGTAGACCTTGCCCTTGGCGCCGTTGAGCTTGTCGATCTCGACGGTCTGGTTCTTGTCCTCGATGTCCTTGTGGACGGCGACCTCGGTGCCGTCCTTGGTCAGCGTCTCGAAGGCCACGAGCACCTTGCCGTCGAGGTTGGAGGAGTCGAACGCGAACTCGAGCTCCACCGTGCCGTTGGGCGTGTTCGGCGTGAAGGTCTTCTCGGCCGTGACCTCCTTGTCGGCGACCATGAGCGGCTTGCCCGTCGCCTTGTCCATCAGCTTGCCCGAGACCTTGTACTCCTTGCCCGGGATCAGGTTGGTGTAGATGACGGAGTCGACGATCACGCAGTCCTTGGAGGGGAGTGCGACCTGGTCCTTGTCGGTCTTGTCGAAGGCCGTCGTGCGGATCTCGCTCGGCGCCACCTCGAACTGCTGCGAGGCGTCCTCGCTGTCCGCGTGGACCGCCACGAGCTTGCCGTCGTGGACGAGGAACTCGTACACGACGCAGTCCACGGGCTCCCCGGCCTTCACCCATTTCGACGCGTCGAACTTGAACGTCGCCTCGGTCGCGCCGTCGGCGCGCTCGGGGGTGTACGCCTGCTGCGAGATGACGAGGCCGGACGCCGTGCCCATGTTCTTGGCCAGCGCCTCTTGCAGCGCCTCCCAGTCGGCCGTGCCGACCTTCAGCGCGGGCTCCTCGCCCTCGGCGGCCTCGCGGCACGCCTTCGCGTGCTCCTCGAGCGAGGCGGCGTCGGTTCCGAGCCCCGCCAGGAACTCGTCCCAGAACGCCTTCACCTTGGCGGTCTCCGCGTCGGATGCCGCGGCGGTGTCGAGCGGCAGGGCCGTCCCGCGGTCCATCACGACGCCGATCAGCGTGTACTTGCTGCCTGCGGAGAGGTTCTCATGGGAAACGGTGTCCACGAGCTCGGCCTCGGCGTCGGCCACGACGGTCTTGTCGCCGTCGGCCGCGTCGGAGGCCGACGTTGCCAGCTTCGGGTTCAGCACTGTCACGGTCTGGCCCTCGTCGTTCACGTCGGCGTGCACGGCGATCTCGACGCCCGCGCGCTCGAGCGACTCGAACGCCACGATCTCCGCGCCGTGGGGCAGCTCGGAGCCGTCGAACTCGAACGTCACGCGCGCGGTGCCGTGCTCATGGTCGGGCGTGAACTTGGTCTCAGCCGTCACTTCCTTGCCGCCCTTGCCGAGCACGGGCTCCGCGGTCGCGTCGCCCTCCTCGTCGGCGCCCTTGAGCACGAGCTTGCCCTTCAGCGTGTACTCCTTGCCGGGGACGAGGCCCGTGTACTCGACGTCGTCGGCGACGGTGACCTTGGAGTTGGACACCACGTTCTTGTCGCCGTCGAGCCCGTCGGACGCCTTGGTGCCGATCGAGGGCTTCTCGACCGTCACGGTCTGGCCCTCGTCGGCCGGGTCCTTGTGCTCCGCGACGTCGGAGCCGTTGCGCTCGAGCTCCTCGTAGACCACGAGCTCCGCGCCGTCCTCGAGCGAGAGCGAGTCGAAGGCCAGCTCGACCTCGACGAAGCCGTGGGGCGTGTCAGGCGTGAACTGCTTCACGGCCTTGACCTCGTTGCCGTCCTTGTCGAGCAGCGGCTCGGCGGTCGGGTCCCCGTTCTCATCCGTGGACTTCTTCATGAGCGTCGCGGTCAGCGTGTAGGCGCGGCCGTCGGCGGTCAGGTTCCAATGCTCGACCTTGTCGGTGACCGTCGCCTTGTCGTCGGTCGCGACGGAGTGCGTCCCGCTCACCTTGTCGGTCGCGGTCGTCGCGATGGCGGGCTTCGCCGTCTCGACGGTCTGGCCCTCGTCGCCGAGGTCCTTGTGCTCGGCTGTGGTCTTGCCGGTCGAGACCTTGGTCAGCGTCTCGAAGGCCACGATCCCGTCGCCGTCGGCGAGCTCGGTGCCGTCGAACGTCGCCTCGACGTCCACGGTGCCGCGGGCCTCCTCGGGCTTGAACTTCTTCACGGCCGTCACGGCGTTGCCGTCCTTGTCGAGGACGGGGGAGCCGTCGGCCTTGTGCACGAGCTCCATCTTGAGCTCGTACTCGGCGCCCTCGCGCAGGTTCTTGTACCCGACGGTGTCGACGAGCTTGGTCTCAGGGTCGAGCTTCACGGTCTTGGAGCCGTCGGAGGACTTCAGCGTCGTGCCGATGGACGGGACCCTCGGGGTCACGGTCTGCTCGGCGTCGCCCCTGTCCTCGTGGGACGCTATGGCCTGGCCGTTCCACGTCAGCTTCTCGAACACGACGGCCTTCTGGCCGTCGGCGAGCTTGGTGCCGTCGAACGCGAGCCTGACCTCCACGAATCCGTTCTTGTTGGTCGGCGTGAATTGCATGGTCTTGCTGACGGTCTGGCCGTCGATCGCGATGGCGTCGCCCGTGGCGGCGTCGTGCAGCTCGGCGGTCAGGTCGTAGGTGCGGCCGGGCACGAGGTCCTGGTAGGTGACGCGGTCGATTACGCAGGCCTCGTCGTCGGCGACGATCTCGTTGTCGTAGGGGTTGCCCGACGTGCCGTCGTAGGCGTTGGTGTGGATCTCGGGCTGGAGGTCGTCGAGCGTGCCGTAGTCGAGCGTGGCGGTGTTGTCCGAACGGGCGACCGTGAGGTCGGCCTCGATCGTCTGGCGGCCCTCGTTCGCCTCGCAGGGCAGCTCGATGAGCTTGTACGTGCCGTAGGGCAGGGCGCCGAGCGAGCCGTCGGCGGCGGTGATGCCGCCGTCATGGGTCTTGCCGAACCAGATGCCGGCGCGCTTGCCCGAGTCCTGGCCGCCTTGCGCCTTCAGGAGCTCGGCCAGCTTGGCCTCGTTCACCTTGTAGCCGTTCTCCAGGCTGCCGGAGAGCACCGCGTCGAGCGCGTTGGCATTATCGCGGGCCGACGTGTCCGCCATGCCGTTCTTGTCGGTGACGAGCAAATGCGCCTCAACCTCGTGCTCGGTGCCGTCGTCGCCGACGGTGTAGCTCACGAGCACGAACGGGACGCCCGCCATGAGGTTGCCGGTGGACTCGTCCTTCTTCTGGAATTTAAGGTCGGCGCGCACGATCTGGTTCTCGAACGTGTTCGCCCCGAGGTCGACGGTCTTGCCGTCTTCCCTGATCTCGAACTTGATGGCCTGGTCGGACTTCACGTAGCCCGTGCCGGGCGCGGTCTCGGTCACCTCGTAGGTGCCGTAGGGGAGCAGCCTCGCGGGCGTGTCGAAACGCCAGCCGTCGGCCGTCTTCACGGCCTTGCCGGTGTAGACGGTCTCGCCGGGCTGGAAGGTCGTGCCCTGGACCACGACGGGGTTGGCGGACTTGTTCGCGATGGCGAAGGTCGCGCCGAGGTCGGCCTGCGGCTTGTCGGCGTTGCCGGAGTCGATCTCCCAGTTGTCGCCCGACTCCTTGTCGAGCTTGGCGAGGGTCACGTTGCCGCGCGCGACGTCGTCCGTGAAGCTGTCTTGAAGCTCCACGACCTGCCCGTCGGCCGACACCTTGAAGGACTGCTCCTTGGACGTGTTGAGCATGGAGCCGTTTGTCGCGGTCTCCTTGATGCTGTAGTCGCCGTAGGGGAGGTCGTGGTCGCCCGTCGCCGCGCGCCCGTCGTCGCCCGTGACGATCGTCTTCACCGCCTCTCCCTTGGCGTAGGAGACGCCGTCCACGACGACCGGGCCGTCGCTCTGGTTGTAGATGGTGAACTCGATGCCCGCGAGGCTTGCGTCGCCCTGAGGCGTGCCCGCGGTCTGAGAGTCGTGCTTCTGGATCGCGACGCCCCCGCGCATGACCTGCTCGGGGTCCTTCGGGGCGTTGTACGTATTGACTGTGGGGATGATGCCTTCAGACGTGATACTCTGAACATAAAGAGGTTGGTCGCCTAGCAGATAACCCTCAGGTGCTTTGGTCTCTTGAATGGTAATGGTTCCAAGAGGTATGGATACATTTCCTCCTGTGGTTGTATAAAAGTCGTCGCCAGAAACCTTGTACGATTCCTCGAGCATTGCTTTTCCGTCGGCATCTGTAGACACAACCCATGTTCTGGTTGCGTTTGCTGGCAAGTTGTCCTGATTGAAATTGCCGGCATAATATTTGATTGTGTATTGAGCACCAGCGAGAGACGCTGAACCTTGCGGCATGTCGTCGGTCGTTTCCGCGTCAATCTTGCCTACCCACATGATTGCAGGGTCGTTCTGGGGTTGCTCGGGGAGCTTTCCGTCCACCGCGCTGCCACCGTAAGGGTGAGCGTACGCGCTCCAGTTGACGTCCGCCTGGTAAACGGTTCCGTCGAGCGCGTAGCCCGCCGATGCCGTGATTTCCTTGACGTAGTACGTGCCGACGTTCATGTCGGCGGAGAGCGCCCAGCCGTCTTCGTTGGTGGTCAGGTAGGTCACCGCGTTGCTGTTCGACGCTGCGTCGGATTGGGAGTTGTACACGCCGTACACGGCGCCCTTGAGAGAGTAGCAGGGGTTCCCCTCCGTGACCTCGGGATTGGCGGACACCTTCAAAAGCTCGATCTTGCCCATGGGGGTCCACGTGAAGTCGCCGACGCGCTGGCAGGGGAGCGGCGCGGCGGTCGCGGCGTTGTCGTAGCCGTCGCAGTTGACGACGACGTCGTAGCTGCTGCCGTTCCACGTGCCGTCGAATCCGTAGACGCCGTTCTTGGGCGCCGCGTTGCCATGGTCGAGGCAGTAGCCGGTCTTCATCTGCCCGTCGGGCATCCTGATCGAGAAGACGTTGTAGTCATCGTTGGTGGGCCCGGGGTTCAGGCACTCCACGATCTCGCAGTTCCCGCTCACGGAGCCGGACACGCCTGCGTACGCCTTCTCGGTCGGGGCCGAGGAGAGCGAGAGGCAGGCGGCGACTGCGAGCATCGCTGCGAGGACGGCCTTCGCCGTCCTTGATTTTCCGATGGCGTTGACGATGGCGCTCATCTTCCATCCCTTTCGGTCGAGCTTTCACCCCTGGTTCCGTTTTGTGCGCGCGGGGTTGTTTTTTGTTCACACTTCAGTATAGCACGTAAAACGCGGGGACATGCAAGGTCAGAAAAAGGCTCCCCTGGCAGGGGGAGCCTTTTCAAGCATATATTCATTTATTCATGTTACTTGATTGCTCCGCAGCCCGAGCAGATATAGCCCGTGGTCACTGTTTCGTAGTGGCCAGTCGCGTCATGGTGAGTTGTTCCTACTTGAACAGTATTTGTCACATAGCGCCAATTTGACGCGTTTGATCCATTAACGCAACCTTTTCGAGTGTAATGGGCACTGATCGCATTAGTGATATCAGCTCCACAGCCTGCACATATGGCTCGTTCTTCTGTTTGATAGATCGGCTCATCCCAAGCCGCAGAGTCCTGCACCCAGCGCTGCTCGGTCTGGGCCACCCAGTTGTGCTCGTGCTGCGCAGGGGCGCTCACCTGGGCGTTTCCCTGGCTCGGCGCGCTCTCGGACCCGCCGTTGCCGGCAGGGGACTGCTGGCTCGCGGCAGGGGCGGACGGAGCGGCAGGGGCGGACGGGGCAGCCGGCTCCTCGGCCTTCTGCTCGCCTTCGGCCTTCTTCTCCTCGGCCTTGGCCGCGTCGACCTTGCCGGAGGCGGTGGCGTTGGAGGCTGCGGCCTCCACGACCTTCTTGCCGGCGTCGCCCTTCAGGGTCTCATCGCCCTTGGCGACGGCCTCGTTGACCTTGTCGAGGGCCTTCTCGACCTCCTCGGCGCTCACCTGGTCGGCGGGCTTCGTCGCCGCTGCGGCGGTCGCCTTGGCGACCTCTGCGCCGCCCTCGACCTTTACTGCGGGCCTGTCAGCCGCGGAGACGATGGAGCCGTCCGCCTTGAGGACGGGCACGTACTCGAGCTTGTAGTCGCCGGCCTCGAGATCCAGCTCGCCTTCGGCCCCCTTGAACGCATGGTAATAGTCCACCTCGGCGCCGTCCTCGGACTTGCCGGATACGTGCACGATGACGGGCGTGGCGCCCTCTTCGGGCTCGTATCCCTCGAGCCCCGCGACGACCGGCTTCACATCCGCGTTCTCAGGCTGCCCGACGAGCGCCGCGTCCTCGTCCTGGGGGTCGGTGATGTCCGGCTGCTGCGCCATGTGGTTCACCGCCGCGATTCCAAGCCCCGCCGCGATGACGACGGCCACAGCGACGCAGGCCCATTTGACGTTCCTCTTGGACGAGGGCGCGGACCCGGCCCCGCCTTCGTGCACGCCCGCGCCCTTCTCCTCGGCATCGGCCCCCAAAGCCTCCGCCGCCGGGGTCGCCGGCATCTTCTCAGTTTCGCTCGCTTCGATCCTCAGGGTCTTTTCCTCGTTTCCCATTTTGTTTCCCTCCGAAAGTGATGTGCTGCTGAAAAGCTCTTGCGATCTTTATTGAAACTCTAGGGGGAACAATTTCCGCTTGTCAATACCCTTGTTTGCCTTCATCGGATCACGATGATGGGCATGCACCGCGCCGGATGCGTCTCTGTTTCAGCCGCATGGCATGTCGAGGTGCGGCGATATTCTAGTTGACGTGTACGGAGCTTCCCCGTACACTCAAAGTGAGAGCAATATCATGAAAGAAGGTGAACGTCATGAGCTTGTCTGTTGCCGACAAACCGCGGCGCATGGATATCAGGCTGACGAACGACCAAAGGACGATGTACGAGCGCGCGGCGTCGTATCGAGGCCAAACGCTCACTCAATGGGCCACGTCGCATTTGGACGACGCAGCGGAAATGGACATCCTCTCGGCCTCGACAACATGTTTATCGCCCGATGCTTTCGATGATTTCTGCGAGATGCTCGAAGCTCCTTTGCCCGCCGCCGCTCAAGACCTGCTGAATCGAAAGCCAATATGGGAATGACGAGGTTCCTGAAGCCGGAACCTCTGCCCAAAGGCGCGGGCATCGAAGGGTTCCGCAGCGGCGATGAGGTCGTGGATGCCTGGGTTGCCGACCATTCCGCAACGGCGCGCAGCAGGGGAACTGCTGTGATATACGTCTCGAGAACGACGGACGGCGACGTCGCCGGTTTCTACACGCTGAGCACCCATTCGGTGGCGCGCGGCAGCGTGTCCGGCGGCTGGCTGAAAAGGAACTCGCCCGAGCAGATCCCGGCTGTGCTTCTGGGCATGCTGGGCGTGGCCGTCGAGTACCAAGGCTTGGGCTTGGGCGCATCGTTGTTGCAAGATGCCTACCGTAACGCATCCAAGATAGCGGCATTGGCAGGCGCAAGGGCCCTTGTCGTGGACCCTTCGTCCGTTCGCGCGGAGGGGTTCTACGAACGGTTCGGCTTCGTTTTCATCGGGGAGTCGAACCGCATGGCCCTGAAGCTTTAACCTGTGCAAACGGTTCATCCTTGCCGCATCGGTTGTTTTCTGCGACTGTCTTCGATTGAATCGATCGAACAAGGCCGACAGCGTCGTTGAGACGGTGCGGAATGCGGCCTCCGTCGAGACGGCTGCGTGGTAGAATGCGAAGCGTGCAAGCGAAACCCGCCAGGCGTTCAAACTAGGGCGCGAGCAGCGCAGTACGATTGAATTGAGAGCCGGTTGCAGCCGGCTCTTCTTGTTTCTCCAGGCATAGGGAGAACCTGCCGAACGTCTCCCGCGCGTCGGTGTAGAATGCGAGGTGAGGACGCCCCAGTGCGCTGGGCAGCGTTCTTGCAGTCTTAAGCCGGGTTGCTTTCTGAGGGGCGCCCGGCTTCTTCCGTGCCTCGAATCGCGGTTCGCCGTTTTCATTCTTTCCTTATCAGCAGCAAGCCGATGATTCCGATGAACCATCATCGTCGGAAGGCGCATTGAAAGCCATACCGTAAAATTTACGGTATGGCTCTGAACTGGGACTTGTGGAAAACCTCAGCTCGTTAAAGCTGCTCTTCCGATGTTCTCGCCCCGCTCAAAGCTATAATCATCACGCAAGGTCGCGGCGCATCCTGACCGTAATCAAGCGTGCGAAACCGCGCCGCGGCCTTCAATGAGACTGCCGCCGTTGCCGCGGCTCGCCCTAGACCATCTTCCTTGCTAGCCCCGCAAACGGTGCATGCCCGCACCTCGAACGCGGACACCGCAAGGAAGAACGCGAGCGCGTACAGGACATGGTTCTGTTCCCGATTCGATTCCGCGTTGGTTGATTTCCCGCGGGGCGGCGTGTTAGTATCTACCTAGACGGCAGCGCCCGCCGGTGCCGAAACTTCTCAGGTCTGGGCGCGCGGGTGATGCTAGTCGATTAGTTTGCAGCCGGGTTGCACCCCGGCTGTACTTTCTTTTGCATCATTTTCTTTTCTCTAACTGTCACCTGCGTTTGATCCGGTCGAGAACGGCCAAAACAGTCATGATTGCCGTGCAAACGGCTGAAAAACATGAAAGCGGATCCATGGGCATCGCTCCTTTCTCGGAGCATCACCCGCAGGTGCCGGCGAGCACTGCTTGACTCGATTCTAAACCATTTCGAATCGAGTTTTGGCTCGCAGCATTCGAAAGAAGATCTTCACCGTCACGGACATCAGCGATATTGATTTTCCGTTGACCTGCGCGAACGCCCTCTAAGGCACCTGAGACGTCATGTAAGGAGACATGTCATGCGCTGTGGCGTCCGATATCGGTAAACGAGGTGGGTTTCGATGCAGGGGAGGCGGCATCCCTTGTTGAATCGGTGCCTGATGCTGTAATATAGGTGTATACCAGCAAGGCCCGTGGTGACTAGCCAGGACGGGCGGCGCAGGTCACTTACTTAAACGGTCAGTAGTTACAGCTATTGGCCGTTCTTTTTGCCATCTAGCTCGGCACTGTGCGCAAGTGGCGCAGGCTGATGCAGAGGTTTGGTCGCCGCGTCAGAACGTCCGGTTGCCGAACTGCGCTGTTTCGGCGCAGCAGACGGACTAGTTTGGTTACCAGGTCGAATCGCCCGGTTCTCCAACCGTCGTCCCCGATGTCCATCGATTACCCCCGTTTGGTTACCGAGTCGAATCACTCGGTTCTCCAACCGTTGCGGACGGAACCGCAGGTCGGAAAGCGGTTTCGGCATCTGAACCGGATGAAAAAACGTCGGCATTCCTGCTTCGACGACCCAGGGCGGGAGGTTTCCCGTCCGTTTCGCGGATCTCCACAGGCGTGAGTTCCCCCTCCAACAGAGGTACGCTCGCTTTCGCTTGCACGGTATATGTTATCGCGCCGGTGCCGTTTACGCAACGCGCCGCTTCGGCGCGATGCGTTGAAGCGGGTTGCGTGCTAGAATGCGAAGCGGGGACGCCCCAGCGCTCTGGGCAGCGTTTTCATCGGTTCAAAGCCGGGTTGCTTTCTGAGGGTCTCCCGGCTTCTTCCGTGTCTCGAATCGCGGTTCGCTGTTTTCGTTCTTTCCTCACCGGCAAATATCCGATGATTCCGATGACCGTTGACAAAATGTTGCGTATTGCGTCGACGGTGTTTGCATCCATGGTCAGGCCTCCTAAGCGATAGGTGCTGCCCGGGCGGCGAGGCGTCCCTGCACAGGATCATGGCTTCTCCGGATCCCTTTCGGATCCGAAAAGCAGCGAAGCCCCCTCCGCATGCTCGATGGCTCTCAATGGCCAATGGCATGCGAAGGGGGCTCCCGCATCGGTGGGTTCCGGGCAGGTTTCGGTTTCTTCAGCCTCTTCAGCCTCGTTCTTCGAGAACGTCGCCGTAGGCGTCCTTGCGGTACCTCAGGAGCGCGTTGCCGTCTCCTGCGAGCTTCACGTGGGCGATGTCGATCCTCGTGCCTCCGCGTCGCGCGGCGGCGGGGCCGTTCCCCTCGACGTAAGCGGCCGCGGCCTCGCGCATCTCGCGCACCGCGTCCCCGTCGCGCTCGAGGAAGGAGTCCCGGTCTCGGCCGACCGACACCTCGACGAACGCCGTCTCCTTGCCGTCCCTCGCGACGATGTCGAAGGGGAAGCCGTTTCGACGGAGCCCGCTTCCGACGATCTCGCAGCCTCTTCTTTCGAGGGACATTGCGGTCAATGCGACCGCCTTCCCGTGAAGGGCCTCTGCGTCGATGCTCTGCTTCTCGCTCATTTTCTCCGTTTCCTTCCGTCTCTTTCGAGGCGGAAGGCCCCGCAGCCGATGGCCAAGGGGCCTTCCGCGGTCCCTCTTCCTTCGGTTAGCTGAAAGCGTTCGTTGCGTGACGGAGCACTGCGCGGTTCCCGTTCAGTGCCGTCATGGCTATCTCATCGAACCTGAGGTTGACGTTCCCGTCCGCGAAGAGCTGGGGCTTAGCGGCTATGAAGCGGACCGACCCGGCCTCGAGCCGCTCGCGTTTCGCTTCGGAGCGGTCCCCTCCGGGGAAGCTCTCTCCGCCTGCGCTCACGATCACCTCGGTGAAGGCGATTCCGTTCTCGTCCCTCGAGACGATGTCGAACGGGTACCCCTCTTCTTGCAGGCCCGTGGCCAGGATGGAGTGCTCGCGCCTTTCCAGGAATCCCTCGGCGGCCGAGACGCCTCTTCTATGCAGCGACGCCTCTTCCTCGCTTCTCTGCTCGCGTTTCACGTCCACGCTCATCTTCGTTCCTTCCCGGTCGCCTCGCGGCGACCATTGACTAGTCGCCGCGATGAGCTCGCGGTCAGGTTTCCCGCGGCAAGGCCTTTCGCCTTGCCTTCTTTGCCTGTCCGGTTGTCAAAGTGCGGGGTGAGATCCCTACTCACTGCCTTTCATTCTACCGCGTGACGCGCGGGCACGCCAGAGCCGCCTAGCGACGCCCCGCATCCCCCGGATTCGTTTCGGGTCCGAAAAGAGAGAAGGCCCTCCCCTCATGCTCGACGGCTCGCGATGGCCGAGGGTATGGGGAAGGGCCTCCTGCACTCATGGCAAGGGGACGGGCTTTAGCCGCGGGCTTCTCGCTCGCGACGCTCCGGCAGCCTGCGCGACGCCTCTTTCCGCATGCCGTGGCGGTACGCGGCTGCGAGGGCGGCGAGGGTGATGAAGGGGTGGCACCACGCGAACATCATCAGCGCGAAGCCGATCGCGATCATCGCGCACGTCGCGAGGACCCCCCGCGCGAAGCTGTGCGCGTGGATCGTCATGAACGCCCTCATGAGGAGCCGCTCGGCTTGCGAGGGCTTCACAGCCCTCGCGCCGCTGCCGCTGCGCCGGCCTCGGTCCCATTGGGTGTCGTTCCATGCCGCTCTCTCTCCATGATATGCCTGTGCGCCCATGAGGGCCTCCTTTCCGGTCGCCTCCGCGGCGACCAAACGTTGTGTCGCCGCGAGGTCTCGCGGGAAGGGCCGCCCATCGGCTCCCGTTGCGCGGGGCCTTTGCTTGCCCGTTCTTTCAAGGTGCAGGGAGAATCTTGTTCTCTGCCCCCATTTTAACGGCTTGAGCGGATGTTTGCGAGGGGTTTCGCCTGATGGCGCCCTCTCCGCCATCGTTTTTCGCTATCCCTTTTTCGGGACCATTCCCCTCTCAGCGAGGGCGCTGCGCGCCCGCAGCGGCTACAGCGAGCCGCGAGGCGAGCGGCTCTCGCGCGTCGCGCTGCGTTTCGGTTCCGCCCCGCACGGCTTTCCGCAACCTGTCTCGGATCCCTCTCGGATCCGAGAAGCAGCGAAGCCCCCTCCGCATGCTCGATGGCTCTCATTGGCCAAGGGCATGCGAAGGGGGCTCCCGCATCGGTCGCCTCGGGTACAGGTAGGGTTCACCGCTACGCGGCTCGGGCGACGGCCTCCATCTCGGCTATGCCGAGCTCGAGGTCCCCGTCTCCGATGTAGCCGCCGACGACCTCGATCACGTCGCCGTCGGCGTCGTTCAGCGACACCGTGTAGACCTCGCCGTTCGCCCAGTCGGAGTACCGCTCCACTTCGAAGTCGAGGCGTTTGCTCACCTTTTCTCTAGAGGTCGGGACGCCGCCGAACCAGCTTGAGACGTCGTCATCGTCGGCCCAGATGAACCCGACGGCTCCCGAGTCCCACGGGTCGCCGAAGCTTCCCGTGGAGTAGGCGACGCCCGAGTGCTCCAGCATGTAGACCGTCTTGAGGACGATCTTCTCCTGAAGCAGGCCCGGGGCCTCGGCGCACTCCGCGATGGCGCGGGCGAGCGTTTCCCTGTCGCGGTAGTCGCTGTAATCCTCGACCTCGTCCCAGCCGGTCCTGCCGGTGATCATGCTGCGGTACCAGGCGAGCAGGCGCTCTTCGCCGTCCTCGCCCGTCTCGAACCTCAGCGACCCGAGCCTCCCGGCCGAGACCGCGTCGTGCAGCTCGGCGAACGTGAAGCGCTCGCAGAGCATGTCCGCGACGAAGTCCACGGGGTCGGCCCACGGGTTCTCGTCGGGGGAGTTGAACCCTCTCGTCCATGTGAGCATGTGCCCGAGGTTGAGCTCGCCGTCTCTCGGGGACTCGGCCCAATCGGACCAGCCCCACTCGACCTTCCAGCCGTTCTCGAACGCCTTGGAGCCGATTGCGTCCGTCATTTTCTTATCCTTTCCTCGATTTCGTTTCCTATCGCGAAAAGGCTCCCCAAGTCGTCGGACCGGGGAGCCTTCTTCAAGCTCCTCGGTTTAACGTCTCGGGCGAAGACGGCGCTTTACGCGCTCTCGGGCAGTGCCACGGCCTTCGCCGCCGCGGGCTGCTTGCCCGTGCTCTCGCTCCAGCGCTCGATGTTGTACGTCGCCGCCTTGCCCGCTGCCGCAGCGGCCTTGAACAGGGCGTCGGGGTCTTCCTTGATCCCCTCCGACCAGTTCCTCAGGTACGCGACGTGGCGGGCGTAATGCTCGTCGGACTCGTCGCGCTCCACGGGGATGCCGAGCTCGCATGACGCGAAGAGGCTCGACAGCTCGGCGACCAGCTCCTCGAAGGCGTAGTCCGAGTCGCCGAACCTGCCCTTCTGCTCCCGCTCGAGGGCGGGGGCGGTGGCATGTCCCATCTCGTGCAGCAGGACCCCGACGAACGCCGCATTGGACTTGAACTGCCCTCGTAGCGGCACCGTCACGGAGTCCTTGGAGGGGGAGTAGAACGCCCTCTCGCTCGGCGCCTCCTTGACGGGGCATCGGCACGAGGCTATCAGCTCGTTGGCGAGCGCGCCGATCTCGGCGTCGTCGTTCTCGGTCGCCTGCTCGACGTCGGGCGCCCCATCGAAGCACGAGAGGTTGAAGACGTTGAAGTACCCGTCGCAGTACAGGTGCCTGACCTTGCGGGGCTTGCCGTCCTTGTCGAGGACGGGGTTGCCGTCGCTGTCGGTCAGGTCCTTCACGACGGACCTCCAATGCTCCACGGCGACGGCCTTCGACCCCTTGCGGAGCTTCCAGCCGTTCTTCTTCGCCTGGTTGAACGTCGCCCATCTGGGGTCGCCGTAGCCCTTCCAGGCTGCGACGGCGAGCAGGTAGAGCGCGTTGGAGCCGTGGTACTCGGATCCCGTGACGGGGTTGCGGGGCATTCCCAGGGACGCCCACGGCCTGAGCCATTCGGTGCCCATGGTCTCCATGTCCTCGGCGACCTTCTCCACGATCTCCTTGCGCTGGTCCTCGATCTTTGCCGGCAGTTTCGCCATTTCCGTTTCCTTTCCTTGCGTTTCCTGTAAGAAAAGGCCCCCCGTTGCCCGGGGAGCCTTGTTCAAGCTCCCCCTTGGCCCGGGGTCGGGCATGGTTGTCGGGCCGTCAGGCCTCGAGGTCCTCGCAGCCGATGGCGTTGAGGATCAGCACGGCGGCGCCGTCCTCCACGGCGGCCATGACGCACCACACGGCTCCTCCGTGGAACTTGCCCACGTAGGCGTCCACCGCCTTGAGGCGGTCGCAGTCCGTCCTGAACGCCCCTGCGAGGTCGTCCTCGCCGATGTTGGCGACTACGTCTCTGACGATGTCCGCGGGGTCCTCGTCGAAGTGGTAGATCAGGTGCCTCTCGCAGCTCTTGGGGATCCTGAAATCCCCTCTCTCCACGAGCTCCTTGACCTTCTTCAGGCTGTTCGCGCTCGATGCGGTTCCCATCTCTCCGTCCTTTCCCTCATGTTGCGTTTGATCTATGTTCGAAGGCTCCCCGGTCGTTTGACCGAGGGGCCTTTCAAAGCCCCTCGGTTTCACGTCCCGGGGAGGACGGCGGGTCAGATCCCCGCGTGCTTCGGCTTCGGGCCCTTCCAGACGGTCTTCGCGGCAGGGTCCCCGTCGGCGTCGTCTTCCCACGCGACGGTCCTCACCTCGCCTTCGTACTCCTCGACGAGGGCGACGGCCTGAAAAGCCCCGTCCTCGCCGTAGAAGCCTATCTCGAGTCCTCCGTAGTCCTTGCCGCTGCGGTCGTCCGACCCCCATCGTCTCGCGACGATGTTGCCGAAGCGCATTTCGGTCACCTTCTCGGACAGCGCCCGCTCGGCCTTCCACGCCCTCTCGGCCAAGGCCTTAGGGGAGAGGTCGCCGCCGAGCGCGCCGATCTCGGTGCCTTCCCCGGGCGACTCGACGTCTCCCGAGCAGACGAGGTCGACCGCTCCGGACAGGCTGCAATCCTCGAGCGCGTTCGCCGCGTACTCAAGTTGAACCGCCCTGACGGCATCGGGCGACTCGAGCAGCCGCTCGAGCGCCTCCTCGGCCTCGCCCGCGTCCTCTCCCGGCACTCGGAATCGGACGGTGGTGGACCAGTCGGCCCAGATGCCGTGCAATGCTCTCTCGCTCATGGGGAGCTCCTTCCCGGTCGCCTCGCGGCGACCTTGTCTAGTCGCCGCGATGTGCTCGCGGTCCGGTTTTCCCGCGGCGCGCTTACGCGTCTCATCCAACCTGTATCCGATTGTGAAGGTGCGGGGTGAGTTTTCTCTCACTGCCCTCATTCTACAGCGTGATACGCGGGCACGCCACGGCATCGACGGTGGGATGTCCTTTTCTTCGACCGCTCCAAACCCTGTTAACATGACGTGTGCGGCATGGTATGATTTACGTGTATTACATGTCCTACCGATGTTCAGGAGGTGCCCCATGAGCGTGTCAGCAGCCATCAGGCTTCCCGACGACCTTGCCATCAGGTACGACCGCCTTGCAAAGGAGACGGGCCGAACGAAGACTTTTTACATGATGGATGCCCTTTCAGGGTCCATCGACCGTCTCGAGTACGAGTACGGGATCCTCAAGGACATCGAGGACTCTCGGGCAGGAAGGCTTGAGACTTACAGCATCGACGAGGTGAGGTCGCATTGTGGCCTGGAGGATTGAGTTCACGAGAAGCGCCGACAAGGCCATGCGCAAGCTTGACAAGGGCATTGCCAAGAGGGTGTTCGACGAGTTGGACGAGATAGCGACGCTCGAGGACCCGAGGAGCAGGGGCAAGGCCCTGACGGGCAACCTTGCGGGCGTGTGGCGCTACCGCGTCGGCGACTACCGCGTCTTGTGCGACATTCAGGACGGCAGGCTCGTTGTCCTCGTCGTCGATGTCGCGCACAGGCGGGAGGTTTACAGGCGTTGATCCGCCTTCCGGATTCGTTTCGGATCCGAAAAGCAGCGAAGCCCCCTCCGCATGCTCGATGGCTCATGTTGGCCAAGGGCATGCGAAGGGGGCTCCCGCATCGTTGAGGTTCCGGGCAGGCTTTAGTTCTCCGGCGCCTTCGGGGCAAGGAGGCTGCGGTCGACGCACGCGTCGATGATCTCCCAGCCTTCCTCGGCGGATCGGTCCTTCAGCGTTTTTCCGCCTCGGATCGCCTCCTTCACCTTCTCGACGTTCTCGGGCGTGTCGTACTCGCTCCCGACGTAGTCGGCGAGGTACGCCCGGAGGTCCTCCTCGCACCAGCGGACGGAGCACAGCTGGCCGGGCCTCGCCGTCTCCACGGCGCCCCTTTTGCCGATGCTGTCGTAGTACTCCTCCACCGCATGGGCGAGGTCGTCGCAGTACGTGCCGTGGCCCCAGTCCCCGGCCTCGGGATCGTAGCCGTGGCACACCACGTACTCCTCCACCGCGCCCGGTCTCTTGACCAGCGCGGTCTTGGTTCCCTCGTCGAACTCGATGACGATCTTCTCGGTCATGTGCTTTTCCTTTCCTCCGCTTAGCCGCGAAGGCTCCCAGGGCTTCTCGCCAAGGGAGCCTTTCCGTCGGCTTCCTTGTCCTGTTTCCTGGGTTTGGGCTACATCCTCGAGATCATCCTCGCGAAGCGGAGCATCTCGAGCGCTCCGAGCCCCGAGTAGGGGCCCATCGGCGCGTTCTCGCCGAAGTCTCGCTTGACGGCCTCGGCCTGCTCGTCGGTGAGGGGAAGGTCCTCGCCCGTCTCCGGGTCGAAGCCGATCGCGACGATGGGGCCGTAGAGGACGGCGTAGAGCTCGCCCTCGCGCACGGTCCAGTTACGCCCGGGCCCTCTGTAGGAAGGGCCCTCGATCGTCGAGAGGTAGCCTGCCTCGGCCATGTGCCTGTTGGCGTAAACGGCGCGGTTCGGCTCGCACCCCTCGGCGATGCCGTTCTCGTTGACGTAGAGCGTGACCTCGGGCCCGTACAGCGGCGTGAAGGCCTCGATGAGCCCGCCTACCGCCTTTCTCAGGGAGTCGTAACAGCTCCCCGTCCTCGGGTCCTGCTCGATGTCGATCTCCTCCACGTCGTCGATGCCGATCAGCAAGGCTCTCATTTCCTGTTTCCTTTCCTCGATTGTCTGTTTCTTATCGCGAAAAGGCTCCCGGGTCGTTTCGACCAGGGAGCCTTTCTTCAGCTCCCTGGTTTCACTTCCCGGGCAAGGAAGCGCCTTGTCAGGCGGTCTTGCGCTCGAGCACGCGGGCGAGCCCGAGGCATTGGGCTATCTTCTCCTCGGAGATCTCGCCATTCGTGAAGCTCTCCCACTCCTCGCCGTCGCCGTCGGAGACGGTCACGGCGTGGAGCGACATGGCGAGCTGCCCGCCGAACCCGTAGCCTTTGCCGCTCGGGCTCAGGAGGGCGCATTTGACGCCGTCGAAGTCCTCGTCGGCCCACTCGATCCATACGGGCGAGCCGTTCCTGACGGCGAGCTCCTTCAGCATCCCTAGGGATGGGCACGCCCATGCCGTCAGGAACTCCGCGGCCTTGTAGGGCCCGTGCTCCTCGACGTGCGTCTCGCAGGCGTTCCACTTGGTGTTCCAGTTGTCGTAGCACCAGTCGTACCAAGAGCGGGCGCCGTACTTCTCGACGTTGCCGATGTAGACCTCGCCGACGTCGGCGAGCTGGTCGGGCGTCTCGCATTCCATGAATGTCATGCCCGTGGCGAACGGCGGCTTCCTCCAAGGGAGGCGCGCTTCCGCGACCGCGGCGTCGAACGCCTCGCGGTCTCCGCGTCTTCTGGCCTCCGCGGCCTTCACCGCAGCGTCCGATTCAAAGCCCTCGTAGATGTTGAGGCTCTCGGGCATCGGCCTGATCAGGTTGAAGTCGAAGTTCCCTTCTGCGTTCAGCACCTTGTCCATGTCCTCGGCCCTCATGGCCACGATGTTCGTCGTCCAATTCGGCATTTCCGTTTCCTTTCCTCGATTTTCTCGATCTCTTATCGTGAAAAGGCTCCCAAGTCGTCAGACCGAGGAGCCTTTCTCAGCTCCCCGGTTTTCCTTCCTGGGGCGGAAGCGCCTTGTCAGGCTAGGGCCTGCACCCGCCGTCCCAAGGGATGGTGTCCGAGTCGGGGCAGTAGATCCTCTCGAGCACCTCTTTGCCGTTCTCGCCCATGACGCACTCGTACCGGTAGAAGGTCAGATCGTCGTCGTCGAGCAGGTCGATGTGCGACCCCGGCTCGAACAGCAGCACGGCTCGCTCGACGGCGTCCCAGTCCGAACGGCCGAACCAGCCGTCGGGCCAGACGTCGCCGCTCGGGCCGAGCGCGATGCAGCACGCCATCGAGCCTTCGTCCCACCTCGCATCGTGCTCGAGGGAGATGTCGGTCCCGACGAGCTCCGAGAGCTCCGCCGCCTTGAGGGCGATCGTAGGTCTGGGGGTGAGGAGGTCCGCCCCGATGTGCCTCACGTTGGTTGCCATCGCAGTCTCCTTCCCGCCATTTAGAGGCAGATCAGCATCATGTACGGCACCACGACGAGGCCCATCGTCACGCTGATGACGTCCAGCGCGGTCAGGTCCTCGAACACGAGGACGTGCCTGTCCCACCAAGGGGCGTACAGCTCCCTCTCGCTGGAAGTGGGCTCGAACTCCTCGCTTCTCTTGATCTCCTCGATCCAGATTCTCATCAAGTCCTTCATCGGGACTCCTTCCCGGTCGCCTTCACGGCGACCTTCTCTAGTCGCCGCGATGGTCTCGCGGTAGGGTTTCCCGCGGCAAGGTTTCAGCCTTGCCTTCTTTGCCTGTCCGGTTGTCAAAGTGCGGGGTGTAGCTTTTCTACACTGTCCTTCATTGTACCGTGTGACGCGCGGGCACGCCATATCCTCTGCGCGGCTCAAGCGACATCGCATGAAGCTCAACGGGCCTCTGGCGCCCCGTCCTTTTGCAGCGCGTCCAAGACCGCCCGTGCCACGGCGTCCAGCCCGCACGCCTTCGCGATCCGCCCCGCCTCGACCGCGTCGAGCTTGGCGTCCAGCCCGCGTCCCGCTTCCTCGCCGCACGTCGGCGCCGACCCGCCCCATTCGCCCGAGTCCGCGTCGAGCCAGAGCGAGCAGCCGCCGCTCGGCCTCATGGGGCGGGGCACGGCGTCGGTCGCGAGCGACAGCACGCGCTTCCCGTTGTCCTCGAGGTAGCAGACGTTCGGGCATTCTCCTGTTACGGGGTTGTCGCAGCAGACGATCCTCTTCAGCTCGGGCACGTCCATATTCCGCACTTCCGTGACCTCGAGGACGGTCGGTTCCTTTTCCTTCATTGCCTTCTCCTTCCGTTCGGCTGCGGCCGCTTCCCGCGGCCTCGCTCCCGACTCTAGGGGATGGCTTCATGCCCGATCCTCGGGAGCGCCCGTTTCGGGTTCTCTCGGGTTTCCCAGGTGCAGGCTTTTCTCGGATCCCGTCTCTTCAGCCCTTTTCCTTTTCATTCGCTCTTCAGACAGCGAGGGCGCTGCGCGCCCGCAGCGGGAACAGCGAGCCGCCAGGCGAGCGGTGTCGTTTCGCGCCGCGTCCCGTGCCGTTTCGCCCGCTTCGCGCCGACGTCCCGCCGGTTTCTCGCCAAACTTGCGCCAATTTTGTACCAGAACCCCACCAGCGACATACCGCCCTCCGTCTGCTATGCGCCGTTTCGGGATTCCGCGTGGGTCCCGAACGCCCCCGAAAAACAGCGAAGCCCCCTCCGCATGCTCGATGGCTCTCATTGGCCAAGGGCATGCGAAGGGGGCTCCCGCATCGGTGAGGTTGCCGGACAGGTCGGTTATTCGGTTTCGGCGGGCGTGCACCAGTAGGATCCGCACGGCGTGTCGGCGTTCACGTCTGCCATGGGGAGGTGCGTGAAGCCGTCACGGTACGCGAACGCCTCGTTTTCGTCGAGGTCGCAGACGTACTGCTGCTTCGTCTCGGCTTCATGGCAAAGACGCTCGAAGAGGCTTCTTTCATCTCCCTCGTCCGCGACGACGGGGGCGTAGCACCAGGTCATCTCCTGCGCTCTCCAGCCCTTGCCGTCCTCGCATCCGTACACGTAGCCGTTGTAATGAGCGTGTTTCACGCCGCCCACCATCTCGATGCTGTACGTCTCGACGTCTGCGCACGTCTTGAGGTACGTCTCGTTCATTGCTTCTTCCTTTCCTTTGGCTTTTTCAAATCCAAAGGCTCCCGGGTTGGTTGACCAGGGAGCCTTTCAAGCTCCCTGGTTTCTCTTCCCGGGCGGGGAAGCCGGCCGCGCTCTAAGCGAACGCGGAACGGTGGCGGTCCTTGAAGTCCTTCATCTCGTCAAGATGCTCGGGCCTGAACGTCATCTCGCCGCATTCCGGGCATTTGTTGTGATGGACTCCTGTTACCTCGATCGTTCCATTCGGGCTCTCTAGAAAGAAGGCCTCGTCGGTTTCGATCATCTTGGACGCACAGTAAGGGCAACGATCTTTCATTTGAGCCTCCTGTCAGTGATTCGCACCATCCCAGCACATCGACCAAATTTGAAGCATCAAACTGCCTTCGTCGATAAATGCCTTAACGTACCATTCGGTATCATCATAGCACCCACCGACATACACATCCGCCATGGTCCCGGGAAGGTTGTTGAGCTCGAAGGACTTAACGAAGTCGTCGTCGGATAACTCTGCGAACACGGTCGAGACGATGTCTTTCGGACTCGCATCGTATCGGTTCACGATGAATTTAAATGCCCTTGAAGACAGGTCGTATTCACCTTCGGAGACGAGCCTTTTCATCTCTTCAAGCGAATACGTGGGCTTGCTCGATGATTTGACGTTCATGCTGTTGCTTTCCTTTCCTTCGGGTCTTTCTTTATCTCCAAAGGCTCCCGAGTCGTATCGACCGGGGAGCCTTCTCAAGCTCCCCGGTTTCACTTCCCGGGACGGAAGCCCTGCTCGCTAGGCGGCGGGTTCGGCGGCTTCGAAGCCGTACATGGCCTCGAAGTCCTCTCGGTCGTACTGGTCGAGCAGGGGGTAGTCGGCGCAGTTGTCGTAGTACCCGTCTTCGAGCAGGGTGTTCTCCTGCTCGAAGGCCTCGCCGTAGTCCTCGAAGCTGAACGCGTCGGCGATCCTCGAGTCCGACTCGAGCATTTGCGCCAGCTCGGGGTTCCACCCGACGGCCGTGAGCCCCATGGACTCGCGCGGCGAGCGTCCCTTCTGGTCGTACGCGTAGTAGGGGATGTCGTCCGACTGCTCGAGCAGGTTCATGAGCTCGACGACGCTGTCGGGGGCGTCGCAGGCCTCGCAGTACGCGAGGACGGCGTCCTCGTCGTAATCGACTCTTTGCATCTGCATCGCGAGCAAGTTCAGGTCCTCAAGGCGCGTCGTCTCCGTGAAGAGGGAGTCGAGGCCGAATGGGACCCCGTCGTAGTCGGAGATGTAGATCTCCTCGTGCTCTCGGTCTTGAAGGCGGTTCGCTCTCAGGAAGGCCTTGATCTCGGATGGGCTCTTCGGGAGCTCGATCCATGCGTCGTGGAGCTCGCCCTCGTTGTAGTACCCGTAGTTGCCGACGCACACCGTGATCTTCTCTGCCATTTCCGTTTCCTTTCCTTCGGATGTTTCGTTTCCAAAGGCTCCCGAGTCGTATCGACCGGGGAGCCTTCTCAAGCTCCCCGGTTTAACGTCTCGGGCTGGGACGGGCTTATCGCCCTTGCGGCGACGGCGTCACCACGGCTTCCTCGCGTCGAGCCACTTCTGCACCGCCAGGGTGGCGAGGCAGTCGTCGACCGAGCTGTGCGCATGGCCTTCTCCCCAGTCGTAGCCGATGTGCTCGGCTGCAACGGAGAGCTTCTGCCAGCGGTACTGGCCCGGGTGCCGGCTGTCGGGCTCTCGGTAGAAGTCCGAGAACTCGAGCATGGTGTCGGTCACCTTCTGGCCGGGCGCCGTGTCGGCCCCGATCGCCGCGAGGAAATTGCGGTCGAACGTCGCGTTGTAGATCACGACCTCCTCCGCGGAACGGACGATTCTCTTGATCTCCTCGACGTGCTCCGTGATGAGGGGGCAGTCGGCGACGTCGGAGGGCGAGATTCCGTTGATCCTCTCCGCGTAGGGCCATTCCCTCGCGTAGCGCGGGCGGTACAGCCCGTCCCATAGGACGTTGGCGTCGCCGTCCACGATGGAAAGGGTCAGGATCTCGTCCTTCCTCGCGTCCACTCCGGTCGTCTCGGTGTCGAGCACGATCCTCTTGATGTCGCCCATGCGGGCCTCCTTCCCGATCGCCTTGCGGCGACCGTCTCTCAGTCGCCGCGTCGGTTCGCGGACATGGATGTCCCGCATGCTCTCTTTTCCAACCTGTTCAGCTGTCAAGGTGCGGGGTGAGTCTTCTCTCACTGCCTCTCATTGTACCAGCCGCGTCTCCGCGGGTCACGTTGCCGGGCTTCGTCTCCGTTCGGGAAAAGGGGAGCCCCGAGCCGTGCAGGTCCCGCGTTCGACGCGTTCCCTGACGGCACACGGGGCTCCCGTCTCCTGTATGTTCCGGTTTCGGCTTTGGCTAGGCTTCCGTCTCCGCTTTCTTGCCCGCGGTCTCGGCCTGGAGCTTCTCGTACTTCGCCTTCAGCTCCTCGATCTCGGCGTCTTGCTCTTCGATCTTCTTGTTGGCTGCGACGAGGTCCCGTTCCAAGCTGGCGATCTCTGCGCTCTGCGTGATGTACATGATGGCCTCCCTGTTGTAGTTCGCGTCCTTCACCGCGGCGTCGATCCGGGCCGTGAGGCCGTCTCCCGGCTCCACGCGCCCGTCGTGCACATAGCGCATGAAGCGGCTCAGCCTCTCATCCTCGATTGTGCCATAGTCCTTTGCCGAGAGGAAGTGGACGTGCCTGCCGTCGGCGAACTCCGTCCGCTCCATGTGGAGCCAGACCCTCGTCGGCGACGAGGTCGTCATCTTCAAGCACAACGAGCCCGACGCCTCCGGCAAGGTCTCCCACGGCTTCCGCACCGCGCCCTGGGTCATCGACCGCGGCCGTTGGTCGCGCAGCTAGAATCGTCTCCGCCCCAACGTGAAGAGGCCCCTTCGGGAGCCCCCTTCCTTGCCTCCAACGGAGGCTCTCACTGTTCAGTCGACTGGTTTCACGTTGCCGAACGTCACTTATCAATGAAGTTAGTGCACACCTTAAGGCATTTGAAGAGGCGGCCGAAATCGGCCGCCCGGAAGCCATCCTGAAAGCCTCTCCCCGATGGCGTTGCGCGCAGGAAGACATCTACCCTTGTATCTTCGCCACATATGGAGTATCTTCGCCATATTATTTATATTTGGCGAAGATACAAGGAATGTGGCGAAGATACTCCATGGCCCAATTCGACTATTCGAGGCAGCTCAGCACCCTTATGTCGCCCGAAATCATGTCGTCTATCGGCGATATGAGGGA